>Ga0055584_100001102_pt1 | contig 26362 bp, 22 predicted proteins | sample OSDHelmetaG_FD_58716 | JGI IMG/M metagenome (GOLD analysis project Ga0055584, IMG submission 58716) | Pelagic marine sediment microbial communities from the LTER site Helgoland, North Sea, for post-phytoplankton bloom and carbon turnover... | ecosystem: Environmental > Aquatic > Marine >...
TACGTGTGGCAGAGCAATTTCCGGATCGTGCCCCATCCAGCCATGCCAGTCGCTGCGGCACAAGCCGGCAGCCATTATACGCAACACGACCCCTTCATTATCCGGTGTCGGGTCCGGCACTGTTTGAATGGAAAGCGGTTGTTGAAATTCTTCGTAAATAACAGCCCGCATGACCTGGCTCCTCAATAAAGAACAACTTCGCTTAGCTTACCGAATAAAGAGGGCGAATACCTTTTCTGAATGTCTACTAGTGGCCGACTGCAGAGCTAACCGGCCGTCAAATTCCTACTGCTTCGAGTTCTGCTATGCGGCGCACAGCGGAACCTGGTCTGGTTGAACTGCTGAAGGACGCTTTCGACCCTAAGGAGAACTTTGGCGCCTTACTGGGCTGGTGGCTACCTCAAACCCGGTAAAAGCCGAAACGCAATTTGCGCGAAAATCATGCATACGATTACGCAACGACTATCCAACGATGTACGCGCAGATTGGTGGTTAGTAAACCAAGCGCACCGAGGCCGAACATGAAGGTCTGTATTCCTATATATGGATGCGTGAGCGGGACCTTTAGAATCAGCCAAGTTTCCAGAATCGCAACGACAATGAAAAACAAGAATAACCGGAAGAACCACAACTTAATGCTGAGAAAGTGATCTTCCCAACGGGTATCCGGTTTGCTGGCCATTGGCATCAGCAATTCCTTCATCCCAAACAGTGCACATGGAATCAAGGCGACAAATACAAAGTAGAATTGCGTCCACAACTTGACCTGATTTAGATCCCAAAACGCCCACCAGACTTGGAGATGCAAAAGAAACAGCTGAAATGTCCAAAGAACCACGATCACTCAAGGCTGGGCGCTGCGCGCCAGCTTACTTAAACCTCGTAGAACCTGTGTGAGCGATAGACCAAGGATGATCGAGACAATCACCATCACATATTCGAAATGATCCATTTTACGGTTTGCTCCGTGAAATCGACGCCAGTATATCAATTCATTGAATGATTCTGATATTCAGTCTGTGCAAATGACCGCTTTCCGGCTCAAAACGGAAATTAACCTGCGTGGGCTGCTGGTCTTCGCTTAGTGGCCGACTCCCGCCCGTCGTTTCGCTGAAAATCGTACCTGGCGACTGACTGCTTCCCGCCGAGTAGCGGCCGGTCAGGTAAATGAATGACGATGGCCAGAAAACGGCCAATAATGGCAGAAAAGCCTTATAAAATGCGCCGATTGGTGTACTTGAACAAATTCACCAAACCACGAACACCAAAAACATTCACCCAGACAAACCGCTATGCTCCAGTGGCCTCTCCCGGTGCATCAATATCCACTCGGCACCCTCTTCCAACGCCGCATTACCCAACGCCCTGAGTACAGCGCGGCGAAAATCAATATCATCCGAATCATCCAACAAGCGTCTCGCATTGGCCAGAATCCCCCGCATGAACCGGTACTGTTTAATCAGTTCTTTCTCCGCCTTCTTATGCGAATAAGCATCCCGGACACCTGCAAACAACGGTAAAACACCCATCAAAACCAGCAAATATTGTCGATGAGTATCAGACATATCCGTACCGGCGATTGCAAGCACAACTGCGATCAGCATACCTATCTGCAGAGTGATCCTGCCAAGGAAAGTAGTACGTCTGAACCTGCGGGCTTTTTCCAGCTCCTTGCTCCGATAGTAGGATAACTGACCGGACTGTCGCTCTTCATCGCCGACCCATTGCTCAATCACCCAATCTACCCATGCTGGCTGGGGCACGTTGTCACGGCTGCGTGAGAGGCTGACATTACGCATGACGTGACGGATCCACCCCAGGTCGACATCCTGTTTTTGCAAAAAATTATCATAGGCGAACTCGGCCGATTGCACATCGATCACACCAGCGAGGCTCCAGTAAAACTGAACCCGCAAACCTTCTGCCAGGGCGCGGTAGTCAAGGTGTTTTCGGTGCCATTGCCTTTTTTCTCCAATCTTGTAAATAACAAAACCGGCAAAAAAAGCAACCAAAAAGAAATTGACCAGAAAATCGAACCCGTCGAATTCAGAGTACATAATAAAAATAAGCCCGATCAGAACAGCAATACTGTGTATAGCTATGAGACCAAGAGAAATTCTTTTCTGAAAGTGAATCGCCAGCCAGTCGGCTATCCGGTGCTGTTCGGCAATCGCCTGGGTACCAATTGGCAGCTCAAGGTGCGGTGCATTCTCAAGAAGGTTCGCTCCGTCTCCTTTAATCTCCGACCTGTATTTCGCCCTGTCACGGCCATAATCCTGCAACCGGCTCCACATGATCTTGTACTCAAGAGGCAGGTGTTCGCCAGATTCCAGTCCAAATTGTGCCGTTTCCCAAATGGTCTGAAATGGTGACAGGCCTTTTTTAGGCTGACCATCGGGTCGGTCCCTGGAACAAACGATGTGATACACCAGATCGTTTTCGTTATCAGCTAACAGGTTGGGTGAGTCTTCAGCAACTGAAAATCCCGGCATAACAGCCGTCAGGTGGTAATTAACAACACTGGCAGTTCCACCGACCTGGGGTGAAGTTTTCCCATCCCAAAGCGCCAGTAAAACCTGGCTGTGATTTGAAATGAAAACGCCCATCTGCGCGTATTGAAGCTTTCTGTCTTCAGCGTTCAGGCTATCACCGGGGCTTTTCCCCAGTGAGCGCAAGTGAATGATACGAGCATTCTTTAGTGAATCCCTGAAGGCCTCAACGGCGGCAGGTGATGAAAAATCCTGCTCATAATCAGCCTGCGGCATCGGTAAAGGTACGATCAGCTCAACACCCAGTTCCAGGGCAACATCCGCCGCCAGGCGGTCACTGCCTTCCGCCAAGGGTGTAATTAACTGCAAATCAAGATCAGGAAAGTCACTTTGAAGCTGCAGAAAAAAATCCCGCACTTTTTTCTTCAATACGGGAACTTCATCCGCAAGCAGATCACGATGACCGGTAACTCCGACTGTTACGTGCATAACCGTCCCGCCCGGCTTACGACGCAATAGCAGGTATCGTTCCTGTTCTTATAAAATGTGTTCACAAGATAATGTTATACCCTACTCAAAACCTAAGGAACCTCTGATCTATTCATGAACTCGCATCTCGCCTGAAGGCGCCTACTCTTGGTGAGTCTGAACATTTTGATTCACAATCTACTTTGCTCAGAATAAATCAAAGGTTCCTTAATATACAACAATGATGAAGTGAACTCTGTGTTATAGCTATACTGCTCCCCAGAAATTAACGAAGGAAGTTTCCCATGAAGTGCTCTGTAGTTCGCTCCAGTCTGAAGGACTTTACCTACATCTATTTACTGGCAGGCCAGGACTTTGAGGACCTGCCGGATACGTTGAAAAATGTCTTCGGTGAACCCGAGTTCGTCATGGCTCTGGAGCTTACACCGGAGAGAAAACTGGCCTATGAAGATGTCAGCCAGGTTATGCAAAACCTGTCAGAACAGGGCTATCACTTACAGATGCCACCGCAGGAAGACACTACAGGCTTACTGCAGCTTCCAGAGAAACCGTAAGAACCTACTCTACTGTGACCGACTTTGCCAGGTTACGCGGTTGATCTACATCGGTTCCACGCTGTACCGCCACGTGATACGCCAGTAACTGCAATGGAATGGTCATGATCACAGGGGACAGCAACGATCCGCCGGCATCCAGGCCGATTACGTGGCCATGCCGTTGCTTGAAGTCTTTAACCACCTTGGTATCGGCGATGACGTACAACTCCCCGCCTCTCGCACTGACCTCCTCGATGTTACTGATCAGTTTGCCCAGCAATGCATTGTTGGGTGCCACTGCAAATACCGGCATTGCAGCATCCACCAATGCCAACGGGCCGTGCTTCAATTCGCCTGCTGCATAGGACTCTGCATGGATATAGGAGATCTCTTTGAGCTTCAGTGCACCTTCCATCGCGATCGGGTAATGACTGCCGCGGCCCAGGAACAGGGCATCATTTTTGTCTACGAAAGCACCCGCCAATGCCTCAAACTCACTATCGAGACTCAGCGCCTCATTGAGCAACTCCGGTAAGTGATGCAAATCTGCCACATACTCGGCATATTCGTCCTTATCAATACCATTCAGGCGCGCCAGTTCAAGCACCAGCAGTTGCAAGGCAACCAGTTGAGTCGTAAACGCCTTGGTCGAAGCCACACCGATCTCAGGACCGGCACGGGTCATCAATACCAGCCCCGCTTCGCGCACAACGGAGCTCTCGGCAACATTACAAATTGCCAGCGTTGTGACATAACCGGCCTCTTTCGCATGTTTCAAAGCAGCGAGAGTATCCGCTGTTTCCCCTGATTGGGATACCGCGATAAAGAGTGTGTCCTGCGGTACGACCGGCTTGCGGTAACGATACTCGCTGGCAATCTCGGCACGGCATGGTATGCCTGCCAACTGTTCTATCTGGTAACTGGCAACCAACCCCGCGTGGTAGGCCGTACCACAGGCGACAATGTGGACCTGCTTGACCTGGCGTAACAACTCCAGCGCCCCAACACCGAAAATATTCGGTAGCACGCTGGTGGCACCGAGCCGGCCTTCAAGGGTCTCAGCCACGGCTTGCGGTTGCTCGAAAATTTCTTTGAGCATGTAGTGGGGGTATTCACCCCGTTGCACTGAATCAGCCTTTGTCTCAACCACCTTTACCGGTCGCTCAACCAGTTGATCGCTCTCATCAACGATTTGATATCCATCAGCATTCAAGCTGACTACATCGCCTTCCTGCAGGAAAACAAAGGAATCCGTCTCACCCAGTAATGGATAAATATCAGACGCCAGGAAATTCTCCCCACGTCCAACACCCAACACCAGCGGACTGCCTTTCCTCGCACCCACAATGACTCCAGGCTCTGCAGCGCTAACGACTGCAATTGCAAATGCGCCACGTAAACGGCCTACGGCCCTTCGAAGAGCTGCAAACAAATCCAGACCTGAATTCATCAGTTGTGCAATCAGATGAACCATCACCTCGGTGTCGGTATCTGAACTGAAGTGGCAACCGGACTGCTGTAATTCACGGCGCAGTTCTTCGTGGTTTTCAATAATACCGTTATGAACCAGGGCCAACTGATCACCGGAGGCATGCGGATGCGCATTCGCTTTGTTCGGAATGCCGTGAGTCGCCCAGCGTGTATGAGAAATACCACACACACCACTGATGGGAGAGGATTCAAGCAGGGCTTCCAGGTCCCTGACCTTACCCGCTGCACGATGCCTTTTCAGGTAACCTTCCTGCTGCAAGGCGATACCTGCTGAATCGTAACCACGATATTCAAGTGTATGCAGACCGGCTATCAACATATCCCTGATATCACGCCCCGCTGAGGCTGCAACTATTCCACACATGCTCAGGACCTCTTATTTTTTTCCGGCCGTTTCCAGCCGCGAATCGAAACCTGCTTCGCCCGGCTTATGGTCAATTGACCGGCAGGTGCGTCCTTGGTGACTGTACTGCCGGCACCGATGTCTGCGCCAGCGCCAACCGTTACCGGTGCCACCAGTTGGGTATCGGAGCCAATAAAAACATCATCTTCAATTACGGTTCGGTGCTTGTTGACACCATCGTAATTACAGGTGATGGTGCCGGCACCGATATTAACCCGCTCACCGATACTGCTGTCACCCAGGTAGCTCAGGTGGCTGGCCTTGCTGTTCTTACCGAGAGAGGTGTTTTTTACCTCGACAAAATTGCCTACCTTGCTACCCTCCATGAGTTCTGTTCCGGGACGCACACGTGCAAATGGCCCGATATCACAGGCACCAAGGCTACGCATACCCTCAAGCACGCTGTAGGCATGAACCCGCGTTCCGGCTGCCAATTGGCAGTTTTTGATCACACAGCCCGGACCGATCTGAACACCATCGCCCAGACTGATGTCACCCTCCAGTACAACATTCACATCGATATACACGTCGCTGCCCGCCTCAACCGTACCACGCACGTCGATACGCTGGGGATCAGCCAGTTGCACACCTTCTTTCATCAGTTGGTTGGACTTTTTCATTCGATACCGCCGCTCCAGTTCCGCCAGTTGAATCCGGTCGTTTGCCCCCTCCAGATCTGTTGCGACCGGGGCAACAACAGCACGGGCCTGAATGCCTTTCTCATGTGCTATGGAAAATACATCTGTCAGGTAATACTCGTTTTGAGAGTTATCGCTGGCCAGGTTTTCCAGGCAGGACATCAAAACTGAATGCGATGCCATGATGATACCCGAGTTAACCTCGGTGATGGCTTTTTGCGCGGTCGTCGCGTCACGTTCTTCAACAATACCTGTGACATTGTCATGACTGTCACGAACGATACGCCCGTAACCCTGCGGCTCAGCAATATCCATTGTCAGCACTTTTATGCCGCTTGAGGACGTCTCGATCAACTCCCTCAGCACATCCGCCTCAAGCAACGGTATGTCGCCATAAAGCACCAAAACATCGGCGTCTTCCGAAATTCCCGGCATGGCCTGCTGTACCGCGTGACCGGTACCTAACTGTTCCGCCTGTGCCGCCCAGGTAATATCAAAAGCACTACACGCTTCGCGCACCGCAGGGACCTGCGGATTGAAAACCACGTGAACTCCCGCCGGCCGGAGTTGCAATGCAGTATCCAATACATGAATAATCATCGCTTGACCGCCGACGGTTTGTAGTACTTTAGGCACCCGTGACTTCATGCGGGTTCCAGCGCCGGCGGCAAGAATTATAATATGAAGGGGTTTGTGCATAATGTTCAGTAACCGGATTGAGCAGAGATTATACCGGTAACACCATGCAGGCTCTATGCAAAGGAACGGGCAGATGATGTTTATTCAAGGTCCATTCCCGGTCTTTTTTAACCGTTTGTAATAATAACTCAAGGATTATCCAATGCGTACACTGTTATCAGCCCTGGTATTACTGCTTCTGGCCAGTACAGGCTCAGCTGCAGAAATACAGCGCCGGACAGCCAATGACGGTCAACTGATCATGGAGGATATTCCTCCGATACCCGAATCTTTGCCGGCTATGCTTAGCCGTTACCAGAACATTCGATCTGCCAGATTCTCCAGCTTTTCCAAAGACAGTAAAAGAATATTCATAAAGACCAGTTTGGGCCCGGTTTCCCAACTACACCGGGTTGATATGCCGCGTGGCGCCCGCTACCAGTTGACGTTTGGTGAAGAGCCGGTTGGCGAGGTAGCGCCTCAGCCCAAAAGCAACCTGCTGGCCCTGACCCTCGACGAGGGCGGTGATGAATTCGACCAGGTTTACCTTTTAAACCCCGACGATGGCCGGATGCGTTTACTGTCAGACGGGGAAGCTCTAAACAACCGTATGGCATGGGACCGGCAAGGGCAGAGACTGGCATATCGCTCCACCCGGCGAAATGGCCGCTCAAATGATATCTGGGTACAGGACGTTGATTCTTCCAAACCTGCCAGCCTGTTACTTGCAACGGATGACGGCACACTCTGGAAACCCGTTGATTTCAGCCGTGATGGAAAAAAACTTTTGATTCAGCAGTTTGTCAGCGTGGCAGATTCCCGGATATATGTGAAGGAACTGCCTGACGGGGAGCTGCGATTGATAGCCGGGGATGCCGATGACCCGTCCAGCAATATTGCCACCGGGTTTGACAGGCACGATTCGAGTGTCCTGTTTGTCAGCAACTTTCACCAAGGCAGGGCTGAACTGGCAAAAGCAAACCTGGATGAAATACCGGTCATCAATTACGTGTCCAACTCTTTCAACTGGGATATTACCCAGTTTGTCCTAAGCTCCGACCGCAGACGCGGCGCATTTATCGCCAACGAGGGCGGCATCAGTCGCCTTTACCTGTTTGATCCTGAAAAAATGAGATACAAACTTGTCGAAAGAATTCCAAAGGGCTTGATAGGGGGATTGAAATTCAGCCCCGATAATACAAAACTGGGTATGACCCTGAATTCCGCACGCAACCCGAATGAAGCTTTTGTGCTTGATTTGGGACGTAAACCGTTATCGGCAGGAAAGCTAACCCGCTGGACCTATAGTGAAGTCGGCGGGTTGGATACAGACAAATTCTCAATACCTGTTGCGGTTACCTTCCCTTCCACGACCGAAGGTCAGGAAGAAACCTTACCAATCCCGGCTTTTGTTTACCTGCCGCAGGGCAAAGGTCCATTCCCGGTAGTTATTCACATCCACGGCGGCCCGGAAAATCAGTTCCGGCCTCGTTTTAACAGTGATTTTCAGTCGTGGATAGACCAGTTGGGCGTGGCTGTCATCGCGCCGAATATACGCGGATCACTTGGTTATGGTTCCTATTACATTACGCTGGATGATGGCTATCGCCGCGAGGCTGCAGTAAGGGACATCGGTGCCCTGCTGGACTGGATTGCACAGCAACCGCAGCTGGACAAGGATCGGGTGGCAATAATGGGGGCCAGTTATGGCGGTTACATCGCACTTGCATCAGCCGTCCATTACAGCGATCGCCTGCGGGCCGCCGTGGACCGCGTCGGGATCAGCAACTTCGTGACTTTTCTTGAAAACACACAGGACTACCGGCGCGAATTGCGACGTGTTGAGTACGGTGATGAACGTGACCCGGAAATGCGTGCCTTTCTGGAGCGGATCAGCCCCTTGAATAACGTTGATAAGATAAAGATTCCACTCTTTGTCCAGCAGGGCAGCAATGATCCGATCGTACCCAGATCGGAGTCAGACCAGATGGTGGCGGCCCTGCGTGAGCAGGATCAGGTTGTCTGGTACATGAACGCCCTCAACGAGGGTCACGGTTATGGTAGAAAAGAGAACCGTGACCTGTTTGAACAGGCCACGTTTTTATTTCTGCAAAAATACCTGCTGACTGACTGAGCCCGCAGCTTTTGCCCCCGGCTATGAAGACGGGGTAACAAGGTTCATCATTCGGTAGCTATGCTGGCCTTGTACGCCCGTACGGCCTCGTTGAACATGGCTGCAACCCGCTCTTCCATTTCCACCGAATAATCATGTGCTCCCAAGATCGCCTGCTGGTTTCCCCAGGTCAGTTCTGTGCTACCGGCATCCTTATCGATACAAGTACGATAATCTGCCATATTTGCCTGAAATGCCTTAACGTATTTTTGCGCCTTTAAAAGATCTTCTTTAACAGGAGATTCCGGTATGGGTGGTGGCGCGGATGGCAGGGTGCATGCCTGAGCCTGAAGTGGCAATACCACCCTGGAGCCATCATCTGCCATATCCTGTTGGGCCATGGCAGTCATTGAGACCATCAATGCCAGCCCTGTAAAAATAATTTTTTTCATCATTTCACCTGTTCTTAATCCGTTGAAATATTGCCTGACAGTAAAGAGTCACTTCGACTGCCGGAAAGTTCACTCGCCTTCCCAATAAGCAGTCATTCCTGCTTGATCGCGTATGATATAGCGCTTCACAGTAGGTTTTCCATCTCCTTCGGCAGAAAACTCCGTTAAAACACCCATTTTCTCCAAATCAGGGTGCTCTGCGATCGCTGTGGTCCCAGGCTCTGTATTCAATATCGTCGATATGCATCATATGGCTTGTCATGTCCTCTATCCTGTTTTGTCATTCCAGTCGTTAGTGAAATCAGGTGATGGCCTCACCCATACAGTCAAATGCCTGGAAACTGACGTTAGTGGCCGGACTTGCGGGATAATCATCAGCAAAAAGGCTCCATACCATTAAATCCTGATACACGCCTTCCGAATCCAGCGCTCGCTTCCTCAGAGTGGCATCGTGTGTGAAACCCAGGCGGGCCGGTATGGACGCACTGGCCTTGTTTTCCGGGGCACACATGATCTCAACCCGCTTTACCTTCTCAACCTCGAAGGCCACCCGGATCATGGCACAGGTAGCCTCATTGGCAATACCCTGGCCTATGACGTCCTTATGTGTCCAGTAACCGATTTCCAACCCACCAGGGCCAACACGTGCCAGCAGCATATTCTCGCCAAGCAGCTTCTGCTCTACCGAATCAAATACCGCGTAACGAAACATCTGACCCAAATCGAACGCAGCGCGGATCTCTCTCAGCCAACAGGCCGTTTGTTGTAAGGACCTGGGCTCATCCTTCATAAAAGGAATCATCGGCCGCAGATGAGCATCACAGGCATCCAGTGCCGCCCTTAAAGCCGGAGCATCCATGGGCGACCAACATCTGAGCACCAGGCGATCAGTCTCTACACGGTATGCCGTTTCTGTTTGCGGTTTATTGCCTGTTTTCAAAGCCATCGCCTCACTGTAGATTTATAGTCCAGATATTGCTGACCAAAGCTCGCTTCCAGAAAGCGTTCTTCACCCAATACAAAGTTGTTACGAATGATCAGTACAAATAGGAACACCGGTAGAAGCACACCGATACTTCCAAACAAAAAGGCGACACCTGCCAGCATCAGGAACATCCCCATGTACATCGGGTTTCGCGTATAGCGGTAAAACCCGGCGGTCACCAAAACGGTCGCTTCATCGAAGGGTTCTATGCCGGTACCCATCTTTTTGAACATACCTGCAGATACTGCCGCCATGGTAATTCCCAAAAATATTCCGGTTATTCCAGCATAAGCCGCCGGTTCGCGAACGTATTGAAAGCCGGGAAAGACCATGTGCATCAGCCACATCAACACAAGGGTGATCAGCAAATATACCGGTGGAATTATTCTTCGCTTTTTTTCTAATGAAGACGGCAAAGTATAAAGAACCTTTGGTTTTTTCATGAGTCCGTACCTCGCCTGAAGGCGCCTACTCCCGGTGAATCGCAATCCACCTCGTCAAGGTTGAATCAAGAATTCCTTAACTTGTCCAACGGTTCGTCTTGGCCTTAGCTGCCAGCAACACGAGGTAAATGGCAATAACAAGCACCATCACCGGCATCACCAACCCGCCGGGTCCGAAAACTTCAAACGATTTGCTCATAAAGAAAGCATGAAACATCTGCACCAGTACACCGGCCAGGGACAGTTGCAAAAATAATCCGGCCAGGTTTTTTCTTAGCAATAACAACACACAACCCAGTGCACCAAAATTGACCGCAACTGCAAAAGCTGCCGTCGCCCAGGCCGGTGTGTTTTCATACAATTGGCGTTGCTCCTGGGGCAATGCAGCCAGTGTTTCCGGACTCATCATGACCTGCATGATATAAGCCATCACACCCAACAGATTCCACACAAGCAATACCGCCGCAACAATCATGAACCATTTGGGTACCTTCGTGATTGGTTCTTCAGACATGTTTTTCTCCGGGGGTTGCAGGTATCAATATTCAGTATAGACGCTAGGGAGCCTCCGGTGAATTCGGAGGTTCGCTAAATAAGCGCAAACCATCCCAGGGCTGATTTGCTCGTGGCAACTGACACGATATACATAAAGATAAATAATCCAAGCAACCACGCAGACAGACGAACACGTTTACTGGACCCGAATCGCAATGCCACCAGGCCAACCGCGATGTAAATTACCAGGGCGATGATTTTCGCCATTAGCCAGGCTTGCTCCATGGGTGAAAAGCGCATCTGAACGGCAAGCACGATCGCACTCACCAATAACACCGTATCCACCACCTGTGGCGTAATTCTTACCCAGCGTTGTCGTAACAGTGTTGAATCCCGCAACATCCAGATGCCCCGAATAAAAAAACCGGCAAACGACAGAGCAACAAAAACGACATGTATGGTTTTAACAGTTTCCATCAATCAATGAGCCTCATTGTTTAGTATTGGTTAACAAGGACAGACGAAATCCAGACAGCCGGACTTTTCAAATGCGAGTTCCTTCAGTCGCTTCGTTATTCGTGAATATTCTTCATCAAACTCTGCCACGGTTGCCGTGAATATTACCGCGTACATTATGAAACCCTCAATAAATTGAATTCCGATATTCAACCCGGGGCTGCGGGGTGCTATTGATCTGTTTGCGCAGGCACTTCAAACCAGGTGGCATAACCGACTGCACGACACGAACCCGATTCACCAAACAGAGCCGTACCGGTGTAGTGCTTGCGCCCCTGCCGATTGATTTCCCAACCGGTCAGGACACATTTTTCACCGGCCTTAACCGAGCCCGTGACAGAAACGGCAAGCTCACCCAGCAGGATGGCACCGTCTGACGGTTCCGGAAAGGCATAGGCACCCGGACAATCAAGTGCAGCCCATATAAACTCCGGTGCCACAAAGCCCGATGAATCCACAAGCGTGGCATCAGGTATCCAGGCTGCTGCAACCATACCCTCCGGCCCGCGTCCCTGCGCTAAGGGGCCGGCAAATATCCTTAACCCGTCATTGGATTCCCGCTTCGGACCGCAGACAAAACAGCCCGGATAAAAATGTGAAACATGGCCCCGATAATGGCTTGATGCTGCTGTCGCTTCGGCAAACCCGGGTGGTTCGGGAACATCCATCTCCAACCTGGCTGGGCGGGCGGATGCCACCAACTTTTGCATGTAAAAAACCTCAACCTGGCCATCTTTTTTATGTACCTCCAACGGTACATCAAGCGGCGGAGGAACAGACAGCCGTACAGCTGCCGGACCATCAATGAACCGGCTGACCATCGCACAGGAATACCCGCCATTACCAGAATCCGGTGGTCCCCGAAAACGCCTCTGTATGGTGATTGATTGGGTCATTTCAGAAAAGACACTTTTGTTTCACTTTGATTGACAAAGGTTGACGGTGTTGGTCAACGATATCCATTGGGGGAGGATATATTGAGTTTGTAGAACAGTGAAGCAGTTTTTGATTCGGGAATAACACCATGGCCCAAAAAATTTTCTGTCTTCGCTTTTTTTGACGAAAGCCCGTTACAGGCTCATTCGATCAGATGTGCATCGCGGTATAAAGCGCACAGGCCATGGAACGTGAATGCAGGTTCCATACATCGGGACCGGCTTGTGGTGGTGCTGACTCCGAGCTGTGAAACGCCAGTTCCCACCGGCCAGCCTGCGAAATCTCCGGCAAATTAAAATCACGGGATTCTGCTGCTGCATTCAGCATGATGGCAACTGCCACCAGATCATGCTCCGAGTATTGCTGCCCATCCGGACGGGAATCCTTCATTTCAGGAAAGAACAGGGTCAGGGCGTGACCATGATGCCATTGTTCCTCCTGCATCCGACTCCCGCCGGGGTGCAGCCATTCAATATCCCGCAGACCATCACCGTTGTGGTCGGAACCATGCGGATAGGTTGACCGCCTGGTATGAGGCATTCTGCCGCGCAGTTTGATCAGGGCCTGAACCTGTTGCAAAAAGTCGGGGTCATCTTCGATTCCGCTCCAATCCAGCCAACCCGTCCCATTGTCCTGTGCATAGGCGTTATTGTTACCGGACTGGGTATTGCCGAATTCATCACCGGCCAGCAACATGGGTGTGCCTTTTGACAATAAAAGGGTGGCCATTATGTTCAATCGTTGCCTGCGTCTCAGTTGATTGACATCCGGGTTCCCGGTCTCACCCTCGACACCATGATTGATACTTAAATTGTGTGCATGACCATCGCGGTTGTCTTCACCATTGGCCTCGTTATGCCGTTTCTCGTAGCTCACCAGGTCACGCAGGGTAAATCCATCGTGGGAGGTCACAAAATTGATACTCGCCTGTGGCGGCCGGCCGCTGGCTTCAAAAATATCGGATGAGCCATGCAGGCGTTTTGCAAGACCGCTTAACTGATCTTTATCACCACGCCAGAATCGCCGTACTTTATCGCGATAGCGGTCATTCCATTCCGTCCAGTGTGATGGAAACTGACCCAGCTGGTAGCCACCTGGCCCCGGGTCCCATGGTTCTGCAATTAACCGGGTAGCAGAGAGGCAGGGTTCATCGTTGATACGCTGCAACAGATCGTGGGAAGGGCTAAACCCGAGCGGGGTCCGGCCCAGCACCGGGGCGAGGTCAAACCTGAAACCGTCAACGCCCATGTCTTTGTGCCAATAAACCAGGCTGTCGATTACCAGCGACTGAACCCGCGGATGGTCGGCGTTTATCGTGTTACCACAACCGGTATCATTGATATAGTGGCCGGGGTTTTCGGGGTCTGTTCTGTAATAGGCCAGGTTATCAATACCACGAAATGATAGTGTGGGACCGCGCCCGCCACCCTCACCGGTATGGTTGTAAACCACATCCAGTATGACCTCGATGCCGGCTTCATGAATGGCATCCACCATTTCACGGAACTCAAGACCGGCATCATCTGAGGCATAACGTGCTTCGGGTGTGAAGAAATTGATACTGTTATAACCCCAGAAATTTCTCAGTCCCTGCCCTATCAGGAAACCTTCATCGATCATGGTGTGCACTGGCATCAATTCCAGCGAGGTAATTCCAAGCGCCTTCAGATATTCGAGAATTTTTCCATTACTCAATCCGCGGAATTTGCCACGCTCCTGTTCCGGTATATCCGGGTGTTGCATCGTGTACCCACGAACATTGGCCTCGTAAATGATGGTCTCGGTCCATGGTATGCGTGGACGCGCAGCTGAAAACTCTGCAAAGGGCCCCGTAACGACGCATTTGGGCATAGAGTCAGCACTGTCGGTCTGGTTGGGTTGTAACGACCCTCCGAGTGTCGAATGATCATAATCAAGAATTGCCCCGGTCCACTGGACTGAACCCTCCAGTGCCCGCGCATACGGATCAATCAGAAGCTTTGAAGGATTAAATCGCAGACCAAGTTCAGGTGTCCACGGACCATGGGCACGGTAACCATAACGCTGGCCAGGTTCACACGCAGGCAAATACCCGGACCAGACACCGTCCTGGTGACCAGGCAGGTCAAAACACCGAACCTGCTGCCCGAACGAATCAAACAGGCAAAGCTCAACGGCGCTGGCGGACGAGGAAAACAAGGCGAAATTTACACCCTGCCCGTCCCAGTGAGCACCCAGGTATTGGGGACTGCCAGCCTGGATCATGAATCCCCGGCAGTCAGCTTTTCGAGGTGCCAGATATCCCGGTTGTAGTCGCGCATTGTGCGATCGGTGGAAAACCGTCCGGACTTGGAACTGTTCAGGATGCTCATGCGGGTCCAGCGCTGCGGGTCCTGGTAAGCCTGTCCTGCCGCTTCCTGGGCATCTACGTAACTGCGGAAATCTGCCGCTGTCATCCAGGGGTCATAGGCGTTTCGCACCGAAGCGATGACGGAGTCCAGTATGCCGGGCTCGAAGTGGTTGAAGTGGCCGTTATCGAGTAATCGCATGACCCGTCTGAAATCCCGGTCGGCATCTATGATTGACTGCGGGTCATAGTTTTCCCTGAAAGCGGGAATCTCATCCACGGTCAGGCCGAACAGGAAGAAGTTTTCTTCGCCAACGGCTTCGAGTATTTCCACGTTCGCGCCATCCAGCGTACCGATGGTGACCGCACCGTTCATCATGAACTTCATATTGCCGGTGCCGGAAGCCTCCTTGCCCGCCGTTGATATCTGCTCTGACAGGTCAGCCGCCGGACAGATCAATTCCATCGCGGAAACGTTGTAATCCGGATAAAACACCAGTTGTAATCGGCCACGCATGGCGGGATCCGTATTGATCACCTTGGCCACGTTATTGATCAACTTGATCTGGTCTTTGGCCATCTCGTATCCCGGCGCAGCTTTACCGCCAATGATAATGACCCGTGGCGGTAACCCGTCGCCATCACCACGCTGAATCCGGTCATACAGGTGGATTGCGTGCAGAACATTCAGTAACTGGCGCTTGTACTCGTGGATACGTTTGACCTGGACATCGAACAACATGGCGGGGTCAACCGTCAGCTTGGTTTTACTCTCGATGTTGGCCGCGAGCCGAACCTTGTTGGCCTGTTTAACCGCACGCCACTCATCCTGGAAATCATCATCATCAGCCAATGGAACAAGCCTCTCCAACTGCTCGAGATCGGTTATCCATTCCTCCCCGATACGGCCGTTAATCAATTCGGCAAGCCCAGGGTTACAGGCAGCCAGCCATCGACGCTGAGTAACGCCATTGGTCTTGTTGTTAAATTTTTCCGGCCAGAGCTCGGCAAAGTCTTTAAACAGGCCCTGAACCAACAGTTTCGAGTGCAACTCCGCAACGCCATTGACAGAAAAACTACCAACAATAGCGAGGTATGCCATACGCACCCTTTTCTCGTTACCTTCCTGGATCAATGACATCTGGCTGAGGATATTCGTGTCACCCGGCCAGTGCTGGCTGACCTCGGTCAGGAAGCGCACATTGATCTCGTAAATGATCTCCAGTATGCGCGGTAACAATTGTTCAAACATGAAAACCGGCCAGGTTTCCAGGGCTTCGGGTAACAGCGTGTGGTTGGTGTAAGCCGTGGTTGAAGTGGTGATAGTCCAGGCGGTATCCCAATCCAGTCCGTGGACATCCATCAACAGGCGCATCAGCTCCGGTACAGCTATCGCCGGATGCGTATCGTTCAACTGAAAACAGTGCTTTTCAGCGAACTGACTGAAATCACCGCCGTTCGATTTGACCCAATTTCGTAATATGTCCTGCAAACTGGCGGAAGCAAGAAAGTACTGCTGACGCAGACGCAGTTCCCGTCCGTTCTCGGTTTCCGCATTGGGATACAAAACCATGGTGATATTCTCGGCCTCGTTCTTGGCCGCCACCGCATCCGAATAGTCACCGGCATTAAATTCTTCCAGATCAAACTCATCGGTGGCTGCCGATGACCACAAACGCAGTGTATTGACCACATCGTTGCGGTAACCCGGGATGGGCAGATCGTAGGGAATCGCCAACACATCCCGTGTATCCACCCAATCAACATGACTTTTGCCGAGCGAGTCCTTGTAATGGATCACCCGGCCGCCAAATTTGATTTTCTGTGAGCGCTCGTTACGTTCAACTTCCCAGGGATAGCCATCTCTAAGCCAGGCATCAGGTTCTTCCACCTGGCGCCCGTTTTCCAGACGCTGATGAAACATGCCATAGCGGTACCTGATGCCGTAACCGGCCACGGGTAAGCCCAGGGTGGCGCAGCTATCCAGAAAGCAGGCTGCGAGGCGTCCCAGGCCACCATTACCCAGTCCTGCATCCAACTCCTGCTCATGCAGGTCTTCTAATTCCACGCCAAGACGATGCATGGCTTTTTCAGTCTGTTCCGTTATTCCCAAATTCAGTAGCGCATTCCTCAACAAACGCCCCATCAAAAACTCCAAAGACAGGTAACAGGCCCTTTTGCCCTTGCTTCTCTCCAGGTTGGTGCGGGTCTCGATCCAGCGCTCCTGGAGCCTTTCCCGGGCGGCGTAAACCAATGCCTGGTAAAGAAAGTTTTCATGTTTGCGAATGGTACGTCTACCCAGCATACGGCTGTGATAATGTATGGTATCCGCCAGGATGTCATCGGCTTCCATACGCAGCGGGGGCAGGTGCAGTAGCTCCATATCGCCTACGCTGTCAGTTTTTAACTGATCAGTCATTTATTTGTTCTCCGTATTTCCCTTAACCGGGACTGATAATTTTTAACATTATTGTCGCCAATGGCGGCAGGTCTATTTGCAGGGATTGCTGGTGACCGTGTGCGGCAATATCTTCGGTATGAATGTCATCATGCACCCCTACACCACTGCCTCCGTACCTGACGGAATCGGTGTTGAGCAACTCCGAATAACAACCACCCTGCGGCACACCGATTCGATAACCGGAGCGAACCAGCGGCGTAAAGTTACTGACACAAACTACAAAGGCGCCGTCACTTGCACGACGCAACCAGCAAAGCACACTGCTGTCAGCGTCCTGCCAGTCTATCCATTCAAAACCTTCATGACTGAAATCCAGCTCATGCAAGGCCGCGGTATCCCGGTACACCCCGTTAAGGTCAGACACCAGGTTCTGAATACCCTGGTGCTGTGGCTGTTCAAGCAAGTGCCAGTCAAGGGACTGATCGTGATTCCACTCTTTTTCCTGCGCGATCTCGGCACCCATAAACAGTAGTTTCTTGCCCGGGTGAGCGTACATAAAGCCGTAATAAGCACGCAGATTGGCAAAGCGCTGCCATTCATCACCCGGCATGCGGCCAAGTAAGGAGCGCTTGCCATGCACAACTTCATCATGTGACAGGGGCAGGACAAAATTTTCATCAAAGGCATAGACCAGACCGAAGGTCATCTTGTCATGATGATATTTGCGATGTACCGGGTCCTCGCTCATATACGCCAGGGTGTCGTTCATCCAGCCCATGTTCCACTTGTAGGTAAAGCCGAGACCACCAGCATCGGTGGGTCTTGAGACACCGGGCCAGGCCGTAGACTCTTCCGCATAACTGGTGGCGCCGTAGGTATGGATCACCTGATTGAGATGACGCAGGAAATCGACCGCCTCAAGATGTTCATTACCCCCAAACTCATTGGGAAGCCATTCGTCTTTTTTGCGGGAATAGTCCAGGTATAGCATTGAAGCCACGGCATCAACACGCAGGGCATCGATATGGAAATCATCGATCCAGCACAGCGCGCTACCAACCAGGTAATTGACGACTTCACGGCGGCCAAAGTTGAATATCATGGTGCCCCAGTCTGTGTGTTCACCTTTGCGGGGATCTTCATGTTCGTACAGGGCGGTTCCGTCAAGACGCCTGAGACCGTGCTCATCCTTTGGAAAGTGCGCCGGCACCCAGTCCACAATGACACCGATACCTGCCTGGTGAAACCGGTCGACCAGGTAGCGAAAATCATCCGGCTGACCGAAACGTTGTGTCGGCGCGTACATACCGATGGGCTGATAACCCCAGGACCCATCGAACGGATGCTCGGTTACCGGCATCAATTCCACATGCGTAAAATTCATCTGCTGGACATAGGCCACCAGATCATCAGCCAGTTCTCTGTAGGTCAGGAACCGATTGTTTTCCCCACGTCGCCAGGAACCAAGGTGCACCTCGTAAATACTGACGGCCTGAGACATCTTTGGAACCGGTGATTTGTCTGCAATCCAGTCGGCGTCCTGCCACTTGTAATGACTCTGGTAAACGACCGAGGCGTTACCCGGTGGTGCCTCATGGAACTGTCCAACAGGATCCGACTTGAACGGTAACAACTCACCCTGTTTATCAAGCATCTCAAACTTGTAATACTCACCGTGACCAATACCAGGAATGAAAATCTCCCACAATCCGTTACCGGGATGTAAGCGCATAACATGGCAGCGGCCATCCCAGTGATTGAACTCGCCGATCACACTGACACGTGAGGCATTGGGTGCCCAAATTGCAAAAAACGTACCTTTAACCCCAAGTGAACTGGTGGGGTGTGCGCCCAGTTTTCTGAAGATATCCCGGTGGGACCCCTGTCCCATGAGATAGAGATCGAGGTCACCGAGCAAGGATGGAAAGCGATAGGCATCTTCTACCTCCCAGCTGCCTGCATTTGCACCCGTGACACGAAAACGGTAATTACGCTTTCGCGGAGGCATTTCCACTTCGAATATGCCATCCGGGTGGACCCGCTGCATCGGTAGAGGGTCGGTTCCGCTATCAAGCAGTAAATCAACCGATTTCGCCTGGGTCTGAATCGTCCGGACAATTCGCTTGCCATCCTCCCGATGCAGTCCGTAAAGGGAAAATGGATTACCATACCGGCCACCGGCCAAGGCATTAAGCGTCGCTTTATTTAAACGGGTCATATAGATTTTTAACCAGGTTTTTTAACGTGTATGGTGCAACGGTTGTTCCAGCATACCGGGAGTGACCAGTGTACGCCCACCCTTCGTTACGCGAAAACCCCTGGCACGGTCTTCATCATGATTCACACCAATTTCCATACCTTCCGGGATGACACACCCACGATCGATGATCGCTCCGATAATCGTGCAACCATCCAGAACTTCACATTCCGGCAGGATCAATGAATCAACGATACGGGAATACGAGTGAATTTTACAATTGGAAAAAATCAACGACCTCTTGATGCTGGCTCCGGAAATAATACAGCCCGCTGATACCATGGAATCAATCGCCTCACCACGTCTGTCATCATGATCGAAAACAAATTTCGCTGGAGGGGCCTGGATTTGTTCGGTCAAAATTGGCCAGTCCCTGTCGTACAGGTCAAGCTGCGGTACAATGGAAACCAATTCCATGTTGGCCTCCCAATAGGCATCCAGCGTACCCACGTCCCGCCAGTAAGCCTGTTGCCCGGTTTTCGGGTCACGAAACGGGAAAGCAAAGACCTGGTACTTTTCGATGATCGATGGAATGATGTCTTTACCGAAGTCATGGTCAGAGCCTGGCGTATCGGCATCCCTGATGACCTGCTCATACAGGAACTCTGTGTTGAAAATGTAGTTGCCCATGGATGCAAGGCAATAACCTTCCTTGCCGGGAATCGACGCAGGGTGCTCCGGCTTTTCATTGAATTCAATCACACGACCAGTCTCATCCACGGTCATCACACCAAACTGGCCTGCAGCCTCTTCAACGGGCACTTCTATGCAGCAGACTGTCATGTCCGCTTCTTTTTCAGCATGGAAAGCGAGGAAGGTACCGTAATCCATCTTGTAAACATGATCGCCAGAAAGGATTAAGACGAACCTTGGGTGATGTGTACGGATGATATCGAGATTCTGAAACACCGCATCTGCAGTACCCAGGTACCAGTCAACTCCTGTCCGTTGTGAAGCCGGTAAAATCTCAACGAACTCGCGATCAGAACGAAAACCGGTCCAGCCATGCACCAGGTGACGAATCAACGAGTGTGCCTTGTACTGGGTCGCCACGCCGATGCGTCGAATACCCGAGTTGATGCAGTTGGACAAGGGGAAATCTATGATTCGCAGTTTGCCGCCAAAATAGACCCCTGGCTTGGCGCGCCAGTCGGTTAACTCATAGAGACGGGAACCACGACCGCCGGCGAGAATCATGGCCACCGTATCACGGGTTAATAGACTTACATAACGGCCCTCGTCCGCTAAAATTTTAGTGGGCATCAGTTTTGTCCTCTCATGATAAAGTTTCAGACAAAGTGTAACGTGAATTGCTCAGGAACGGGCAGCTTCCTTGATCAAATTAGCAACCGACTTACAAAACTCTTGAGAAAGCTGCTCTTGTGTCACCCGCCAGCACCAGTTGTTCGAGGTGGTACCGGGTATATTCAGGCGTGATTCCGAGCCCAAACCCCGGTAATCCTGCATTGGAACGATGGCCAGCCGGGCCTGGGAGTTGAACGCCAGACGTATCATGTCCTGATGGATGGTATCTTCACTGCCGCCGGTGACATTCATCGCATTCTTGCGGGTCTCAGCAACTTCCTGCTCAGACCAGGTATCTTCATTTCCACCATTGAACCAGCCCACCGTTGTGTCATTGTCGTGGGTGCCGGTATAACAAACACAATTCCTGTAAACATTGGCGAGACTGAAGCCTGGATCACCCACTTCAAACTGAAGCACTTTCATTCCGGGAATATTGTGACGAAGACGCAAACCCTCGACCTCGGGTGTTATCACACCGAGATCTTCAGCGACAATCGGCAATTTACCCAGTGCCTTCTTCATGGCATTAAACAGATCATCCCCGGGCCCGGGCAACCACTCACCTTCACGTGCCGTTTCAGCGCCAAACTGAATTGCCCAGAACGATTCAAAACCACGAAAGTGATCAATTCTTACCAGGTCCATTTGACTTGCCGCGTGCTGCAAGCGCTCAACCCACCACTGATAACCGTTGGACGCATGGTATTTCCAGTCATACAGCGGATTTCCCCAGAGCTGACCATCTGCACTGAAATAGTCAGGCGGCACGCCCGCTACATGTGAGGGCCTGCCGTTTTGATCGATCAGCAAAATCTCCGGGTGGGCCCAGGCATCCGAACTATCCAATGCGATATAAATGGGCATGTCGCCAAACAGGGAGATTTCATTCTCACGCGCATAACGCCTGAGTGTTTGCCATTGCTGGTCAAACAGGAACTGGATTATCTTGATGTTCTCGATATCCGCACGGTGATTTTCCCGCATCTGCCGCATCGCATCAGGTTCCCGCTGAACATAGACTTGCTCCCATTCCGGCCAGGGGCGTTCATCATGAAGGTTTTTGAGAATTCGATAGGTTGCGTAATCGTCTAACCAGTGTTTGTCATGTAAAACCAGGAAAGACTCATAGGCGGTTTTCAATTCGGTACTGGCAACTGTTGAAAACCGTTCAGCGGCGCGTTTCAGTAATGCGTGCTTTTTCGGGATCAGCTGTCCGTAGTCAACATGACCGGCGGGCAAGCCAATGAGTACTTTTACCTCATCAGTGCTCAAGAGGCCGAGCCGGACCAGGGGCTCGATACCGATCAGCATTTCATTACCCGCAAATGCAGACAGGGGTTGATAGGGTGAATCACCGTAGGCAGTCGGACCCGTTGGCAGAAACTGCCAGAAACTGATCTTCATGGTAAGCAATTTATCAATAAAGACCCGTGCACTGTCGCCGATATCACCTATCCCGTAGGGACCATCAAGCGAAGTGAGATGCAATCCCACACCAGCTTTTTTTCTGATGGGCAAAATAGTGGATTGTGTAGTTTCCATTGCAACCGGACCTGTTGTATTTATTTGCCTAACGACCTGCTAGCGCTGAAAAAGCTCTCGCGCACAATAGCTGGCTCCCAGCAATCCGGGCTGTGGGTGCAGAATGAGTAGGGTGGGTACCTTTTCCATCAGGGAGCGGTGGCGCCCTTTATTTTCAAAGCCTGACCGGAAACTGCTGGCGTTCAGTAAATCCGGGTATCGCTTCAGGATACCACCGGCGAGGTAAATACCATCAAATGCGCCAAGTGCCAGCGTCAGGTCACCGGCAACCTGACCAAGTACTTCGAAAAATAAGTGGGTGGCCTCCACCGCGATCGCATCTTCATTTGCCAGTACCCGGGAAAAGATTTCTGCAGCAGTGATGTCTTTGCTGGCCTCACCACGAATCTTGCATAAAGCCCAGTAGATATTCTCAAGTCCCGGGCCGGATATTAGCCGCTCACTCGAAACACGGTCAAAACGCTGTCGTAACTGTTCCAGCACCTTGTATTGCATGCGGGATTCAGGTGCAAAACCCGCATGACTGCCTTCACCAACAATCGGGTAGATACCAGCCTCACGAACCAGCAAACCACCCGTTCCCAGACCGGTCCCGGGTCCCAGCACACCGAAAGTGGACTCCCGTTTTCCATCTGGCTCAACCAGCACCAGCCCGATGGTTCTAACGTCGCTTTCACCAAGCATGTGGAGAGAATAGGCAATGGATTCAAAATCATTCAGCAGCTGTACAGTGGATAAGTGGAATTCTTCCCTCAAGGTGCTGCCATCGATCACCCAATGGTTATTGGTTAAAACGATACGGTCATCCACAACCGGTCCGGCAGCAGCCAGGCAGATTGCGTCAGGTCTGTCACTGCCGCTGCGCTCAAGGTAATCAGCAATTCCCTGCTCTACCGTTTTATAGTCAGCACAGGCCAGGGTTAACTCTTTGGAAAAGCCAGGCTCATCCGGATGAGCCAGTGCAAAACGTGCGTTGGTACCACCGATATCACCGATCAGAAGGCATGGGTCAGTCATTGGCATTCACCTCTATGCATTTCTCCAAGGCTGGTTTAATACGCTATTCAAGCCAGTCGCGCAACTGTGCATACACTTCCGGACACCCCAGCAATTGCATATGACCGGTCTCAAAGCCCAGCCACTGATGACTTTCAGGTATCTCGAGGTTGCGGGCCGGGTCCCGGCTTCGGCCAAGTGCACTGTCAACGGGCACAAGACCATCCCCGATCAGGCGCTCATGAATCCGGCTATGCTTTTTAGCCAGTGTGCCTGCCATTACATAACATTCAACACCGGCGGGAAGCGGAACAAAATCCTGCAGCACGTCAGTTGTGCTGCCATGTCGCAGATCATTGATACCTGCACTACGCTTTCTGGCAATACGTGTGAACGGAGTCGTATAAGGACTCAGATCCATCGCATAATTGATCCAGTTACCACCGCGTTCAAGCGGTGCACCATGGTGTGGTGAGCCAATACAAATCAATCTTTGGTGATGTTGTATCCAATCATGATCTGATTCACTACCATGATGACACGCACTCCGTGCGACCAGTCCACCCATACTGTGCCCGGCAATGGCCAGTTCACTCAGGGGATGCGGCCAGTTACTCAGCAGGCTCTGCAGCATCGCGGCTAACTCTCGGCCATTGGCAGCAATCGGCAAACCGGTGTTATAGCGCAGGTAAATCGGTGTATAACCAAGCTCCGTGGCGAGTGCTTCGCTCCGGTTAATACCGTCGCGGGTCCAGTGTTCGTCATTGAGACATAATCCGTGCACAAACAGGAATACTTTTCCTTTTGCATCAGGCAAGGCATCCGGCTGTTCCGGATCCAGTGGTCTACCCTGGTAGCGAAAACTCATTCTAGTTGCGATTGGATTTTCCGTCTCTACCAGGTGATCACCATATGCACCATTGATTACAGCCGCCACGGCATCACGCTTAGTGTTTGAGGCAGTTTCGGGTAACAGTGCCATAATCGGGGCCATACCGGCATCGAAACCCTGACCAAGCAGCTTCGTTGTACCGCGTATGCTGCGATAAACAAACCCGGTCAGGCCTCTCGTTTTTTCAGCACGCGATACGCCAAGGGGAGCATGAACGAGTTGGATGGTATGGTGCATTTTTTCAACCACGTCGGTCACACCAACCGTCGCATCGACGGCCAGGCGCACAACACCCCGCAGGTCGGAGAGGCTTCCCCGGTTGATTATGCCCATGAGTTGATTATCAAGCTTCTGTAGCGGCCGGTTCTTCTACCAACCTATCACGGTCGCGCATCATCAGCCAACGGACCAGTGCCGGCAGAATTACGATGGCTCCCACCATATTGGCCAGGAAGATAAACGACAGCAGGATACCCATATCTGCCTGCAGTTGCAGGCTCGAGAACGCCCAGGTACCAACACCGGCACCGAGCGTGAAGCCGGTAAAAATAACCGCCCGACCAGTAAGCCTCAGTGTCCTGTAATAAGCTTCGCGCAAGGTGTGGCCTGCTTTGAGCATGATGTCCAGGCGGTTATAGATATAGATGCCATAGTCGACACCGATACCAACACCCAGGGCGACCACGGGCAGCGTATTGACTTTTAATCCGATGCCATACACCGCCATCAGGGCTTCTGCCATTGTCGAAACGACCACCAGTGGTAAGACGATACACAATGTTCCAAGAAGTGAACGGTAAGTCACCAGGCAAAGAATGATAATGGACGCAAAGACCAACGCAAGCATGGGCTTTTCAGCCGCTGCGATGTCTTCATTGGTTGCTGCCATCACACCCACATTACCGGTAGCCAAACGAAACTGCAGACTTTCCGGGGTGACCTCATCCTCGTTCGCCAACTCTTCCAAAACCTCGTGTTCGAGCTTCAGTGTTAGCTCACCAATATTGAGTTCTTCACGCAACTCTTTCACGCGTTTTACGATACCGGCAATGGTTTCAGCCTTGTGATCGGTTGTAAATACCATGATCGGCATGGCGCTGCAGTCAGTATTGAGTAGGCCGGTTGCCGTGTCGATACCACTCAGGGCCTGACGCAGAACATAATTATCCCTGGGCAAAATACGCCATTTGATATTGCCTTCGTTCCAACCCGAATTGACCACCTTTGCCACCTTCGGCAGGGTAATCACTTTTTGCACACCAGGCACATTGGCCAGGTTCCATGCGAAACGATCCATCGTTTCCATTATCACGTAATTTTCTGTACAGGCATTGGCGGTTGTTTCAGCGACCACAGTCAGCACATCTACACCCAGCGAGAACCGGTCAGAGATTAATAATGCATCCTGGTTATATCGTGCTTCAGGACGCAATTCCGGCACACCGACTTCTGAATCACCGATCTTCATACCCTGGGCCAGCCAGCCTGCCACAACAAAGAGTACGATCGATACGGCGATTGCCCAGGCGGCACGTTTGGGTTCGGTGAAATCAGCCAGGAATTCAAACAACGGAGACTTCTTGGCCGCATTTCGCATCATACGGGTACGGTACCTGTCCGGGTTTTTCAAATTTACCCAGGACAATAAAACCGGCAGCAAGAGGAGGTTGGTCAGAATAATTACCGCAACACCGATGCTGGCGGTAATCGCAAGCTCCTGGATAATACGGATACTGATAAACAGGATGGTCAGGAAGCCGATGGTATCGGACACCAGGGCGATAACGCCAGGCGCCAAAAGTTTTTTGATGGTCTCCCGTGAGCCATGCATCGGGGAGCGGCGCGGAACATCCTCAAGGGATGTAACCCCTTTCGACAACCAATAATCCGGTGTGTGACCACCAAATTCTTTTTCTACTCTCCAGGCACTGATTTTCTGCACACCATGGCTGACGCCAATGGCAAAAATCAGGAAG
>Ga0055584_100001103_pt1 | contig 26355 bp, 20 predicted proteins | sample OSDHelmetaG_FD_58716 | JGI IMG/M metagenome (GOLD analysis project Ga0055584, IMG submission 58716) | Pelagic marine sediment microbial communities from the LTER site Helgoland, North Sea, for post-phytoplankton bloom and carbon turnover... | ecosystem: Environmental > Aquatic > Marine >...
CGCGACAGCGTGCTACTGAAGGAAGCGGTGCCCCTCAAGTCACCGCTTCTCAACGGCTCCGTGTTGGGGCAGGACTCGGTGAATGCCATCCCCTTCAAAGGCCGCGTGCGATGGTTCTGGGGTGACAGCAATCGTCCCGGATATCCGCTCGGCAACTTCCACACCTCGGGAGCAACCTCGCTGTTACCGAAGGACGGCGGTTTGGATCCGTCTGCTGGCGTCGACCTGACCTACATCGTGGACGAGCGCGGCTTCAGTCGCAAGATGGCTCCGCTGCCCGGCAAGGGGGTCGTGTGGATATTCGGACTGGTCGTGGTCGACGACTCCATCGTCGGCCACTTCACGCGAATGAAAAACCTCGGCACGATGCTCGAACACGGTCTCGTGCGCTTCAATGAGGAACGGAATGAATTCGAGAAGCTGAAGACCTTCGATCTCAACAACCGCTGGGCGACGCTCAAGGCACATCCAGTTCGCCATCACGAGCACGGGCGCGATTGGTTTGTGATTCCACAGCCCTTGCCCAACCTGCGCGTTCCGGCTGATGTGGACAGCATTCAGGATCAGCAAGCATACGAAGGCTTCACCTGTCTTGAGACCGGAGCGAAGTTCGCCGGCAAAGACTCGAACATTGATCGCGATAGCGAGGGCAAGGTTGTCTACACTTGGAAACGGGGAACGCAACCCACGGGCCAGGCCGAGGAACGTCAGTTGATCCGCAGCGGATTGCTGCAGGAAGATGAAGCCCGGTTTCAACCCAAGGATGTCGAGACCGGGAAGACCATCGCGATCCACTTCAGCACCGTGCGTTGGAACAAGTTTCGAAAACGCTGGATCATGATCGGCACGCAAGCCGGCGGGGACTCCTACCTGGGCGAAGTGTGGTACGGCGAGGCGAAGCATCCCACCGGTCCGTGGCGCAAAGTCCGCAAAATCGTCACCCACAATCAATACTCCTTCTACAACCCCTGTCATCACACTTTCTTCGATCAAGAGGATGGTCGCCTGATCTATTTCGAAGGCACTTACACGTCCATGTTCTCCGCCGCGAAAACCAAGACGCCGCGTTACGACTATAACCAGATCATGTATCGCCTCGACTTGGACGATCCCCGTTTGGAAACTGCGCAGCTTCGATGAGCAATTTGAACCAACTGCTGTGGGCACTTTTTTTCGCCGGTTCACTCACCGCCGGCGACCTCAGGCCGATCGCTGGAGAAGCGGAAAACTCAAAGCATCCAAACAAGATATTTTCAAAAGCGGTGCAGCGGGCCCGGATCCTGGCGGACAACACCAATGCCCCGGTCTATCTCTACGACCGACGCACCACGATCGACACATTCGACGCCAAGGGAAAGCTGACCAAGCGGAAGGTAAAGCTCTTTCTCGTGACCATGACCGGCGGCGTGCCCGAGGAGAAGCTGATCGCGCTTGAGGGCAAACAACTTTCCGCCAAAGCACTGGCAAAGGAACAGGAGAAGTCGAGTGTCTGGCGCCGCAAGTTCGTCAACCGTGACGACAACTCCACTCGAAGTTCATTCGTCCCGGCAGACCTGGCCAAAAAGTTCAATCTTACCTATCTGCGTTCCGAAAGGATCCACCAGCGAAACACCCACGTGATTGCCTTTGCTCCGAAATCCGAGGGACCAAAAGCAAAGGGTTTTGCCGATCGGATCGTAAACCAATTGACCGGCAGGCTGTGGATCGACGCCACGGACTCTGAAATCACCCGCATCGATGTGAAGCTCGGCAAAAAGGTCAATCTCTGGGGAGGAATTCTCGGCGCACTCTACAAATTCGAGTTCAATCTCGACCGCAAACGCAGCGAAAGTGGCGTCTGGTACAATCACCTTTCCGACATCAGCCTTGATGCCCGGGGTCTGTTCAAGCGGCTCCGCATGAACATCAACGAGCAATCCGGCAAACTGCGGCGCGCTGAATGAACGAATAACCTCACCCCTACGTCAGAGAACGATCGTCACTATGAAAGCTATTCTTGCCTTTGCCCTTCTCTTCGTCCTCCAACTCTCCGCGGCGGGTCAATCTCTCGATGAGCAATCGGCAGTGAAGGCCGCGCGACGTTGGCTGAAGTCGGGTCCAGGCGAGCAACGGCGAATGGAACAAAGACTCTCGGGGTATCGGGGAGATATCGATGCCCTCGTCAGGTCTCTCACACCCAAGGGCAGTCCCAAGCATGCGGCGATCAAGGGGAGTGAAGTGAAGGGCGACACTTTCGTCGTGCCGAAACTGCTGGCTCGCAATGAGGACCATCCTTTCAACTTCTATGTGCCGCCGGATTACGATCCCGCCAAACCGATGGGCCTCCTTCTGTTCATGCACGGTGGTGGAACCTATAAGCCGGGCAAGAACGTCAAACGACGCTCGGTCGAGGGCAAGCTGAAGGAACTCAAGGAAGGTAACTACATATTGGTAGCGGCCGAGGCTTGTCATGGCGTGAATTTTCCGGAAGGCGCGGTGCCCGACAAGATGGCCGGCCGCTGGTCCGTGCCTGCCTCCGAGCGCTACCTCACCGACCTGGTCAACGAATTCATGCATCGCTATCACATCGATCCAAACCGGATCACGCTGTGGGGTTATTCGATGGGGGGCATCGGCGCCTACAATCATGCCATGCGCACGGACCGCTTCGCCGCAGTCGGGATCGGTGGCGGTTCCTGGACCTGGGGCACCTTTGAAACGATGCTCAACACGCCGGTCTTCATCTGGCATGGCAAACGGGATTCCTATTGGAACAGCGCCACAGATTGTCGCAACCGGATGACCGATGTCTGTCACGCCCGCTTCGCCCACGAGATCCTGACCGAACTCGGCTACGAACATCGCTATGTCGAAACCGATGGCGGACACAACGACGTCAACCGCATGGATGGCAAATGGTTCGACGCCTCCGCACTGTACTTTGGCGGCAAGGAAGGATTCATGGTCGGCCGGACTCGCAATCCGTATCCGAAGCGGGTGATTGCCATCACGCCCCGCGGCAACTACGAGATCATCGATCCGAAAACCAGCGGCGATCCCTTTCGCCAGGCAGAATCAAAACACGATCACTGGGTGACGATTGAGGAATACACTCCGGGACCGATCCCGGTTGATCATCTCATCAAGAAGGGAATGATCCGCACCGCTCCGACTTTGAAGGATTGGCAGAACTATTCCGCCAAGCGGAGTCGCAGCACGTTCCAAGGCGCCCGCATCGAGGTTGCGAATTTCGGCGACAACCGCTTCGAGGCGAAGACGAAGCACGTCAAATCCTTCTCGCTCTGGCTGCATCCCAAGATGGTGGATTTTGACAAGCCCATCGTTGTAACGACCGATGGCATCACGACAAAGCACCGGGCAACGCCCAACGTGGTGACCGCATTGAAGAGCATCGAACGCAAAGAAGACTGGGGGCTGGTCTATCACGCCAGGATTGAAGTGACTCCAACCCGTTAGTTCGGCTGAGAAACCGCGCATCGGTTCGCGGTTGGAGTTCCTCGCCCCTGCAAAGATCTCCTTTACCACCGAACCGATTGGATCAACTCTGCTTCCGAATCCCGGCTGCCATGAAAGACTCTCAGGAATCCCACCCCATGCTTTCCCGCCGTACAGCGTTGCAGGCCGGGGCCTTGGGGCTCGTTGGATTGGGCAGCAATCATTTGGCGATGCTGGAGGCGGCGGCCACGGAATCCGGTGTGACGGCGACAGTTCCCAAAGCCCGCGCCAAATCGGTCATCTTCATCTTTCTCTCCGGCGGTCTCGCGCAACACGAGTCGTTCGACATGAAGCCGGATGCGCCGAGCGAAATCCGTGGGGAGTTTGATCCGATTCCCACCCGTACGCCCGGTTTGCACATCTGCGAACACCTCCCCGGACTCGCCAAGCGCAGTGAGCGATGGGCGGTCTGCCGATCATTGACCCATTCGTGGAACGAACATTCGCAGGGGCACCACATCATGCTCACCGGCCGATCGGATATTCCCGCCGGCTTCGAACCCCGCAAACCCAAAGCCAGCAACCATCCGTCGATCGCGGCCATCGCCAATCACGTCCTGCCCCGAAACAACCTGCCACCGGCCATGGTGCTGCCGGCTAAACTGATCAACCGGACCGGTTACATCATTCCCGGCCAACTGGCGGGTTATATGGGACCACGCCGCGATCCGTATTTCATGGATTCCGAACGTTTCCATCCGTCGTCCTACGGCGCCTATCCCGGTTACCTCTTTCATCACGCCCGCGGACGCGAGGACGACAGTCAGATGACGTTCGACGCCCCCAGTTTCAATCTCCCGGAAGGACTCGACATGCGCCGCGTGCGAGGCCGCCTCGGCATCACCGCGCAGCTCGACAATCAGCAGGCGCATCTCGAGCACGCCGGCGCGGCCCAGTCAATGGACAGCTACCGCGACATGGCCATTTCACTCCTCGGCGATCCCAAGGTCAAAGGCGCGTTCGATGTCATGGGAGCCGATCCGAAGCTGCAGGATCGCTACGGCCGCAACTCTTTCGGCTGGTCACTGCTGATGGCCCGCCAGCTCGTTGAAGCCGGCGTCCGTCTTGTGCAGGTCAATCTCGGCAACAACTCCAGCTGGGACACCCACCAGGCCGCTTGGCCCAATCTGAAAAACTTCCTGCTGCCGCCCACAGACCAGGCTCTGTCCGCCCTGTTGGACGATCTGACCGAGCGCGGCCTGCTCGACGAAACGCTCATCGTGATGGCAGGTGAGTTCGGCCGCACGCCCAAGATCTCCACCCTTCCCAGCGCCAAACTTCCCGGCCGCGATCACTGGGGTGCCACACAATCCGTTTTCTTTGCCGGCGGCGGGGTCCAAGGTGGCCGCGCCATCGGTTCGTCCGACAAGATCGGTGCCTACCCCGACAGCGATCCTCAAACGCCGGAGAATCTTGCCGCCACGATCTACGAGGCCTTGGGCATTCCAAGAACTTTCATCTGGCACGATCCCATCCAGCGTCCCTTCCACGTCTACCACGGAGAACCGATCTCAGGTCTGTTCTCATAATCGGCGAAATTGATGATCGCACTGCAATGTTCTTTGCTACTTGCCCGTCCCTTTGCCGTCTGCAAAATCCTTCGAGAGTCACTCCCGTCAACACGTCGGGAGATATCGAGAGAGCGGAGACAAGAAATTCGCTCGACTGGTCAACGTCTGTGGAGTTGGAAAAGGAACAAAATGGGTTACCGAAAAATGGTATTTACGATAGTCCTTTGCTGTTCGCTGACTGAGACACGAGGCGCTGAGCCAGCCGACGCACTCAAGCAGTTTATCGAGAGTCCACCCGTGATCGAACAATTGGTCTTCGAGGTCTCGTACCCCGACCACCCTCACGCTCCGTCCCAATTCTACTTTGGCCGATATCAGGAGGGAGCCACGTTGATCAGTCGCTGCACCACTAAGACCGATGCAATGAAGAACGGGATCGACTCGAACAAGCCTGCGGTGATTTCCCGCATCGGAGATCACTGCTGGAAGCTCTCGGGAAACCGCGTCTCGGAATGGCAAGAGGGTAGAACACCGGACGAAGCTTTCAAGTTCGCGCAGGCAGCTGATATTTACTGGCTCACGAAAACACTTCACTTCGGAATCGGGCGGGCTCCAATCGGAGCATTGAAGTGGAAACACGATACGATCGATTACGATGACCCGGGATCCGGCTTCCGATCAGAAGGGAAGCTCACAATCGATCACGGTCGAGCAAAGCAATTGGATCTGAAGTTCAATCAAGTCACGGGAGATTCCAAATCGTTCCGCTGGAGAGTCGATTACAACTATTCCGCGAACCGTGATCTCGGGCACCTTCCCACTGAGGTTCAAACCATGGTTCTGCAGGACGACGGCAAGTACCGACGAGCGGACCTGATCACAATCCACAAGTTGGAGATCTCCGGCTCGAAACTGCCAAAAGACGCCTTCCATTGGCAGACGTTCACAAATTCAACCGTGCAATTGAAACGTTGAAGAGCTGGTCATGGATCGTCGCACCGTGAAGCAGGGAAAAATGGATGTGGACTGCCCCGGTTGGAGTGATTGGGTGGCGATCCGATGTTCACGATGCACAGCGCGACCAAGTATCGGGACGTCTCGAATTCTCGGAAAGATCCACTTGATGCCTGCCTACGCATTTTCAGTTTCGGTATGAAGAGAATCCTCAGCGTTTTTGTATGCATCGTCGGTGGAATTGCCACCGCGGAGACATGGCACATCGACAACCGAACGGGTGACGACGCAAATGACGGCCTCGCTTCGGAACGGGCGTTCAAGACGATTGCGAAGGCAATCAAGTTGGCCAAAACGTCGGATACGCTGGTCTTGGCGAATACCGGCACAGCTTACCGGGAACCGATCACCCTGATACGGCATGGTGGCACACCAGCCAAACCATTCACGATCGAAGGAAACGGGGCGGTCATATCCGGTCTTCGTGAGATCGTACCAAGCGAATGGAAACAACCGAATGGTGACGGCGTTTACGAAATCGCCGGTCCGCGTCCGTACGGTTTCCCGACCCTGTTGATCGATGGACGACAGACGGCGGCCGGGAATCTGCAGACGTTAAAGCCCGGCCAATGGGCGTGGCCGCGAAATCCGAATTCCAAGCGGGAAGGCGTGCTGCTATTTCGTCCGGAGACCGGCAAGACGCCGGCCGACTACCACCTCGAGGCGACGCTCGGGGTTGCCGGACTGCAGGTCAGTTCATCAAGCTATCTGGTTGTGCGCAATCTGATCTGTGAATTCCACTCCAACGACGGCTTCAACATCCACGGCGATTGCCGCAGCGTTGTTTGCGAGAACATTGAGGGACGCTTCAATGGCGATGACGGGTTCAGTATCCATGAGTCAATCGAGGCCGTCGTCCGCAACGGTTGGTTTCATCACAACGGCTCCGGGATCGAAGACGTGAATCTGTCCCGCTCGTTTTATTCAGGCATTCGCGTGCACGACAATCGCAATCTTGGCGTGCTATTTATCGGTGCCTTTCATAGCGCAGTCGATGCAGTGGTAGAAAACAATCCGTCGAACTTTCGGATCTCATCAAGCGTGACCAAACATCTCTTGGGCGGTGAAGCCAGTCCGATCAGGGAGACGTCGGTCTACCTGCAGAATGTGATTTCAGTCGGTGGCAACGTCGGCATGTCCGTCGGCGGCGATGCCAAAGTGATGGCCGTAAACTCGATCTTCCGGCAGTCGAAGACGGGCATCGAGATGTCCGGCACCAGCCGGGTGCACCTGACCAAGAGTGTGGTCACGGATTGTGAGAATCATGAGTTGAGCTGCGGCGGCCAATCGTTCTACGGCGACTACAACATCTACTTCCCCGGTCGCTTCAAGATCGCAGGCAAGGAATACGGCGAAGCTGACTGGAGAGCTTTCCAGACCGCTGCCGGTCATCATGCGCACGCATTGATTCAGAATCCGGCCCTGACCGAGGCCCACCGCATCGGTGACCGATCAATCATCAAGATCGACAAACACGTCATCGGACCGACCACCTTTTACGACTGATTCCAAATTTGGAATCCGTTCCACGTTCAGGAGCAGGCAGCCTCTCGTCACAAGGTGGATCGAATGAAACGCCATCAGGTTTCGTGACAATGTTCCCTTGCTGCCCATCGGATTCCGGTGCTAGAAGCCCTGTGAGCCTGTTCCCAAGAAATCATGAGAAAACACGTTTTCACACTTTGTTCGTTACTGTTCGTTCTCTCTCTCAGCCCGTCCGGGGCCGAGACCGCGGATGAGCTGCGCAAGAAATGCCGGTTTCATGGCGGCATCATCGTCCACCTGGATGCCAATGGGTCAAAGCTGTCAGCGGAGCTGGCCAAGGGCGACAACGTCATGCTGCAGGTGCTCGACGCCAGCGACAAGGCATTGGCCGCATCGCGCAAAATTCTCTTCGCCAACGGTGGCTACGGACAGGGTTCCGCAATGTCGTATGACGGCAAACAGCTCCCGTATGCCGACAACCTGATCAACATGATCGTATGCGAAAAGGCAACGACCGTTCCGAGTGCTGAATTGCTGCGCGTATTGCGTCCACTCGGAACCGCGTTTGTGAATGGCAAGACGATCGTCAAGCCATGGCCGAATGACATCGATGAGTGGAATCACTTCCTGCACGGACCGGACAACAACGCAGTGGCGCGCGACAAGAAGGTGAATCAGCCGCGCTCGTTGCAATGGGTCTCCGAACCTAAGTGGAGCCGGAGCCATGAAGAGATGGCCAGCCTGAGCGCGATGGTGACGGCGAAGGGTCGGATGTTTTCCATTTTGGATTCCGCGCCACTCGCTTCAATTCGCTTCAACGCGAGCTGGAAACTGCAGGGACGTGACGCCTTCAACGGCACACTGCTGTGGGAACGCAAGATCCCAGTCTGGAACGATCACCTGCGTCATTTCCGCTCGGGTCCAGTGCATTTGCCCCGGCGCCTGATCGCCAAGGATGACAGCGTCTACGTCACCTTGGGTCTGGGCGCACCGGTCAGCCATCTGGACGGTGCCACCGGCAGAACGATCAAGACCTTTGAAGGCACCGAGTACGCGGAAGAGATTCTCTACGACGACGGCCGACTCTTTATGGTGGTCGGTTCTTCAGAGATCTACCGCGAGGGCGGTGGTCTGCATTCCCGCAAGGAACCCAAGGCAACGGACTTCCGCTTCATCGCCGCCTACGACCCGAAGTCCGGCAAACAGCTGTGGAAACTATCCTTCAAGGCTGGCGACTTCCTGCTACCACAGACGATCGGGACCAAGGGAGATTCCCTCTGCTATCAGAGCACTGCGGGAATGGGCTGCGTGGACGTTGCCACAGGTAAGGTCAAGTGGCGCAAGTCCCGTCCATCACCCGCGCGTCGCATGGGTTATTCCTCCCCCACCCTGGTAATGACCGATGACGTGGTCATTTGCGCCGACCGCGAACCGAAGAGCCCGGGCGAAGCTGCCGGCGAAGGCAAGATTCTGTGGGGCGTCAACGGATGGACGGAGAAAGGTTTTGGGCGGAAAGCTCCCAACATGGTCCGGGCTTACTCGCTCAAGGACGGGAAGGAACTTTGGAAGGCCCCCGGAGCTGAGGGATATAACTCCCCGGTTGATATCTTCGTGATCAAAGACGTCGCCTACGTCGGCACCAAGTTTGTCGGCTATGATGTGAAAACCGGCAAGGTGATGAAGGAGGTCAATACCAAGGCCGATCCTGTCAGCATGCCGCATCCGCGTTGTCATCGCTACAAAGCCACTGAAGACTTCATCATAACCGGACGTTCCGGCGTCGAGTTCATCGACCTCAAACAAGGCTCCTGGGTCGGCAACAATAGCTGGCTGCGCGGCACGTGCCAATACGGCGTCATGCCCGCCAACGGTATGGTCTACGTCCCACCCGATGCCTGTGGCTGCAATCCGACCGTGAAGGTTCCCGGTCTGTTCGCCGCCCGTGCGCGTCACAACCAGAGTGGCCACATCAAATTCCCTGAGCAACCCGTGCTCGTAAAAGGCCCAGCCTTCAGCAAGGAAGGCAAGACCTCCTCCCAAGCCACCGACTGGCCGATGTACCGCCACGACAACAGCCGTTCCGGCACCTCCGCCATCAGGGTCGCCAGCAAGGTGAAGGAGGCCTGGTCGACCTCGATCGGCGGCAAGCTGACGCAGGCGGTCGCCGTGGGTTCATCTGTCTACCTCGCGTCGGTCAACCAATACACCGTCTACTCCCTCGCCCAACAGAACGGGGAGATTCAGTGGAAGTTCACCGCCAATTCCCGCATCGACAGCGCCACCACCTATTACCAAGGACGGATCATCTTCGGATCCACCGATGGCTGGGTCTACAACCTGGATGCTGCGACCGGCAAGCTCGCCTGGAAGTTCCGAGCCGCTCCGGAGGAACGCTTGGTAAACGTCTACGGCCGCCTCGAATCTCTGTGGCCTGTCCACGGCTCCGTGGTCGTGCAGAACGACAAACTCTGGTTCACTGCCGGCCGCTCTACCTACATGGATGGCGGCATCGTCTTCTACCAGCTCGATCCGCTCAGCGGCAAACAGCTCACCCGCTCCGTACTCTATCACCTTGATCCGGATACGGACAAAGAACTGCACAAGGAGAAGCCCCGGTCATTCGACATGGTCGGTTGCATGTCTGATATCCTCAGTGGCGACGGACAACAGATCTTCCTCAAACACCTTGCCTTCGGTCCTGACGGACAGGAATCCACCAACAGCACACCGCATCTCTACTCCGTGACCGGCATGTTGGACGAAGAATGGTTCATACGCGCGTACTGGCGCTTCGGTGTGAACCACGGTGCCGGCTGGTCCAAATGGGCGCAGGCCGGTGGCCAGGTCCCCTTCGGGCGCATCATGTGCGTCGATAACGACCGCGTCTTCGCCTACGGCCGCGAGAAAGTCATGGGCGGAAAGACCGGACACCAGACCGATTCCTATCATCTCTTCGCCAGCGACAGCCGGAGCGCCCCACCCACTCCCGCCGAGCAAAAGGCCGCCCGCCGGGGCAAGAAAAAGCGGCAGCCCAATCCCATCCCGCCCGAAAAACTCTGGAGCACCAAGAAGCGCATCACCGTCCGCGCCATGGCCGCCGGCCAAGACAAAATCGTCATCGCCGGCCCCATCGATGTCGGCAAGAAAAGCGAGCACCTGAGCTTCTTCAATCCCGAGAAAGCCCAGGCCGCATTCGAAGGCGACGACGACATCTATCTGCAGATGATCGACAAGAACAACGGCAGCAAAGTCTTCGAACTCAAGATCACCGAAAACCCGAGTTTCGACGGACTCTCCCTGACTCAAGGAAAGATCTTCCTCAGCAGCAAGGACGGCACCCTCACCTGCTTCGGCGGTTAGAACCATCATGAATCTCGCAGCACACTCGTGCTACAACCTGACACGGGAAAAATTTCAGAACTTGTTCTGGTTTAAGTGAGCCGGATCAACGGTTGATCCCCCTCATCTGAGACTAGCTCAGCCAGGCAGAAGGACAGAGAACGAAGCACATCGTCCGCGATCGTCGATTGGTAGCCGCCCGTTTCCGGCTAGACGTCGATCAGTCCCCAGTCGCAGTCCGTGCCGGAAGTGGAGGCAATCAAACGGGCCACGATTCGGCCGGCGCTTCCGGGTCATCCTTGAGCGATTCAGTGACGAGACTCAAGACCTCGGGACGGTCACTCACAAATCGCCGATCTTCCACTTTCCGTCGCTTGCCGGCGCACCCGGATCGTGGCTCCTTGCTCCCCCTCAGTCCCGACCTGGACATCGGGTTTGGCCGGAGCCGAAGCGCAATATCTTGCCGGAAATGGTGACATTACAGGCTGAGCTCCTTCTCCCGGAAGCGCTTCGCGAATATTTGACTCGCAGTGGCGTGAACCGAACGTTCCCGGCGTTTGGCCGTGGGGAAGTCGCCGGTGTCCGCGTTGATGGATCAGGGTGCGGTGGAATTCAACTGAAACATTCCCGTCTGATACTCCGTGGGGGCAAACCGATTCGTCAGTCCGAAGGTCCCGTGTTCCCGTCCCTGAAAATGAAGTGTCTGTTCCAGGCTGACAACATTGGTGTCATCCTCCAGAAAGAAGATGCCGGTGAAGGGTCCGGCTTTGCCGTAGGCATAGCTTCCCGAACGATCCATGTTGTTCGCGATGTTGGTGATCGCGAAATTCGTACCGGTACTGAGGAGCAGGGCAAAACTGCCGCTGGTTGCGAAAGGCGCTCCGCCACCCGTCACGGTGAAGACAATTCGGTCGGCGTCGAACGACTCGGGGGCAAGATCACCGCTGAGCAGGCGATAGAATCGGCGCGAGGCGGTGGCGGCGGAGTCCGCCAGGGTGGCGTTGCCGCCGCTCAGGGTGGCGCTGCCGACATTGGCCCAGGCGGTGAAATCTGTGGAGGCTTGGAGAATGAACCGGGTGGCACCGGTGCCGGTCAATCGCAGGTCTGCCATGTCATTGTTCAGGCTCACCAGCTGGACCATTCCGCGATCCAATGGCGTCCCGTACAGGCGCAGTTCCATGGAGGACACCCCGCCGGAGAAATTCGTTCCATTGTCTGTGATCCTGACCGTCCAGTTGCCCGCGCCGTTCTCACCCCAGTTGAATACGCTCATGAACTGGTGGTCGAAGTAACCGTTCAGGGAATCGCCATGAGTCTCGGCCAGGGGACTGACCGTGCCGGCCGGCGAAGTCAGGTCGATCGCCAGGTCCCCAATGCCGACATCATCGGTGTTCAGCACCAACTGCGCGTGTTCAACCCGCAGGTTGATGCCACTCATATCAAAGGTGTGGCTCCGTCCGTTGGGATCCTGGTTGGGGATGCTGAACACCAGATTGGTGGCGATGGCGGACGATTTGATCTGGGGCGGCAGGTTGGTCCAATTCGACGCCAGGTGCACGGCGTTGGAGACATTGACCAGACCGGCGCCGAAGTTCGGATTGAAGCGGAATCCCGCCGCGTTGGTCCGCCATTCAGAGTTCATCGGATCGTTCATGGTCGCGCTGCGGATCAGGATCTCCTGCACGTCGCGCCAGCCCAGACTCGGCTTGGAATTCAGCAGGAGGGCGACCGAGCCGGCGACCATGGGCGCGGAGGAAGAAGTGCCGTTGAAACCCTGGGTGTAATCGTGATTGTCGATGTCGCCTCCGTTGTCAGGGGTGTCGACAAGGCTGTTCGTATTGTTATAGCCGAACTGGTCGGTGGTCCGATCGGTGGTGGTGGTGGCTGCCAGCCGTCGCTCAGACTCGCCCCCGGACGGCGCGCTGACGACCAGACAGGCACCCCGCTCGCTGTAGTCGGCCCGTTGGCCGAGATCGTTCAAGGCCCCCACGGACACGGTGTAGATGGAACTGTTGTATCCCTCGTAATTCGCATTGTCGCCTTCGATCGCGCCGTTGCCGCCAGCCCAGACGAGGATCGTGCCTGCTCCGCCGCGTCCTTGGGTGACGGCGTTGCGGAGCGCGGCGCTGGCCAGGGCACCCGGCATTTCTTTGGTTCGACCGTCATCGTTGGGGCCCCAGGAGTTGTTGCTGACATGGATCACGGCATTGCTGTGCGCAATCGCCGCCCCCTCGGTGGCGTCCGTCTGGTTGCCGCCGCCGATCAGGCGTATGCCGACCAGCGTCGCCTCATAGGCCACGCCGGCGACGCCAATGCCGTTGTCGCCGCGTCCGGCCGCTACTCCCGCCACCGCGGTGCCATGGGAATCGTTCTTGGGTTCGCCCGCCTCGTCGATGCCGGCAGTGCCGGCCGCGGCGGGATCAGTGTCGCCATCCCGGTAGTCATGGCCGAGGGCAGTGTTTGCGTTGGGAGCCAGATCGGGGTGGGTGTATTCGACGCCGTCGTCCACCACGGCGATGGTGATACCCGAACCACGGTAGGTATCCCACACGTTGGTGACGTTGAGATCAACTCCGCGAGGCGTGCTGTATTGGCCGGTGTTGTGAAGATGCCACTGGTTGGTGAAGTAGGTGTCGTTCGGCACGCGGCGACGCTTCATTCGACGGCCGAGCAGCACCTCGGATGAAACCACTCCGGGCTGGGTCCGAAGCCTCTTCGCCGTCCGGATGGCTTCCATCGGTGTCGTCGCCTGCAACAGAAAATACCCGGTGGCATAGGGAACTGGATTGAGCTTGTCCACTCCCGCCATCGTGGCCACGGCCTGCCGGTCGGCACCCGCACCGAGCCTCACCCGGACCTGCCGGGTCACCGACCGGCGGCTCCACTCATCGCGCTTGAGCGCGCGCGGATAGATCGTCAATTCCTCCTTGTCAGGCAGGCTGGCCGGCTTGCGGGATTCCGCATCCGCGACGATTTCAAAGTACTGCGTTTGTCCATCCACCTGCAAGGCAAGCTCCGCGGCGGCGACAGCGCCGACTGACCATGCGGCCATTCCCACAACACATAACGACTTGCCAATCATTGATTGTTCCACGGTCTGAATTGTTCCCGTACCCACCGGCGGAAAGTAACCGGGACGCACTGCTGAGAGCAACAGTATTAGTTACAAGCGCTGTCCATGTCCCCAACCGGCGGCCCGGAGGCAAAATTCAGGGGATCTGCGGTGGGCAGCGGCTTGATCACCTTCCGGCTTTCGCTGGCTTTCAACAAGTAGTGAGGCACTCGTGGAGAAACGGGTGCTACTCAGAACTCCCGACCGAAAACATAGAATTGATCCGCCTTTCTTCCAATTGTTGGTCCCGGAAACGCCTCGCGGAGAATGCTGGCCGGCGTATATCCAAGATTAAGCGAGCGGTTCCAATCCTATGCCAACGGATCCGGGCAGACATCGCGCCGTCCGCAACCCATACAGTAGTCACCGAGATAGAACGTATCAAAGAACTCCATCAGCTGACCGATGTTCTCCTGGTCGTCGGTGAGGAAACCCGCTTCGAAATTCCTGTAAACGCCGGCCGAAAAGTGCGGCGATGTGTTTCATGTCTTTGTCGGGCAGTTCGCGAAAGCGGGCGAAGATTACCATCAAGTCGGCGTTTTTGAGCGCATCCAGTCCCGGAATGTTTCCAGTCTGATTGGGGTTGATGAACCCGGACTTGGGATCGATGGCGAAGAGCACGGTGCATTTGAATCCGTGATGCCGGGACAGGATCTTCGCAAACATGCTCATGCCTTCTTCCGAACGGTCGAATTCCTCGCCGGTCACGAAGACAATGTGCTGCCCCTTGCCCAATCCATCTCCACCTTCGAAAACGAGCCCGGGCGATGCGGCGGTGACGCCGGCCACCAGGGCCAGCATCGCGAGAGCAGCAGACAGGACCGAACGTAACCGGGCGGAACGGAATGAAAATGTGCTTGGCATGGCAAGGTATTGAGGATCGAAAAGCGGCGATGGAACAGTCAAAAATCGGCCGTACGGATCAGTTGCCTTCGGCCGCAGAAGCGACGGTGTGCTTCATGATGAATCGCACCGATGCTCCAATTCAGGAAGCGGAAAGTGATGACCACCGTTCTTGGTTGCTTTGGGATCGACCGTGACGACCTCCATGTCCCATCCCAGCGCCTGGAAGCGGCGTCTGGCTTCACCAGTTCGACATCCACTTCCGGGTGATAATTGGGAAACGAAGTTCGCCAGATCCACGGCTTGCCGGCAGCGGAAGTTGTCGAAATCACAACGAGAGCATTGCGTCCTTCGAGTCGGAAGGACTGTTTGGTGAACGTCTTCCAATTCGACTCCTTGAAGGTCAGCGGTGCAAACTCAGCCGACCAACCGGACATGGCCCACAGGAGTCCCGCCAATATCATTGGCATGTTGCACCAGGAGTATCGCATCAGTTCGTTTGGATGGTGAACGGTGAAGCCGGCAGTTTCTCGCGATTGGCGAGGTTGATATCCAGTTTGCCCTTCGCCATGTCCATTTCTGCACCGTAGCGCACAGCGACAAGGTTCGGCACTTTCGTCGAGCTCACAACCACGGTCTTGCCCTCGATTCTGGCCTCGGCCCGCGTGAATTGTTTCCCATCGCCGCTGATGGCAAATCCCCGCAGTGTCTCGCGATCCGAGGCCATCAGTCCGCCGCCAATATGATCGAACGACAAGACTGCCCTCTGGTTCTCAACCCGAATGCCGCGAACGACCGGCCCCGAGTAGACCAGCTTGGTCTCGCCATACACATTGGCGCGGGCAGCCAAGGCCAGACGGTGACCGATCGGAGCTTTGGTGGACGGATGAATGGGGTGATTGTCCTGCTTCCAATCCTTCGAAAGATCGACGGTCACGGCCATATACGAGTCCGGCGTATTTCGCCAGACGTCGAGTTGAGCTGTCCGGAAAGCGTGCCAGGTGGCCGGTTCATACCTGGCCAATTGGACAATGTAGAACGGTAGTCTCGGGTTGCCCCAGCTCTGTCTCCAATCCTTGACCATCTCCGGAAACAGTCTCTTCTGCTCTTCCGCCCGTCCCGCATTGCCTTCGCCCTGATACCAGATGAAGCCTTTCACCGGGAACGGCATGACGGTCTTGAGCATGCGGTTGTAGAGCCGGCTGGACGTGTTTCGACGGGCATGTCCGGGATTCTGCTTTGCCTTGGCTTCGTAGGCTTCCCAGACCGGATAACCGGCCGCGAGAGTCCTGGGACTGCACCATGTTTCCGTAACTGTTCCGCCATAACTGCAATTGATCAGGCCAACCGGGATACCTTGAGTCTGCTGTATTTCCTGCGCGAAGAAATAGGCCACGGCACTCATGGAAGGTGAGGTGGTCGGTGCGGAAACTTTCCAGGCGTCACCCAATGGTCCATCAACCACTTCCAGTTTTTTGGAAACTGTGAAAAAGCGGAGCAACGGATTGGCGGAAGCCGCAATCGCGGAACTGCCGGACTTCGCCCCGCGGAGTTGCATTTCCATGTTGGACTGCCCGGAAGCCAGCCAGACATCTCCGATCAGAATGTTCGTCAACTCCTCCCTGAACCCGTCGCTGCCGGAAACAGTCAGCTTGCTGCCATTCGCCCTGGCAGCCATTGCCGGCAGGACAATTTTCCAAGATCCCTCGCGGGCCGTGCTCTTGAGGTCACGGCCCCGAAAAGAAACAGTGACCGTGGTCCCATTTTTCGCCTGCCCCCAGATCGGCACCGGAACATCCCGCTGCAAGACCATATCACTGGAAAAGACATCCGGCAGAACCACGTTTCCGTCAGCACCGTGGGAGCCGATCGCAACAAGACCCAGCCAACATCCGACAATCCATCGATTCAACATGTGCGCACTGAATACCCCGTCTCCTCCGTTCGATCAAACAGGATTGAACGCGATTGCAAATGACGCAGGGCGGTGTTGGAATCGCCCGCTCCTGAGGATCTGGGAGAGTGAATACGCACATGATAAGCAGTCGAACTCATGTTTTCGCCATCGGGGTTGAGGACTATCAACAGGGACAGATGGAGTCGGTCGCCTACGCTGCGAACGATGCCTGTGGCTTTGTGGACGCTTGGACCGCGTTGGGCGTGGATTCACGGGACTGCGTGTTGCTGCTGAGCAAAGACGCAACGAAAGCCGCAATCGAAGCGGCGTTTGAGAAATTTCTGAAAGGCATGCAGGAGAAAGACACGGTCGTGTTTTTCTTTTCCGGGCACTGCGACGCCAAATTCCTCGCAGCTCATGATTCCCGACCCGGCAAACTCGCTACCACGGGCCTTTCATTGTCCTCAATCCTGGACCGACTCAACCACTGCGAAGCCGCCAAGAACCTGCTCTTTCTCGACAACGCCACTGGTTACGACTTCACCGATGCGCTGCGAAGCTTCTGTGAACAGAAGCCGAATCGAATCGCCTTCCTGGCTTGCGATACCGATGAGACATCCCTCAAGAACACCAACCTGACGCACAGCATCTGGTCTCACGCCCTCATCGAAGCCCTCAGCGGAAATGCGAAAGAGGTATTGGCGGATGGCAAATCGATTACCGGCGAATCGCTAGGAAACCATCTCGCGGCAAGTGTTCCGCAATTGATCCGGAGCACTCGCAGCGGCAGTGATACACAGACACCCGGTTGCTACGGAGGCGCATCGAAGCAACTGGTGATCGCAGATCTGGCGAATCTCAAAGCCCTTCAGGGACCAGGTTCACAGGCCTTGGGTGACGCTCTCAAAGATACATTCTTACGGGGCGTGAAATTCGGATTGGTGCGGAATCTCAGCGGCTTCCAGAAGGGACATCGCGTGCCTGATCGTCATTTCGGAGCAACGGAAAACTTTGTCCGCAAAATCGGCCACGAAAAGGTTCAACAACAGGCGGATACGATCTTCAAAGATCTGCGCGCTGCCTTTGCCTATCGCCGGAAGGAGACGGTTTATGACTGCGTCGATGGAGCAGCGACCATCAAGACACCCGATTTCGATGTGGATCTGTCGATCAACCAGGATCCGACCGACCCGGGCGGCTACACCACAACCGTGGAGATCGGAAACATCAGGACTCCCGACGTGGTTCTGAGTCCCGAGTTTTCCGACGTGTTCTCTGACCATTGCGACACGGTGGTCATCAGTCTTTCCCGCCCCCTCGATGTGGAAGAAAAGATCGATGACATTGAAGCAAATGCCAGTCTGCGCGGCTTCTTGGACTACGACGCCGAATGCACGTCGTTCACCCTGAAACTGACGTCGCCCAACATCACCATCCACGTCACGGAAAATGAGGTCACGCTACGACTCCGCGGGTCAAAGGAACTCAGCGCACTGTTGCAGGGTCTGCAAACCGCCCTGGGAACCCTGCACGACTCAGGCGTCCTCGAACTGTCGGCGGCTGGCGCATAGGCGATCCGAAGGACTCACCCACCCGCAAACCGGATACCGGCCAATTCGGCAGCGTCCTTTTTCCACGAAGTAAGATCGGAGCTGCGAAACTTCGAGAGACTGTCATGACCGCAGGCGCGGGCGAGAACCTGCATGAGTTCGGTTGAAGCGTTGAGGAAATTGGCCACCCGTGTCGCCGCCACATCAGCCTGCAGCCGTTGCCGAAGCTCGGGTTTCTGCGTGGCGATTCCGGCCGGACAATTGTTGGTGTTGCAGATCCGGGCGGCGATACAACCGATGGCCTGCATGGCGCTGTTCGAAATTGCAATTCCATCCGCTCCCAGTGCGAGCGCTTTGACGAAATCGGGAGCCGTGCGAAGACCACCGGTGATGATCAGGGTAACCCTTCCACTCGCACCACATTTGTCCAGGTGACGTCGGGCGCGGGCCAAAGCCGGGATGGTCGGGACGGAAATATGATCGCGAAACAACAGCGGCGCAGCACCGGTACCACCGCCACGACCATCGAGGATGATGTAGTCCGCGCCGGCGGCCAGGGCGAAATCGATATCGTCTTCGATGTGATTGGCGCTGAGCTTGAAACCGATGGGAATCCCACCGCTCACCGCACGAACCCGTTCACCAAAATTCCGGAAATCCTCGACCGACGCAAGGTTCTTGAAGGTCGGCGGTGAGATTGCAGCTTCACCCGGATTGAGCCCGCGCACTTCGGCTATCTTTTCCGTGACCTTGGCTCCGGGCAGATGTCCACCTGTGCCGGTCTTGGCTCCCTGGCCGCCTTTGAAGTGAAAGGCCTGAACTTTCGCAAGCAGCTCCTCCTGAAAGCCGAACTGGGCGCTCGCCAACTCATAGAAGTAATGTGAGTTCTCCGCCCGCTCGTCTTCGAGCATACCACCTTCGCCGGAACAGATTCCCGTGCCGGCCATTTCGGCACCGCGAGACATCGAGACCTTCGCCTCTTGGGACAGGGCTCCAAAACTCATGTCGGAAACGAACAGCGGGATATCGAGTTCGAGGGGCTTTTTTGTCTCGGGCCCGATCACCAGCTTGGTGTCCACGGGAACTTCTTCGAGCAGAGGTTTGCGAGCCATCTGCGCAACCAACATCTGGATATCATCCCATTTCGGGAGATCATCCCGTGGAACGCCCATGGCAGCCATCGGACCGTGATGTCCCAGTTTACCAAGTCCTTCGTTCGCCAACTGATGAATGTGGGCGACGGTGGGCTCTTCGGTGGTCGGGACCGCTTCGGGCATGGCGGCCGGATCCGTGGCCGTCTCCGAGCGATACGGTTCGCCTTTCTTGTCCTTCGGCAATTTGGCGTGCGTCCCATCGCAGAACGGCGCATTGCCGGTCTGCTTGCATTGGCAAAGAAAGGCATCGCCGTCTTCTTCCGCCGTGAATGCTTTCGGTGTCATTCCCGTCCCCGCGTGGGAGCCATCGCAGAAGGGTTGATTGGCGGATTTGCCACAGGTGCAGTAGTAGTATTCTTCGCCTTTCTTCAGTTCAACTCTGGCGGGCTTGAGGTCGGCAATTACGGGATCGGATTGATACATGATTTGGGAATGTTTGATTCTGTTGAACGGGTTCAGCTCAGTCGGAAAAGCAGGAATTGGGAGTCTTCACTGGCTTGAATTGAGAAGGAGTCTGGATGGTCGCTGATCGCAAGTCCATCCGCCTTGCCAAGAATTTCACCGAGCACCTCGACTTCGCCCTGAATGACCTGCACCCAGCCATGGCATTGCTGGGTGTCCGCGTCGACTTCAAGGCTCTTGCCCGCCTGCAGTTTGCCGAAGGACACTTCGGCGTCCTGCCGAAACACCGTGGCGTCGCCCTGGGGCGCGCCGGACAGAAGCAGGGTCAGCGCATTGTCCTGCGCCGCGTGTCCGAGTTTCTTTTCGGCATAGCGCGGTTCACCACCGGATTCGTTGGGGCGCAACCAGACCTGATACAGCTCGGTTGGTTCCGTCTTGGAGGGATTGAATTCACTGTGCTTCACGCCAGCCCCAGCACTCATGTATTGCAGGTTGCCGGCGGTGATGACCGAACCGTTGCCCATGCTGTCGGAATGTTCCAGCGATCCGGACATGACGTAGGTGAAGATCTCGGCGTCCTTGTGCGGGTGCAGCGGGAAGCCGCCGCCCGGTTCGATGATGTCGTTGTTCATCACCCGCAAAGACCGGAAACCCATCTGGTCAGGATCAAAATACTCGGCGAAAGAAAAACTGAATCTGGCGTGCAACCATCCGTGTTCGGCACGACCCCGCTCGGCTGCCGGCCGCTTGCGAACGGTCCAACCCGCCGCGGTGTTTGTTTCATCTGTCAATGACGTCATGCCAATACGATGTCCTCTCGCAATGATATCGACCAATACCTTGTCATTTGGCTTCCCATGCCTTTTGGTTATACCCATGGAACTGCGTCACCTGCGATATTTCGTCACGGCTGCCGAAGAAGGGAGCATCAGCCGGGCGGCGGCGCGTCTCAACATTTCGCAACCTGCCGTGTCGCGTCAGCTGCGAGATTTGGAAGAAGAACTCGGCGTCAAACTGTTCACGAGGAACGCCCAGGGATTGACGGTGACGGAGTCGGGCGAAACCGCGCTGACGCATGCCCGGGATCTGCTGCGACGGGCGAAGAACATGACGGAAGTGCTGAAACGAAGTTCACGTGGCGTACGGAAATCTTTGCACGTGGGGTTTATTCCAACCGCACTTCCGGGTTTTCTCGCGGATGGGATGCGCCGCTTCAATGAGCAACACGACAACACCTGCGTGCAGATCCGAGAGATGAATCCCCGCGAACAGGAGGCCGCTTTACGGGCCGGTGAATTGGATCTGGCCCTTCTGGGCACGGCGTGCCCCGGGGTCAAACGGGAATTTGCGACGACCCCAATTCTGAAGGCTTCACTCAGCATAGTCCTCCCCGATCATCACCTGCTCGCATTGCGCAAGTCGATCGATCTGTCAGAACTGGAAGGAGAATCCGTGGTCTCCCTCCACGAGCGTCACTTCCCCGGACGGCCGGAACTGATGGCAGATCTTGGTGAACGAGCCGGCTATTCGCTGGATGTCCGCGTGAAAGCGGCCGGCCTTTCGGAGGCGCTCGGCATGGTTGCCGGCGGCGCGGGTGTGGCCGTCCTGCCAGCCGATGCCGATCAGTTGCCCCACCCCGGCGTCGTATTCGTCAGGATGAGCAATCCACGGATCTATCTCACCTCATCCGCTGTGTGGCGAAAAAGCGATCCGGATGCTGATGTTCTGGAACTGGTCGGGTATCTGAAAGCGGCGGCCAAACGAAAGTGATTGTAGCCGGCGTCGGCCTGACCATCCTCAATCAATTCGTCCGGTCTTCCGATTCGCCACGGCTTGTGTGCACCTCAGTGAAGGCCACAGCTTCGGATACCTCCGTCCGTTCAGGCGCTCGCCAATGAAACAATCTCTCACCTGGTAGTGATAGAGAGGGACAACAACACCGAGAGTCGCAAATAGCACGATGCTGAATTTCAACAGGGCCGGCAGCGGAACCGGAGCAAGCAGGCCCTGAAAGAACAGGACAACCGGCATGTGGACGAGATAGAGGAAATACGATGAATCCGAGAGATAACGGATCCACGGATGATGGCCTGAAAAACTCCTTAGGCAGATTCCGGCGAGACCGAAGATCATCCACCAACACGCCCAGGCTCCGTTCAACAACGTCGCAAGGTGAAGGATCGAACCGGGTTCGGTCGGCTCATGGAGCATAAGCGACCTACCGGCATGGTGGACAATCCAGAGCAGGATTCCGGCTACCAATCGACGACGTGCGCCTCTGAGCAATATGCCCATCCGATCCCGCTCACCAAACAGGAACCACCCGAACGCGAAGAACACCCCGTAAGCCGCCAAAATGCGAAGGGGCGGAAACAACCAGGCAGAGGTATCGAACGACCCGGATCGCATCGGGTAAAGCGTGGCGGCGGTCAGCAGTGGAAAGATGAGCAGCGCCATGCCGTTGTTGAGCATCCACCGGAAAGCCTTGGATGCGATCTCGCCCAGCCGGGGCCAAATCTGCCCGACCAACCAGTGTCCACCGCCGGCGGCCAAGCAGAACAGAAACAGGTCATAGAGGAACCAGAGATGCAACAGGATGGAGTCCGTCGGATTCGGTGTCGCGACCTCCTGTCGGGCGGCCAACCGGGCGGCGAAACCGGAATCGAGAAAAGCGGTGGACGCAATCGCCAGAATGATCAGTGGCAACAGTGTTGCCCAGCCCATGATCAGCGGCAGCAGCACGCGCCGCCAGCGATTCTGGAGCATCCCCTTTACTCCGCGTCGAGCGGTCAACAGAGCGCTGAAGAATCCCGCCATCACGAAGAATGTTGGCAAGCGAAAGGTATGCAGAAAGTCGACCAACCAATCGCAGAACGGACTTCGCTCGGGATCCGTGAATTGAATGATCGCCGGCGGGTTCACCATGTAGAATGCGCCTGCGTGCAACACGATGCCCAGCAGCACCATCGCTGCTCGCAGAGCATCAAAGGCGTGATACCTTTCGCTGACAGATTCAACACTCGTTGGTAGCGGCTCTTCCGAATTGGGCACTCCCACGATCATTGCGGATGAACCGCAGTCAAATCGAGCCTGAGATCAACCCTGCCCGCAAGGCGGTGATCCAACACCTTGGTTCTCAATATGGTCTGAACGCCCGCCAACGGAGAGGCGTTCCTTTGGCAGCAAACCCCACCAAGCCCAATCGATCCGTTCGTTCAGCCGCGCATTGCCACATTGCGTTGGCCTTCCGACTCGTTCCGTGGCTGAATTCGCGGGATGAGAAAGCTGCTTCTGACTCTGGCGCTCGGTTTCGCCTTTGCGATCCCCGCGATTGCGGCAAAGCCAAAAAGTTTAAAGGCACCCAACCCGACACTTGCGGATGTATCCTATGGAAAGCATCCCCAGCAGGTGATGCACTTTTGGAAGGCCAAGTCGGATCAACCGACGCCGCTGCTTTTCTTCATCCACGGCGGCGGTTGGATGGGTGGAAATCGTATGCACAAACAACTGATCGAAATGCTGCCGGCCTTGCGAAAGGCAAAGATCTCGGCCGTCTCGATCGAGTATCGTTGGATCAAGGATGCCGTCGCTGTCGGCATCGAGCCGCCGGTCAGAGCCCCGTTGCATGACGCCGCTCACGCGCTGCAATTTGTTCGCAGCAAGGCCCAGGAATGGAACATCGATCCGACTCGCATCGCGGCCTGTGGCGGATCCGCCGGCGCCTGTTCATCGCTGTGGCTGAACTTCCACGACGACCTGGCCGATCCGAAGAGCAAGGACCCGATCGCCCGCCAATCCACCCGTCTGTTGTGCGCCGCCGTCTTCGGGGCCCAGACCACCCTCGATCCGAAACAGATGAAAGAGTGGACGCCCAACAGCAAATACGGCAGCCATGCCTTCGGAATTTTCAAAGCCAATCGCAAGACCAAGCTCGGTCAGGATTTTGAGACCTTCCTGAAGAAGCGCGACGAGATCACGGAATGGATCGAGGAGTATTCTCCTTACGTGAACGTCACCAAGAACGATCCGCCGGTCTACCTCTACTACGGAAATCCACCCGCAATGGGTAAGGATCAGAAAGATCCGACGCACACCGCCAATTTCGGAGTCGGGCTTCGTCAGCGTATGCGGGAGGTCGGCGTGGAGTGCATTCTGAACCATCCCGGCACCATCAAGCGACTTGAGCACAAGACTGTAGAGGCGTACCTGATCGATCAATTGACAAAAGGGAGGTGAAACTGCGCTTGCGATCGGACTTGTGGCGGCGAGCGTGAGCGAGTGGATTCCCCAATTGCCCAGCCAATCGAATTCGCCGAGACGGAGAACGCTACACGGGCCTGCGTTGCGTCCCATCGCCAGTCCGATCCGACAAGCCGTTCTGAAGTGCCGCGTCAAACGCGTCTCTGAATCGCTCCGGGATCATCACGGGCGGCAGTTCGCAGTGCTCACGCTTCAGCCACGTCCAAGATTTGACACACAATACCAAGGCCAGCGGCTCATCGTCCGACCAACGATGCGAAACCACCCGCTCCCAAGGGATCAGATCACTGAACAACCAAATACCGTTCTCCCGGATTTGCAGGTGACCCGCGGCGTGATTCAAAGCCGCCAGGGCACCGACTGCGCCCGCCAGTGTGAGGGCGAATTGAAAATGGTCGTAGCCCTTCACGAGCCCGCCAGCACCGCCGCCACCGAGCAGCAGACACACCAGACCGGCGGCTATCTGCGGGCGGCGATTCGGACTCGGCCCGGCATCCAGTCCGACTTCGCCGGCGGCTCCACGATCGGACAGACTGCGTGCCAATCCGACAGCCATCAGGAATGCGAAACTGAACAGCACAATGGTGATGAATGATGTCATGGTAACAAACTATCTGGAGCTTCAGTCGAAGATCACCACCTTGAGCACGGCGAATGCGCACAGAATCCAGCCCGCGTTTAGCAGGCAAAGTTCGGGAACCAACGGACTTGGGTCTGTCTCATCTCGATCCGTCATCTGCTTCTGCTTCTGCTTTTTCAACAAGTCGACCGAAGTGACAATCGCGATCACCACCAAAACGATTCCACCTGGCAGGCCAAACAGAACAGTTCCGATCGGTGCCCAGTCTTGGTTTGCCCGATCACCCGCATTTGCAGCCATGAACCAGACGAACATGGCAAATGCGATGGCCAGAGCGGCCAGCAGTCGTTTCATCATTCGAACAGTCTGCCAGACAACACCGGCTTCTCAAAATCGAACATCGCAATCCATACATTGATGAGGGCGATGTTCAACGGCAAACCCTGGCCTTACAGAAAGTATCTCAATTTCGCGTACGCATTCTCCACTTTCGAGTCATCATCCACGGCACCGGCCAGCTCGTCGAAGCCGAACATCGTCTTGACCCGGTGGGTCAGCAATGCACTGTCGTAGCGGATCTTGCCGGCCCAATACTCGGGCTCGTGGGTGGAGTGCTTTGACACAATTGCCGGACCTAGTTCCCCGATGAGATTGGGCAGCACCAGCCACAGGTGCAGATGCCGCTGATGGGCCTTGATCGCCTTGGGGACAAGTTGCGGATATCCGTACTGAGCAAGATCGGTAATGGCGGCCGCGTGATTGCAGATGTGAACCAATCCGCCATATCCCTGTCGTCGATACTTCGGGTCGTAGCGGATGATTTCATCGAGCACGGCGGTCGCCATGTCTTCCATGCCGGAGTAGGCGGGCACGTTGTCATCGCTCTTCAGCTTCACCTCGTTGCCTGACTTTCGGCCTTTGGCATAGAACCCCCAGCCGGCATGGATGTTCTTGAATCTCAGAATCAGTTTGCGAATTCCGTCCGTGACCAATGGCGTGGCGAATTCAGGATGTTCCTTGAGCGCGCGAATGGCGAGGGCGGCAAAGATGACGTTGTGTCCGGATGCGCGGGGTTTGTCCAAGGTCTGTTCCAAAGCCTCGGCGATGCCATCAACCAGTCCTGCATTCGGTTTCTCCTTCGGAAACGCAGTGAACAGTTCAGCATCTTTCGATTTGCCCCTCCCGAACACGGATCCGCCACGGATGACCTTTTCCAAATCGTCTTCAATGCCGGCATAGACCTTTTCATTCAGATCTGGCCGTTGTTCACCCACGAAATAACCGGCGATCACCGACGCCCCGAGATGCCCGGCCATGGGGCTGACCTGATGCGCACGGGCCAAGGCGTTCAGGCCCTGAGACAAGTATTCGAATTTGATCATAATATCCGTGAACCGTTGAGTGGACGCCAGCAGACGCGAAAGTTATCACACGCCTTTTGAACGGGTCACAACGCCATTGTGAGCGCATCGTCCATGCGCTAGCTTCTGCCCATGCAATTTCGATACATGGCGCTCCTGTTCGCGCTCGGCCTGACCGCATCCATCTCCGCTGACCAGCACCTGTATCTGGCCGCAGGTGATCAGCTGACGGTGTTCCGTATCGACGGCAAGAACGGAGAACTTTCGCCGGCACAGGGACTGGCACTCCCCGGTGCCGGTCCATTCACCCGCTCACCGGACGGACGCCATCTCTACGTCATGACGGGCAAGG
>Ga0055584_100001104_pt1 | contig 26335 bp, 4 predicted proteins | sample OSDHelmetaG_FD_58716 | JGI IMG/M metagenome (GOLD analysis project Ga0055584, IMG submission 58716) | Pelagic marine sediment microbial communities from the LTER site Helgoland, North Sea, for post-phytoplankton bloom and carbon turnover... | ecosystem: Environmental > Aquatic > Marine >...
TTCATTTGGTTTTTTCCCTCTATGAAGCTCTTTTATTTTTTATAACGAAGCTAGCAAATTTAACGAAGTAGCACGCAATTTGGCTTTCCACGGATTTGAATTTCCATCAACGCTCATCAGGTTAGATGAAGTAATACGATGGCGTTCCGCTACCCATCCAACCCGTACTGCCTTCACCTTCTTAGCGGACGGTGAGCGGCCAACGGATAGCTTGACCTACGCTAGATTGGATCAGAGAGCGCGTGCAATCGCCGGTTTTATGGGCCCCAGGACGGTCGGAATGCCTGTGCTCCTGTGCTATCCATCCGGCATAGAGTTTGTAACTGCCTTCATTGCCTGCCTTTACGCCGGCGCCATTCCGGTACCTGCTTATGCGCCGGGAAACACGAGACATGCCTTTCGTATAAGGGCTATCCTGGAAGATAGCGGTGCAGCGCTCGTGTTGGCAGCCGGTTCTCCAGTCGAGCAGATCCGTATATGGTTGCAGGGCGACGGTGGCGCCGCAGGCGTTGAAGTCATCGACACCGACCTTGTCTGTGACGACGCTGCAGCCGAATGGCGTCCGGTTGCGGTCCAGCCGGCCGCCCCAGCATTCTTGCAGTACACATCAGGATCCACCTCCACGCCAAAGGGGGTGATGGTCAGCCACAGTAACCTGTTGCGAAACGGAGATGCAATTCGCGAGAGTATCGCGCTGCATCCGGACAGCTTGACGGTATCATGGCTTCCCATGTTCCATGACATGGGGCTGGTACTGACGCTGGTGGCGCCCCTACTGACCGGAACACCGCTTGTCATGATGTCTCCGGCGGCGTTCGTGCAACGTCCGATTCGATGGCTAAACGCGGTGTCCAGCTATCGTGCGACCCATTCTGCTAGCCCCAATTTTGCTCTTGAACTGGTGGTCGACCGCACGACACCAGCCCAACGCAAGCTTCTGGATCTATCTGGCTGGGAGACCTGCGTCAACGGATCGGAGCCGCTGCGCAAGTCCACTCTGGAGCGTTTCAATGATGCCTTCGCGGCAAGCGGATTCTCCCCGGAGGCCCATGTACCCGCATATGGCTTGGCCGAAGCGACCCTGTTCGTCACCTGCAAGCGGTTAGGCGAACCAGTTGCAACTCGCCTAATTCGCGGGGCCGCCCTGCAGAAAAACCATGCAACAAAGGCTGAACCGGAGGAGACCGGGTCTATTGACGTGGTCTGCAGCGGCGGTCAGGTGCTCGACACGGTCGTGGAGATCGTTGACCCGGAAACACGCCTGCGCGTCTCATGCGCTCAAATCGGAGAGATCTGGGTTCGCGGGCCCGGGATAGCAACGGGTTACTGGCAGCGACCAGAAGCGTCCGAACAGACCTTCAAAGCACGCCTTGCAGACAGTGGCGAAGGTCCATTTCTTCGCACCGGTGATCTTGGATTTCTGCACGAAGGTGGCCTTCACGTCACCGGACGCATTAAAGATATGGTCATCTTGCGAGGGCAGAATCACTATCCCAATGACATTGAATTGACGGTAGAGAACTCTCACCCTGCCCTGAAGCGCGGCAATGGCGCGGCCTTCGGAGTGATTGTCGACGGCGAAGAAAAGCTAGTCGTCGTCCAGGAGGTGGATCGGACTTCATTGCGTGGCCTGGATGTGCCCGCAACGCTCGCGACAATCCGTGCATCTGTAGTCGCCGCACACGAGGTCGATGTTCATGATGTAGTTCTGATTGCGCCGCTGGAGGCACCAAAAACCTCAAGTGGAAAGATCCAGCGATCAAGGGCACGGGAACGCTACCTGACCGACGAATTTAAGATGGTCGGCAGCCTGCGCACCAGCTTACCGACGCCCAGACATCCCGAATTTGGTTCAGTCCCTCCAGAGCTGCCGGTCTACAACAAATCTCAAGACGCCATAAAACAATGGCTCGTCGCCCGTATCGCTCGGCTCCTAGGAGTTGCTACAATAGAAATCGACATCAACCGGGCATTCGAGTTTTTTGGCATTGACTCCATCGTCGTAGTACAACTGGCAGATGAATTAACGCAATGGTTGGGGCGACCACTGCCGCCCACTTTGCTGTACAACTTCCCCGACATTGCAAGCTTATCAAGACACCTTGCCGGCGCCAGCCTCGAAAATCAGCAGCCCGCATCTACTGCTGGTGCCCACGAAGCCATTGCCATCGTTGGTGTAGGGCTTAGGTTCCCAGGCGCTGATACCCCACAGGAATACTGGGAACAACTGCTTCGCGGCGCAGACTTGGTCGAGGAAGTACCGACCACCCGGTGGGCCGATGAGTCGGTCTCGATTGGCGACAAGGGAAGTCCTGGACAACTTGCCAGTGCCTCCGCTGGCTTCATTCGGGGTGTTGATGAGTTCGATGCGGAATTTTTTGGCATCTCGCCGCGGGAAGCCGTGGATCTCGATCCCCAACAGCGGGTCCTGCTGGAAGTCGCCTGGACCGCCCTCGAGGATGCAGGCATTGCGCCAAGCAGCCTGGCCGGCACCGATGCCGGCGTATTCCTTGGCATCAGTACGCGCGACTATGCAGAGATCATCTCGGGCGCTGGACCTGGCAGCCTTGGTCCATATTTTGGAACTGGCACCGCCGCAAGCGCAGCGGCGGGGCGCGTCTCTTATTTTCTCGGGCTACAAGGCCCGAGCTTGGTCGTCGACACGGCCTGTTCATCGTCTCTTGTCGCCATTCATCTCGCGTCGCAAAGCTTGCGGAACGGAGAGTGTGAGGTCGCGCTTGCGGGCGGCGTCAATCTATTGCTTTCATCGGCCTTCAGCATCGCACTGTCACAGGCCCGCATGCTGTCACCGGCTGGGCGTTGCAAAACGTTCGACGAATCTGCCGACGGGTACGTGCGTGGTGAAGGCTGCGGCGTGATCGTGCTGAAACGTCTCGGCGACGCTATAGATCAAGGGGATCACATCCATGCTATTCTGCGCGGTACAGCGATTAATCACGACGGACGAAGCAACGGACTAACAGCCCCGAGCGCCTCGGCCCAGGAACGGGTCATACGCTCCGCGTTGCAGGCCGCGTCGGTGTCTCCCCGGGAAGTGGGATACGTCGAGGCGCACGGCACCGGTACGCCGCTCGGAGATCCAATCGAAGTAGAGGCGCTGGCTGCTGTTTTTGGTCCGCACCAAGCGGATCGCGAGCGCGCCGTTCTGGGGTCCGTCAAGACCAATATTGGGCATCTCGAAGCCGCGGCCGGTATCGCAGGTCTGATAAAAGTTGTTCTGGCCCTGAAAAATGGTCAGATCCCAGCGCACCTCCACCTCAACCAGCCCAATCCCGCCATCGACTGGGAGACCATGCCCTTCGTGGTACCCGACACGGCGACCCGCTGGCCTGCCGATCGTGCCCGCCGGTTGGCGGGTGTCAGTTCGTTCGGTTTTGTTGGCACGAACGCGCATGTCGTACTCGAAGCTCCGCCGGACGTACCTGCTGCTACCTCCGATGGCGCTCACCACGGAGGCTCCCACTTGTTGTGCCTTTCGGCACGCACCGAGGAGGGATTGACCGCCCTGACCGCTGGCTACGCCTCGATGCTGGCAGACCCAGCGGCGCCCAACCTCGGTGAGGTGTGTACCACCGCCGCTGCGGGCCGATCGCACTTCCGCCACAGGGTCGCCCTGATCACGGAATCGGCCGCCGACATGCAGGCAGGGTTGTCATCGACTATCAGCGGCAACGTCAAGTCGCCTTCTGGCTGTTGGATAAGGCGCGGCGAACAGACCGCAGGCCCTTCGACGCGTGTGGGGTTCTTATTCACGGGTCAAGGGTCTCAATATCCGGGAATGGCAAGCGGACTCTACGAGAGCGAACCCACATTCAGGCAGGCCCTTGATCAATGTGCGCAAGTCATGGAACCGCACCTGCCGATATCGCTCTTGTCCGTCCTTCATCCCTCGGATGCGAATGATCTGCGCATCCATCAAACGGAATTCAGCCAGCCGGCGCTGTTTGCTGTTGAGTGGGCGCTGGCGCAAATGTGGATTGCCTGGGGCTTGACCCCTTCAGCACTCATTGGCCACAGTATTGGTGAATATGTTGCGGCCTGCCTGGCCGAGGTATTTACCCTTGAGGAAGCTGCTACCTTGGTGGTCGCGCGCGGACGTGCCATGCAAAGCCTGCCGACGGGTGGCGCCATGGTGGCCGTCGCGGCAACGGAGCCGTTCATATTGGAGGCCATTAGTCGTGGCCACGAGACGGTGGCCATTGCGGCGGTGAATGCTCCATCTCAGTGCGTCATCTCCGGCGAGGCCACTGCCGTCCGAAGCCTGACGGCAGTGCTTGAGGAAAGCGATATCGCTTGCGAGCCATTGACTGTCTCACATGCGTTTCATTCTCCGTTAATGGAGCCGGCGCTCGATGAGATTGATCGGGCCTTAGCAAGCGTGAATTTTCAAACGCCGCGTATACCGATTTTTTCGAACCTATTTGGCCGTGAGGCAGCGGCGGGAGAGATCGACAACGCGGTTTACTGGCGGCGGCAGGTGACAGGCACCGTGCGTTTCGCGGATTGCGTAGCGGCGGCTGGCGAGTGTGGCACCAACACCTTTGTCGAAGTGGGCCCGCAACCGATACTGACGTCTCTGGCACGCCGGACGCTGGAAGCACGTACTGGCATTTTGGCCCCATCTCTGCGCCAGCGATCCGATGATCAGCGCCAGGTTACGGAAGCTCTCGCGACGCTCTACACCGCAGGAGTGGACATCAACTGGAGGGCTGTATGCCAGCATCGAGGACATGCTCGCGCAGCGTTGCCGGGTTATCCCTTTCAACGCCAGCGATTCTGGAACGAAACACACACCGCACCCATTCGCTCCGATCGAGCGGCGCATGCGCAAAAGCTATTCTCTGATGACGATCACCCGCTGCTAGGCCAGCGGGTGCCGCTAGGCGATGTAAAGCAACACACCTGGACTAAGCGCGTCGATATCGAAACGGTGGACTGGCTCATTGACCACCAGATCGATGGCACGGTTGTTTTTCCGGGCATGGGCTTCATCGAGAACGGTCTCGCTGCCGCCAGCGAGGCGCTGGACGAGAAGAGCCTGCAACTCTTCGACATCACCTTCGATCGCCCACTCGTGTTGCACGCTCACGAACACTGGGACCTTCAGGCCCAAGTGACCCGTGAGGGTCGGGGCGCGCGGGTGCATCTTTACAGTCGGGAAGGAGGCTCCGTGGGCGAATGGGCGCACCACTGTTCTATGAACGCCCGCCCCCCTGACACCATAGACCCTGTAATCACCAGCGGGGACCGCGCGAAGGTCATGGCGCGCTGCAGCACAGCGGTATCCGCCGCCGACTTTTATGAACAGTGGGATAGACGTGGCAATCACTGGGGCCCTGGCTTTCAGGGCATCGTGGAACTCCGTACCGCGGCGGGTGAGGCCATCGCCCAATTGCAAGCGCCAACAAATATCGCAGCGCAATGCGCTCTTCATCCCGCTCATCCGGCCATACTCGACGCCTGTGTTCAAACGTTGGCGGCCACCGTGGGCGAAAGCCGAGCCGGCTCCTTCGTCGGCAAGTCAATCGGAAGCATGCGAGTACACTCGCAGCTCGGAGAAAGCCCCCTGTGGAGCCACGCGGTGCTGTCCAGCGCGCTGACCTCCGGGACCCGCACCATTTCCGGAGACGTATTCGTTACGGACCGGGACGAACAGATAGTTATCGAGATGCGCGACGTCCGGTTCGAATTCTTAGACGTCACGAGCCCGGCTGCGCGCATACCAGAACTCTGGACGCATGATACCGAATGGACCAGCGTCGCCGCAGGATCCGACATGGCATTGCCCAGCAGTTGGCTCATAGCTCATTGCGACGAAGACCAGAAAGACGCGGAGCTCGTGCGAGCGGCCCTCGAAACCATCGACAACAGGGCCCGTCTCGTGTCACTAGGCCCAGTCGAGGACAGCATGCACGGCATCGCCGACCGCCTTCATGCTCTGATTCTGGCCGCAAGCAACGTTGTGGAGCGTTCCGCGGATTCACCCGAAAATCTCATGATGCTGACCCGCGACGCCTGGCATCTGCCCGGTGACGCGCCAACGGTATCGCCCTTCGGAGCAGCTGTCTGGGGGCTGGGACGTACACTTGCGGCGGAACATCCCGAACTCGCCTTGACCCTGGTGGATCTTGATCCGGCGCACCGCGAGGCCAATTTCGTCCAACTGGCCGCACATCTTGCCGGCACTGCGGCCGAGAATCAGCTTGCTATACGTGATCAGAACTTACTCGTACCGCGGCTCTCGCGAAAATCTGTTTCCCATGACGACGAGTTTCAGATACGTGCCGATTCAACCTATCTAATAACGGGCGGGTTCGGTGCGCTGGGTTTACGCGTCGCACGTTGGCTGGTCGGGCACGGTTGTCGCCACGTGGCACTGCTGGGTCGAACCGCGCTGCCAGCCCGCGGCGGCTGGCACGAATGGGACCCCGCCTCCGACATGGGTCGGTGCATCGCTGACATTCTCGCCATGGAAGCGCTCGGGGCGCGAGTGCACGCAGTGACACTTGACCTCACTGATACCTTGTCACTGGAATCATGGCTGGCCCAGCACCGCCGAGAGATGCATCCACCCATTCGAGGGGTCATTCACGCGGCTGGACACATCGAGCAATCGCCATCACTCGAGCTGGACCGAGCAACACTGAGGGAACACCTAGCGGCCAAGCTCGGCGGCGCACACACGCTCGACAAACTGTTCGCGGACGATGAGCTTGAGGCTTTTGTGCTCTTTTCTTCTGCCTCGGTCGTGCTTGGATCACCGGGGCTTGCCGCATACGCCGCCGCGAACAGCGGGCTCGATGCGCTGGCAAGTCTGCGCCGCGCACGAGGCGGGGCTGCCCTCAGCGTTCAGTGGGGTGCGTGGTCAGGTGGTGGCATGGCCGACGCTGCCATCGTGGCGGCCGGAAGTGCCCGCGCGGTCGACACAATCGAACCTGACGAGGCCTTGCGTTTGCTCGACACACTCTGGCAAAGCCCCAGCGCGGTAATGGCCGTCCTTCCTATGGACTGGAAATCATGGGAGTCGCGCTACCCATCACTCGCGAAGACCCCGTATCTGTCGCGGCTAATACGACAGGTCGAGACAAAGACGGACGATGCTTCAATCCGCCGTGAACTTGCCGCCAGTCCACCTCAAGACCGCCTTAAAGTGGTCACGCGTTGGCTTGTCAGTCAGGTAGCTCAGGTCCTGCGAGCCGACGAGTCAACCATAGATCCTAATCAGCCCCTTACCGGCCTGGGGCTGGATTCGCTGATGGCACTTGAGATACGGAGCCGCATCCAGGAAGGACTGAGCGTCTCTGTTCCACTGGTAGAAATGGTTCGCGGGGCAACCATCGAGCAGATCGTTAGCTTGATTGAACAACGCTCAGAAGAAGCTCTCGTCACGACCAACGTCGCAAGGGTGCCATCGGAGGAAATCGGCGGACGTCCCTGGCCTCTATCCCATGGCCAGCAAGCGCAGTGGCTGTTGCACTCGTTAAACCCGGGTAGCGCCTCATATCACGTGGCCTTCTCCGCTCGGGTGACTTCCACAGTAAACATTCCTGCCATGCGCCGCGCCTGGCAGGCGCTTCGACACAAACATGTGATGCTGCGCACGCGTTGGACCCGTAACGAGGACGGGTTGGCGCAGCAGGTTAATGACGAGTTCGCGGAGTCCTTCGAAACGGCAAGCGGATATTCGACCCAACTCACCATCGAGTCCGATCTTCTCGCAGCTTACCGTCGGCCGTTCGACCTGGAGCAGGGCGAAGTTGCACGCCTACATCTTTTCACCCGCAACGAAACTGACCACACGCTCTTGCTCGTGGCCCATCACATAGCCTGTGATGGCTGGTCCCTGTGGATTCTTCTGGACGAGCTAAAGAGCATGTACGCATCCGAACATGCCGGGCGCCCTGAACCGCTTGAGGCCCCCGAGCAGTCCTACATAGACTTCGTCAACTGGGAACACTCTTTACTTTCGGGTCCCGAAGGTGACAGGCAGAGGAAATACTGGGGCGAACGTCTCGCTGGCGACTTGTCTGCTGTTGACCTCCCGGTGGACAGGGATCGTCCCACATTACAAACCGGGCGTGGTGCCTCCCACTCGTTTCATCTACCGGCGACGCTTCGAGAGACGTTAATGGGTCTGGCTGTGGCGCAAGACGTCACCGTCGTGACTGTGTTTGCGGCAGCCCTCGCAAGTCTGCTGCACCGCTATTCGGGCCAAAGTGATCTGCTGATAGGGATGCCCGCTACAGGGCGTACCGAGGGCGCGTTCACCGGGGTCGTGGGCCACTTCGTCAATCAAGTGGTCTTGCGCACCGATCTACATGGTGACCCGGGCTTCCTGACCGTACTGGCACGGACCCGTGATGCGGTCTTGGAAGCCATGGACTCGCAGAACCTGCCATTTGTGGACATCGTGAATCACCTTCGACCGGATCGGGCAGCCGGGCTCTCACCTCTCTTTCAAGTTAATTTCGTCTATCAGCGCGCACAGCAGGCTGGCGAACTTCTGGAGCTCATGAGCTCAACCGATCCTGCACTCTCAGTCGACTGGGGAGGACTGCAACTGCGTCCACATACCCTGCGCCAGCAGGAAGGTCAGTTCGACTTAACCGTGGAGGTTATGGACACCGGGACATCCTTGTCAGGCGTCGTGAAATACAACCCGGATATGTTCGACCCCGAGACCATTACCCGATTCGAATCACACTATATGAATCTATTGACATCGGCAGCGCACACACCCGAGCTCACTATCAGCCAACTACAGCTTCTTTCGAGCGACGAGTCGGTTTTGGCCCTGTCGCATTGGAGCGGGGGCAAAGAGGAATGGCCCATCACCGATTGTTTGCACCATGCCTTTGAACGGGTCGCTCACGCCGCGCCGGGTGCCATCGCTCTGCTGCACGACGGCCGGGAACTTACCTACGGCGAATTGAACAGGAAAGCCAATCAGATTGCAGCCCTTCTCGGACGCGAAGGCGTTGGGCGAGAGAGCATCGTTGCCCTCCTATTCGAGCCGGGCATGACTATGGTCTGCGCCATCCTTGGTGTTATGAAAGCCGGAGGCACCTATCTGCCTCTGGACCCAAGCCACCCGGACGAGCGTATCGAATTCATGCTCGATGACTCGGGTGCGAGGATCCTACTAACGCAAGGCGGCCTCGCCGACCGCCTTGCCGATCATGGCCGCCTGACCATGGACCTCGAACGAGAAGCCAGCGCGCTTGAAGCAGAACCAGGTCATGATCTCGACGTGCCCCTGAGCCCCGCTAACAGCGCGTACTGCATCTATACCTCGGGTACCACTGGGCGGCCCAAGGGTGTACTGGTCGAACACCGTCAGGCCGCACGGCTCTTCCAAGCTACCAAGCGTCAATTCAGCTTTACCTCAGACGATGTGTGGACGCTGTTTCATTCTTACGCGTTTGACTTCTCCGTTTGGGAAATCTGGGGTGCTTTGCTTCATGGTGGACAATTGCTAATTGTGCCCCGAAACGTTGCGCGCGACCCGGACATTTTTCATGCTCAGGTGTGCGAGTACGGTGTCACCGTACTCAATCAGACGCCCTCCGCATTCCGCGAATTCCAACTTGCGCACGAACGCTCTCCGGAACGAGACAGCTCGGCTCTGCGCCTGCTCATCTTCGGTGGAGAAGCTTTAGACACCCGCACGTTGCGCGGCTGGAAAAGCGCTGCAAACGGTCTTCCGAGCATCGTGAACATGTACGGTATAACCGAGACGACAGTTCATGTGACCCAAACAATCGTTGATCCTAGCGGGTCGGAGCAACACTGCGATATCGGTGTTCCGCTCTCCGACATGCAGGTCTACTTACTGGATGCGCACATGCAACCCGTACCGGTGGGCATACGCGCCGAGTTGTACGTGGGCGGGGCTGGCGTCGCGCGCGGCTACCTGGGCCAACCCGCCCTGACCGCTGAGCGTTTCGTGCCCCATCCCTTCTCCATTTCCGCCGGCGCGCGGCTTTACCGTACAGGCGATCTCGGGCGGCACCGCTCCGACGGCAGCATCGAATACCTGGGGCGTATCGACCGCCAAGTGAAGATACGCGGCTTCCGTATCGAACGAGGTGAAGTGGAAGCCAGACTACGAGCCATGAACGGCGTCCATGATGCAATTGTCTGCGCACTCAAAGGCGCTGGGGGCGAGGATGCGCTTCACGCTTATGTCACCCTCAGCCCTGGCACCTCGCCCGACACTCTGGAGCTGCGCACGCAACTGCGTGCAGCTCTGCCAGAGCACATGGTTCCCGCTGTCATTCATACGCTGGAAACGTATCCGCTCACCATCAACGGGAAGATCGATGAGGAGGCCCTTGCGCTGCTTGGCACTTCCCCAACCGAGGCAATCGAGGCAGTCGTGCCTGCCCTGTCGTCCAACGATAGTGAGGCCGCAGTGGCTGAGGTCTGGCGAGAAATTTTGGGGGTGGAGAGTATCGGGCGATTCGATAATTTCTTCGATCTGGGGGGCCATTCCCTGCTCGTTCCTCGAGTCCATCGCCTCCTCAAGGATCGTTTTAACAAAGACATTTCCATGGTCGACATGTTCCGTCATACCACCCTGGCGGACCTCGCCACACATCTTCACGGTGAGGAGAAGTCCCGTGACCCGTTAGCGCTGAGCGAGGATCGTGCGAAAATGCGCCAGGTGAGGCGCACGGGCCGAACGCACGGAAAGCTCCCTTCGTGACAACAGGCGCACCTAATTCTGCTGAGGACAAAATTGCTATTGTTGGGATGGCTTGCCAGGCTCCGGGCGCTCCGGATCTGGAAACCTTCTGGCGGAACGTCGTCAATGGCGTCGATTCCATCGAGACGCTGTCTGATGACGAGTTGCGCACTGCCGGCGTTCCGGAATCCTTGGTTAAAGACCCGCAGTACGTGCGTTCAGGTGGTTTCGTCGCCAATGCCGATCGGTTCGATGCCGGTCTGTTTCAGTGCACGCCGCGCGAGGCGGCCATGCTAGACCCACAGCATAGGTTGCTGCTCGAATGCGCATGGCATGCGCTCGAACACGCAGGTCATGGGCATCTGGCCACCTCAACGCGAACGGGGGTCTATGCGGGGGTCGCCAATAGCAATTACTACAGCACGCTGGTGCGCCCATCGCTGGACCCGCAGGATTCATCCGCGGCGTATCAAGCCTTGTTGTCCGGGGAACGCGACTTCGCGACAACCAGGCTGTCTTACTATTTCAACCTGACCGGCCCGAGCCTGGATGTTCAAACCGCCTGTTCTACATCTCTCGTTGCCGTCCACCTTGCTTGCCAGTCCCTCCTGTCCGGCGAATGTGACATAGCTCTGGCTGGTGGGGCAGCGGTGCGTATGCCGCAGCGCATCGGCTATCTCTACGAAGAAGGGATGATCCTCTCCCCGGATGGCCGGTGCCGCCCTTTTGATGCGCGCTCGAACGGAACGACTATCGGGAATGGTGCCGGCCTCGTTGTACTTCGACGGCTCGAGGACGCTCTGACGGACGGCGATACCGTACACGCCGTGATCCTCGGTTCAGCAGTGAACAACGATGGGTCGAGCAAGATCGGATATACGGCTCCAAGCATCGAGGGACAATCTGGCGTGGTGCTCGAAGCGCAACTCGTGGCAGGCGTAACAGCCGAATCGATAGGGTATGTCGAGGCGCATGGCACCGGCACCAGGCTAGGAGACCCGATTGAGGTTACCGCATTGACAGATGCATTCCGCCGTTCGACGACCGCCCGTGGTTTCTGCGCGCTAGGTTCGGTCAAAAGCAACATCGGACACCTCGACATCGCCGCTGGCGTGATAGGCCTTATCAAGGCTGCACTGGTGGTATCTCGCGGCACGATCCCTCCGATGTTACATTTTAGGGATCCCAACCCCGCCCTCTCGCTAGACTCTACGCCATTTTATGTTCCAGGTGTTGCCCGGACGTGGCCCACGCATCCCGTCAGGAGAGCAGGTGTCAGCTCGTTTGGTATCGGTGGCACCAACGCTCATGTCATCCTCGAGGCGCACGAGGACACGCGTCCCCCGGTCAGTCATAAACCTTTCGACGTGCTTGTCGTATCAGCCGCATCAGCGGCGGCCTGCCGTTCCACTGCCCACGCGTTGGCGGCCGGGCTTGAACTGGAGGACGCGCCAGCGTTGCCGAACGTTGCCTATACGCTCGCCGTCGGCCGCCGTTGGCTCGCGTATCGGCAGGCGGTCGCCTGTACCAGTCGCGCTGACGCTATTGAGCAATTGCGGGCGGCGTTCGAACCGGACGTAGCCGTCGATAACCTCGAAGTTGTGTGGGTTTTTCTTGATGATGCCGGCTCATACGCTGGTATGGGGCAGGATCTTGCCAAAGTAGAACCCGCGTATCGCACAGCCCAAACTGACGCATCTCTCGCTTTCTCGGCTTTTCCTCATGCGAGGCCAGAGGACATGGCGCTGTTCACCCTGCAGTATGGATTGACTGCTCTTTGGCGCGAATGGGGCGTGCAGCCCGTTACCATTCTGGGCCTCGGCACAGGTGAATACGCCGCAGGCGTGGCCGCTGGCGTGTTGACGCTTGACGACGCAGTGCGCTTGATCAGCGCCCGCGGCGATGCTGAGCGGTTTCAGGCTGAACTCTCCTGCACCAGACCATCGCAGAGCAAGGTGAACTGGCTATCGGCCCAGAACGGGCAATACACGCAAGGGCTTGCAGCTCGTGGCATCGAAGAGTGGCTGAGCCACCTCGAAGGGCGTTCGCATGCCCGAGTTGCACTTCGTGCACTTCTCGATGGCTCGGCTAAAGCGGTCGTCCAGATCGGTCCCGGAGATGCTATCACCGAATTTTCTCGAGGGTACGCTCCACCCTCAACAGTCATCGTAGGTTCGTGCCCTGGCAAGGCGAAGAATGAAAACTCCAGTATGGCCGATTCGGTCGCTGCGCTCTGGAAGGCCGGCGTTGACATCGATTGGGAAGGCTTCCACCGGCAGCGCGGCGGGCGGCGAGTGCCTTTGCCCCTCTACCCTTTCGACCGGGCCCGGCACTGGTTCGATACACCAACATCAGATACGAGCGCTTCGCCGCGCCCGGTCATCGCACCCGGGGTCAAGATCTACGCCCCCACATGGATGCGGATGCAGGGTCTTCCCAAGGACAATGGAATGAACGGGCAGGATCAGCACTGGTTACTCGTGGGCGACCTCCATGGTCTTGCGTCCAAACTAGACGAAAGACTGCGCCGGAGAGGTTCGTCCGTCGTGAGATCGCGTCTGGATTCAGGGGACCTCGAAGCCGTTCTCTCCATCAATCGTGCACACCGCGTGGTCTATTTAGACGCGAACTACGATGGTATCGTTCGGCTGGGGCAGTTGCTCATATCCACGGGCATCGCTTCGAAGCACACGTCAAGCCTGATCGCCGTGACTGAATCCCTCCACCTGGTCAGCGGTGTCGAGGCAAGCGACCCGAGGCGGTCTCTGGCGTTGGGGCCCCTACTCGTCCTGCCCCAAGAACATCCGGAAATCCACTGCCGTAACATCGACATTGCTGGTAATCGGAGGGAGGACCTCGCCGCTCGTCTCTGCGACGAATGCGTCGTTGACGATGCGCCAGGGATCCTCGCTATCAGAGACACTCACCGCTGGCGCATGAGCGCGGAGCCTGTCGATCCGATACCTTCAGTATCTATCGTTGCGAGCGAAGATGAGGCGCCGGTCTATCTGATTACGGGCGGCATGGGCAAGATCGGTCTTGCGCTAGCCAGGCATCTCCAGAAGACGGAGGGAGCAAAGGTCGCACTCATTGGCCGACAAAGGCTTTCGGCGCTGCTGGACCCAGTGCAAGACGAAGACGAAATGGTAACCTTCGACATCGATGATATTGACATGGAGACGCAGGCCGAAACGAGTTCCGGTCCTCGCGACCTATGCGCTGCTGATACGCTGCTGATAGAGGCCGACGTGAGTGATGAGTATGCACTTCGACGCGCGTTCGCCGCGGCAGAAACAGCGTTCGGGCGCGTCGACGTCATCGTCCATGCCGCGGGCGCTGCGGCCAGAGAAACCTTTACCCCCTTCGAAGACCTATCACCTGCTGTAGCGGCGCGACATTTTTCTCCAAAAGTTAATGCCGTCGACGTGCTGTGCGCTATAGCACGTGAGAAGCCGCTGCGTGCATGTGTGCTCATGTCATCGCTTGCAAGCTGTCTCGGCGGCTTGGGTTTCGCCGCGTATGCAGCCGCGAATGCGTATATGGATGCGGTAGCTCAACGTGAGGACGGGGTTAACGGTGTGCGCTGGGTAAGCATCGGCTGGGACGCCTGGCAACCACCTGATAATGCCTTCCCGAAGGGTCGAAACGGCACTGCGCTCACAGGGGCTATTTCTGAAGACGATGGCGCGGCCGCATTCTCCCGCATACTCGCGTCCAATGCGGGACCCAATGTGCTGGTTTCTGCTACAGAACTTTTGAATCGCTTGAACCAGAGCGCACCGGCGGAGGCGGCATCCCGGCGCGATAAGGTCTCCCGGGTACTGTCTGACCCCGTCCCTCCAAGTGCGGATGAGCTGATCGCTTCAATCTGGTGCGAGCTTCTTGGTTTGGACAAGGTCGATCCCGACGATGACTTCTACGACCTCGGCGGTAATTCGCTGCTCGCCACCCAGGTAGCTGCCAGATTGCGCCGGGCATTCGGAATAGAACTGTCGGTACAGGTCGTGTTCGAGGAAACCACGGTGGAGAGCCTGGCTCGGCGTATAGAGGCGCTCGGTGCGAGCGAATCCGAGCAACCAGGCGAGACGAACTAATGAACACTGAGGACCAATTAGCAAGCGAGCTCATCGAGCGCCTCGCCGGGCTTGGTATCGAGGTGCAGGCGCGAGGTGACCGCTTGCTCTGTCACGGTTCGCGAAAAGTCGTAACACAAGAAATTCAGCGCGAGCTGGCATTGCGAAAACGCGAAATCCTCGCATTTTTGCAGCCCTCGACCGTACCTGCGGTGGATGACCACCCACTGTCATTCGCACAGCAACGGCTATGGTTTCTTGACCAGATGCAACCTGGCAGCGTCAGCTACTCGCTATCTATGGCACAGTATCTTTTCGGCCCCCTGGACACTCAGGCACTCGGCCGCGCCGTCACGGGCCTTGTCCGTCAACATGAGACACTGAGGTGTATTTTCCCAGTGGTCGATGACGCGCCGGTTCAGCGCGTGCTGCCGCCATTTGAAGCTGAAGTTTCCATAGTTGATCTGCGCCATTTACCTTCCGAAACCCGTGACCGAGAGGCACAGCGGCTCGCCCGCGTGGAAACAGAGAAGCCCTTCGATCTGGCAGTGGGCCCTCTCCTTCGGCTCAGTGTCTATCAACTCGATGAGTGGTCCCACATTTTTGTGCTGGTCGTGCACCACATGATTGCGGACGGCTGGTCCGTCGCATTACTCGGCCGTGACCTGTCTGCCTTTTATGCGGCCGAGGTCGAAGCTGCACGCCCCCCCCAAATGGTCGCAACACCTTCAACGCGATATACCGACTACTCAGGCTGGCAGCGAACAGCATTGGAAGGACAAGCTTTTCAGGACGACCTACGCTACTGGACCAAGCACCTAGCCGACGCCCCTCGTATTCTCGCGCTACCTCTGGACCGCCCTCGCCCACCGCTGCCGTCTTACCGCGGTGGGAGAATCGAGTTCCTATTGGATGCTGTCCCAACCGCTGAGCTGCGCAAACTCGCCCGCCATGCGGGCGCCAGTCTGTACATGCTCTTGCTGGCAGTTAGCAGTGTTCTGCTGGCCCGCCAAACCCGCGAGACCTGCGTGACTATCGGCTGTCCCGTGGCGGGGCGTGACCGAGAGGAATGGGCCGAAGTGGTTGGCTGTTTCGTCAATACGTTGGCACTAAAGGTCGACTTGACTGGGGATCCGACCTTTATGGAGTTGCTTCGCCGGGTGCGCGAGACCTCGATTGCAGCATATGAGCATCAAAACACCCCCTTCGAACAGGTGGTCGAGGCCCTTCAGCTGGAACGCGATCTCAGCAGAAACCCGCTTGTGCAGGTCTCTGTTGGCTTGCATAACGCGCCCGGTCAGACACCACTGGCCACGTTCCCATTACCGGGGCTTAAAGCAACTCCAATCGATCTCGGCGCAGGCACCGTTCGTTTCGACCTGGAGCTAGATATTTGGGAAGTGGCAGATGGCCTCCACATCCGTATGCAGTATGCCCTCGATCTCTTTGATGAGCCCACTGCGGCGCGTATAGCTTCGGAGCTCGAGGTGTTGCTGGGCGAGGTCGTTGCGGATGCTGAGAGACCCGTGTCCCGGCTACCTTTAGTGACCCTAGACCAGCGACGTTCATTGCTTGCCGCGTCGAATCCGCAAGCGGTCTTACCCCCGGGCGAGCTGCTGCTTCACGAACTGGTAAAGAACGCGGCGACAAGAGATCCGGACGCCGTTGCCGTCGTGGCTGGCGTAACTAGCTTGCGCTACGGCCAATTGGAGCGATGTGCCGAAGCTCTTGCCGCACGGCTGACCGAGGCGGGCGTTCGGGCGGGCGAGCCCGTCGGCCTTTGTATTGGCCGCGGCCATTCGGTCGTTATCGGTATCCTCGCGATCTTAAAGACAGGGGCAGCCTACGTCCCCCTGGATCCACAGCATCCACCAAGTCGTTTACAGATGGTTCTCGATGACTGCGCAGCCCGAATCGTGGTCATGGAACCGCAGTTCGCGACCCTGTTCTCGACCAGCGTAATTAGCAGTGTGTACATCGACGCGGATGACATGGCGCAGTCGCCGCCTCACCCAGTGCCCGTGCGGCCGAGATACGCCGATGAGAGCACGGCCTACATTATGTACACGTCCGGTTCCACGGGACGCCCGAAGGGGGTAGCTGTTCCACACCGGGCCGTGGCCGGGCTCCTGCATGCTATGCACCAAGTGCTTCCGCTCGGGCCACAAGACGTATTCCTCGCCGTAACTACCTTTGCGTTCGATATTTCTGTGCTGGAGCTCTTACAGCCGCTAATCAATGGCGCACGGCTCGTCATCGCGCAATACGAAGACACGATCGACGCAAGGAGGCTCTCGCAGACCCTGACCGATCGCCAAGTCACCTGCATGCAGGCGACCCCCGCCACCTGGAACATTCTGGTCGAGGACGGTTGGTCAGGCGCGCCACACATGACAGCAATGTGTGGTGGCGAGACGATGCCGGCGCATCTTGCCGTAGCCCTGTCCACTCTTTGCAAACGCGTCTGCAATGTCTACGGTCCGACCGAAGCGACCATTTGGTCTTCGATTGATGAAGTACGCGCCGATGCGCCGGTCACGATCGGATACCCACTAGAAAACAGTGAAATGTATGTGCTTGATAAGCACCTCGAACCATTACCATTGGGCATGGTGGGCGAGATCTGGATCGGTGGCCATAGCCTGTCCCACGGCTATTTCAAACAGCCACTGCTTACAGCAAAAAATTTCGTGCCCGATCCATTCAGCGCGCGCCCCGGCGCCAGGCTCTATCGCACTGGCGATCTGGGGCTCAAACGTGAAGACGGTCGTCTGGAGTGTCTTGGCCGGATTGACATGCAGCTCAAGTTTCGCGGATTTCGCATCGAACCGGGAGATATAGAGGCCGCCATCCTTTCAGATTCACGGGTCAGTCAGGCTGTCGTCAACCTGTTCGAAGAGGAAGCCGGGGAAGAACGCCTGGTGGCACATGTGGTTCCACATAACGGAAAGACACTTCAGGTTCACGACCTACATCTGTACTTGCAGGACCTCTTGCCCGCCTACCTCGTACCATCACAATACGTGATACTGAACAGCCTCCCCACGGGACCCAACGGAAAGATCGACCGGGCTTCGCTTCCGTCGCCCAAAACCGTCAACAAGCCGATGACTTCTAGCCCTGGGCCCAGGACGCAGTTGGAGCACATGCTGGCTGAAATTTGGGCGATGGTTTTGGGCATCGATCAGGTAGGTCTGGATGACAGCTTTTTCGCCCTCGGTGGACACTCTCTTCTGCTCACCCGGGTCCGCGCAGAGATCGCCACACGCCTCGAAAGAGACGTTCCTGTGCTCGACCTGTTCCGTTGGCCAACTTTACGTGCCTTGGCCGCGCACCTTGACGGCACTGCTACAGAGCCCCCTGCATCAGGAAGCGCAGATGTAGTCTCACGCCAACTTGCCGCTCTAGAACGTTTGGCTCAGGCAGGTAAAGAAAGCCAGTTGACCAATGACTGATCGGGCCGTTCCACGCATCGGAGGTATCGCCGTCATCGGCTTTGCTTGCCGTGCTCCTGGAGCGCTTAACGCTGACCAGTTCTGGAGCAATCTTGTGGACGGCGTTGAGTCTATCAATCACTTCACGCCGCAAATCCTGATCGAATCCGGAGTAGATCCCGCACAGATTGCGGACCCCGCCTACGTGCCGGCTAGGGGCGTTCTTAGCGAGGCGGATTGTTTCGACGCGCCGCTGTTCGGTTTTACGCCGCACGAAGCATCGTTGATGGATCCGCAACACCGGATAATGCTTGAGTGTGCGTGGGAAGCCCTAGAGCATGGCGGGTACGGCGCCCCCGGCCGGGGCGCCCGAGTGGCCGTATACGCTGGCGTCGCACTCAATACCTACCTCCTCCGCAACATTTTTGCCCATCAAGGCGTGCTGGCCACGGAGGGTGAGCACCAATTGCTGGTTGCCAGTGACAAGGACTTTGTCGCACCACGCATCTCTCACCAGATGGGCTTCACCGGTCCGAGTATCAGCGTGCAAACAGCTTGTTCGACGTCGCTGGTAGCCGTACACATGGCATGCCATGCCTTGCTCAGCCATCAGTGCGACATGGCGCTCGCCGGGGGTGCGGCCATCACGGTGCCACAGGAGCATGGATACGCCTTTCGAGAAGGCGGCATTCTCTCCGCTGATGGACATTGCCGACCATTTGATGCTCGCGCGGCCGGCACGGTGCCGGGTAATGGCGCTGGCGTCGTGGTGCTCAAGCGGGTCACGGACGCCATCGAAGACGGGGACACAATCCATGCAGTGATCGCGGGCTCTGCAATCAACAACGATGGCGCTAATAAAGTGGGGTTCACAGCGCCGAGCATCAGCGGGCAAACGGCCGTCATCTCTCAAGCGCTTGCCCTGGCGGGCGTGGGAGCGGGTTCCATCGGGTACGTCGAGGCGCACGGCACAGGCACCCCGCTGGGGGACCCGATAGAGGTGGCAGCACTCACAGCTGCATTTCGTCAGACGACCGCAGAACAAGGCAATTGCTGGCTAGGTTCCGTTAAGGGCAACCTTGGCCATCTTGATACAGCAGCCGGTATCATCGGCTTGATCAAGACTGTTATGGCAGTGCACAGCGGAGTGGTTCCCCCCAGCCTGCATTTCGAGCAGGCGAACCCAGCACTTGACCTCGATACCAGCCCTTTCCAGGTGCCAACGACGACCCAACAATGGCGCCTCACAGGGCCGCGCCGGGCCGGAGTGAGTTCCTTCGGCATCGGCGGAACCAATGCTCACGTCATCGTAGAGGAGGCGCCCACCCCCAAAGTGCCGGACGGAGTGGCTCGCAAAGCTCAAATCTTTTGCATTTCAGCGCGCACGTCCGACGCCTTAGACCGGGCCTGCGCTTCACTCGCTCCAGCCGTCGCCGCCAGCAAGGCGCCACTGTCAAACATCGCTTTCACCCTCGCCTCAGGTAGGCGCGCATTCGCGCAGCGACGTGCCTTCGTCGCGAGTAGTGCCATCGAAGCCACCGAACGGTTGAAGCATGCCGGAGCCGCAGTGCCATTCGTAGCCGACCGACCGACGGTGTGGTTGTTCCCCGGCCAAGGCTCGCAGTACCTCGGCATGGGCGAGGCACTTGCACGCCAGGAGCCGGCCTTTGATGCCGCTCTTGCCGATGCGACCGCCGCGCTAGAGCGGGCGGGGGTACCGGACATCCGAGCATGCATCTGGCCCGCGGCGCACGACAATGACGCATACGAGTGCCTCACGCGAACCGCGAACGCCCAAACCGCAATATTCGCCATAGAGTACGCACTCGCGGAGCTTTGGCGCTCGTGGGGAATGGTCCCCGGCGGGGTGCTCGGTCACAGCGTTGGCGAATTTTGCGCTGCAGTTATCGCAGGCGTCATGTCGCTGGAAGATGCGGCCCGGCTTGTGGCTGCACGTGGCCGCATGATGCAAAACATGGCTGCTGGTGTAATGCTTTCGGTCTCCCTCGACGAACGGAGCGCGACTGATTTTCTTCGGCCCGGGATCTGGCTGAGCGCGGTCAATACGCTCGATTCATGCGTACTCGGTGGCGCTCCGCAAGACATTGCTGAACTGGAGAATGAACTCAGCAGGCGTGACGTAGAAACACGTCGCCTTAAGACATCTCACGCGTTTCATACCGGAATGATGGAACCCATGCTTGAGGATTTCCGTGCCGAGGCGGCCAAGGTCCCACTCCATGAGCCCAAGATACCATGGGTTTCGTCCGTGTCCGGCTCCTGGCTTGGTGCTGATGACACGATATCGCCCGACTACTGGGTCCGCCAGATCCGCGAGCCAGTACGTTTTGCAGCGGCGCTAACCAACATTATCGACAATGGCGACCCGGCGGTGCTTGAGGTAGGGCCAGGCATCGCCCTCACTACACTGACCCGCAAGAGTATTGGCTCCGGTAGTGTTGCCGTGAGTTCATGCGGCCAGCCAACTGGAGACGAAGTAGACGCCATAGCAAAGGCGCTTTCGACCGTGTGGGCCGCAGGTGTCGAAGTGGACTGGGCACGCTACTACGCCACTCAAGCTCCGGGCCGGGTACCGCTTCCAGGGTATCAATTCGATCGTCAACGGTACTGGATCGATCCCCCAAGTGGATCATCAGACCGCGAGCCACCAGGCAGCGATTTGGCTGAAGACACCGCTAGCGCGCGCATGTTCGTGCCGGCTTGGGACGTGGCACCAGCCCCAGTGCAGCAAGAAGCTTCCTCGCGCTGGTTGCTCATCCTTGATCAATACGGGATCGGCGATGCATTAGCATTGCTCCTCGGAGCGCTAGGCGTGGAAGTACAGACACTCCCCTGGCTGGATCGGGTCAGGGTCGATGCGCAGACCTATGCAGACATTCTAAGCGAAAGCCGACCCGACCATGTAGTGCACCTTGGCAGCATTACTGCGGGGCGACCGGTGACGCACGAGCAGATGCTGGAGTGCGGCTACGTCGACGTCCTCTCACTGTCCCAGGCGCTCGTAGTGCACGTCGGGGACAACGCAGAGCCGATTAAACTGACGGTCGTAAGTGACAACGTGCACTCCGTAACAGGCCGAGAGGGCGTACGTGCAGAAAAATCACTACTCCTTGGACCCGTCCGAGTTCTACCTCAGGAGCACCCTGAAATAAGCTGCCGGCTAGTGGATGTGGAGATGGACCGACCTAGCGACATACGTGTTCACATGCTGCTTACTGAATGCCTGGCTGACAAGCAGGAGGCGGTGGTCGCCCACCGAGGGCGCCAGCGTTGGACGCAGAGCGTCAAGGCCATTGAGACGCCGCAGTCACCCTTTTCGGGAGTGCGGCCGAGGGGGGTCTACCTGATCACGGGCGGGCTCGGCGCTGTCGGTCTGAGTATCGCGCGCCACCTGCACAAAACCACATCTGCACACCTCGTTTTGACCGGACGACGCCCCCCTCCAGAGCCAGAAGACTGGCCGGCACTCGTCGAGCCGGGGGATGACCTTGCAACCTTCGAGATCGAAGACCTGAACGATACTGATATTTTGGACCTTCCTGAGCATGTGGACCCGCTCGCGATCGCCGCGCTGGACAGCGCAAACCAAGACCCCGAGACACTACCTTTAGCGACGCTGTCTTCTGCAGCAGCCACACTAGACCGATATTGCGTAGCACTCCTGTGCGAGTGTTTAGAGCAAGCCGGAGTGGACATGCAGCCAGGCATTCGGCACACGTTCGCCTCCATCTCGAGCCAAATGGGGATAGTTCACCCATATAGTCGCTTCCTGAAGTTCATAGTTGATTTACTGCGCGACGAGGGCGTGTTCGAAGGGCCCGATGAGGACATCTTGGTTCTCGCAACGACGCGTTATGACGTTTTGGACCTGCACGAACAGGCGGTTGAGGAACATCGCGAGCTTGAGGCTGTATTCAAGTTGCTAAACGCATGCGCTCTTGGATACACCGGGGTACTGAGCGGCTCGGCTTCAGGCATCCAGGTTCTCTATCCCGATGGCGACAGCCGTGGTGTGAAAGCGGCCGTTGCGGCTATGGCGCATCGCACGAGCCACACGGGTCAAGCTGAGCTTCTGGCGCGCTTGCTCAGACGCATGGCCGACTCCCAGGCAAGGCCGCTTCGCATACTCGAGGTTGGCGGTGGCAATCGTTTCCTTACCAGCATCCTTGCGGCGGCGCTTGATGGTACATCCGTCGAATACTGGTTCACTGACATCGGTTCGAGTTTTGTTGGCGCCGCGCGGACTTGGGCCAAGGAGGCCGGTTACGAGCACCTTCACTTCGGTGTCCTGGACGTCTCACGAAATCCGGAAGCCCAGGGATGGGGAGATACTTTTGATGCCGTCGTCGGCATGGACGTGGTGCACGCGACGCAGAACGTCGAGGTCACGCTGCGTCATCTCCACACATTGACCGGCTCCGGCGGCTCCGTGCACCTCATCGAAACGCTACCACCTGCCCGCTGGAACACAATGGTATGGGGCCTAACGAAGCAGTGGTGGCAATACAACGATGATATCAGGACCACTTCGCCGCTCCTTGATGGCTCTCACTGGATTGAAGCCCTGACCAGAGCTGGCTTCCAATCCGCGGACACGTATCAATCCGGAGCCCAAGATGACTGTGTGCTTTTGTTCGGACTTCGTCCTGCATCTACCGCCAAGGACGCGCGTCTGCTTGCGATTCAAGCCGACGTTACCGATCCCCGAGAAATGGCTGCTGTGGTGGCGCGTACGCGCGAACTCTTTGGTGGGATTAATGGCGTCATTCACGCGGCAGGTCTGGAGGCGAGCGGTGCACTCTCTCTGCAGCACGATGGCGCAGCATCGCCAGGACTTGCAGCAAAGGTCACAGGCACCCGCGTATTGACTGAGGCGCTGAAAGACGAACCGCTGGACTTCCTGATGCTGTGTTCATCGGTGACATCGTTGCTCGGTGGCGTAGGAAACGTCGAATACACCGCCGCAAATGCATATCTCGACTCATTTGCCCATGAACAGAAACCGTTGGGCTATCCGGTCGTGAGTGTGAACTGGGATCGCTGGCGTGGTCTCGGTATGGCTGCCATGGTCGAGGAGCGGCACCAGGCGCTCCTGGGAGAAACCCTAGGCGGTGGCCTCGCCGAAACACAGGCTCTCAACTATTTCGATGCCATTGTCTCGGCACCCCGACTACCCCAAGTCATTGTGGCCCCAACTGGATTTGATGATGCTTGGCGTGACGCGGCGCTGGTAAACGTAAAGACGTTGGCAACTCGTCTAGTTGCGTCGGAGAACCATCCCAGGCCGTTCTTGGCGACGCCTTATGTGGCGCCGGCTAATGATATTGAGCGGCAACTAGCGTCAGTCTGGCAGGAAACGCTTGGCATCGAAGCGATTGGTGCAGATGATGATTTCATGGAACTTGGCGGCGATTCCTTAATTGCGATCAACGTCGTCTCTCGACTACGCGAAGTCCTCGGCTTGAGGCTGCAAGTTGCAGCGCTCTTCGAAGCTCCAACTGTCGCTCAGCTGGCCAAACGGGTCGAGGCACTGCGCTGGGCAACTGCCCCAACTTCGCCCGCCACCGAAAATGTTGAGGAAGGTGAGCTATGAGCTCTGTGAGCAATCTGCTCGATGAGCTGCAAAACTTGAACGTAGTACTCTGGCACGACGGCGAGCGCGTACGCTATCGGGCACCAAGTGGCGTGCTTACCCCCGAACTGCTTGCGCGGGTAACGCTGCACAAAGCCGAACTCACCAAGTTTCTGGCCGCGGCCCGTGATGCAGCTGAACACGGCGCCCAGCAGCCGATAACCGAGTGTTCCGGGGACGGACCCGAGCGCTTGTCATTCGCCCAGGAACGGCTCTGGTTTATTCAAAAACTCGAGGAATCGGAGGATGGTCTCGGCGCAACCTACAATGTATCCGCTGCCATGCGTTTACGTGGATCGCTTGACGTCTCTGCGTTACGACGCAGCCTCGAAACGATCACTGGGCGCCACCGCGTCCTGCGCACCAGGTTCACCGACTCGCACGACGGTGCAGTGCAAACAGTTGATGATGAGCTCGCGAACCTGAATCTGATCGATTTTACCAACACCCCAACTACTCAACGAAGGGATGCGGTTCAAACTTTCCTCGAAAAAGAAACGGAATACTTATTCGATCTTGAAGCAACGCCACCCGCGCGCTTTTCTTTGCTAGAGATCGGCGCAAATGAGCATATTCTGTGTTGTGTCTTCCACCACTTGGTGATGGACGGCTGGTCTATGGGGGTGCTGTCGCGCGAGCTGGTGTCGCTATACGATGCCTTCTCCAGCGGTCAAGCGTCACCGCTGCCCAGTCTTGCGCTCCAATACGCGGATTACGCGGCCCATCAGCGACGCACTCTAACGCCCCAGGCAATCGCCGCCGACTTGGTATACTGGCAAGATCAGCTCGGTGGGGCGCCGGCGTCCATCTACTTACCCCTTGATTTCCCGAGACCTGCACGCCAAAGCTATCGCGGCGGCGTCGTGCGTTTCGAGTTCGACAAAAACATGTCCGACGCGCTGAAAAGGCTTGCGCGTGAGTGTAACGCCAGCCTTTTCATGCTGCTGCTGGCCTCCTACGCATTGCTGCTCGCACGCTATTCGGGCCAGACGCAAATAATGATCGGGACCCCCGTGGCCAACCGCGACCACCCCGATGTGGAACCGCTCATCGGACCGTTCTCAAACTACATCCCACTCCGGGTCGATCTTGAGGCCGATCCGGACTTCAGAACAGTCGTTGAGCGTGTCCGGCGGATGACTCTGGACAGCTTCGCACATCAAAATATTCCGTTCGAGAAGCTCGTGGAAGTGGTCGACTCAGGACACCGACTGGACCGCGCTCCCTTGTTCCAGGTCGCTCTTGTATTGCAGAACCTGCCAACAGTTCCGCTGGCCCTCTCAGGTCTGGATGTGGAGCGGATCGACGTTACGCGCACCACCGCAAAGCTGGATCTATCGATGCTCTTAGAGGAGGATAATGGTGCGATCAGAGGGGAGCTTGAGTTCTGCCGAGACCTGTTCTCGCAAGTCACTGCCAAGCGCATGGCGAGGCACTTTCTCTCCATCACTGAGGCCATCATTAAGACACCGGATTTGCCAGTCTCTCAAATCTCTTTGATCGAAGCGGCCGAACGCGTAGAAATTCTTGAGCACTTGAGCGGAGCTAGATCACTCCGGCCCGTGAACCGCCTCGTCCATGAACAATTTCACGACCAGGTCCGGCGGACACCACACGCTCGGGCCCTTGTGGCGGGAGACACACAACTCAGCTACGAGGAATTGGCCCAGCAAGCGTCGCGGTTGGCCCGACATCTCATATCGACAGGCGTTGAAAGAGGCTCGCGCGTAGCGGTCTGTCTACCGCGTTCCACCGATCTCATCGTCGCCTTACTTGCCGTACTTGAGGCCGGCGGTGCCTACGTGCCGCTGGACAGTGCCCATCCCGAACAACGACTTGCCTCGATAATGGATGACGCGGGTGCAACGGTGCTTTTGACCGTCTCCGAGTTGGCAGCGCGTCTGCCGCCGATACGTACCGTCATCTGCGTCGACGCTGAGGCGGGCACTGTTGCAGGGCACGAACCACACGCCGTGCACGCCGAGGGCTCGCCGTCCCAGCTCGCCTACGTGATCTACACCTCCGGCTCCACCGGCCGGCCCAAGGGGGTCATGGTGGACCACCGCTCCGTGTGCAGCATGGTGCGCGGCCTCGCCGACACGGTCTACCGCGATGAGCCCGCATGCATCCCAGTGGCGTTGACAGCGTCGGTGGCCTTCGATGCATCCGTACAGCAGATATTCGGTAGCCTACTACTCGGTCATACGCTGGTGATAACAGATAACGAGACACGGCAGGATGCGCACCGACTACTGGACTTCTATCAACAGCATCAGATCAAGGTTGCAGATGGTACGCCCAGTTTATTGGGCCTGCTGCTGGAGGCCGGCCTTGGCCAACGTCCTGGGCTAAAGCTCCAGCATCTGTTGATCGGCGGAGAGGCGTTACCGTCCCGACTCGTCCATCAGCTGCAAGTACAGGATACTCAAGCGCGGATTGTGGTGACAAACCTCTACGGCCCCACGGA
>Ga0055584_100001105_pt1 | contig 26335 bp, 24 predicted proteins | sample OSDHelmetaG_FD_58716 | JGI IMG/M metagenome (GOLD analysis project Ga0055584, IMG submission 58716) | Pelagic marine sediment microbial communities from the LTER site Helgoland, North Sea, for post-phytoplankton bloom and carbon turnover... | ecosystem: Environmental > Aquatic > Marine >...
TCAATACGAACCGTACTGAGGTAGCACCAGGGTCAAACAAAATCGGTAAATACTTCTAAGGTCAAAGCGTCTTGACCAGCTGTATCAGTCATTTAACAGACTCTTATAATAATGAGTAGTTGCGGGCATCGCCGCATTCTGTAGCACCAAGCATGGCAGCGGCGATTGCAAGACGCAAACGAGCTTAATCGGGCCACTGAAGCTGGTGTTAGGAAGCGCCAGCCAACAGTGCCGCGTCGTTCCTCAAACCGTCTATCAGATGGTCAACACACGCACGTACCAGTGCAGATCCTTGCAGGTCTCGATGGCTCAGAACCCACACCCCCATATCGATCTCGGGCCTGGGTAGATCCAGTGCCACCAATTCGGGCATGACTGGCTGCAAACAGCATGGTAGCAAGGCTACCCCCATACCGGCGGCAGCCGCGCCGCCAAGCGCCACAAAAGAATCCGCACTAAAGATGATGCTCGATTCAGGCACGTGATCACGCACCCATTGGCCCGGCGGCGAGCCCTGCATCGAGGGGCCTATACCTAGCCATGCATACTGCTCCAGTGGCCGCACGCCGGTGCGCGCAAGGTAATCCGCATTGGCATAGAAGTGGAAGCCAAGCGACGCTACGCGCTCGCCTACGAGTCCATCAGGCGGCTCGCGACACGGACGAACAGTGATATCTGCATCGCGCCTGGATAGATCGAGATGACCATTATTTACGCTCAACTCCGGTTTTATCAGCGGAAATTCCGCCTTGAACGTCGCCAGATATGGGCTGAGTACAGCGAAAGACAGCGAATCGGTAGTCGTAATGCGCACCCGTCCTTCGAGCTTCAAATCGTGGCCCGCAACAATTCGTTCAAGCTCCGCAAGCTTGTCATCGATGCCGGACAACAGGCGTACCAGCTCAGTACCAGCTACCGTGAGCGTGTAGCCGCTGGATTGGCGATCGAACAAACGCGCGCCGCGTGCCTGTTCATACGCGTTTACGCGGCGTAGCACAGTGCTATGGTTCACTTGCAAGGCGCGCGCAGCGCCAGCTACTGAACCGTGTTTTGCCACATGCAAAATAAACCGCAGGTCGTCCCAGTTCGTATGCATATTTGCAAACCTAAAGTGCGAAAATTCAGAATGGATTCCTAGGAACGCCGAGAGTAACCTAATCGCCCGACAAGTAGCATGTCCCTACAAAACAAGAGGATAGGCCATGAATAAGCTCGTGAAGGTATTTCTGTGTGCAGCCGTGATGAGTTCGATCGGATTTTCCGCCAATGCAGGCGAATTCGACAAAGCGATCAAGGCACGCAAGGCATACATGCAGGTAATTGGCTTCCAGATGGGTAATCTGGGCGCAATGGCGAAGGGCAAGGCACCGTACGACGCCGCACTAGCACAAGGCTTTGCCGATAATATACTCGTGCTCGCACGGATGGACACCCGCGCACTTTGGCCAAAGGGTAGCGACAACGTTGCCAATCCAGGCATGACCCGCGCCAAAGTGGATGCGTGGACAACCTATCCGAAGGTAAAAGAAGCCAACGATAAATTGGGCGATGCGGCAATGAAACTTGCAGCGGTGGCCGGTAAGGGCGTCGATGCATTGAAAGGCGCAATGGGCGCGGTTGGCAAGGCCTGCGGCGGTTGCCACAAGCCGTTCCGGGCGCCAAAACCGAAGAAATAAGCTCGCTTGAGTCTAGATGGCGACCTCAGTGTCGCCATTTAGGTTTGTTTTTTGCGTACTCCGAACTCCTTACGCTTGAGCGTAAACGCGCGTGACAACTCAAGTTTGCGGCGTTCGACCCGCAGCAGAAATTGCAGCTGCTTTCGAAAAGCTCGCGGGAGCTGCCAAAGATCGCGGCGCACACGGCATTTGCCATACTGGTCTAAGCATCACTGCGCCTATCGCAGTGCCAGTTTTCTTAAAACGCTGTCACTACTCGCTTTGTCTCGATCGCGATCGCCGCAGTTTTGTCTCCTCCGTCGCGGCACATAGCGCACGGCACCCAACGGTTTCAAGCCACCGTCCACAAATTTTCAGCACCCGCGCGTTTACGCCATGCACACGGTGATAACGTACGCGCAGCCCAGTTCCTCTATTACCCGCAGCGCCAAACCTAGACAACTTGCGATGCGCACTCGCGCTAAGCACTCATATGGTTCGAACTAATGATTAGCGCTGACATATTGATCCGCAACGCCAGCCTAGCTGACGGTCGAACGCTCGACATCGCAATTGACGCTGAGCGCATTAGCGCGCTGGGTGCCAACCTTGCTGTGCAGGCCAAGGAAATCATAGATGCGCGTAAGCAATTGGTAAGCGCACCCTTTGTGGATCCTCACTTTCATATGGATGCGACACTTTCGTACGGCCAGCCACGGGTGACTCAATACGGCACCTTGCTCGAAGGCATTACGCTGTGGAGTGAACTCAAAGAGACGCTCACGATAGACGCAATGATTGAGCGCGCGATGCGCTACTGCGAGCTCGCTGTCAGGCATGGCTTGCTGGTGATTCGCTCACATGTTGATGTTTGTGACGATCGTTTGCTCGGCGTATAGGCGATGCTGGAGGTGCGCAGGCGCGTCAGCGCTTACATGGATGTGCAATTAGTGGCATTCCCGCAGGATGTCTGGTTGCGTTCGAATGCCGCCGATAATGTCATTCGCGCCTTGGATCTTGGTGTCGACGTTATTGGTGGAATACCACACTTTGAGCGGGCTATGGCGCACGGGACCCAGGCCGTCATCATGGCTTGCGAGTTAGCTGCCGAACGCGGTTTGCGCGTCGATCTACATTGTGATGAGTCGGACGATCCGCAATCTAGGCACATCGAAACGCTGGCCGAGCAAACGCACCGATTGGGTTTACAGGGCAGGGTCACAGGCTCGCACCTGACATCGATGCACTCCATGGACAACTACTATGCGGCAAAACTGATTGAGTTGATCGCGCAATCGGGTGTCAGCGCAATTGCAAGCCTTGTGATCCTAGACGCGCAATCGCCGTTCGAAGCGCTGCGCCGCCGCCCGGTAAGAACGCACGTGATATCCAGAGGCAAAGTAGTCGCAACAACCAGCACACCACAAACGCAGTTGTCGCTGCCGGGTTGAACACGCTGCGTGGCGCGGCGGCGGTTCAGCATCGCCGAATAGACGCCACCGCGAAGCCCGGCGTGTCGTGGTCACGACCAACACTTACCCATGCTTCGTTGAGCCCCATGTCGTAGACATCGTAGGGGATCGCCTTGCCGATGGCGTCTTGTGGGAAATCATGCGCCAGTGCTTTATCCGGCGTATTCTGGGGTTGCCACTCGCGACCATTGTTCTTGAAATCGCCTACCAATTCCTTTTTCTTCGTGTCCACCGAGATCACCGGCTGGGCACGTTGCAAGAAATCATCCGCCGTCGCGTTGATGTGCTCAAACTGCGCGTTGCGATCCGGATGACTCATCCCTTCACGTGTCTTGCGCACTGATTGCATGCGATATCCCAGCTCATTTAGTCGGCGTCCTACCGTCGTCGAGCTCACCTGCCAGCCGTCTTTGCTTAGTGCCGCCGCCAGCTTCGCTCGATTCTTGCACGTCCATCGCAGTGGCGAGCACCGATCGCCACGCGTCAGGGGCTCGACCAATCTCTCCAGCGCGGCTATCACACCCGGTTGCGATTGTTCGATATCCGGACGCCCTGCGCCCTCAGCTCGCAATCTTTGACCCACTGGCTTGCCACTATTGATCTGCCGTCGACCCGCTCGGATCGTGACCCGTGATAGGCCCGTGGCATCTGAAACCAGCGCATCTCCACCGTAGCCAATCGCCTCCGATTCAGCTGCTGCCCACAAACGACGGCCGCGTTCATCAAGAGCATCAACCACTGCGCAATACTTAACCGCTATAATTGTTTCGAGTTTCGGGTCTCGCTTCATATAGCCATTTGATCACATACAGAATGGGTAATTTATTTTGACCGGCGAGCTAAGCGTCCGGCTCTGTGCTTGCGTCCGGCTGCTTGCGCTTGATCATGTCTTTGTCCACATGCATACGTTCTTGTGCGACTTGCTCAATGATCTCGAGGGCTTCTGGATTAGCTTCCATCAGCACACGAAAATCTGCCGTCGATAACATGAGTAAATCGCAAAATCCGGCCGCACGAACATCCGCATTACGCGGCTGCTGTGTCACCAAAGCCAACTCACCGAAGAAATCACCGCTACCGAGGTGTGCCGACTCAGGTTCAAGCTCAACCGTCAATGAGCCCGACGAGATGAAATACATCGCATCGCCCTCATCGCCTTTCGCAACCACCGTTTCCCCTGGGAGCACCAAACGCGGCTTCAAAAGATTGGCGATTGCTTCAAGCCGACGCATGTCTAGATCTTTAAACAATGGGACTTTGCCCACCAGGTTTATCGGCTCGAGACCCAGGTCGAGACTTGGCGTGACATCCAACTCGCGCTGTTTCGCTTCCAACGTTGACTCAAGATTTTTATAGACCTCGGGCGAGATAACCGCATCGGATAGCATCTGTCCGTAACTGGTAGCTTCCAATTGCAAAGCGCCACGTTCGAGATATCGCATCTGCAACATCTCTGCGTACTCGGGATACTGCAATACTAGGCTGTGCAGGGTTCGGTCGGTGGCGTCAAGGCGTTCGACAATCATCAAGCGCAGGGTTTTCCCCGCGGATTCGCCGACCAGCGGCAGTACTTTGTCGATGCCGGTGTGATCGATTTCGCGCAGCGCAAGTTTTGTAGCCGTCAGGACTTCGAATCGTTCGGCAACGCGACGTGACAGTGCACCGGTCAAACCGAAGCGACGATGCAAGTCCATGGCGAGGCGGAATTGCCAACCAAAGCCATACATTTGCTCGCTCGCATCGGTATAGCCAGTGGCACCATTGCTCTTCAATGCATCGGAAATGTCGTCGATGTGTTTGGTAACTGCACGGAAGATCTCCGAGCGCAGAAAACCGGCTTCAAACTGATCACCATAAGATTCGCGTTCTTGCGCCGCGAGCGTAGCGAGACCGATTAGAACCCAATCATTCGGGTGTAGGTCGCGCAAATGATCAACCTTGCGCTGCGCCGTCTGTGAGCGGTGCCGGTACTCACTAGTCAGCTGCTCGGTGACCACGTCTGCGCTATCTTGCTGGCGCGCCACCGTTTCAATACTGTTGCCAATTTCTGCAAGCGATAAAGCTAACGCACGGTCGCGCACCGCCACTTCGGTGGTCGACAGCTGGTCAAGGCGCAGCATTGAAATGAGCAAGCCGATAGTTGGGGCATTCACGAACAGTGTGAACATCACAAAGCCGGTGACTAACACGCCGACAAACGAGCGGATCTCTTCCGGGTAGGCTTCGTTCTCAATGACGAGTAAGGCCAGTGCGAGAGAGACGGCGCCACGTAAGCCGCCCCAGAACATCACTGTTTTAAACGAATTGCTAACCGCGTGGGCAAGATTGATGCGTGACAAATAGGGCATCAATACAAAGATGATGACTAGGCGCGCGCCGAAAGCTGCTGCGATCAGGACGACTAACCACTTCATCTGCTCTTCGCCAAAGCCGGCCATAATGCCTGGAACTGCGAGCCCGACCAGCACGAAAATAATGGAGTTAGCCCAGAATCCGAGCTGCTCCCACATCTCATGCAGAGAGTGCCAATCATGTGGCGCGATGACCGTGCGCCCGCGCGAGGCCATCACCAGCGCCGCGGTAACAACTGCCATTACGCCTGATACGTGCAGGTAGTGCTCACCTAGAATGAATGATAAATACGCGAGTGCAATTGTCAATGAGCGCTCAACTAATGGCAGTTTATTCAGCTTGCGGATGATGGACACAAACACTAAGGCCATCACCAGCCCCACTAATACGCCGCCGAGGAACACACGCACAAATTCGGTGATCCCACTGGCAACACTAGGCACTGATGTTTCCAACACCATGCCTGACAGAATTATGAATATAACGATCGCGGTGGCGTCGTTGAACAGGCTTTCGCCTTCGACCAAGATGGCGAGGCGCTTCGGTGCACCAACGTCTTTAAATATCGCTACCACGGCGACCGGGTCTGTTGCCGATACGATTGCACCAAGCATTAAGCAAACAACAATGCTAACGCCCGATACGACGTGCAAGCTGTAGCCGACAACCGCAGTTGAGATCAGTAGGCCAAATATGGCCAGAAACAGAATACTCCCAAGATCATCAAGCAAGCGCCTGACATCCAGCGCTAGCGCCGCTTCAAATACCAGTGCTGGCAAGAACACGAACAGCACCGCCTCGGCGGTAATTTCCAGATTGTGTAGTGCGAGTAAGAAATCACTGACGATGTAGATCTGGCCGCCATCGGCGAGCGCCTTAAGTAATCCTATAGCGACACCAACCACCGCAAGCAAGACCGTATGCGGGAAATTGAATCGGCGTGCAGCGGGCACCATCAGAACCGCGAGCATCAACAGCCCCGATAAGCCGAGTACAGTGCGCCAGGTTTGCTCTTCCATTCTACGGACCTCTGATTGCGCCAGCAGATGCTAATGCTGGCTCGGTGTATCAGTCGCCGAGCGACCTTTCTTATTGTTGTTCGTCAAGCGCTCGGGCTAGGCCCGCCGCCTATTGTCGCTGGCGCACGCGTCGCTTAGACCGCGCCCCATTGTTCTAGTACCGTCCATAACTGCGCGGTGCGCGCGATAGTCGCATCTGGGCCCGGTCCGTGTGCAGGATCCCAGGGCTGATTATCAGGGTTCACCCACACTGATAGCATGCCGGCAGCCTTAGCTCCCTGAACATCAGTTACGGGGTCGTCGCCAACATGCACAGCGGCGCTTGGCTGTATTCCTCCCAAACCCAGTGCGTGGCTAAATATTTGCGGGTGCGGCTTCATCACGCCTGCATCTGCGGCCGTCACGCTGAACCGAAATAACGCATCCAGACCAATATGCGCCACATCCGCGTTACCGTTGGTGATGCTGCCAAGCGTGAAACTGGTTTGCAGTTTGCGCAACAAACACAAGGCATCCTCGAACGGCTCTACCTCATTGCGCGCGATCCAAAACACTTCGAATGCGCGCTGGCCAAGCTCGCGCTCATAGCCAGCAGCTGTCACTAATGTTTCTAGCCAATCTCGGCGTAACGCAGTGAAGTCGTGACTATAGTGTGGCAGGGTCGCGTAGTGTTCGCGTCGATGTAACAACAACTCCTCGCTGCTGCGTCCAGCAAGGGCCGCAGGCGCATTTTTTTCCAGCCATGTGTGCGCAATTTGTTCTGCCCGATCGATGACCGGGCCAGTCGCCCATAAGGTATCGTCGAGATCGAAGGTAATACAGCGAATCTCGCCATGGCCCAAAGTACGCGCAGGCATCAAGTCACTCTTTTTCCGGGGTGCCCGCGATACCACCGCGCGCCGACTAAGGCATATCCTAGTTCCGACCCAGTGCATAGCGCACCGCGACCAAAGTTACCGCCGATCTGACTGGGACTGGCCACAGATACCACATTTGCTAGAATCAAGACCCGGTAGAATACCCCTTTCTATCCGACTGATGTATGCATCCCACTGAATTTTTCGGTCCATCGATAGCAGGTGCCGAGGTATTCGTAGTGGCCTGGACGCCGGGCTCCCCCTGTTGCCGCCAACAGCACAGCTGCTGCATTGAACTGCATGTGCAGTGTCGAGGTTGGTACCATTAGAGCTTCGCCGCGATTGGGCTAGCACACATATAGACCGCACGACCGTAGCCGTGCACTTAGCCTACTGACCGTATCGCAACAGCGCTAACTCACGATCCTTAAGCTTGCAAGCGATCGATGTTCGAATTTGAGCAAAGCAACACCCATGAAATCCCCAACGGAATCGATCACTATCGGTGGGCGCATTATCGGCAACCAGCATCCAACACTGGTCATCGCATAGCTATCTGGCAATCACAATGGCAGTTTGGAACGCGCAATTGAGCTGTGCGACGCCGCTATCGCGGCCGGTGTTGACGCGATCAAACTGCAAACATATACACCCGACACGATGACGCTCGATATCACTGGTGGGGAATTCTCCATTCCGGATGACACCAGCTTATGGAACGGGCGCTCGCTGCATGACCTCTACGAAGAAGCGCATACGCCGTGGGCGTGGCATCAGGAGATATTTGCACATTGCGCGCCACAACGTTATCAGCTTCAGCTCACCATTCGACGCCAGTGCGGTTGAATTTCTTGAGTCTTTGAATGTGCCGGCATATAAGGTCGCCTCATTCGAAGTGGTCGATATCCCATTGCTCAAGCGCATTGGGCGCACGCATAAGCCGGTCATCATGTCCACCGGTATGGCGACGATTGGCGAGACTTGGATCGCGATCGAAACACTACGAAGCGCAGGAACGACCGAACTCGTACTGCTCAAGTGCACAAGCACGTACCCAGCAACACCCTCGCGCTGCGCTTGCAAACTACGCCTGCAATGGTGGGTGGCGAAAGCAGCCGACGACATGGTCGTTTATCAAGCCAACCGCTTGCATATAGGAGTACATGATTGTAGTCCCTACGAACTTAAAACCGCGCTTTTTCAGGTCTTTGCTGAGTGCATCCGACAACGTACTGTTGACCGGCACATCGAGGTGGCTGGCGCGCGCAGCTTGAATCGGGACGCCATCCACGTACGCCCAAAGATAGGTCGCGAAGCTGCCATGGGCCGCTTGGATGTCTAAGAATAGCCGTGCATTTGTAACTGCGGATTTAACTTTTAAGCGATTGCGTACAATTGCTTTGACCTGCAACAGCTCGTCGATTTTTGCATCTGAGAAGCGCGCGACATCTTGCGGATCAAAATCTGCGAATGCGCGACGGTAACCTGCGCGCTTGTCCAGGATCGTGCGCCATGACAACCCGGCTTGCGCGCCTTCGAGAATCAGGAACTCGAACAGCTTGTTGTCGTCATGGACCGGCACCCCCCATTCCGTATCGTGATACACAATTTCTGCGGCGCTTGCGCCGTCGGCCCATGCACAGCGCTGTAGCCCTGCATCCGTCATAGCAATGTTTCCCGCTTAAGCGATTGTAAGCGCGGTAGCGACGCGCCTTGGAGCATGGCTTTGAATCGCTCCCAAGCGCCTGCGTCCCACTCGCGTAACTCATGATAGGGCGCGTGTGCATCTGGCTTATTAGCATCGATCGTAATGGCAAACATAGGGGTGATACCGTCTGGGCTCATCGAGAAGCGCGCGTCTCCAACCAGCATCGGCTTGCTTGGGTGGCGCACGAGAAATCCATCGCTCAGGCGCGCGAATCGCCGAGCATCGTTAGCCAGCACAGAGTTTTCAGGCAACGCTGAGGCGTTCGTAGTTACATGCGACGCATTAAGGCCTGGATATAACATCAATCCTGAGCCTAATCCGAGCCGAATGGCATCGGCATAAATCCGTCCCTTCGCTCGATAAACACCGCGCCAAACGAGCAAGTTCCCAAGCGTTGGTTTGACCACCAGTTGCTCAACAACGTGGCCCCGATCGTGCGCCAGTGAACGCAAAGCCCACTCGCCGCGAGACTGCTGCATGGTGCCTACCATCAAGTAACATCCAGCCAGAGCGAGCCCGAGCCCGGCGAGCGCCGGGCGCTCGTTAAGCAAGGCGAAAACCAGTGTGCACGCGAGAATCACGGTGAACAGTGGGTCGACCACCGCGATCACCGCCAGAGCAACGCGCTCGTGCGCGAATGGCCAAAGTAGCTCGGTGCCGTAACTGGTGCACGCGTCTAACAGGCCGGCGCTAACAGCGGCAGGGATCAGACGCCACCACCACGACATGAATGGCACTTTGAACAAGCGTGTCGCGAGCGCAGCCACCAATGCGGCAAGCACCGGCGCAAACACCAGCGCGTGGCTAAAGTGTCGGTGCATTTCGACACTCAGCAAAGGATCGAACTCAGAGCCAATCAGTACGTCGAGGTCCGGCAATGCCGCAACCACCGCGCCAGCTGCTGCCGCGTGGCGGGTATAACCACGCGGGGCAAACAATGCCCCCAGCGCGGCCCCTGCCAATACATGGGTTAGCGGGTCCATTTCAGCGTCTTCTCTGCACGGCTAAATCTCGACCAGATCGGCCTCGGCATGCGCTGAGGATGTAGCCATGCGCATCGGCAGTTATAGTCCCGTGACTCGCACGATTTCATCTAGTTTCTCGAGCGCTGCGTCGCGACTATCAGATGGCAAGGTCAAGGTGATGCGTTCGACACCGGCGTCACGATAGCGCGCGATGTCGTCGGCGTTCGCGGGTACACCAAACACGCTGACTGGCACATCGCCTGGGTCCCTACCGGCCTGTTCGACCATCTTGCGAAACTTCGGCAGCGTCTGCGCAACATCCCAACCACGTGCCCCCAAGGGCATCCAGCCATCACCATAAGCCGCAGCTCGTCGTGCCCCGTGTGGGAAGCCTCCGCCGATGAGCACTGGTGGATGCGGCGACTGCACTGGCTTTGGCCATTGCATCATCGGCGCGAAGTTGACAAATTCACCATGATATTCGGGTTTGTTCTCAGTCCAAATCGTGCGCACGGCTTCGATACGCTCGCGCATGAGTTTGAAGCGGGACTTAAATTCAGTGCCGTGATCCGCCATTTCTTCAGCATTCCAGCCGGCACCAACGCCTAAAATAAGCCGCCCGTTTGAGAGCCGGTCAATAGTCGCAGTCTCTTTGGCTAAATGAATTGGGTCGCGTTGCACCACCAGGCAAATGCCGGTGGCGAGTTTCAGCCGACTGGTAACCGCACTCATTGCACCCATGACAACCAGCGGGTCAAAGGTGTCGTAATACCGCTTAGGTAAATCGCCGCCGCCCGGCCATGGTGACTCCCGCGTTAGTGGAATATGCGAATGCTCGGGTAACCATACTGACTCAAAGCCGCGCTGTTCCATCGCTTCAGCCAGTTCGGTCGGACTGATGCTGTAGTCAGTTAGAAATATATCGGCGCCAATATGCATTGCTATGTTCCTGTTTGAGTCAGTCGACCTGCGCAGTGTGCCAGTCGTGGGCACCCCAGAATATCCCGTAACACATTGACGAGACCTCAGATCATGGTGCTGTCTCAGGATTCAAGCTCATCCCAATCGCCCAGAAAGCTCTCACTTTCGAGTGCCCACAGTATCTCTTCACGGGTCCAGCCGAATCGCTGTAGATCGATACGCCCGTGTTTGTTGAACACTACACCTTCAGCTTGTAATCGCACACCTTGCTCAGCACTGGGTCCACCTTCTCGGCGCGCGCTAATTTCGCCTTTGGAATTTACGATCCGCTGCCATGGAATTTCCAGCGCCGCCGGCACATGTGCGAGTGCGGTGCCGACTTGGCGGGGACCACAACGCCCTAGCGCCGACGCGATCTGTCCGTAAGTTGCAACGCGCCCAGCGGGTACCTTGGCAACCATGGCGTAAATGCTGTGATAGAGAGGTGGCAGTGCAGTTGACATGGGCCGCTTGGGTCTCGTGCGCAGTACGACCGGGGCATGATACTTCTGTATGCGCTCGCCGCGCTGACTTGATGAGTCCCGCTGCTTCGGTCAGCGCTAGCCGGGCTTCGTATTCATCAGCGCGGCCTGCAGACTGCGTAGGTCGTGCTCGGCGTCTTTCAGCAGATCCAGAGCGGCTTGCGCCCCACCAGTACCTAAGTTCACGCGCCCAAATGCCGGCACCGCGTTGACGCGCGGCAACTGCTGGAACTGCGCGGTGCCTACAAAACTCAAAAGTTGCGCGACCACAACCACGTCGCAACAGTCTGCTGTGGTGTTGTCGTCGCGCATCCAATCTTCCGCCTCCAACGCCGTGGTCACTAATGCATCGGGGAAGTTCCAACCGCGCAAGATCAAGCCGCCAACCGGTCCGCGCAAGCCACTTATGACCTTAGGCAGGGTGGCCGGGTCGCTACGTAGTTCTTTGTAACTCGACGCATGCACAATGAGTGCGGTCGCGCCAATATCGTGGACCAGCCCGCCGAGCAGGGCCAAATCCGGATTTACGCTGCCAGACAACTTCGCCAAGTGGTAACTGATCGCCGCCACCCAAGTGCTGTGTTCCCACAGCTTGCGTAGCCGCGAGCGCATGGTCGGATCATCGCTTTTGAAAACATTGCTAAGCGCGAGCGCGGTAACTAATTCACGGGTGCGTTCCAAACCCATGCGCGCGACTGCTTCACGCACGCTACCAACGCCATTAACCGACGCGTAAGCGGCACTATTGGCCACCTGCACTAGGCGCGCCGCTACGGCTGTATCCGCCGCCACCATGTCACCCACCTGAGCAAAGGTGACATCTGGATCCGAGACCGCGCTACGGATGCGCACAACCACCTCCGGTAAGCTCGGAATGGCGATGCGGTCATCGCGATAGGCAGACATGATCTGAAACATCAGGCGATCGCTGACGTTCGGCGCTTGTTCTTGCAATTCGGCAACTGTGTAACCGTTGTCGCTCGAGGATGACACTAGCAACATCTCGAGCAAACTCGCTGGCATCCGTAATATTTGTGCGTGTTGCACCACCCGCGCAGTTGCACGCCGCGGCTGATGCGCAGCCAGTACCGTTAGGCTTTCGGGTGTTGGCGCGCGAATAGTGGTGATTGTGCCAATATCCTCGTGCAGTGTTAGTTCACCGCTCAATAGGAAAAACGCCCAGTCATCGCTGAGGCCAGCGGCAAAAACCACGTTGCCCGGCTCGAGTTCGAACACGCGCATGTGCGCCTGCAAGTCATGTAGTGCTGCATGGTTAAGAACGTTTAGCGGCGAGAACCGTTTGAGGGTCGCGCGATCAGGTCCTTGCGCCGCGGACTGAAGATCAGTTGATTCGCGGATAGCAGCGGCGCTTTCGCTTGTTGCACTCGGCTCCATCAGTGGGTTCACCTGTTTAATAGCTCGGTTCGCGTATCGGCTGGCCACAAAAAGCCTTGAGCTAACGTATCATGTTGGCTTGACTAAGTGCACGCGAGAAAGGCATGGCACAGTTCTGGGAGCACAAGGCTCTGGAGGAGATGTCGCGCAAGGAATGGGAGTCCCTTTGCGATGGTTGCGGACGCTGTTGTCTGAACAAGCTCGAAGATACGGACACCTTTGAAATCTTCTACACCAATATCGCTTGTAAGTTATTGGATGCGCAGCGCTGCCAATGCAAGAACTACAAGAAACGCCATGATTTTGTGCCCGACTGTTTGGTGCTTACACCGGCTAATGTGTTCGAAAACACGGCTTTACCGAGTAGTTGTGCGTATCGCCGATTAGCCGAAGGCAAAACCCTCGCTGCCTGGCATCCGCTGGTCAGTGGAGATGCAAACTCGGTGCATGCCGCTGGTATCTCCGTTACTGGTCGCACCTATAGCGAGGAGTTCATCCCAGAAGATGACTTCGAGGCTTATATAGTGCATTGGTTCGACGATGAGGATGAGCGGTGAAGCGCGATCACAAGGCCGCGCTAGCGCTCGCCAGAATTTGAAAATACAAGATATAGGCCCTGGCGGTTGATTGGACCGCGATACCGAGCAACGACATACTCGACAGCGATCATTCTAGCATGCTCATGCGTGTCTATCGTCACGCTGGGTTCCGTGCATGTTGACCAGGAGCACACCACAATGCACAGGTACTGTGTCGCCTAACATTCCGAAACTTGCGCTATTGGGAATCGCACTGAAGATGAACGAATCAGCCCTCAGAGAATCCATCTGTGACTTTGGTCGATCGCTATATCAGCGCGGTTTGACATTTGGTAGCGCTGGCAACATCAGCGCTAGGCTCGCTGATGGATGGTTGTTGACGCCTACCAACTCGTGCATGGGCGAACTTGACCCGGCGCGCATCTCGAAACTCGACAACAATGGTGAGTTAATCTCTGGCGATCCGCCATCCAAAGAGTCGTTTTTACATGCTGCAGTTTACGCCGAGCGCCCTCAAGACACTGCAATTGTGCACCTGCATTCGACCCACTCGGTCGCGGTATCCTGCTTGCCGGATGTTGACCCGGCTGATGTGTTACCGCCACTGACCGCGTATTACGTGATGCGCGTTGGCAAGTTACCGCTGGTGCCGTACTACCCACCTGGGGACATGGAGTTAGCGCAAGCAGTACGTGGTTTGGCGGGCAAACACAGTGCTGTATTGCTTGCTAATCATGGGCCGGTTGTGGCCGGTAAATCGTTAACGGCGGCGATTTATGCGATGGAAGAGCTCGAGGAGACAGCCAAATTGCATCTCCTGTTGAAGCATCACAATCCGCGCTGTTTAAGCACAGATGAAGTGGCCGCACTAACAGCGCGCAGCTAGGGGTATTTGTGAAAACGCCGCGCTAGCCGCGCGTAAACAATGCTACTTGCGCTAGAAGTACCAGCGCATGATCGCTTCCGCGACGCAGGCTGGCTTGTCTTCGCCTTCTACTTCGGCAGTATAGATTTCGGTGACCTGCACGCCACCTTTGACCTCTTCAATGCCAGCCAAGGTTACGCGAGCGCGCACTCGTGCGCCGGATTTTAGTGCGTTCGGAAACCGCACCTTGTTCAAGCCATAGTTAATTACGTTCTTAACGCCCTCGAACACAGGCTTGTCGTTGTCGACTAGATCGCACAAGGCCGGATAGAGCGATAGAGTCAAATAACCATGCGCAATCGTCTGGCCATACGGAGACTCCGCCGCCGCGCGTTCGGCATCAATATGAATCCACTGATGGTCGCCGGTTGCTTGTGCGAATGTGTTGATCTGCGATTGAGCTACAGTTACCCACTCACCAACGAAGGTTTCTTGACCGATTTTCGGGGTTAATTGCGCTAATGCGTTGTGAGCTGACATTTTTCCTTCCCAATTGTCTATAACTAATAGTTAGCGGCATTGTGCCTGCGGTCCGTGATTCACGAAAGCCGCTTCAAATGCCACTTAAATTCGTATAAAAATATTGTTAAATCAGTACCTTGGCCTCATTTGGGTAACAAGATGGATTATATTGGTACACCGTATATGCCAAACTATCACTCACACGAGAGCGGATTGTCTGCACGACCGTGCCGCGCTGGAATCAACAATCTGGGCTCAGAGAGTGACCGCGGTTGGTACCGTGGCGCGTCACTCGACGCCAGATATTGCGCGCACATACTGGGTCCACACCGGACTCCCGATAGGTGCCAGCAACCACGCATCCGCGTGCGGATGACCCGCTATATTAGCCGAATGAGGTCCGGTGGATGACCCTTATGTATCGCAGACTCCGAGTTTCAACCCTAATCCTTCTAAGCAGCCTCACGCTCTCGGCAAGCGCTGAGACACTCGGTAGCTACAAGGATTGGGCCGCGCAGACCTTCAAAATGGATGGCCAACCCGTGTGCTCGCTTTGGAGCGCACCGCAGAGCGCGGAGGGCAAATATTCTAAACGCGGCGAGATATTTGTCTGGGTTACGCATCGTCCGTCAGATCAAGCATTACATCGGGTAAGTTTTGAAATGGGTTACCCGATTAAGTCCGGATCACGGATTAAGGTAACCATAGATAAAGAGCTCTATGAGTTGCTGGCCGATGGATCTACAGCTTTCAATATTGCCAGCAAAGCAGACCTGAAGATGGTTAAAGCAATGCGCGCGGCCAAGGAGATGGAAGTTCGCGGCGTATCTAAGCGCGGCACGGCCACGCTCGACAAGTATTCGCTGCTTGGCTTTACCGCTGCGCACAATGCGATCGGCAAAGCCTGCAAAGTACGCAATTGAAGTGTCTGCACACGCGCCAGGCTACCGGTTCTTGAGCCCCTTGCGCGCAGGCGTCCGCGCGCTGGTCTGGCTTTCTAAGCAAGCGAGATTGTGAGCGAATTTGCTGAACTTGGCTTTGATATGCTGCGGCGCCAGATGCTCGATGATCTGGCCGCGCAAGGTCGCGAGTTCGCACGGCGTCTAGGCCGAGACCACTTCTCCGCGCCGGTGATGGCGGCGATGGCGCAAGTCGCCAGGCATCAGCACGTACCGTACGCGGTGCGTAATCTCGCGTATGGTGCGACGCCATTACCTTTGGGTTTTGGTAAGACCGCTTCGGAGCCGCTCATTGTTGCGTTGCTGAGCGATCTTTTGGACGTCCAAGAGCATCATCGAGTACTGGAAATTGGTAGCGGTTTTGGCTATCACACAGCCGTACTCGCTAAACTATGCGCGCAAGTATTTAGCGTCGAAATAGTTCCGACCCTGGCGGCACAAGCAGATGCTAGGCTGGCCGCCGCCGATGTCAAAAATGTCACGTTCGGAATTGGCGACGGGCGCTACGGGTGGTCCGTAGAAGCGCCATTCGACCGCATTCTCGTCACCGCCGCACCCGAAATTATTCCACAGACCTTACTTGCTCAACTCGCCCCTGGTGGCAAAATGGTTGTCCCGGCAGGGCTGCCTGGAGCGCAAGTCTTACTGGTGGTCGAGAAAGATCATGCGGGCCATCTCCGTTCACGTGAGGTGCTCCCGGTTAAGTTCGCGGCATTGCTGCGCGCAGACGACAGCACGGATTTATTAGAGCAAGCTGAGTGACAGGTGAATCGACGATGCGAAACTGGCTGAACTTTACGACCATCCTTGGGCTACTGCTTGCGCCGATGGTCAACGCGGACGACAACGAGAAGCTACTTGGCTCGTTTCGGGATTGGAGTTCGATGCATTACGAAGCAAACAACGCCCGTGTATGCGTAACCTGGACTGACCCAACGCAATCGAGCGGATCCAACCGTGAACAAAAGCCACACGCGTTTGTATCGCATCGCCCGGGGGCGCGCGCGTTCCATGAGGTCAGCATTCAGGTGGGGACGCCGCTGCGCGCTGGCAGCGTGCTCATCGCGATGGTGGGCGAGCAGCGATTCACGCTGTATAGCGACGGTGATAGCGCTTGGAACAACAGCCTCAAAGAAGATCTACGCCTGATTCGCGCGATGCGCGCTGGTCGATCTGTGACTATTACAGCAACCGCGGCGGACGGCGCACAAATTCGCGATAGCTATTCCCTGTTTGGTTTCACTGCGGCCCACCGCGTCATTAATGAGGCGTGCAAAGCAAAGTATTAAAGTAGTTCGGCCAGATCGCGCGCCGGCGCCTCAGGCTCAGCCACTTCAATTAGGCGTAAATAGCGAACCAATGTATGCACTATTGCATCGTCGAGCTGCGGCTTAGTTGCCCCCACGCCTAGCGCTGCGCCAGGCAAGGCGCGCAGGTGGATTGAAATGGCGGCGTTCGACAGTAGTGACTCCAATGTAAGCTGGACCGCCTTCTCGGCGGCAAGCTCGGCTGCTAGCACTGCATCGCGGGCCGTTTGTGCGCCGACGAAATCGCGTAATTCCTCAGCGCTCTTGATCCGTCGTCGCAGCGCGCGCAGCGGCTCTACAACCGCCTCCCGCCACGGCGCGACCGCGGCCGTTGCGGCCTCCAGTGCGCCACGTTCGGGGGTGGTATTGCGACACTGAACCAGCCAACAACACCACAACATTACGTTAACGTCAGCGCCAAGCTGGTCTTGCAGCCGGATGAGCGCAGTGGCAACTTGCGTGCGCGCATACACCTGCAGGCTGTAGTCCCAAAATGCTAGGTCGCACGCAGCCACATCGAGCACCTCCGCGTCAGCACAGCACTATGCCGTCACTTATTAGGGCTTTCGTAAAAGATGTATTGTGTGGAATAGTCGCTGAATTCGAAGTAGACGCGCTTTTCACCAGGATCCTTTACGCCATTAAGGTTAAGGTCGAAAATGCCGTAGCCGAATCGATAGGGGCGCGCGGCACCGTCGCCACTGGTGGACTGCGCGGTGGAGAGCTTATCGATATCGATAAATCGGCGCATGATTTGGTCGCCCGCGAAGATCTCAAGCACGCCGTTGTCACCCGTCCAGTTGCGTACCGCTCGACCCAGTTGGTTTTGCGATTCCTGAGTACAGCCAGCCAACATGAAAACCAGTAATACCGTTATGAGCCGCAAGAATTGCTTGGGCATGAATTCTGACCTCGATTTGTTAGTTGGGCGCTATTGTACCCGCCCGCACATTGCGCAAGCGTGAATCCGTCAGCTTCTTACACTGCGCCAGTGTCGATCCATGCCGCTGACCTCGGCCTCGCGCTTGGGCTGTGCATTTTAACTGGCCTAGCCTGGGTTTTACCCGAAAGTAGTGCGGCGCGCTTTGCCCAGCGTGTACGACGCTTGAATCTTGCAACGTTGGGCATCGATTCGGCTGCGCACTCACAGATCGCGACACTGCTCGACACTGCCGGCGAAGAAGTTCCAGAGCTGCTGCGTGCGTTGGCGGGCAATGACCTAGCCGCGACGATGCAGTTGCTGCGTTGTCATCGTCCGGGGGCGGACATTGCAGCTATCGAGTTTCGCGGTCGAGCGCTGCTCAATCAGAGTCTAGATGCGGGCCACGGCGCAATCCTTTGGGCTGGCCATTTTGTGCATGGCGCGTTGGCGACGAAGGTTGCATTAGCGCGGGCGGGGCTCGAGTTGACACACTTGAGCCACCCCCGGCATGGCTTTTCCAACAGTCGTTTCGGGATCAATTACTTGAACCGCTTGCGAACTCGTATCGAAAACCGCTACTTGCGTGAACGGGTGATGATCGATCCGCGTGGCCCAGGACACTCACTGAGCGTGCTATCCACGCGACTCAGAGAAAACCGCTTGATTTCCATTACTGCGCGCAACGATTCGAGTCGCCCGCTGCAGCTGCCGTTCTTGCGCGGGGCTATAACTCTGGCGCCAGGCGCAGCTTTGCTGGCGCTACGCGAGCGGGTCCCAATCCATCCAAGTGTTGCTATCCAGACGGACAAGGGCCTGGTTGTTGAGGTGGGCCCGGCATTAGCCGGTGACGACCTGCGGTCACTGTCACAATCGTACCTCGACTGGACCAGCAAGTGGGTGGTCGAAGCACCCGAGCAATGGCTCGGCTGGCTGCATCTTTAAAGCACTGCGCGAGTCGTGCTTGTGTGTCGGCACAAACATCGACAACACCCATTGCGTTTGCGGGCGTGTTCACGATAACGAGCAGCCGATAGGTTTAGTCTGGTCGCCGAGTTGCTCTAAAGCGGCTCTATATTCAGCCGACAGATCTCGCTCGGACCCAAGTGCAATCGCGCGTTTGTGGACAGGGCAAGCGAGCTTGCTCGATCATGTATGATCAGCGACATAAACACTTATGTGTTTTTCATGGAGAGGCGAGTGCTGTATAGGTATAGCCATGGTGTGTCGTCGACCACGCGCGCCATCGGGCTGCACTGATGACAAACTCAACATTGGGTCGGGCGCTGATGGGCTACGTCCCACGGATTGCTGCTGACCATCTGCTCAGCCTCGGTGGACCGCTGACATCTGCGCATGACGAGCAACGTCCGTGCGCGGTGCTATTTGCCGATATTTCTGGCTTTACCGCGTTAACCGAGCGCCTCGCAGAAGAGGGCCCCGAAGGCGTCGAGACGCTGACGTCCGTTTTGAACGATTATTTCGGTCGCATGGTCAATGCCATCGAAGCGCATGGCGGCGATGTCGTCAAGTTCGCCGGCGATGCCCTACTCGCGCTATGGCCAACTAGCTCCACTAGCGATTTACACACGCTTACTCTCATCGCGACACAGTGCGCGGTCCAGATTCAGTCAGAACTGCGCGATTACACCGCCGCCGGTGGCGAGCGTCTGTCGTTAAAAGTTGCCGTCGGTTCGGGCACAGTGCGGGCCTTTCGTATTGGTGGAGTGTTTCGACGCTGGGAATTCGCCGTATGTGGCGACCCGATCAATCAAGTCGAGGTAGTCAATAGTGCTTGCGGGCCTGGCGATGTCGGCCTGTCAGCCACGGCCCGCGCTACCCTCGGTGAGTCTGTCACCACTTCACCATTGCCGCTTGACTGCCACCAAGTGCTTAGACTTACGCATGAGATCAAACCCACTGCGCTCGAAGTACCGGTCGTCAAGCAAGACGACATTGGCACGCTAAAGAGCCTGATCCCAGCAGCTATCCATCAGCGACTTGAGGCTGGACAAAGCGTCTGGTTGGCTGAACTTCGGCGCATTTCGGTGCTGTTCGTCAATCTCCCAGGACTCACTGCCGAGACGCCCATTGAGGAAGCGCATCAGGCAATGCGCACCTTACAAACGGCGCTGTATAGCTACGAAGGGAGTGTCAACAAGCTCAGTGTTGACGACAAAGGCGTGAGCCTTATTGCCGCCTTGGGTTTACCGCCACTTGCTCACAAGGATGACCCCAGGCGCGCAGCATTAGCGGCGCTCGCAATGCACAAAGACTTGGCCGACCTCGGTTGGGCTTCGTCAATAGGTGTAACCACTGGGCGCGTATTCTGCGGCACGATTGGTAATGACAGACGCCGTGAATACACCATCATGGGTGACACGGTGAATCTCTCAGCACGGCTGATGCAAGCTGCCAATGGCGGTATTTTGTGCGATGCAGCAACGCAGTCTCAGGCGCTACAGTTTGTCGATTTTGAGCCCCTCGATGCCATTTTTGTCAAAGGCAAAGACGCCGCGATAGAAATCTTCGAGCCACGCGGTGAGCGCGTACTGCTAGCGCATGGTGACGCTGAGCTCGGTTTTATTGGGCGCCGTTCAGAACGGGCTGAGCTGGTTCAAGCATTTGATGCGCTGCGCGCCGGCGCGGGGCGTGCAGCAATTGTCGAAGGCGCACCGGGAGTTGGTAAGAGTCGTTTCGCTGAAGAATTGGCGCGTGCCGCGGTCGGCCAAGATATTCGCGTCATGCGTGGGGCGGCGGCGCACGCGCAACGCACAACGCCGTACTTCGCCTGGAGCCCGGTGTTGCGCCAGCTCCTGGGCTTGGCGCTATCCGATTCCACCAGCACCGTCGAGAGCAAAATACTTGCTCATGCAAGCACCATTCCAGAGCTGGTTTGGCTGGCGCCCTTGCTGAATTCGGTGCTGCTAACAGAGTTCGCAGCCACCGGCTTAACTGCACAAATGGAGAGCGAAGCGAGGCGCGACGCATTACTGAGCTTGTGCGTCGAGCTGATGGAGCGACTGTGTGACCAAGAGCCAGCATTAGTGCTGATCGAAGATGGCCAGTGGCTAGACGACGCTTCTTGGCTGTTACTCGAACGCGTTGCCACGGCCGCACCGTGGGTGATGGTTGTGGTCATTACCAGAGCGCTCAGTGATCCACTGCCAGTGGGTTTTGTCGCACTCACAGAAGATCCATCTACTGTGATGGTGACACTGGCACCACTCGATCGCGAAGAGGCCTTGGCGCTCGCCAAAGAACGGCTCGGCGTGCGCGCAATCAAGGTCGACCTGGCGGACCTCATTTTGGAGCGCACGCAGGGCAATCCGTTTTTTCTTGAAGCATTGTTGGATAGCCTGAAAAGTTCAGGCCAGGTTCGTGTGCAAGACAACGCCGCCGAACTTGCTTATCAGCCCGATGCGGACGCCAGCTTGCCGACCAGTCTGGAAGCGCTGGTCGTGGAGCGCCTCGACCGCCTGCCACCGTCAATCCAACTGACGCTTAAGGTCGCGAGCGTGATTGGCCAAGTAATTGATCTACAGCTACTACGTGCGGTCTATCCGGTCGAAGCTGGACGTGATTCATTGGAAAGTCAGGTCCAGGAGTTGTGCGAATTAGGGCTTTTCAGTGCGCCTGACGAAACGCACGAAGGCATTGAATTCCGTAACAATACTGTGCGCGACGTAACATATAACCTAATGTTGTTTTCGCACCGGCGGAGTCTGCACGCGGCAGTGGCGTTATGGCTGGAGGCTCATCAAAGCGAAATCAGCGGTGCACTCGCGCTACTTGCACATCACTGGCATCAAGCGGACGACACCGCTAAGACTTTGCACTACTGCAATCTCGCAGGCATTGAGGCGGCGAGCAACTTCGCTAATCGAGAAGCCGTGGAGTTCTTTTCGCGGGTGCTGGAGCTCGATGCCAGCAACCCCGCTGTGGACCGTATCCAGCGTGCGACCTGGGAAGAAGCTCTTGGCAACGCTTACTACTCGCAAGGTGATTTCGGCGCCAGTTTAATTCACTTAGAACGCGCGCTGCTTATTTTCGATCGCGCCTTGCCGATGACCGAGCGAAAATTACGTGGGCGTTTGGTCTGCGAAGTGGTTGGCCAGCTACGCCGTCTCGTCAGTAAAAATCCAAGCCGGGCGTCTGACCCACTGATGGAAAGCGCGTCGCGCGTATACACGCGCCTAGGCCAGCTGCACTACTTAAACAACAACAAAGCGCGCGGGATTTTTGCAACCCTACGTGGCCTCAATCTCGCCATTGACAGTGGTTCACGCCTGGAGAAGTCGCGCCAGTACGCAAACATGACCGTCGTTGCAGGGCTGGTGCGCCTTAATAGGCTTGCGGCTATCTATGCGCGCCGTGCGATAGCGAACGCGGAGCGTACAAAAGACAATGGTGCGCGTGCATACGTACTGAACATTGTTGGTCTGTATTGGGCCACGCAAGCCAAATGGACCACTGCAAGCAAAAATTTATCCGCCGCGCAGGAGCTAGCGTCGCGCATGGGTCATCACCGGCGTTGGGAGGAAACGGCGGTGGTGCAGGTGATGGTATTGTATCGGCGCGGCGAGCTGCACGCGTCGCGAAATTTGGCGCGCAGACTGTATAAATCGGGTCGCCAGAGAGCCGTTAAAGCGGTGCAGGTTTGGGGACTAACGGCGCAACTCGCGGCAGATATTGCGTTGGAAAACGATGATCGCGAATTGCACTCGCGCTTGGCGCAGCTGTTGGGCAATATCCTGCCCAAGGGTGATCGAATTTTCGCCCGCGGCGTGTTGGCGCTAAGCGCACTGCGCCAAGGCGATGTCTCACAGGCGGAGCAATTCGCAGAGCAAGCAGAAGCGTTGATGAGTCAAGTCGATACCACTGCGCAATATGTGCTCGGCGGATATGCGAGCGTTGCGGAAGTTGGCACGGAGTTATGGGCGCGCGGCGATCGCGACCAGTTTCTGGCACAACGCCTTACCGATGCAGCATGCAAAGCGTTGAAACAATACGCGTGTTTCTATCCTGTCGGAGTACCGCAGTACCGCCGCTTCAATGGACGCCGTTGGTGGCTTCAGGGGCGCAAGTCGAAAGCGCTGAAAGAATGGCAAAGTGGCGTCGAGATTGCCGCCAGCATGGGCATGGTCTACGAACAAGGATGTCTGCACATGGAACTTGCTGAACACGGCAGTGATGCGAGCGCCACTGCCCAACGCGCGGCAGCACTGGACTGCTTTACCCAAGCGCGCGCACGCAGTGGCGACGCCCAACAGCTTGAAAATATCACGCGCTCAGTGCTGTGGATGTAGCTACGAGCGCGGACTCAATTGGCGGTGTGTGAAGCGTGGCAATGTGCACCTCGGCCGTCGACAGGGGCGCGGGCCCTGCTAAAGTAGCGTCTTAGCAGAGCACCAAGCTGGAGCCCATTAAATTGAGTGCGATTCCTTTGCAACCCGCCAACGTTAAAGCCATTGGTTTGGTCAGCGGTGCGCATATGTACAGTCATCTGTACATATTTCTTCTGCCGCCATTGTTTCCGATCCTAAAAGATACGTTTGGCGTTGGCTACACAGAGCTGGCCTTAGCCGTGACGCTATTCAACGTCGTCACTGGTTTGACCCAAGCACCGATGGGTTTTCTAGTCGATAGAATCGGCGCGCGGACACTGTTGATCGTTGCGCTGATAGTAGAGTCGCTTGCGCTTGCGGCAGTGGGGCTGGCGCCGTCATATGTGATGTTGCTGGCGATGATGGCGATCGCTGGCCTCGCGAACGCGGTGTTTCATCCCGCCGATTACGTCATCTTGAACGCGTCGGTCGACGAAAAGCGCATGGGTAGGGCGTTCTCTGTACATACCGCGTCTGGATTCTTTGGTGGCTTTCTAGCGCCCGCGCTAGCTATTCCCTTGGCAAGTTTTTTCGGTTGGCAAACGGCGGTAGTGGTGCTGGCGGGAAGCGGGATGGTAATGGCGGCATTACTGATCGCGGGCGCCGATGCGCTGCGCGATGCAGGCCCAGACACAGACCCGAGTAAGCCACCCCCAGGTGGCGGGCTGGCGCTACTATTTAGCGGGCCGGTACTGATGGGCTTCGCGTTCTACGTGGGTTTGTCTGCGTTCGGCCAAGGACTCGGTAATTTCAACACCTCGGCCTTGTCTGGCATGTACGAAGCGCCACTGACAACACTAGGAATAATGCTGAGTTTGTATATGTTCGCGAATCCGGTCGGCGTTTTGTGCGGCGGTTGGGTCGCCGACAAAATTGAAGCGCACGACCGCTTCGCAGCCCTGTGTCTGGTAGGCATTACGCTGATTGCCTTTCTGATTGCGGCAGTCGAATTACCGCTGTGGCTACTTGGAATCGCATTCACGGTCGCCGGCTTGCTCAATGGCGTGTTGGCGCCATCGCGTGACATGCTGGTGCGAAAAATGACGCCACCAGGGCAGATCGGCAAAGTCTTCGGCTTTGTAACCTCGGGTTTCAACGTTGCTGGCATGGTTGCTCCACCGCTATTTGGCTACTTGCTCGATCACGGTGCACCGAGTCAGGTGTTCTGGGTGGCGGGTGCGTTTTGTCTCATAACCATACCTACGGTGCTGGTGACTGGCGCGACTGGGCGCAGAGCGCAACAACGCTAGTTCCAAACCACCAGCACATACGCGCGATTGGTGGTTATTTCTGGCCGTAACTGTGCGACTGGAAAGCCCTAATCTTGCGCGCGGAGATGGGCATCGACTACTGAATTATTCCGGCGAACCCTGGTGTAGGTGAGCAATTCGAGCGCAGCAACTGAGCATCTCAGCTGGCTCGAGCAGGCGCCGTGGTAGATAAGCGCAACGCCCGCTCGAGCGCTATGTTTAGGCGCGGGTCAAGTGCTCGATCAAATCGATTTTCGATACGATCCCAACTAGACGATCCTGCTCAACGACAACCGCAACATTATCCTCTTCCAATACGCGCTGTACGGTGGAAATCGAGTCACTGGGGGCTACAACGCCTTGCATTTCCTTTGCGGTAACGCCAACGGGGTCATCGGGTAAGCATGTCCCGCTAACTAGCGAGCGCAGTAGATCGGACTCGTGGATCATGAACCAGCTGGCCTCACCGTCAACACGCTCAAGCGGCATCTGCGATATGCCTAGCTCAGACATGCGGCTGGCGACATCCGATAAACGATCCGTAGGCTTTGCCAATGCGACTGGCGGAGCGTCACTTCTTAGCAAGTCACGGACGTGACCAGAGCCAGCGCGCGGCGGCAGATAGCCCATATCGCGCATCCACTCGTCGTTGAACACTTTACTGAGGTAGCGGTCGCCGGAATCACACAAGATAATCACAACGATCTTGCCTTCACCCATTTCCCGCGCGACTTGTAAGCCGCCGACGATTGCCGTGCCAGTTGATCCGCCGCAAAAAATACCTTCTTCACGGGCCAAGCGGCGCGCCATTAAGAATGATTCTTTATCGCTAATTTCGCGGACTTCATCAACAACACTAAAGTCTAGAGTTCCAACCATGAAATCGTGACCAATACCCTCAACCATATAGGTGCTCGTAGGGCTAGGCTTGCCAGTCTCATGCATGCTCTTGTAAATGCTACCCTCAGGGTCCGGGCATACCACACGAATGGTGCGTCCGACCTCAGCGGCTTTTTCTTTTATGTATTTGGACGTACCGGAGATAGTACCGCCGGTGCCGATGCCACCAATCAGTGCATCAATCTTGCCATCAGTATCCGCCCAAATCTCTGGGCCAGTGCTGAGGTAATGTGCGTCCGGGTTGTCCATGTTGTAGTACTGATTGGTATAGAAACCGTTTGGCGTTTCGCGCGCCTTGCGCTTAGCGATCTCAACGTAACTATCCGGGTGCTCGTGATCCAGGTCCGTGCGCGTCACAATCACCTCTGCACCGTAAGCCTTGAGCATATCGATCTTTTCTTTGCTCATCTTATCCGGCATCGTGAATATCGATTTGTAACCGCGCACCGCAGCGGTCATCGCGAGGCCCAGGCCGGTGTTACCTGAGGTACTTTCGACAATGGTCGCGCCCGGCTTTAGCAGTCCGCGCTCTTCCGCCCGTCGGATCATATTGAAGGCCATGCGGTCTTTAACAGAGCCGCCGGGATTCATCTGCTCCATCTTCACATAGACGGTCGCCATTCCAGGTTCGACTATGCGATTAAGGCGCACCAACGGTGTTCCACCAATCAGATCTAGTACCGAGTTGTATACGTTCACCCTGTTGCTCCCAAGCAGTCGTGTTGCGTGTAGTTTCGCGTAAAGTCTCAGCTTGCGCACATGCAATAAAAAACCTTTAGTCATCAACGCTGCAGGCGCTACGATGCATGCGATAAATCCGGG
>Ga0055584_100001106_pt1 | contig 26329 bp, 29 predicted proteins | sample OSDHelmetaG_FD_58716 | JGI IMG/M metagenome (GOLD analysis project Ga0055584, IMG submission 58716) | Pelagic marine sediment microbial communities from the LTER site Helgoland, North Sea, for post-phytoplankton bloom and carbon turnover... | ecosystem: Environmental > Aquatic > Marine >...
ATATATATATTAAACACATTGGAATTATTATGGAAATTGATCTTATAAAACAATTATATCTCTTAAAGTGGTATGAGCAAGAAGGAATTTATGAATTAGTAAAAAATCAACCGATTAATAGAACTCAAAATAATGATAACGATATAATAAAAAATAATGACACGATTATTGATTACGCAGCTAAATATAATGAAAAAAAAATAAACTCTAATTCCAATATAGAAAAATTAATTGCAAATGTTGCAAATATCGAAGACCTAGAAAGTATTATTAAAGATTATGATTTATGCCACCTAAAAGCAATATCTAACAAAACATGCTTCAAAGAAGGTAACACCTCTGCAAAGATTATATTAGTCAGCGATTACCCAAAAGCAGATGATGATCTTAGCGGTAGAATTTTTTCTGGCTTAGTTTCTGATTTATTAGTTAAAATGCTTATATCAATTAATCTCTCAATAAATGACGTATACATGACAAATATTATCTATTGGAGAACACCCGGGGATAGAAATCCAAGTGATGAAGAAATAATTTTATGCAAACCATTTCTTGAGAGGCAAATCGAGATTTTAAAACCTAAAATTATCATCACCCTTGGAGAAATTGCAACTAATGTATTATTAAATAAAAATAATACAATAATGCAATCCAGAGGAACTTGGCATAGTTTTAATAATAGAAAAATAGAATATCCAGTGATGCCGATGTTACATCCATCATACCTTTTAAGGCAACCTGCTCAAAAAAAACTTGCTTGGCATGATTTGTTATTGATTAAAGACAAAATAGATGAGCTAAATTTATAATAATGGGAAGATAAAAATGACAATAATTCGCAAATTTATTCCTCTAAACATAGCGGTTATAACTGTATCTGACACACGAAACGAATCAAACGATAAATCCGGCAACACTCTATGCAGTAGATTAACAAAATCTGGTCACAATTTATATAAAAAAATAATCATCAAAGATGATATACAGGCCATAAGAAATGCGGTTAACAAATGGCTAAGCATAAAAAAAATAGATGTAATAATTACTACAGGAGGAACAGGATTAACTGGAAATGATGTCACACCAGAAGCTATTCAACCGTTATTTGATAAAGAGATACCTGGATTTTCTATAATTTTCCATCAGATTAGTTATAAAAAAATTGAAACTTCAACAGTACAATCTAGAGCGCTTGCTGGAGTGGCGCGAGGTAAATACATATTTGTACTTCCCGGGTCACCAGGCGCATGTATCGATGCATGGGAATCTATATTAGAAAAACAACTAGATTATCGTCATTTACCATGTAATTTTGTTGAAATAATGCCTCGACTAGAGGAAAATTTAAAAAGAAAATAACAATAAATCCTATGAACATAAAAACGTTAAACGGGCCATCTTATGAGATAGAAAATAATTACCAGTTAAAGGGCTATAAAATCATAGCGGGTACAGACGAAGCTGGAAGAGGACCTATTGCAGGACCGGTAGTTGCTGCAGCAGTTATATTGGATAAAAAAAATATTCCAGATGGTATCAACGATTCAAAAAAATTATCTGAAAAAAATAGGAAAAAATTGTTTTATGAAATAAAGAAATACGCTGATGTTGGGGTTGGGGTTGGGGATGTGGAAAAAATTGATAACATAAATATACTACAATCATCACTCTGGGCAATGAAACAAGCCGTGATGCATTTAAAAGAAAAGCCAGATTTAGTATTAGTAGATGGTAATAAAGATATAAATCCTCAATATAATAGCGTCCCGATAATTAAAGGTGATGGGGTATCTTTATCAATTGCAGCCTCATCAATAATTGCAAAAGTTATACGCGATGAACTGATGGTAAAATTCTCATATATATTTAAAGAATATATGTTTGAAGTTAACAAAGGTTATCCAACACCAAAACATTTATTAATACTAAAAAAAATAGGACCTTCTTCAATACACAGATTAACATTCAAACCGGTAATAATATCTAAAGCAAATCTAAAAAATTAATAACTATTTTACTTTAATATCATAACTTTGAATTATTAAATAATGGTATTGGTTTGAAAATGAAAAAACTCATAAAAAATAATAGTCTAATAGATAGCCTAAATTCAGTTGTAATTGGAGATTGTATTAAGGTTCTAAGAAACTATCCTGATAATAGTGTTGATTTAATTTTTGCTGATCCGCCATATAATCTTCAACTTAACGATAAACTACTCCGCCCAGATAACTCTGAAGTATTAGGTGTTAATGAAAATTGGGATAAATTCTCAAATTTCGAATCTTATGATAACTTTTTAAATTGTTGGTTAAAAGAATGCCAGAGGATATTAAAACCAACAGGGTCAATTTGGGTAATAGGTAGTTATCATAATATATTCAGAGTAGGAAGAGTTATTCAAGACATTGGATTTTGGATACTAAACGACATTATCTGGAACAAAACAAATCCTATGCCAAATTTTAGAGGAAGAAGATTCACTAACGCCCATGAAACAATCATATGGGCGGCAAAAGACAAAGATTCAAAATATAAATATAACTACGATGCAACTAAATCCTTAAATGGTGATATCCAGATGCGTTCCGATTGGAATATTCCAATTTGCACCGGGGGTGAGAGAATTAAAAAACAAAATGGAGAAAAATCTCATCCAACTCAAAAACCGGAGGCGCTGCTTCATCGAATTATTCTTTCTGCATCTGAACCAGGATCTATCGTTCTTGACCCCTTTTTCGGAACAGGAACAACTGGTGTGGTTGCAAAAAGATTAGGAAGAAAATGGATAGGCATTGAAAGTAATAAGGAATATGCAAAAATAGCTAATGAACGCATATTAAATATAAATGAGGCTAGCAAAGAATCTATTGAGATCAAGCAAACAAAAAGGGATCAACCAAGAATACCTTTTGGTAATTTAGTTGAAAGAGGGCTGATTGAGCCAGGAACAAAACTCTATAGCCTGAAGAAGAAATACTTTGCCATAGTTAAAGTTGACGGAAGTATTGAAACAAATAATATAAATGGTTCTATACATAAACTAGGCGCTTATGTTCAGGGGCTTGAATCTTGTAATGGATGGACTTTCTGGCATTTTTCTGATGGAAGAAAATTATATCCAATCGATACACTTAGAGAGAAAATCCGTTGTGAATTATCAAATGCAGCTTGATTAATATCAAGTAAATTGTATCACTTTTTTCATTAAGCTTGAAAATCCATATTTACAAAATTCTTCAGGTAAAGCCCAAAAACAATTATCTAAATTCAAAGGGACCATAAAATCTTTTTTATTCTCAAATTTTATTTTACCAACAACAGATACCGTTAAATTAAAATGAGAAAAAGCATGCTTTATAATACCAAGTTCTTTGCAATGAATATTATCTAACTGTACATAGCTATTTTTAATTACCTCATCATCATCCCAATCAGTTCCAGGGAATTCAATTGTTCCACCCAACAAACCCTTTGAAGGTCTTTTTCTAAGGAGGTACGCGCCGTCTTCTCTTGTAATTAAATATAAAGTCCCTATTTTTTTACCCCTAGTAATCTTTCTTCCTTTCCGTGGTATTTGAGAAACTATATCCTCCCCCAATGCAATGCATTCAGTTTTTAAAGGGCAAATATCGCATTTATATTGCTTTGCAGAACAAATTAGTGAACCTATATCCATTAACCCTTGCAGAACATCTCCAGGTCTATTTCCTAATGTTAATTGAGAAACTATATCTCTAATTTTTTTTTTATTATGCAATAAATTATTAGATTTCAATGCGAATAACCTGCTAATTACTCTTTCAATATTAACATCCACAGCATTAGACTGTTGATTAAATGCTATAGACATTATTGCAGCGGATGTGTAATCACCAATACCTGGGAGTTTTTTCAATAGATTGATATCTTGAGGAAATATACCTTGGAAATCGCTTACTATTATCTTTGCACATTTTAATAAATTTCTTGCTCTAGCATAGTATCCTAAACCAGCCCAAGCAGTAATAATTTCATCTTCACTAGCAGTGGCTAGTAATTCTATATTAGGCCACCTCTCTATAAAATTTTTGAAATACTTTGTTGCCACAGAAACTGTTGTTTGCTGTAACATAACCTCACTTACTAATACTTTATATGGATCTAAATATTGTTCATCAATATGTGAACGCCATGGCAAATCTCTTTTGTTTAAATCATACCAAAAAAGTAGTGGGTATTTAATACTATTTAATTTATTCATTTGATGTTCAGTTAATGTATAATGATGAATCATAGTATTACAAATAAATGATAAAAAATTTAAAAATGATTAATGCTAACAAAAAATATAAAAGCAGGGAAAATTATCCTATTGTAATAGGGCGAATAATTAACCCGATTGTCAAACCAATATATAAAGAATATGGAACAGGTCTTCCAGAAATTGAAGAATCGTGGAAATATATCATTGGAGATAAATATTATAAATCTACAAAGCCAAAGCAAATTAAATGGGTTAATCCATATAACTCTAACGAGGATAAGAAGGTAGGAATTTTAATAATACTAGCTTACGGTCCAATATCATTGGAAGTCCAATATTTAAACGATATAATTATCAACAAAGTAAATAATATATATGGTTATGAAATTATAAAAAAAATACAAGTAATTCAAATCAATGATTTAAAAATACAAAAAGAACCAAATGAAAAAATTCCCTTAGTTGCAGATGATTTAACTGAGTTTGATTTAATAAAAGACATCAATCTAAAAAAAGCCCTTTCAAGAATCAAGGCATTAACTAAATAAATATAGGAAAGCAGATAATATGATAAAAACAATTGCAAAATACAAAATAAAAATTTTTCTTAGTTTATTAATTGCAACCATTTTATGGTTTGTTTTTTTTAATGACAATAATACCAATAGCAATCAAAATAGCTCTAATGATATAAGTGACCTTAAAGATTTTTCTTCGGATATTTCTAGTGATCTTCTTCTAACCGGGACACTTGAAGATAAATTCATAGGCAATGAAATTGCTCCTATAATTATAATAGAATATGCTTCGATGACGTGTTCGTATTGCGCTGATTTTCATAATAGTGTTCTTCAAGAACTTAAAGAAAAATATATAGATACAGGAATTGTAAAATTTATATTTAGAGAATATCCCATAGACTCGTTAGCTATGGCAGTATCAATGCTTGGTAGATGTGTTGAAGATGATAAATATTTCCCATTCATTAACATCTTGTTCCAACAAAGAAATCAATGGATAACAGAAAATCCTATTGAACCATTAAAAAACTTATCCATGCAAGCAGGTCTATCAAATAAATTGTTTGATCAATGTTTAAATGATCAAGAATTATTAGACGCATTACAAGCAACAAAAAACTATGCAAGCGAAAAGTTGGGTGTTACATCAACTCCAACATTTTTTATAAACAATAAAATGATCACTGGAAGTAAGTCATTTGAAACTTTTGATAATGAAATTCAGAATATTATTTATTAGCATGATGGTATATTTTTAATTATGGAATTTACTAAATTAAAACTTCTAGGCTTTAAATCATTTGTTGACCCTGTAGAACTTGATATCAAATCTGGTTTAACAGGAATTGTTGGGCCAAATGGTTGCGGAAAATCAAATCTTCTTGAGGCGTTACAATGGGTGATGGGAGAAACCTCCTATAAAAATCTACGCGGTTCAGAGATGGATGATGTTATATTTGCAGGAACTCAAAATATAACAGCAAGGAATATGGCTGAGGTAACGCTTACTATAGATAATAAAAAAAAGGATTGCCCTCCAGAATACGCAAACGACGAATTGATTGAGATAACAAGAAGAATTGATAGAAATGAAGGCTCTACGTATTACATAAATTCAAAGGAAAAGAGAGCAAAAGATGTACAGCTTTTCTTCGCCGATCTATCTTCAGGAGCACATTCAGTATCATTGGTAAGACAAGGGCAAATTAGTCAGATTGTTGCGGCCAAGCCAATTGACAGAAGAAAAATATTAGAAGAAGCAGCCGGGATAAGTGGTCTTCATCACAGGAGACATGAAGCGGAACTAAGACTCGATGCCACATTACTAAATCTAGAAAGAATTGACGACGTAACTGGAGAAATAAATCTACAGTTAAGTTCTCTAAAACGTCAATCTAATCAAGCCGTTCGATTCAAAAAAATAGCAGAAGAAGTGAGAAACCTAGAATCATTAATGTTATTCTTAAAATGGAATGAAATAACAAATAGTAACGATGAAATTAAGCAAAAAAAAACTACCCTTCAAACTGAGGTCCAAGATTATACCATAAAAGTAAGTGAGTTGAGTGGTAAAGAAAATAAATATTTTGAAATGTCAAAGCCAATTCGGGAGCAGGAAAGGCAATTAAATAATCAGTTGCAAGACCTATTAAACCAAGATTCCAATCTTAAAAATGAATTGCATTATATAAGGGAAAAGAAATTAAATTCTGCAGCTACCATTAGCCAGATTAAAAGTGATATAATAAGAGAAGAAAATAATTTAAAAGACCAAAATGAACAAATGAAATTACTTAAAGATAAGGAAAAACTATATAAAACTAGAATATCTAATATAACAGAAATAGAACAAAAAGCCTCAAAAGAGGCTCTGTATGCAAAAGAAAATCTTATTAACCTTGAAGAAAAATATAATAAAAAAACATCAGAATTAATTAATACTAAAGCAATAAGAACGGCAGATAAAAATAGAATAATAGAATATAAAACAGAACTTCATAAGTTAAAACTAGAAAAAGATCAATTAGTAACAACATCAGAAGATGCTAATAAAGATAGTATTGATTTATTACAAAAGACAAAAATAGTATTATATACATCAAAAGAAAAATTGAAAAAAATTGAAAAAAAAATATTAGAGTATGAAGAAAATAATCTTTTCTTAATAGCTAATGAAAAAAATATTCAAGAAAACCTAACGGAGGTTAGAATATCTATAGACAGACTAGAGACTGAAAAAAATATTTATAACAAAATTTTAGAAGAAAAGAATGGTGGTACACCTACTCTAGAAGAAAGAATTTCTGTTACTAACGGCTACGAAAAGGCTATCATCACTATGTTTGAAGATAATCTAGAAGTAACATTAGACAAAAACGATCATACCTATTGGAGGCACATGGAAAATGAAATTAAATATAACAAATTACCAAGCAATACAATTCCAATTAAAAAATATATTACAGGCCCCAAAGAAATAGATCTACTAATTAATCACGTTGGATTAGTAGAGAGAGAAAATGGAGCAAATCTTCAGAAACAACTCTATCCTGGACAAATATTAGTTTCTATTGAAGGTGATCTTTGGCGTTGGGACGGATATACTTCGAGAGCTAAAGAAGATGAAGTAGGTAATAAAATATACGCAAAAAACCGTCTTGAAATCATCGGCATCGAACTTACGGATAAAAATAAATTATTTAATGCCGCATCCAAAGAACATAAAAATATAACAACCCAAATATTAGAACACAAACAAGCAGAAATATCATTAAGGGATGAAAGAAGAATTCTATTAGAAAATCAAGATGAATTGCAAAATAAAATAGCAAACATAGAACAAAAATTATGGGATAAAAAAGAAACTTTAATTAGCCAAAGCCAAAGAAAGAAATTTCTTGAGGAATCTATTGTACAAATTAATCATAATATTAATTCATGTAAAATCCAGCTTAGCAAAGCGATAGATGAAAATATTCTTGAGATCGAGATGGAACCTCTAAAAAGAAATTTTTTTATGGCTAAAAGTAATGCAGATAGTAAAGATTTTATTTCCAAAAACCTTACAAACGAAAAAAAATCATTTGAAGATGATTTATCCAGAATATTTACTGACCATATTCTGTGGGAGAAAAGAAACGTCCAAACAATTGATTATATAGAAGGATTAAGAAAGAGATTACTTGATTCAATGAACGCAGAAAATGAATTATCGATATTGCCAGATAAAATAGAACAGAAAAGAATTGAACTTTCCTTAGAAATAGAATTAACAAAGAAAGATAGAAATAAATTACTTGAAGACATTCAGGAAGCTGAATTAAATTTACATAAATATCAGAAGCTTTCAAGATCAGAAGGAAGTATTTTAAGTGAGAAAAGAGAGTTGCTAGCGCATACTAAAGCTCAATATGATGCAATGTTGGAAAGAAAAGAGGATTTAAATAAAAAAATCAACACATCATTATCATGCAGTCCAGAAGAAATATTAAATAAATATAATTTATTAGAAATATATGAAAAAAATAGATTAAACATTGAAGATATTGAAAACAAGATAATATCATCAAAGAATCAAAGAGAGGCGATTGGTTCGGTTAATTTAATGGCTCAAGAAGAATATGATCATTTATTCAGTAGAGCTGGAAAATTAGTCACTGAGAAAGAAGATCTCTTAAAAGCGATTGAAACCCTTAAAAATGGGGTTAAAGAAATCAATACAGAAGCCAGACAAAGACTGCTGATTGCATTTAAACAGGTTAATAATAATTTTCAAACACTATTCAAAAAACTTTTCAGTGGAGGAGAAGCTGAACTTAAGTTAATTGGTTCGGATGATCCTTTAGAAGCAGGCCTAGATATTATAGCATGGCCTCCAGGGAAAAAACCACAGACCATTTCACTTTTATCTGGAGGAGAGCAAGCTCTAACTGCTTTTGCATTAATATTAGGAGTATTTCAAACCAATCCTGCACCAATTTGCGTTCTAGATGAAGTCGATGCCCCGTTAGACGATTCAAATATTCAGCGATTCAGCGATCTAATAAAAAGTCTAACCGAGGAAACAAAAACAAGATTTCTTATAATTACTCACCACCCTTATACAATGTCTAGTATGCATAGACTATTTGGCGTTACAATGATTGATCAAGGTGTTAGTAAATTAGTATCTGTAGACCTTAGAACTGCTGAAAATTTAATAGACAAATAATCAATACCTAATATAAATATGACAGAATATGATAAAATATGACAAAATATGACAAAAATATTTATAAGACTAAATTAAAGAAAATTGATGAAAAGCTGGCAACTATAAAAAAAAGCTACCAGAAAAACCTTGATAATCAGGAATCTACAAAAAGAGGCAATCAAATAGGCTTTGCATTTAGGCTTGCAACGGAGCTTGTTGCCGGCTTTGTAGTTGGGGGAATAATAGGATGGTATCTAGATAAATGGCTTGGGACGCTTCCAATTTTCCTCTTTTTATTTTTTGCCCTTGGCGCAGCTGCTGGTGTATCAAACATTATTAAAACAGCTAAAAAACTCAATAATAATGACCAAGAATAGTAAAATATGCTGAATTCACAACTATCTTTATTAAATATGTCTATAAACACATAAAATTGCTATTAATATGATTAAAAATTATATATAAGTTTGATGTAAATTAGTTTTTTTAATGGAATAATTTAATGGCAACGAATAATCATGTTATGGAGAATGCAGGAGATGCTGCACATGGGGCTAGCCCTATACAGCCGATGCACCAATTCGAAATTGTAGATTTAATTCCACTTGAACTATTTGGGGTTAATATATCTTTTACAAATTCCTCTCTTTTTATGGTGGTTGCTGTTCTAGCAATTATTGGATTAACATTACTAACTGTTGATGGTCGCGCAACAGTACCAGGAAGATTACAATCAATCGCTGAATTATCTTATGAATTTGTTGCCAAAATGGTGCGAGATAATGTTGGCGATTCAGGCCAGAAATATTTCCCATTTGTCTTTAGCTTATTTATGTTCGTTTTAGCGTGTAATCTAATAGGTATGATTCCTTATACATTCACCGTAACGAGTCATATAGCTGTAACTTTTGCATTATCAGCTGTAATATTTATTGGCGTAACTGTCCTCGGATTCATAAAACACGGGATTCATTTTCTCAAGTTTTTTGTTCCCTCTGGAATTCCAATTGCGCTTATGCCACTATTAGTTATAGTCGAAGTAATTTCATATTTTACAAGACCAATAAGTCTATCCGTTAGGTTGTTTGCAAATATGATGGCAGGTCATACTATGATAAAAGTATTTGCTGGTTTTGTTGTTATGATGGGATTTGCTGGAATAGCACCTTTAGCTCTTATTGTAGCTTTTACAGGACTAGAGATATTAATTGCCTTTTTACAAGCCTATGTTTTTGCGATATTAACATGTATATATCTGAATGACGCAATTCATATGCATTAATTTATATTTTAATTTAATTACAAACAGGAGAAAAAAAATGGAACCAGAAGCAGCTAAATTAATAGGCGCAGGATTAGCATCAATAGCACTAGCAGGTGCGGGTGTCGGTATTGGTACAATATTTGGCAATTATCTTGCAGGAGCGTTACGTAACCCTTCAGCAGCGCCAGGTCAATTTCCAAATTTATTACTTGGATTTGCGTTGGCTGAAGCAACAGGTTTATTTGGACTTGTTATTGCACTCATTATGTTATTCGTTCCCCTATAAAAAATTATTAGTTGCGGCGTAAAGCCGCAACTAAAATAAATTTAGAGATATCAAAATATGCCACAACTAGATTTCCTAACGTTTCCATCGCAAATTATATGGCTTTTTATTACATTTACTGCCTTATATATTGTCATGGCTAAGATTGCATTACCTAAGCTGGCAAATGCAATAGAATTACGTCGCGATATTATAGCGAGAGATCTTGAAGAAGCTGAACATTTCAAAGATGAATCAGAAAAAGCAGAAATTGAATACGAAAGTTTAATCAAAGAAGCCCACAGCAAATCAAATGTAATAATAAAAGAAACAAAAGAAAAGCTTTCTCTACAATTTGAGAAAGAAAAAAAGAAAGTTGAAGAAGATAATTCAAAAAAAATAATTGAAGCTGAAAGTAAGATTTTAAATGCTAAAAATAACGCTTTAAGTCAGATTGATTCAATTGCCACCGATATATCAAAGACAATTGTTGAGAAACTTGTTGGAAGCAAAGGGTTAAAAGTAAATAATATTGAAGACAATATTAAACTTACAATAAATAACTAGGATTAATTAATGTTAGATAAACCAGAAACGTGGGTTGCAGTTGGATTTTTACTATTTATCTGTTTGGTTCTTTATTTAAAGGTTCCAAAGCTTATAACTAGTGCTTTAGACGATCGAGCAGAAAAAATAAGTAATGAATTAAAGGAAGCGAAGCTTCTTAGAGAAGAGGCTCATACATTGCTTAACGATTTCCAGAAAAAACAGAAAGAAGCAGAAAAAGTCTCAGAAAATTTAATAGCTAATGCTGAAAAAATTGCTAAAGATTACATTAAAGAATCAAAAGAAAAATTAAATGAAACTTTAGATAGAAGAAAAAAATTAGCAGAAGAAAAAATTAAAAGAGCTGAAGCGGACGCTATCAAAGAAATTCAAAATATGGCAATAGACATTGCGGTTAATGCAACAAGTAAATCATTATCCAATAATATAAATAATGAAACAAACAGCAAGCTAGTAGAAAATGCTATAAATAATTTAAATAAAATTAGCTAAGATTTATAACGTTTCTATTAAAAAATCCTATAATTTTCCATGTTAAGCAGAACTACCACAATCTTATAATTGTTTCTGCTCTTACTCTGCATTAGAACTTAGCTGAATGGCGTAATTGGAGATTGATAATTCGTAGAACTAGAAAAACATTTAAAAAATTACCAACACCCAGGATATATAAATTTTTCTATTATACTTGTAGTTAAAAGAAATCTTAGCACACTAATAATCTTCAAAGTTTTAAAGATTTCATGCCCGTTCCATTCCTTCAACGTTATGGGTATTATGCATATTTCGCAAAATCTTATACTACTGATCTCTGTTATAACCTAATTGTTCAGAATTAAGATTAAATCCAGTTAAAATCTCGTATAAACTTATGTCTTCAACGGAATCAACATAAAATTCAAAATCCTTTACAACATGATCAAATCTTAGAAGAGTTCCACCTTCAGGCATATCCGCTTTAATATTAATAAACTTTCTATTTGTTACGTCCGTATTATTCTTAACCAAAGCTACAAATATAGGCAGATTCTTGCTACCTGAAGCACCTTTTTGCCCTAACGCAACAGAACCGGATATATATAAATTCCCTTTAACTTGTAAATCCTCATAAGAACATTCATATGTGATTGTTTCTATTCTCGCCTTATGGATTAAGTCACTTTCATCTGGTGATGCGTAAGAACTAAATTCATTCAAAGATACTGCATCAGCAAGAATCATTGCATTCGGACAAGGAATAACTTCATCTTTTGAAAATGGGTTTAACGAATATTTGGTTAAATCTGGCATACCTAGATTCGGCATTGATAAATCAGATACGGTCTCGCACCCTGTTAAAAATACTGGTAACAATAAAATTATTAATCTATTAAACTTATTTTTCATTATATTTGACAATATTCTTATCCCCCAGAAGATCGCTTTTAAATATATTATTAACTATCTAATATCCATATCTAAATATTATTTTTATATATTATTCATATTATTTATTTAAAGCTATACAAATCTATAGACTATTTTTTACTATGTGGATAATAATTAACTTATGTATGAAAATAATAACAAAAAAAATCTTAATGTATTTCTCGCCCAACCAAGAGGATTTTGTGCAGGCGTAGAAAGAGCAATACAGATAGTTGAAAAATCATTAGAAAAATATGGAGCACCTGTATACGTAAGACATGAAATTGTTCACAATACTAACGTTGTTAATGATCTTAAAATCAAAGGGGCAGTGTTTGTTGAAGAATTAGATGAAATTCCTAAAACAAACCAGCCAATAATTTTTTCTGCTCATGGGGTTCCAAAATCAGTTCCTGAGAATGCTAAGAGTAGGAATCTTTTTCAAATAGATGCTACATGCCCTCTTGTATCAAAAGTACATATTGAGGCTGAAAAATTATATAAAAATGGTTTTGAAATAATACTAATTGGTCACCACGGGCACCCCGAGGTAATCGGAACAACAGGCCAATTACCACATGGAAAAATTAATCTAATAGAGACAATAAAAGATGCTGAATTATATAAAGCAAAAAACCCTAACAAATTAGCTTACATTACCCAAACAACTCTCTCAGTAGATGACACAGAAGAAATTGTTAGGTGTTTAAAAAAAAGATACCCCAGCATCACAGCTCCTCATAAAGAAGATATATGTTACGCAACTACTAATCGACAAAATGTAGTAAAGAAACTATCTTCCCATGTTGATGCATTATTTGTTGTTGGGTCAAAAAATAGTTCAAACTCCCAAAGACTTGTAGAAGTTGGCATAAAATCAGGCTGCAAAAAATCTTATTTAATTGAAGATGAGAACGAAATAAAATGGAGTGTAATAAAAAATATTGAAAATTTAGCAATAACTGCTGGTGCATCTGCTCCAGAGAAGATAGTACAAAAAATAATAGAAACGTTATCGAATGAATTTAATGTTAACCTAGAATTTTATAACCACATTAATGAGGATGTTTTCTTCAAATTACCAGTTGAATTCAATGAATAAGATGGTTTTATAATATGGCCGTATATACAAAAGTAAACGAGATTGAATTAAAGAAATTTTTAAGCAATTATCATATAGATGACTTCACCTCCTACACAGGTATTGCAGAGGGTGTTGAAAATACAAATTATTTAATATTATGTGGGCAAACTAAATACATCCTTACATTGTATGAAAAAAGAGTATCAGAGAAAGATTTACCATTTTTTATAAACCTTCTTAATCACTTGAAAGAAAAAAAAATAGGGTCTCCTATTCCTATAAAAATGAGTAATAACCAATATATTGGAAAAATCAATGGAAAATCAGCTGCTCTATTTAGTTTTGTAGAAGGATTTTCGATAAAAAAAATAACAGAAAATCATTGTAGTGAGGTTGGAAAAGCATTAGCAAATTTGCATATTGCCAGTAACGATAGTAATCTAATTCGTGAAAATACACTATCTTTTAATAGCTGGAAAAATCTATATGTTACGATAGAAGATAAACTCGATAGTATAAAATTAGGACTGTCTCAAGAGATATCAACTGAGCTAGAAAATTTAAGAAGAAATTGGCCAGTAAATTTACCAAAGGGTATAATTCACGGAGACTTATTTCCAGATAATATTTTTTTCATTAATAAGAATCTTTCTGGCTTAATAGATTTTTACTTCGCATGCGAAGAATTCTATGCCTTCGATATTGCTATTTGTATAAATGCTTGGTGTTTTGAAAATGATTATTCATTCAATATTACAAAGGCCAAAAGACTATTAAGCAATTATCAAAAAACACGTATTTTAACGAAAGAAGAGATCAAATCATTACCAATACTTTGCAGAGGCGCTGCATTAAGATTTCTCTTAACGAGATCTATTGATTGGCTTAATAAAACAGAAAATGTATTAGTGATTCCAAAGGATCCAATGGAATATTATAATAAGTTAAAGTTTCATCAATCTATTATCTCAGCAAATGATTACGGCTTATATGAATAAAGAAAATAAAGTGATTAATATATATACGGATGGTGCTTGTTCTGGGAATCCGGGAAACGGAGGCTGGGGAGCATTCCTGTCGGATGGAAAATATTCAAAAGAAATTTATGGAGGCTCTAAAGAAACGACTAATAATAGAATGGAATTAACTGCAGCCATAGAGTCTATTAGAATTATCAAAAACCCTAGTAATATTATAATCAATACGGATTCTGTTTACGTAAAAGATGGAATTACTAAATGGATCGCGAATTGGAAAAAGAATAACTGGAAAAACTCTCAAAAAAAAGATGTTAAAAATAAAGATTTATGGGAAGAACTTGATAACCTAATTAAAGATCATGAAATAGAGTGGAAATGGGTAAAGGGTCACGCTGGTAATATTGGAAATGAACGAGCCGATGAATTGGCAAGAAAAGGAGCTTCTGAACAGATCGAATAATGCGCTAATTTATAGCTATTGTTCAATAATAATATCTTCTTTTATTAAGCTATTTTCTGTGACTATAACTAATGATAAAACCTGACCAATGATGTCCTCAATCAGTTGATCTGAATGCACTTCGTAATAAAAACCTAGATTCCCATTAACCAATTTTTCTGGAGGATTTATGCTTGATAAATACAACTTCTCATTCTCTTCAATAAATAATGAAGCATTTTTTGATGCATTTAACTCTATTTTTAAATATAAATTCCCTTCGGTGCCTGTCGTAAGCCGAGCGTTTAATACCTTATTCTCACTTATGTAATTATATTTTGGAACCTGTTCTAACGCTTGATCAATTAATAATGATTTTTGTTCTGATAAAGACATCAGATTATCAATTTTATAGGACAACTTATTACTAACTGGTACGCAAACAGTGTCACAAATACCATAATCAAATATTATATTAATATGTAATGGTTTCTTTATAGATTTAGGTTCTAAAATAATTGGAAATATTACACTGTCTCTGTATCCATTAGACGATCCAAATGGCTGTAAAATAAGTTCTGGGATGGGATATTTAATATTGTATGCTTCTATGTTCGTTGAATTTTGAAAATCTATAATAGGAGATATACCTGAATCGCCTGGATTTCTCCAATATGAATAACTACCTTTTTCAATAGATAATTCTAACCCTACAATCAATTTTTTATCTAAATTATAATTACCTATTATTAGACGAGTACTGGAATTATAATTATCTTTCCAAGCAGTTGTAATTTCATTACCTTGTGAGGTATCACTAAACCCTAGTAATATTAAGAAAGAAACTAGAAGCGATCTTAAAAAAATTATATTTTTAATGATCATCTTTAATCATCGTCTTATAATTTGAACACAACATACCATATAGTAAATGGTCCTGCCAAATTCCATTAATCTTTAAATATTTGAAAGCCATACCTTCCCCAATGAACCCAACTTTCTCCAATAATGCAATAGATGCAATATTATTAGGAATACAAGATGCTTCAATTCTATGTAGCTTTAATGTATTACAAACAAAAGATAAAAACAAATCCATTGCCGCAGTCATATAACCTCTATTTGAATATTTTTTACCAATCCAATAACCAACAGATCCTGATTGTGAAACCCCCCTCTTAACATTGGTTAATATAATCGCTCCAATTAATTCATTATTTACATTAAAGATAAAGAAAGGATAAGTCACCTCATCTCTTATACCGGCATGGTAAGACTTTAATAGTCTTTTATAATAAGACTTTGATAGATGATTTGCACTCCATAAAGGTTCCCAGGGTTGAAGAAAGTCCTTGCTCTCACTTCTTATTAGATACCATTTATTATAATCAGAAAGCCTAGGTGCTCTAATATATAAATCATTATTTCTAATTATAGACTTTAAATACACACTGGTTAAACTTCTAAAAAAATCCATAATAATATATAATTTTTAAATAAATTATCCCTGAGAAAAATATTGATTTAACTTATCATAGTTAGGTAATTTTGAAATTGGACCCAAAGCGCTAACTGTTAATACTGAACTACCAATCATATTATGAGCATAAGCCTGAATAGATTCAATGCTTTGTTGATCGATCTTTTCAATAATTTCATTTGTTGGAAAAACACGACCATATACACTTACCTGTCTAGCAATCTGATTAAGTCTTGAAATCGGACTCTCGAGAGCCATCATCAAACCTGCTTTTAACTGTTTTTTTGCCCTCTCAAGCTCTTCCTCTGTCAATGTGTTTGTAATATTGAACAATTCTTCAGCTATAACTCTTGAACATTCGTTTACTTTTTCTGGAGATGTGGCAGCGTATATGCCAAATATTCCCGTATCTTTATAGTTAGATGCAAAGGAAAATACTGAGTACGACAAACCTAATTCTTCACGAATATTCTGAAATAATCTAGATGACATGCCGCCGCCTAAGGCATTTGAAAAGAGATGAGATGCATATAAGTTTTCATCGTTATATGAATTTCCTTCAAAAGCAAACAGTAAGTGCGCCTGTTCTATTTTTCTTTCCTCCCTAATGTCTCCACCATTATATAAAGCAGGAATAGTATTTATTAAATTTTGTTTTTTTATGTCAGAGAAATAATCTTCTACTAACTTAACAAAATCAGAATGCTTGATAGACCCAGTTGCTGCTATAACAATATTATTTGAATGGTAATATCGATCTAGATAAGATATCAATTCTTTTGAATCAATCCTAGATAGCGTATCATTAGTTCCCAATATTGAACGCCCTATTGATTGATTGGAATAAGCAGTTTTTTGTAAGTTCTCAAACACTACGTCATCGGGAGAATCATTATTTGATGCTATTTCTTGGTATATAACGTTCTTTTCTTTATCTAATTCTGATTGGTCAAAGACAGAATTCTTTATTATATCTGACAGTATCTCTAATGCTACCTTTGCATCACTCTTCATAACCCTTACATAATATGAAGTTCTTTCTAGACTAGTTGATGCGTTTATATCCCCCCCTACATTTTCAATTGCCATAGCAATATCTTTTGCAGATCTTGTTTTAGTTCCCTTAAAAGCCATATGTTCCAATAAATGCGAAATGCCCTGCTCATTTTCCTTCTCATTTCTTGCGCCGACCTCAATCCAGACACCAAGTGATAGTGTTTCTAAGTGTGACATTTCATGAGAAACAACTCTAATATTATTTTTAAGTTTCGTAATATTTATATCCATTTTACCTCGATTTATATTTTATTGTGAGACTATATAGTCTTTAATTTTCTGAGCATTATTCGGCATACACTGAATATTTTCGCTTAAAGAATGTAAATTTTTATGCTTTGTAGGAAGAGCGGGATACTTTCCAATTGCTTCAAACACAGTTTCAGGAAATTTTGCTGGGTGTGCGGTTGATAATGTTACAACAGGTAAATTTGGCTTCTTTAATGAGACACCAAATCCCACTGCTGTATGAGGGTCTATGATAATATTATATTTAAGATAAACATGTTTAATTGTTTTTAGTGTCTCAGCTATATCTAATGCATCAGCGTCAAACATTTCTTTCAACTGTGAATGAGCATTTTTAGATAATTTAAATTTTCCATTATCTGAAAGTAATGTCATACACTTCCTTACTTTCAATGGATCTTTACCCTCTAAATCAAATAATAGTCTCTCAAAATTACTAGAAATTTGAATGTCCATAGAAGGACTATTACTTGGGATCACATCTGATATTTCATAGATACCAGTATCAATACACCTTTTTAAAATATCATTTATATTAGTGGCTATAATAAGTTTAGATATCGGAATACCCATTGATTTGGCTAGATAACCAGCATATATATCACCAAAATTTCCTGTAGGTACGATAAAATTAATTGGTATGTCTTTATCTTCTATAAAAGAGAAAGCTGTAAAGTAATATACACACTGAACCATTATTCTGGCCCAATTAATTGAATTTACTCCAGATAAATTAACGTTTTTTGAAAAATCATGGTCATTAAAAAGATTTTTTACAATATTTTGACAGTCATCAAAATTTCCATCTATTGATAGTATCTTAATATTTTTAGATTTTACCGTAGTCATCATTCTTCTTTGGACATCAGAAACTCTTCCGTCAGGTAACAGAACAAATAATTTTACTCTATTATTTGACGAGAATGCATCAACTGCAGCCCCTCCCGTATCACCTGATGTTGCACATATTATGGTTGAATCAATATTTCTCTTTGTTAAAATGAAATTAAGCATTCTTGATATTAATTGCATTGCAATATCTTTAAAAGCTAAAGTTGGACCATGAAATAACTCCATTATATATTTATCTTTTTCATACTCGACCAATGGAGCAATTGATTTACTTGTAAAATTTTTATACGATTCAAAGATCATTTCATTAAGAACTGAATCGGGGAAAGTTTCACCTGTAAATTTTTTTATTATATGGAATGCTATTTCTTGATATGTTTTTTTGGATAAAGAGTTTATCTCATCTGCTGACATTACTGGCGTACTTTCTGGAATATATAGACCTCCGTCATCTGCCAAGCCTTTTAGTAAAACCCCTTCAAAATTTAATTTTTTGGCATTACCGCGTGTACTAATATAATTCATCTACAAGCACTTCTTCTAATTTTATTATTATAATTATAAAATATTATTTCTTTTTCTATAAACAAAATACACAACAATCAAAACTATTGCTAGCCCATACCAAGTAATTATATAAGATAGGTGGTTGTCATTAAATTTTAACCTAGTCTCCCCAGCTTGCGGTAAATCTCCATATTCACTTGAATAAATATCAATTACAAAAGGAAGAGCATTCTCAATATTAAAAATATTTTTCATGTCACTAGCATTAACTGAATAAAGAATATTCTCATCAAAGTCACTATCCGGAGTAAATAAATTTTGTTTTTCAAATCCCTTTATATAACCTTCAATACCAATGATTATTTGCTTATCCCTATCCCTTTCTTTATAAGAGTTAATTAGAGACTGGGGAACAAAGCCTCTATTAATAAAAATATAGTCACCGTTTTCAATTAAAAAAGGATTAAATATCCAATATCCAGCACCTCGAAATTTACCTTTAGGGTCACTTAAGTTTGAAAAGACGTATAATTCTTTTGTAAAATCAAATACACCATTTACTTTAACAATCCTATATTTCCAATCAGATAAATTAAAATTATTTAAACTAGAATCTAACAAAAAATCTATTGCCGGAAGATTTGTCATATATTCTACTTGATCAATTAACTGATGCTTCTGACTTCTTCTTTCAATCTGCCAGGTGCCCAATAAAAACAATACTATTAATGTTAATAAAGTAAAAAAAGAAAACATCGATAGATTTTTTTTTGATTTCACTTTTTACTCAATCTTCATTTGAATTAATGAAATCTTTTTTTATTGAATACTCTCTATATATTAAGGCACTTTTTAGTTGTCTTAATATTAGGAGTGGGAGCAAAAAACACATTGGAGTCCATATTATCGCATGGATATAATAACTTGGTCTAATAAAAACCTCTAACAACAGAGCCCCTCCAACTATAAAAATACCTACAATTAGTATGACAAAAAAAGAAGCTCCATCACCAGGGTCAATAGATCTATTTGACAGTTTGCAGCCATCACAATAATCTTTTAAAATAATAAAATTTCTATACAAAGCTCCAATTCCACATCTCGGACATTTACCTCTAAGGACGGACTTTCTTATCGAAACATTTGGATATTTGTACTTATTATTCATAAAAAGTTATAAAAACCTTATTTATCAAATTAATGCGGAATATTATCACCCGCACCCCATACATATATAGAAACAAATAAAAATAACCAGACAACATCTACAAAATGCCAATACCAAGCTGCGGCTTCAAAGCCAAAATGTTGATCTTGCTTAAAATGACCAGCATTAGTTCGGAGCAAACATACAATTAAAAAAATTGTGCCAACTAGTACATGGAAACCATGGAACCCAGTTGCCATAAAAAAGGTAGCTCCATATATATGTCCTGAAAAATTAAAAGCAGCGTGAGCATACTCAAATGCCTGCACACAAGTAAATAAAGCACCTAATGCAACCGTTAGCAATAAACCTAGCTTTAATCCTCTTCTATCATTATGTAAAAGAGCGTGATGTGCCCAGGTTATAGCAGTTCCTGAAGTTAAAAGTATTAATGTATTTAATAATGGAAGATGCCATGGGTCAAAAGTAGCAATATCGTTAGGAGGCCAATGTCCTCCTGTTAATTCAGTTCTTAAATATTGATGTGCTTCACCAGCATAAAAGGATGCATCAAAATATGCCCAAAACCAAGCAACAAAAAACATTACTTCGGAGGCGATAAACATAATCATACCGTATCTAAGATGCATTTGCACTACTGGTGTATGGTCTCCAGCATGGGCCTCTTTTATTACTTCTCTCCACCAACCAAACATAGTAAATAGGATACCCATGAAACCTGCAGTCAGAAGCCATGGCGATTCTTGATGAAAATATACAACAGCACCGATAGCAGTTACAAAAGCAAATATTGAACCAATTACAGGCCACGGACTCGGGTCAACCAAGTGATAATCATGATGCTTTGTATGACTTTGAGACATTTCGCCCTCTTCTTTTAATTAATTAAACAAACCTTATTCACATAGAAAACTTTATTATTTATTGCTTTATATCACTTCTTTTTACCTTATTTTCATAGAAAGTATAGGAAAGTGTTATTGTGTCAACATTTTTTAAATCACGATCTCTATCAATTGCAGGATCAATATAAAATACCAAAGGCATATCAATAATTTGATTAGGCTCTAGTCTTTGTTCGGTAAAGCAAAAGCATTCAACTTTCATAAAATATGCTGCAGCTTCAGCTGGAACAACATTATATGTAGCCGTACCATCTATAGGAATATCAGAAACATTCTTAGCTTTATAATACGTAAAAACATTTTCACCAGTAGCTATTTCAATATAATCAAACTCAGGCTCTACTTCCCAATTTAGTTCTGGCGAAATATTTGTATCATACCTTATAATAAAATTTCTTTCTCCTATATCACTTGATCTAATTATTGCGATCTGTGGCGTGCCACCATAACCCGTAACCTGACAGAATAACTTGTACAAAGGGACAGCTGCAAAAGACAGGCTTAACATTAAAACAAAGATGCCAAAGCATAAGGTTAAAACAAAATATGGTTTCTTATATTTAGTATTATCTATCATTCATAGCACTTATAAAATTCTATCAGTAATATTGCTACCAATACGAATTACCGTAGTTAAAAAGAATACAGCTACTAAAAAAAACAATATACACGCTATAGCTATAGACTTTGATCTTTGATTCTTTAAGGCGACTTCGTTCTTGCTTTTTATATGACTTTTCATTGAACCCTTTTCTAAATGAAGCTTTTTACAATTGCTTCTATTAACAAAATAGCAAATATAAGAAATAAGTAAAAAATAGAATAAATAAATAATTTTTTAGCTAACTCTTTTTGTAATTTAATTGTGTCTGTATAATATAATTTACAGGATAAGAAAATAAAAATAAAATTTAATAATAAGACTGCTATTAAATAATAAACACTTGCCATGTTCACAAAGAATGGTAACACAGCTACAAAACTTGTAATAATTGCATATATTAAAATTTGTCTTCTAGTAGCTTTAGAACCTACTATATTAGGCATCATAGGAATACCTACTTTTTTATAGTCATCAGATATATCGAGTGCAAGAGCCCAAAAATGCGCCGGTGTCCACATAAATATTATCAAAAATAATATTATTGGCTCTATTGAAAGGGATCCTGAGGCTGATAACCATCCAATTATAGGCGGGAAAGCACCCGCAGCTCCACCAATTACAATATTTTGTGGTGTCCGTCTTTTAAGCCATATAGTATATATGACTATATAAAAAAATATTGTTATAGCTAAGAAAAGAGCGGAGTACCAATTTACTACAATTCCCATAACAAAAATTGATCCAAAAGATAAGACTAGACCAAAGCTAAGCGCTTCGGATTTAGGAATTAATCCTAATGGAATTGGGCGATTGACGGTTCTTTTCATCTCTTTATCGATATCAGCATCATACCACATGTTCAAAGCACCAGATGCCCCTGCTCCAATAGCTATACAAAGCAGTGCTATAAATGCTGTGAAAGGGTGGATATTATCTGGGGACATAATTAGACCTACCAATGCCGTAAATATAACTAACGACATAACTCGAGGCTTCATCAAGGAATAAAAATCATTAACACTAGATATCTGATCTGTCATTATATCTTAACAATTAAGCTCCATAATATTTTGATAAATATGTTAATGCTCCGCTTCTTCCATAGGCTTAGGCAGAACTTCATATTGATGAAATGGTGGAGGCGATGATAATGTCCACTCTAAAGTTGATACACCTGAACCCCACGGATTATCACCGGCAGGTATTTTTTTATAAAAAGCATTAAATACACCTACTAAAAAGATAAGTACAGCAAATGATGAAATATAAGAACCGATAGATGAAATAAAATTCCAGCCGGCAAATGCATCTGGATAATCAACATAGCGTCTTGGCATACCAGCTAATCCCAAAAAATGTTGAGGGAAGAAAATAAGATTTACGCCGACAAAAGTAAACCAAAAATGTAATTTTCCAATAAACTCAGAGTACATATAACCACTCATTTTTGGAAACCAATAATACCATGCACCAAAGATTGCGAATACAGCTCCCATGGACAAAACATAATGGAAATGAGCAACTACATAATATGTATCATGAAATGCTCTATCAACAGCTGCATTTGCTAACACAACACCCGTTACACCTCCAAGTGTAAATAAAAATATAAAACCCATCGACCATAGCATTGGTGTTTTAAAATCAATCGAACCACCCCACATTGTTGCAATCCATGAAAAAATCTTTATTCCCGTTGGAACTGCAATAACCATTGTCGCTGCAACAAAATATGCCTGAGTATCAACGCTCAGACCAACTGTATACATATGATGAGCCCAGACAATAAATCCGATTACTCCAATAGAAACCATTGCGTATGCCATGCCCAAATAACCAAAAACAGGCTTCTTTGAAAATGTTGAAATAATCTGACTAATCATACCGAATCCAGGTAAAATTAATATATAAACTTCAGGATGACCAAAGAACCAAAACAAATGTTGAAATAAGATTGGATCACCGCCACCAGCAGGATCAAAAAATGTTGTTCCAAAATTCCTATCAGTCAAAAGCATTGTAATTGCACCTGCTAACACAGGAAGTGACAATAATAATAAGAAAGCCGTTACCACAATTGACCAGACAAAAAGTGGCATTTTATGAAATGTCATTCCTGGCGTTCTCATGTTGAGTATTGTTGTTATAAAGTTAATAGCACCAAGAATTGATGAGGCACCGGCAATATGCAATGATAATATTGCTAAATCCATTGCAGGCCCCGGTTGCCCAGATGTTGACAGAGGTGGATAAATTGTCCAACCGCCTCCGGCGCCCATTCCTCCAGGAGGTCCAGGAACAAACATAGATATTACTAATAATAACAAAGCAGGGGGTAATAACCAGAATGAAATATTATTCATTCTTGGAAAGGCCATATCCGGCGCCCCAATCATTAGAGGGACGAACCAATTGCCAAACCCTCCAATCATTGCTGGCATAACCATAAAAAATATCATTATAAGGCCATGTCCCGTAGTAAATACATTATAAACATGGGTATCACCAAATATCTGAAGCCCTGGACTTTGAAGTTCAAGTCTCATTGAGAGTGATAAAAAACCTCCTATTATTCCAGCTATAATCGCAAAAATTAGATACATGGTACCAATATCTTTATGATTTGTAGAATAAACCCATCTCTTCCAACCTTGTGGTATGGAATGATCTGATGAACTAGAAGCGTACGCCATATAAAAACCCTCTATATTTTCTTGTCATTAATATTAATCAAGCTCAGCATATTCTTTGCTTTGCATTGTAGTGTAACCTAAATCTGTAAATTCAATCTTTGCTTTTTGTAACCAAATATTAAAATCTTCTTCAGCCAGAACGTGAACTTCTATTGGCATAAATGCGTGCCTCATACCACATAGCTCCGAACATTGGCCATAGTATATTCCAGGCTCTTCAACTTTAAACCACGTTTCATTTAAACGCCCTGGAACAGCATCAGTTTTTATTCCAAAAGAAGGCATCGCCCAATTATGTATTACATCACCACCAGTAACCTGAACTCTTACTATTTTATTAGCTGGAACTACAAGAGGATTATCAACTGATAATAATCGAATTTTATCATCCGTTAATTCACTGCCTTCTAACGGAAGGGAATCAAAGGCGATATCAGAATGATCTGGATATTCGTAGCCCCAATACCATTGATAACCTGTTACTTTAATAGTCATATCTGCATTTTGAGGAATAGTTTGTTGTGTATATAATATTCGGAATGAAGGAACTGCAATTATTGCTAATATTAATATAGGCAGAACTGTCCACATAACTTCAATTAGTGTGTTATGTGTCGTACGTGATGGTACAGGATTTCTTTTTGCATTATATCTGAATACAACATAAATCAGCAAAAACATTACAAATAAAGTAATTGCTGTAATAATTGGAAATAAAAACCAATTATGAAACCATACAATATCTTCCATATTTGATGTTGCTGCATTCTGAAAATTAATTTGAAAATCTTTTGGTATTCCAAGAATTTCAACTGCCCATACAGATGAAGTGTTAAAGAAAGCTATCAATGTGAAAGTAGTAAAATACTTAATTAAAGAAATCATATTCAAATATTTCATAAAAAAAACCCTAACTATAATTTACAGAACATATAAAATTAATATATTAATATATTAAAAATAATCATTAATTAATAACTTATCAATATACTTACGTATAATAATTTATATGGATATACTATATTTCAATAAATTCAAAAAAAAATATGTTTTTTTTTACTGAATTAATTAAAATTAATCAATAATTAGCTTAATTTTTAAAAAGTCTATTTAAATGCTAAAAAATAATATCTTTTTTAAGAGTAAAATTCTCGTTTTAACTACCATTTTTTTATTGCTTTCTTTTGGTACAGAAAAATCCTTATCTAAAGAGACTATAGAGGAAAATACTATTTACGATTTAGGTGGGTTTCGGGGTATTTTTATTGATGAGACTGATGATTGGATAACTCTATGTAAATACGACGATATCGATTATTGTTCTTTAATGCAATTTATACAATCGGATGATAAAAATATAAGCCACAAAGCTGTACTACAAATTATAAAGAGGCAAAAAGAAAATATAATGAATATATATACCTCTGATGGCTTTCCTCTAAATCCTGGAGTAGGTATTATTTTTAATGATAACGATAAATTTAAAGAGTACAAATTATGGATCCCTTACACAGAATGTATAGAAAGTAGATGCAGAGCAGAATTGGTTTTAAACAACGATCTCTTAGATAGGTTTAATTTATTAGATAATTTTATAATTGTCATACACCCCAAAAAATTAAAAAGAATTGGACTTATAACACCAAATAATGGCTTTGAAATTGCATTTAAAAAAATGAAAGAAATGCCAAATTAGTTTGGCAAGAAATTAATAATTAATATAATAATTTATGGTATAATAAAAAAATCTTAGTTATTCAAAAACTAAGATTGTTAAAAAAAAGGCTAATAATGAAATATCTACTAATACTAATTCTTACTATTACAATTTCAAATTATTCTAATACTGC
>Ga0055584_100001107_pt1 | contig 26328 bp, 20 predicted proteins | sample OSDHelmetaG_FD_58716 | JGI IMG/M metagenome (GOLD analysis project Ga0055584, IMG submission 58716) | Pelagic marine sediment microbial communities from the LTER site Helgoland, North Sea, for post-phytoplankton bloom and carbon turnover... | ecosystem: Environmental > Aquatic > Marine >...
GTGACTGATTTAGCTAAATTTCTTGGTTGATCAACATCAGTTCCCTTCAAAACAGCTACGTGATATGAGAGTAATTGGAGGGGAATAGTATATAAAATAGGCGCCTGAAAATCTTTTATCTCAGCTGGCATAATTGTTGTATGCGTTCCAATTTTATCTGCAAACTGAACCCGAGGATCAGCAAAAACATACAGTTCACCTCCTCTGGCTCTAACTTCTTGTAGATTACTCTTTAGTTTTTCCAGTAATTTATCATCAGGTGCGATGGCAACAATAGGCATATCTTCATCAACCAATGCTAATGGTCCATGCTTTAATTCACCAGCGGCATAAGCTTCAGCATGAATGTATGAAATTTCTTTTAACTTTAGAGCCCCTTCCATCGCGACTGGATTTTGTATTCCTCGACCCAAAAATAACGCATGATCTTTATCTGCAAAATGTTCTGCGAGCAACTCAATATTTTTATCAAGATCTAAGATCTTCTTAATAAGTACAGGTAATTCACTTAATTGATTAACCAGTTCTGTTTCCGTTGCATTATCAAGGCCATGTCTTCTGCCAAGAGCTATTGTTAATAATGAAAGTGCCGCTAATTGAGTCGTAAAAGCCTTGGTTGAGGCGACACCAATCTCTGGCCCCGCATTAGTAATTAAGACTAAATCAGACTCCCTAACCATGGAACTCTCAGGGACATTACAAATTACCAGTGTTGATACATAATCCACTTTTTTAGCCGCCCTAAGAGCTGCTAATGTATCTGCTGTTTCTCCTGATTGACTGATAGTAACAAACAAGGTGCCATCGGGAACAACAGGGTCACGATAGCGATATTCACTGGCGATCTCTACACTGCAAGGTATTCGGCATATTGCTTCAATCCAATATCTCGCAACTAAGCCAGCATGATAGCTTGTCCCACAAGCAACTATATGGACTGCTTTTACCTTATCGAAAGCGGCGGCGGCGCCTGGTCCAAAAGCGCTCTCTAAAACCTGTCCTCCAGCAATTCGTGATTTCAAAGTATTATCAACAGCTTCTGCTTGTTCATGAATTTCTTTAAGCATAAAATGTTTAAATTCGCCGCGCTCAGTAGCTGCTGAGGACAGTCTACTCTCAACAATGGCTCTATCTGCGATGATTCCGTTAACATCAATAACTGTAATTTTCTGTTGTTCAATAATGGCAATATCATCTTCTTCTAAAAACATGAATTGATTAGTCACAGGTAATAAGGCAGCTACATCTGAAGCTACATAATTTTCATTTACCCCTATCCCAATCACAACAGGACATCCCGAGCGAGCAACTATCATTTTATCAGGCTCATCTATACTGATAACAGCTAATGCATAGGCTCCTTCTAATTCACGCACCGTTAGATTAATTGCTTTGAGTAGATCTTGTGTCTTAACTAAATGAAACTGAATACGATGTACTACTACTTCTGTGTCTGTATCTGATTCAAATGAATAACCATTTTCAAGAAGTTCTGCTTTCAAGACCTCATGATTTTCTATGATGCCATTATGCACCAATGCAATATCTTGTTCAGAAAGATGTGGGTGAGCATTTCTTTCTGTTGGTACTCCATGCGTTGCCCAACGAGTATGAGAGATTCCCAATGATCCTTGTATAGGAGTTTTATCCAATGCATTCTGCAATTCTTGAACTTTACCGGCACGCCGCAATCTCTTTATGTTGTTATCTTCGAATATTGCAATGCCAGCTGAGTCATAACCCCGATATTCGAGGCGCCGCAGACCTTCCATTAATATTGGGGTTACATTTCTCTCGCTTACTGCACCAACAATTCCACACATTACGATTATTCCATTAATTCTTTAGTAAATTTATAAGTCTTTTTTAGGGCGCAGCCACTTTTCATTAGTCATTTGCTTCGAGCGCTCTAATGTTAAGCTATCCTCTGGCGCATCTTTTGAGATTGTTGATCCAGCGCCAATGGTTGCATCCTTCCCAACTATTACTGGGGCCACTAATTCTACCCCAGAACCAATAAAAGCTCCGTCTTTTATTTCAGTAGTATATTTATTAACTCCATCATAATTACATGTAATTGTGCCCGCACCAACATTCACTGCCCTGCCTATTTTAGCGTCTCCAATGTAACTCAAATGATTAATTTTGCTGCCCCTGCCTACCGTACTTTTTTTAATTTCTACAAAATTACCAACTTTCACATTGTCACTTAAATTCGCCCCTGGTCTAAGGCGAGCGTAAGGTCCTATTTCAGAATGCTTACCTATAAACGCACCCTCAATGTGGCAATTAGCATGCACCCTAGAATCATCATGAATTTCTGTATTTTTAATAATATTATTTGGACCTATACTAACATTAGAGCCCAGCACAACATTGCCCTCAAAAATAGTATTCACATCAATAAATACATCTGTTCCACAGGTGAGCTTTCCTCTGATATCCAATCGATTTGGATCCGCCAATGAAACTCCCTGAGCCATGAGTTTTTCAGCTAGCTCTCTCTGCATGAAACGTTCTGCATTAGCTAATTCTTTTTTATCATTAATTCCCATCACCTCTTCCCATTTATTAGCTTGGATACCATTAATTTTTGTTCCGTCATTAGTAGCCATTTCTATAATATCGGTTAAATAATACTCACCTTTTGCATTATTGTTGTTCAATCTATTGAGCCAATCATCCAATTGAGACGCATCACAATACATAATACCAGTATTAATTTCTTTGATGTTCCTTTCAATTTCACTGGCATCTGATTCTTCAATAATTGCCTGTACAGCATTATCACACCTTATGATTCTCCCATAGCCTGTTCCGGAAGGAAGTATAGCGGTGAGTAATGAAATTTCATTATTCTGATGTTCTGACATAAGTGTTTTTAGAGTAGTAGCATCTATCAGTGGTACATCGCCATATAAAATCAGTACTTTGTTACTTGGCGAGATGAGTTTGGTTGCCTGCTTGACTGCGTGACCTGTTCCTAATTGCTCTTTTTGATAAGCCCATAATAAATCTGTATTTGCTCTAAATTGTTTCTGAATTTTTTCACCGGAAAAACCATAGACAATGCATACTTCATCTGGATCAAGCAGTCTGGATGTATTGATAACATGCTCAAGTAAAGGTCTTCCCGCAAGTGGCTGCAGCACTTTTGGCAACATGGAATGCATTCTAGTTCCCTTGCCTGCCGCTAATATAATAATACTTAACATCAAAAACCTAAGATAATTTTATTCAAATCATAAAAAAACAACAAACTATAGTGATTTAACCCTAATATCAATCAAATAAATCAATCACTTACTTATTAATGCATGATAATCATCATAAAACAACTATTGTCATTTGATTCCAAATTAAGTTAATTTAATGGTTACCTTACAAATAATTAATAAAGGGAATGCCGTGTTAAATAAAATTCAGCAGCTCATCTGTCTCCTTAGTCTCATTATCTTCTCACAACTCTCCTTTGCTTATGACGTCCAGACCATAGATGAAGAGATGTTTCCAGCTAATATAAATTACAATTCTGCCATCCCAACACCCGCATCGTTCCTGAAAAGACCACTTGGCTCATCTCCGGTGAGACATCATGAATTGGTAGAATATCTTCGATTACTTGGTAGTGCTTCAAATCGAATTAGTGTCGAAACGATCGGTTACTCTCATGAAAGAAGGCCTATTTTATTTGTGGTGGCAACCTCTCCATCCAATCAAGAAAATATTGACCAGATTAAAAAAGAGCATCTCTCTTTGTCAAATACTAACTCAAAGCAAACTGTCACTAGTAATATGCCAGTAATCACTTGGCTCAATTATGGTGTGCATGGCGCTGAATCAAGCGGAATGGATGCCGCACTTCCAACTGTTTATTATCTAGCAGCTGCCGAGGATGATGTAGTTGATAAATTATTAGAAGATAATGTAATTTTGATTACTGCAGTTTTCAATCCGGATGGCCATGCTAATCGAATTGCATGGCTTGATACTTTTAGTAGTCAGATACCCAATGCAAATCCTGAGCACATAGAACATAACTATGATGGTCGACTGGCTAGAACGAACCATTATGGATTTGATTTAAATCGACAATGGATATCAGCAACACAACCCGAGCCGAGAGCTTGGTTGAAAAAGTGGCATGAATGGCGACCCAATGTCTCAGTTGATTATCATGAAATGGGCAGTGAGCAAACTTATTATTTTTCTCCTGGTGTCTCAACTCGAAATCACCCTTTAATTCCGAAACAGGGAATGGAGTTGGTTGCTAAAGTTGTAAAGCCAGCTGAAAGATTTCTGGACGAGCAAAAAAGATTGTATTTTCATGGTGACCGTTATGACCACTTTTTTCTTGGTAAGGGCTCTTCTTTCCCGCTAGTGAATGGTAGTGTCGGTATTTTGCATGAAGCTAGCTCTGCTAGAGGCGTTCAAGTGGAAACTAGTAATGGGATAAGAACCTATCGTGAAAATATTATTAAACATTTTCGAACCAGTATCGCGAATGCACAAGGCGCTGCAACGAATAAAATAGAACTACTAAATTATCAAAAAGATTTCTATCGTGATGCTTCAAAGCGGGCTGCAAATCACCCTATAAAAGCCTATATCTTAACCGCTGGGAAAGATAAGGCCCGCCTGTATCATTTTGTTGAGCTCTTAAATTTTCATCAAATTGATGTCTATCACCTCAAAAATGATGTAGTGCATGATTCAAAAAACTTCACTCAAAGTGACTCTATAATCATACCGCTTGATCAAACACAGCATACTTTAATTAGGGGTATGTTTGATCTTGCGCGGGAGTTTGAAGATAGTAAATTTTATGATGTTTCAACTTGGACTTTGCCGCTGGCATATGGGATGGAATATAGTTCGATAAACAATATTAATATCAGTAATGAATGGCAAGGAGCTGTATTTAATAATCTCAAGCCAACTGCACCGCTGCCAGATAAGCCAGAGTATGCATATGCTTTTGAATGGTCAGGTTACTATGCCCCTAAAGCACTATATAAAATTTTAGCTGCTGATCTCTATACAAAAGTTGCACTCAATCCTTTTAGCGCATCGACAACAAATGGCTCTCATAGTTTTCAGAGAGGCAGTATTATTGTCTCATTTGATCGCCAAAATATGAGTCCAGAAGCTATTTACAAAATCATGCAAGATATTTCTCAAGAGCATGGTATTGAAATCCATGCACTAACATCTGGACGTAGTGTAATTGATTCTAAAACGCCCGATATTGGTAGTCAGTTCAATAAAGCATTAAAAAAACCTAAAATCCTATTAATTGCTGGTCGTAATATGGATTGGTATAACATTGGAGAAATATGGCACTTGTTGGATCATAGGATGGACATACCGGTCACAATAATTGATCGTAATATGCTCTCAAATACAACTTTTGATCGCTATACTCACATTATATTTGCCGGCGGTAAATACCAGAATTATCTACCAGACGAACTCCTTAAGATAAATGACTGGACAAAGAAAGGTGGTACCATCATTGGCATTAGGCAAGGTGCCAATTGGCTTTATGACAACCTATTAAAAGATAATGCGTTTACTATGCCAGCGATTGGAGTTCCTGAACCCATAGGGTCGCCTCCATCAGCAACTAGAGAAATGTCATTAGCTGCTACAATGCATACTGCCAATAGATATCCTTATGCGGAAAAAGAAAGTCGTGATCCATTAGAAGTTATTGGTGGTAGTATTTTTGGTGGTAATCTTGATATTACTCATCCACTGGGCTTTGGGTATACAAGCACCGATATTGCTCTACATAAGAATACGACCAACATTCTCCCTCGATTGAAAAACCCGTATGGCACAGTTATAGCATATAAAGAAAATCCTTTATTATCCGGCTACGCCTCAAATAAAAATCAAATGGCACTCGCCAATACTGCAGCACTAATCGCTGAAAGATACGGTGAAGGTAGCATCATATTATTTGCTGATGATCCGAATTTTAGAGCTACCTGGTATGGCACCAATAAGCTATTTTTAAATAGTTTATTTTTTTCCCTGACGTTTGATCCGCCAAGATGATCTATTATGGGATCACCGAAAAAATCACTCTAGAAGGGTACTGAAAAGAATGATGAATGGTATTGTTAGCCACTACACCGTCAACTTCATCATAATTATTTCCACCCGTATTCAGATTTCTCATATATTGAGGAAACTTACTGGACGATACTTCTATTCTTATTATATGACCCTTTTTAAACACATGGCTTGTGGATAACGGGGTCGGCTTAATCTCGTAGACTTTGTTATCTTCCATCAGAATCGTTTTATCATAACCTTCGCGATAACGAACCCGAAATATCGTATCATCAACATTGAAAGCTGCGCCATCTGGATGAACATCCACCAACTTTACAGTTACATCAGTATCTTTGGCATCAGAAGAAATATATATGATGGGCCTAATATGCCCGGTGACCTCGAGATCTTGAGACATTGGTTCTGAAGAATAAACCAGCACGTCCTGTCTTGCCTCGATCGCACGTTGATCATAACTGCCTCCCAGGGCCGCTTTTTTGTTACAACATACACCACCACCAAGCGCTGGCACAGGATTCATAGGGTCATAAGTAAATTGGTCACTCGCTGAAGGTGAACGTGAATGATCAATTAACTTTCCGTCACCAAATAAACTATTAGCCCCAGCGTTACTTGATAGGAATAACGTCATTTGTTCGGCTTTTTTTGGAGGCCACGTATCAGCCGATTGCCATTTATTTTCACCCATTGTGTAATATTGAACCTTGGGTAGCTTTTTAAATATTTTGGATTTCTTATCTTTTAAATAATAATCAAAAAAGCTAAACATCTGCTCATAGAATGGAAATGTGGCATTTCCTACATTGAGCTCACCCACAATGAGATCCTGGTTCTCAGGAATACGATAAAAGCCACAATGTAGAGTTGGGGCCATAAGCATGTATTGACCTTCTCTGACCCTCTCATTTTTTCCTTTATTTCTAGCATGGTTAAATACGGCTAAATTAGGGCCCTGGCTCACGTCAAACCAACTATTAAACCAAAAAGCAGGTACGTTAAATTCTTCATTATCATGATATAGACCACCATCATACCAATCAGAATGATCTGGTGTTCTTCTCATCAATGTATCCATTGGTCCACTATTTGCTCCCGCATCCACAAGCCAATCTATAGATGGTAATTTTCGTAATTGTTTAATCCAATCAATTTCCGGCATATCAGGTGCAAGATCATATAATTTTCTTAATCTCTGCAAATCTTCTTGGGCCATTCCTTTCGGAAAGCGCGGGTATACTTGTTGTTGCACACTATATAACCAAACTGAAAAAAGTGTTTGATGCACTCCGCCTTTATACCAATTACCCTGTTCATAAAATTCACCCACCCGACCAATACCTGCGCCCGCCGCCATCGGCACCATGGCTTTGTGTGCTGGATGTTCTTGTGAAGCAAGCGCCATTTGCCATTCAGCAGAAGAAGAGCAACCTAATGTTCCTACATTTCCATTGGACCAAGATTGATCAACAAACCAATTTAATGCGTCAAAACCATCGGTTCTGGGGTTGCCCAATATCTCCCATTCACCTTCTGAATAATAACGGCCTCTTTCATTCTGAACTGCAACCGCGTAACCGCGCTTTACTGCTTCATAAGTCCACTGCAATGTAGCGCCACGAATTTCATTGAAGTTATATGGTGTTTTTATAAAGATTAAAGGTACGGTTTCTTTACTATCAGTAGGTACATAAATATCTGTTGCCAACCGAACTCCATCTCGCATTGGAACCATGACCATAGTGTCTGCTGTCGATATTGCTTCTAGATCACTTAATTGAATTTCTGCATTTGTTGATAAAGAAAATAACAATAACGCAGGCCATTGAAATAAACGTATAAATCTCACTATATGACGCCTTTTAATATATTTTGAATATCCTAAAAAGCAGAGATTATACCGATTCTAGAAGCCTGATGTAGCAAATAATAATTATTTTGATGACAAAAGAATTTCCGGTTTTAGTACCATTCCTTTTGATATGACTAAATTAATTTGACGTGTATTGCTGATATTTTCCAGAGGATTGGCGTTCAGCAAAACCATATCAGCTACTTTTCCAACATCGAGTGTACCCATTGATTCTTCGAGCGAGAAAAATTCGGTTGGTCGCACTGTGGCTGCGTGCAGAGCTTCAAGCGGAGTTAAGCCAGCTTCAACCAAAAATTCAAGTTCTGTATGTAAACTGTATCCTGGTAATGCATAACCAATAGGCGTATCTGTTCCAGCGCCAATCGGAACACCCCTTCGATTCATTCTATCAACTAATTCCATACTCCAAACAGCAAACTCTGATCCATACCAATCCTGATCCTTTTTTTGTTCAAACCAGTCTTCAGTCGCCACAATCCATTTTTCTTTAGCTCCGAATGGAACCTGCTCCAATACAGCTTGCCAATCATTTCTTTCATACCCTGGATACATTGAAAAGGCATTCAGTCGGAGTGTTGGCACTTGAATTGTTTCTTTGAGATTATCCAGTGTTTGATTACAACGCTTTTCATCATAATTTTTTATTGCTGGTAATCGTTGCAAAGTATGCAAGCTACCTCTTAAACTCAAGCCTGCTCCTTCTTTATGGGCATTTAATATAGATAATCTTTCTTCATGCAGTTCTGCTGAATTTGCCGCACAGTCTAATTCCACATTTCTCAGATGCTCCATGGAATCAACAATCGGTCCTGCCATACTTGCGGTCATGGATAATGGCACATGCGCTGCGATTGGCAACTCATATCTAGATGCTGCCTCAGACAAGCCTGTAAAGACTTCTGGGGAAACCATTTCATATATTTTTATAAAATCTACGCCAGCGTTATACAGAGCTGCTACTTTTTTCTGCGCTATATCAGTTGAAGAGTTTTGAGTGCCAATTTCTGGGACCAAACCTCCGTCGTAAACCACAAATTCACCATCTAACAAAGGGCCACTAAAATACACTCTTGGTGAAATTGCATTCTCAGCACGCATTTTTTTTATCACGGGTTCGAGCTTTTCAATTAAACCGCCGGTATCACGAACACTTGTAATGCCATATGCTAAAAAAAGATTCGGCATACCTTCGGTAAAAGCATCATCATAAGTTAAATGAACATGCATATCCCATAACCCAGGAATCAAGTATTTATCAGTTCCATCAATAATTTGAGATACGTTCAAAGGTTCATCGCCAGTCATTTCAATTGCTGTTATTTGATCTTTTTCAAAAAATACAGTGTGTTTTTCACGTATACCATTTATTGAATCAATTACAGTTACATTTGTTATGGCTGTGGCATCTGTGAGCTTTTTAGGCGAGCAACCATAGAGTGAAATTGACAGTGTTATAAATAAGGCCATCATTCCAATGTTTTTCATATCTATTTTCCTGTTGATAGTTTGTATACGCTTAACTATAACATTCATATTTTTTTTAATTCTTGATTTAATTTTATTGACTCTATTGTAACTAATCGGCATGCTTCTTTTTGTTATCGTTTCAACCCCATATTAGAGCAAAATATTATGAGCGAAGATAAATACTCACCGTATATCAGCCTTGGATCGCGTGTTAGAAAATCACCTTATTTTGAATCAACAAAACAAGCTGGCGCAAAGGCATTTTCCATCTATAATCATATGTACATGCCCACGCTATACACTAGTGTAGTGGATGAATACTGGAGCATGGTAAATGATGTGGTAATGATTGACGTTGGGGTAGAACGACAAATTGAAATCAGTGGCCCTGATGCTCATAAATTAATCCAATTTATAACTCCAAGAGACGTATCTAATTGTGATTTAGGAAAATGTTATTACATTCTTCTAACCGGGGAGGATGGCGGAATAATAAATGATGCGGTTTTGCTTCGATTAAATGATGAGCAATTCTGGGTTTCACCTGGAGATGGTGATGTTTTATTGTGGATTGAGGGTGTTGCTGTTAATTCTGGTATGGATGTTAATGTATTTGAGCCTGATGTTTCACCACTGCAAATGGGCGGACCCAAATCTCCGCATGTTATGTATGAATTATTTGGCGATTTAGCAATTGACCTCGGTTATTATCGCGCTGCTCAAACTGAAGTTAATGGAATCCCCTTGGTTTTGGGCAGAACTGGTTGGAGTGGAGAATTGAGCTATGAATTGTATCTACAAGATGGTTCTCGTGGTAACGAACTTTGGGGATTAGTGGCAAAAGCAGGTGAAAAATATAATATCAAGCCAGCTGCACCTCAATTAATTAGGAGTATTGAAGGTGAATTATTATCCTATGCATCTGATATCAGTCGTACTGACAATCCATATACCATCGATATGGGTAGAATGGTTAATCTTGAAAGAGAAGATGACTTCATAGGTAAAGCGGCTTTGCAAAAAATTCATGCCGAGGGCGTAAAAAGAAAATTAGTTGGTGTTGAAATTGCTGGTGATCCAATCAATGCGCCACCAGAGCACCTTTGGGCCATTAAAGATGGTCATAATTCAATTGGGCACATAACGCGCTGCATTTACTCGCCGAGATTAAAGAAAAACATTGGCTTCGCAAATGTGCCTATCGAGTATACTGAAATCGGATCTAAACTTTCAATCGATTCACCGCGTGGACTTTTAAGCGCTTCTATTTGTAAAAAACCCTGGTTTCCGGCTGAAATTAAAATACCAAAAGATGATTTTATTTAATTATCAAAATCACTAGTCGCAAAGTCAGTTACTGCTTTTGCTCCATTAACTATTTTTTCTTCTATGCTGAGTGTTTCAGGTAGAACATTAAGGATAAAAAATACCGCGAGCTTACGCTTATTATCATAAAAATGACCTTGTCTTTCATCGATAGTCGCCAAAATATCTGACCATAATAATGCGACAATATTCAAAGAAAAGTAACGCATATACTCGGTTGCATTTGACATAGCATGAAGTGTTTTGGTGCTGGCCTGCTCAACAATAACATTAGTAATTGCTTTGAAACGATCAAAGGATTGTTGAGTTTTTTGATTTACCAGTAGTGCTTTTGTGCTCTTTAATAAAGCGCCATGAGATAATTTACTTTCCCAATATTGGATAAAATTCTTGATTAAGGAGCCATTCTTGATCATGAGCTTACGAAACACCAAGTCAGCTGCTTGCACTTCGTTTGTTCCCTCATAAATAGTGGTAATGCGACAATCTCTAACCAATTGCTCCATACCATAGTCATGCACAAATCCATGCCCCCCAAAAACTTGCTGTGCCGCTAAAGTACTTTCCATCCCAAGATCTGATAGATAAGATTTTACGACTGGGGTAAGCAATGATACGAGATTGTCGGCATATTGTTTTTCAGTATCATTCTTTGATTTTTGCATTACATCAACATAGTGACCAACATGTGTCGCTAGTGCTCTCCCGCCCTCAATTTGACAACGCATACGTAACAATATCTTTTTAATTTCAGGCTGCTCAAGAATGGGGTCTGCTTTTTTGTTCGCACGTTTTATCCCGGGAACCTTGCTTTGAAGACGCTCTCTCGCATAATTGTATGCATTTTGGTAAGCAATATCTGCAAATCCAAGCCCTTGAATTCCTACCGTTATTCTTTCTGCATTCATCATCGTAAACATCGCTGCTAAACCTCTATTTTCCTCCCCAATGAGAATGCCTTCGGCGTTATCAAAATTTAATACGCAAGTTGCTGAGCCTTTGATGCCCATTTTTTTCTCTATCGAACCAACTGATACACCATTTAATTCTGCGGTCGCTTGTCCTTGATTTATGTTATTACGAGGCACCAAAAAAACACTAATGCCTTTACTTCCCTCAGGGGCGCCATCAATTTTTGCAAGCACCATATGTAAAATATTCTCGGTTAAATCTTGGTCACCAGATGTAATAAAAATCTTAGTGCCATTAATAAGATATTTTCCATTCTCTAGAGTTGCGCGTGTTTTTATTAAACTTAAATCGGTACCACACTGCGGCTCTGTTAAACACATTGTGCCTGACCATGCGCCTGAAGCTAATTTTGGTAAATAAAGATCTTTGACTTCTTTAGAAGCGCTATTTAATAGCAGCTGATATGCCCCATGACTTAATTCAGAGTATAATTTAAAGGCTAAATTGCATGCGCTGAGCATTTCATCAAAATAAAACTGTACTAGTTTAGGTAATCCACTGCCACCATGCTCAACATTAGCGTCAATTCCAGTCCACCCAGATTCAATATAAAGTTTATAAGCTTCCTTGAAACCCGGTGGTGTAGTCACTTTACCATCATTTAATTTAACGCCGATTTCGTCACCCACACTATTCAATGGTAACAATTCCGAGTTACAAAATTTACCTGCCTCACTCAAGATGAACTCAATATCTTCAATACTCAAATCTTCATAACCAGCTAAATGATTAATATTTTTTATTCCTATCCATTCTCTCAATAAGAAAACTATATCTTTAATAGGTGGCTTATAAATCATATTTTTCTAACTCAATTTCTAAGAGGCTTGCCATAATTCAACATGTGTTGAATACGCTTTCTGGTCTGCTCTGTTTTAGCTAAAGTCAAAAAAGCCTTTCTTTCCATATCAAATAAATCATCTTCATTCATAACAGCGCCAGCATCCACGTCACCACCTGTGACAATTCGAGCTATTTGTGTGCCTGTGGTTACATCATGCGGAGTTAAGTGGCCTTTTTCGTGAGTTTTGTGTAACCAATTTTGCATATCTTGCCAGACATCTCTTCCAGGCATTATGAAATTACCTCGAATGATGGGCTGATAATTTTTGGCTAATTTTCTTATTTCTCCAACCGCTGTATCAAGCAACCTATCTCGATTCATGACAAAACGATCAATGCCTTCTCTATACATAGCGAGCTCTTTTGCTTCCAAAGGAGATTGGGCCGTTTTGCCGTACCCCACGTTCATAAATGTGGCCCAGGCTGCATCAACTTCATTACCTTTAATGTCACGCCAACGATAAAGTAACTCTTTAACTCCACCGCCACCAGGAACAACCCCTACCAGCGATTCAACCAAGCCAGTCACTGAGTTTGCATGATAGACAGTCATATCTGTGCCTAAAATCACTTCAAAACCACCTCCAATTGAAAGCCCTGACGGTGCAGATATCACTGGTATATTTGAATATTTCATAGTTTTAACAGTCTGCTGAAAATGCTTTAAGAATTCATCTAAACCATTCCAATCCTGAGACTCAATAAATCTTCCTATTGCCTCTAAATTGACGCCGCATGAAAAATGCGATGCATCATTATGAATGATTAATCCTGTAAAATTCTTCTCTGCATGAGCAACTGCTTGTCCTAATAACTCCATCGAATTGGTATCTAATGCATTGGCCTTGCTGTGGAATTCAACCATACCTATAGCATTATTAATTTCATAATAACTCGCAGCTTTATTTGTCAGTATGGGTTGATGCATTTTTCGCTCTTCTGCAAATCTTCTCAATCCCTGATCGCGCTGAACTTTTTTAAAGGTTCCTTCTGCCGTAAAATACTCAAGATGACCTTCATTTACACGATAAAAAGATTTCCCTGCAGCTTCTTGAATGATCCAAGGAATTTCCCGACCTTCTTTTTTTAATCTTGAGATAAAATTATCCACACCAACCTTATCAATCATTTCAAACGGACCTTGTGCCCAGTTATACCCGAGCTTCATTGCATCATCGATTGCAACTAGTGAAGTGTTTACGTCTGGGACAAGGCTTGCTGCATAACAGAATGTATTAGATAGAATATCCCAGGCATATTTAGAATATTTACTATCTCCTTCTAATAACAGAGTGAAGTCATTTTGTTGTTCAGCAACAACTGATAGTTCAGGTCTTTCATAACTAAAGGCTCGATATGTAAAATCCTGAAAATCAAGAGTTTGCTTGCTTGAGCTATCATCTGGATCTTCAAAACGATAAAAACCACCTTTAAGTCCTTTATTGCCCATTAACCCTTTTTCCATCATTTTTTTCATGAGTGGTATTTCATCAGAGACCTCGTGAAATACATCTTCTTTAGGTAAGATGTTAATCAAGCTCTTAGCAACATCGCTCATCAAATCAATACCAATAAGATCATAAAGCCCAAAAACACCCGTTTTAGGAATGCCCATAGGTCGCCCAAAAATAGCATCGGCCTCCTCGGGCCTCAGGTCATAGTGAAAAGCCTTATGTAAAGCCGTTTGGATAGCAAAGACACCAACTCGATTACCAAGAAATCCTGGTGTGTCATTGCATAAAACAATACCCTTTCCCATATTCTCTTGATTAAATTTAGCCAGGCAATCAATGACTTCTGGACTGGTCATTTCGCCTTTAACAACTTCTAAAAGCTGCATATATCTAACAGGATTAAAATAATGTGTGATAGCAAATTCTTTTTTAAATTGATCTGGCATGCCATCAACCAATAATGAAATCGGAATTGTAGATGTATTAGAAGATACGATAGAGCCCATTCGCCTTATTTGATCGATCTTTCTATAAAGATCGCGTTTTAGCTCCAATCGTTCCACGATAGCTTCAGCAATCCAATCAGATTCTGCTATCAAGTGCATATCATCCTCTATATTACCAATCTTAATTTTATCCAAGATATTTTTATGCAATAATCCCGGTTGTTGTTCATCCAAGAGTCTCTCTATTGCTCTTTCACAAACAGCATTTCGATTTCCATTTTCACTGGGAAGATCCAGAAGGAGAACTTCTATGCCTGCATTTGCAAGCTGGCCAGCAATGCCAAGACCCATTGTGCCAGCGCCAATTACTGACGCTTTTTGAATTTTATACATATGATTAACTCGTTGGATTATTAGCGAAAATGAATGTTTTTAATAAATCTCTACATTTATTTGGATTTTCCAGCGGCACCATATGTCCGCTTTTTTGAATAATTTCAATTTTTGAGGATGACGGGAGTGTTTCGGCCAGCGCCATAGTGGCCTTTCTTGGTGCCATCTGATCTTGGCCTCCCATTATTAATTGGCAAGGCACTGTAATCTTACTTGCAGCTTTTTTCCCCTCTTTATAATTATTACAAGCATTTAAATCGGCATATAATGCATTAGGCACATTCCCTTCTGTAATTTTATAGCCACCAGCAATCATTGAATTTCCTGGAATCGTACCTTGATGAAAATGTCCTGCCCTGCCAAAACCCCATGACATCATTTTATCAATGGCTGCCTTTGGTTTATTTTTTGCCGCTTCCAGCAAAAAAGAATTTACTGGAGTTTCATAACCACTAGCAATGAGAGATAAGCTCTTAACTAATTTTGGGAATTTTGAGACGTACTCCATTGAAACTAAACATCCCTGTGAATGCCCAATTACGGACACTTTTGATGCATCAATCTCTTGAATAACATCATTTATCCACACTCCCATTTCTTCAATACTGCTCAATGGAGGCCCTTCAGAATGAGTGTGGCCTGGTAAGTCAATACAGAGAACAGAATATCCTCTGAATGCAAAGAACCTTGAATGTAACCCCCAAAAAGAATGATCTAAACCGCTTCCATGAATAAATAACGCCACAGGTTGTTTTTTGTCAAAAATCTTACCGCCCGTGGAGGCAAATATTTTTTTGTTATTAATGGTTATATACATTAGATATATTTCTTCGCCGCACGAAAACCAATATTAAAATCTTGTGTTATGTCACCAACATCTTCTATGCCTACAGATATACGTATCATATCTTCAGTGATACCAGCTGCCACCAATGCTTCTGCATCTATTCTAGAGTGAGTTGTGGTAGCAGGATGAATAATAAGCGTTTTAGCATCACCAACATTCGCCAGATGTGAGGCAAGTTTTACATTTTCAATAAAGGCTTTACCAGCTTCACGACCACCTTTAACACCAAAAGTAATAATAGATCCTGCTCCTTTTGGCATATATTTTTTTGCGATACCATGACTATCATGACCAGGCATATCCGGATGATTGACCCAAGAAACTTGATCATGGTTATCAAGATACTCTAATAATTGTTTTGTATTCAAAAGATGTCGATCCATTCTAAGTGAGAGAGTTTCTATGCCTTGTAATAATAAAAATGCATTCATTGGGCTCATTGAAGGTCCAATATCTCTCATTGCCTCGGCACGAATTCGTGTTGCAAAAGCGCTTGGCCCGAATTCTTCCCAGAAATTAATTCCAGAAAAAGGAGCATATTCTTCGGTTAAAGTTGGATATTTTTTTGAAGCGCCCCAATCGAAATTACCACCATCCACCACAACACCACCTATTGATGTGCCATGACCTCCCATCCATTTTGTTAATGAGTGAACAATAATATTTGCTCCATAATCAAAACATCGACATAAATAGGGCGTGTTAAATGTACCGTCAATCATCAATGGAAGATGATGTTTTTTACATATTTTTGCTACAGCCTCAATATCCATTACAGAAAGCCCCGGATTACCTATTAGCTCTCCAAACACAATTTTCGTGTTATTTTGAATAGCCGCCTCAATGGCATCAATATCGGTCGGGTCAACGAATGTGGAAGTGATGCCAAACCTAGGTAAAGTATTTTTCAAAAGGCTAATATTACCGCCATACATATTTGCTGAAGCAACAATATGATCGCCTTGACTGACTATAGCTGTAAGTGCACAAAAGATGGCACTCATCCCTGATGCAACACAGACAGCAGCTGAACCGCCTTCCAAAGCAGCAACTCGTTGTTCAAGAACTCCGACCGTTGGATTTGAAATGCGATTATAAACATGCCCACCACGCTCTAAATTAAAGAGAGATGACGCAGTGTCTGTATCCGAAAATACATAAGATGTAGTTTGATGAATTGGTTGTGCTCGAGAACCAAACTCAGGATCAAGCGTCTGCCCTGCATGAAGACTTAATGTATCGAATGAGAAAAAATCAGACATTTTTATTTTCTATATTTATTTTATTTATTGCAGATATGATAATTCACCGAAACCATGTTCGCCACTATATCTTTATTCCAAGAGGATTTTTGGGATTAACACCATCCATATACTGTTGTAATCTATCATGACCAGTTAGGCCATAAACTAACCCTAACCAATTATTGAATATTGCTTTTCCAGTATCCCCCCAAGTGTTATCAATACATTTATTCAACTCGTCCTCAGGAAATTTTGGCATTACTTTGTTTTGTTGCTGACAGTTTTTTATATCTTGAATATGAGCATTAGCTATATTTTTTGCTTCATTATTGAAATAATTCTCAGGAAAACATGGGGGGTCATTTAATTCATTATTCGCATAACGAATTACTTCTCTTTTATATTCTTTCAATAAACTATTAATATCGTATTCAGGATGGCCTTGAAGATAAACGACCCGAAACTGATCTGCACTAACTGCGATGTGTGCGCCAGCTTGCTTGCTTTCCGCTAAAACAGTCAGTCCAGCTTCTTCAAATTGTTGTTTACTGATTTCGTTATATCTGGAATGAGGTGCATTAAATCGAGTATTAATATCACGCATCAATGGATGTTCTTTCTTTATGGTTTGATGGCTAAATACACCCCATTTTTTTTGCTCTAACGGGCTACGATTAATATTATATAATTGCTTAACAATGGCATGTGTGGCGAGACATGAACAAAGCGTAGAAGCTACATTTTCCAATGACCACTCCATAACCTCAGTCAGTGGTTTCCAGAAAGGTTCATTTATTAAGAGAGGTTGTTGCACATTGGCGCCTGAAATAATTAATGCATCAAGACCCTGCTTCTTTAATTCTTCAAAACTAAAATAATGCTCTTTAATGTGCTCTGCCGTTTTATCGTCTCTATTAAGCTCTGGTAATGAGAATGGATAGACATAGAATTGCGCAATTTGATTACAGTTACCTACCAACCGAATGAATTGATTTTCTGTAGCCGCTAGAGCAGCATCCGGCATCATATTCAATAAACCAATATGTAATTCGCGAATGTCCTGACTGAGTGCCCGTTTTTGAGACAGCACAGTATGTCCCTGAGTAACTAAACGAGAAAATGTTGGTAATTTGTTGTGGGCAACTAAAGGCATATCGCACTACTATTTCAATATTGGCTAACTAATTCAATATAAAATACTAGATTAGTTTGTGTATTGAAACTCTATCGATATATTTTAGTTATTTTAAAAGAAAGATTAATTATTGCTTAATGCCTTTTAATTTTTGCGTTGCTCGGTATCTAGCATTAGCTTCAGCTAATTCTAACTGTGCACGTTTAATATCTGTTTCTTCTGAAGCACCTTTAAGCGCTTCTTCGGCTCGTCTTTGTGCATCTTCCGCAGCGGCCTCATCTAACTCTTCTCCGCGAAGCGCAGTATCTGCCAGCACCGTTACCAGATGTGGTTGGACTTCTAACATCCCGCCCGTAATATAGAAAAAATGTTCTTTTCCATCCTCACATTGAACACGAACATCTCCAGGCTTAAGAGCGGTTAATAATGGAGCATGTCTTGGCGCAATACCAACTTCACCCATTTTTGCCGGAGCATAAATCATTGTAGCTTCACCAGAATGAATTTCACCCTCGGCTGAAACAATATCAATTTTTATGCTAGTCATATTAGGTATCTCATCTATTTATTACATGGTTTTGGCTTTTTCAACAGCCTCATCAATTGACCCAACCATATAGAAAGCCTGCTCTGGGAGACCATCATAGTCACCATTTACTATTCCATTAAAGCCTCGAATAGTCTCTGGAAGCTGAACATATTTACCAGGCGCTCCTGTGAACGTCTCTGCCACAAAGAATGGCTGCGAGAAGAAACGAATTATTTTACGGGCACGAGTTACGCTCAGCTTATCCTCTTCAGAAAGTTCATCCATACCCAAAATTGCAATAATGTCTTGAAGTTCTTTATATCGCTGAAGAACACCTTGGACTTTTCGGGCGCAATCATAGTGCTCTTGACCAATTACATTGGGGTCCAATAAACGACTTGTTGAATCTAGTGGATCTACCGCTGGGTAAATTCCCAATTCAGCAATCTGTCTTGAAAGTACTAAGGTTGCATCAAGATGAGCAAAAGTGGTCGCTGGTGAAGGGTCTGTCAAGTCATCTGCAGGAACATAAACTGCTTGGAATGACGTAATAGAACCAGTTTTTGTTGATGTGATTCTTTCTTGGAGAACGCCCATTTCTTCTGCCAGGGTCGGCTGATAACCCACTGCAGAAGGCATACGCCCCAATAGTGCTGAAACTTCAGTTCCAGCCAAAGTATATCGATATATATTATCGATAAACATTAAAACATCTCGCCCCTCATCACGAAAGGCCTCTGCCATTGTTAGTCCAGTTAGTGCAACTCTTAATCTGTTGCCCGGTGGCTCATTCATTTGACCATACACAAGTGATACTTTATCAATAACGTTTGAGTCAGTCATTTCATGATAAAAATCGTTACCTTCTCGAGTTCTTTCCCCAACACCAGCAAACACTGAATAACCCGAGTGCTCGGCTGCAATATTTCGTATTAATTCCATTAGCGTTACTGTCTTGCCTACTCCAGCACCACCAAAAAGACCTACTTTACCGCCCTTAGCAATAGGCATGATTAAATCAATTACTTTAATGCCTGTTTCGAGTACTTCCGTACTAGTTGCTTGCTCTTCATATGAGGGCGCAGCACGATGAATTGGCATAGTTTCTTTGGCGCCAATATCGCCCTTATTATCAATAGGCGTACCTAATACATCCATAATTCGGCCGAGTGTTTTTTCACCTACCGGCACCGATATCGGTTGCCCTGTATTATTTACTTTCATGCCTCGCTTTAAACCCTCACTTGAACCCATAGCAATTGTTCTCACTATGCCATCTCCAAGCTGTTGTTGAACCTCTAAAGTCAGATCAGCGTCTTCAATGGTTAAAGCATCATAAATATTTGGAATCGCAGTACTTGGAAACTCCACGTCTACAACTGCCCCAATGATTTGCACAGTAGTTCCAGTGCTCATATTATTTCCTCATTTCCTTTTGTGACGAAACACTCGTCAGCATATTTATTTAAATATTTATCCTGAAACAGCGGCAGCACCGCCCACTATCTCCGAAATTTCTTGTGTAATTGCGGCCTGTCTCGCCTTATTATAAACAAGCTGCAATTTATCTATTATTTCACCAGCATTGTCAGTTGCTGATTTCATTGCCACCATTTTAGCGGCCATTTCACATGCAAAATTTTCAGTTGCGCCTCGATATACTTGTGACTCAATATAACGCATCAAAACACCATCAAGCAGATCTAAAGCATCTGGCTCATAGATATAATCCCAATGTGATTGAAGCGATTCAGAGTCATCATTAAGAGTGCTTACAGGCAATAATGTCTTAATTTCTGGTTTTTGGCTCATCGTACTAACAAATTCATTATGCGCTAAAAATAATTTATCTATAGTTCCCTCATTATATGAATCCAACATAATTTTAATTGCCCCAATAAGGTCACTAATTTGTGGCCGATCCCCTAAATGAGTTGTTGTCCCTAACACATTACCGCCCAGTCTTTTGAAGAACTGCACAGCTTTTGAGCCAACCAAAACTAAATCAATTTCTATCTTTTGTTCTTGCAAAGAAGATATTTCAGAAACTATACGTTTGAATAGATTTATATTTAAACCGCCACATAATCCCCTATCAGTTGAAATTATAATAATCCCAACTCTTTTTACTTGTCTCTCTTCAAGAAAAGGGTGTTTATAATCTGGATTTGCTGCACCAAGATGCCCTATGACTTTTCTAATTCTTTCCGCATAAGGTCGCGAAGCCTGCATTTGATCCTGTGCTTTGCGTATCTTGCTCGCAGCAACCATTTCCATGGCGCTAGTAATCTTCTGCATGTTCTTAACACTGCGAATTTTATTTAATATTTCTTTATCACCAGCCACAACACTTCCTATCTATATGTAATAATTTTCTCATTGGGCCTAGTAAGCGCCTTTTTTTGTGAAATCATCACAAACGCTTTTCATTTCAGCTTCGATCTCATCATTGAAATCACCTGATTTATTAATTTGGTCAAGGAGTTTATTGGCGTTAGCTTTAGCAAAATCATGTAATGCTGCTTCATAATCTCCAACTTTTGTTACCTCTACCTCATCCAAATAACCTTCATTTACAGCAAACAAAGAAAACGCCATATCTGCCACAGACAATGGCGAATATTGTTTTTGCTTCATTAGTTCAGTCGCTCGTTGACCTCTCTCGAGTTGCTTTCTGGTTGCCTCATCAAGATCAGAAGCAAATTGAGAGAATGCCGCAAGCTCTCTATATTGAGCTAGAGCTAGACGAACTCCACCACCTAATTTTTTTATTATTTTAGTTTGTGCGGAGCCACCAACACGTGAAACTGACAAGCCAGCATTAATCGCGGGCCTAATACCCGCATTAAAGAGATCAGTTTCTAAGAATATCTGTCCGTCTGTAATTGAGATTACATTAGTAGGAACAAAAGCAGAGACGTCGCCTGCCTGTGTTTCAATGATCGGGAGAGCGGTCAAAGAGCCTGTTTTTCCTTTTACCTTGCCGCCAGTAATTGACTCTACATGCTCTGCATTTACGCGTGAGGCGCGCTCTAACAATCGAGAATGCAAATAAAATACATCACCAGGATAAGCCTCTCTGCCTGGTGGCCGTCTTAACAACAATGAAACTTGACGGTAAGCCCAAGCTTGTTTGGTTAGATCATCAAAGATGATTAATGCATCTTCGCCTTTGTCCAAAAAATATTCACCCATTGAAGTACCAGAATATGGGGCAATATATTGCATTGCAGGAGAGTCTGCAGCAGCAGCTGCAACAACAATGGTATGATCCATCGCACCTTCTTCTTCAAGCTTTCTTACCACACCGGCAATAGATGATGCTTTTTGACCGATTGCTACATAGATACATTTAATTCCAGTGCCTTTCTGATTAATAATTGCATCAATCGCGACAGCCGTTTTTCCTGTCTGGCGATCACCAATAATCAGTTCTCGTTGGCCTCTTCCGATTGGAACCATTGCATCAATTGCTTTGAGACCAGTCTGAACAGGTTGATCTACAGACTTTCTCTCAATTACGCCTGGTGCCACTTTTTCGATTGGCGCCATTTCATCAGTTTTTATTGCGCCCTTGCCATCAATTGGATTACCAAGTGCATCAACGACACGGCCCAATAATGCTTCACCAATTGGAACTTCTAAAATTTTACCAGTAGTCTTAACCGTATGCCCTTCAGAGATATGCTTATAATCACCGAGAACTACGGCCCCTACAGAATCTTGCTCTAAATTAAGAGCCATGCCGTAAGTATTCTCCGGAAATTCAAGCATTTCCCCGTAACGTGCATTCGATAAACCATGTATGCGAACAATACCATCTGTTACACCGATTACTGTGCCTACATCACGAGCAACAGCAGTAGTTTCGAAATTTTCAATACGCTCTTTAATCAACTGGCTGATTTCTGAAGCTTTTAAAGACATTTTTACTTTCCTTTTTTTAAGTAGTCAGTTCGTTTGCCAAGCCGTTAAGATTGGAACGCAAAGACCCATCAATAACAATATCACCGGCACGTATAATCGCGCCGCCAATAAGTGTTTCATCTATTTCGGTTTGCATATGAATTTCTCTTGCAAAACGCTTTTTAAGTGCTGTTGTAATTGCTTGTTTCTGGCTATCATTCAATGGACTCGCTGAAGTTACTGTCACATCAACGGAATTTTCTACAACCGACTTGAGTACATTAAAATGCTCAGCTATTTCAGGTAATATTGAAATTCTTCCATTTTGTATGAGTAATTTAATAAAATTCGAGCCTAATTTATTCTTTCCATTAAACAATGCTGATTGTTCGCCTATAGCCGAAAAAAGCTCACACATAAAATCAAATTTTTGTTCATCTGATAACTCTGGTTTTGCTAAGAATTCGACAACAACACCATCAGCAAGCATTAATTTTGCTGAATTTAATCCCTCGGCCCAAAGATCTAAATCACTATTTTCTTGTGCCAGGTCAAATACTGCCTGGGCATACGGTCTTGCAATTGTATTATTATCAGCCATCTATTAACTATCCATAAATATTGAGCTAAAGTTCTTTTGTTAATTTGCTGAGAATATCTTCATGGGCTTTCATGTCGATTTCACGCTTTAATATTTTTTCAGCCGTAACAATAGCAAGCTGAGCAACCTGTTCTCTCAATTCATCCCTCGCTTTATTGGACTCTTGTTCGATATCAGTTTTAGCCAACGATAGTTGTCTTTCTCTTTCTTGCTGACCATCTTGTTTGCCATCAGAAACAATTTCATTTGCTCTCGCATTAGCTTGATCTAAAATGCCTGTTGCCTGTTTGCGAGCATCGTCCAATATCACTTGAGAATCAATATTCGCTTTATCTAGTTTTTGCTGTCCTTGCTCACCCGCAGCCAAACCGTCTGCAATTTGAGCCTGCCGCTCTTCTATTGCTTCCATTAACGGGGGCCATATGAATTTCATACAGAACCAGACAAACAGGATCATCGAGATCGATTGCCCTATAAGCGTCAAATTAATATCCAAAGGACACTCCTAAAATAATTTTATGAATATATTTCATATCATAATCAATTGAATAAATTTAGCCGCCCATTGTAGCTTGGAGTTGAGCGATAAAAGGGTTAGCAAAAGCGAAATACAACGCTATACCAACACCAATCATGGCAACAGCATCAAGCAACGCAACAACAAGAAACATTTTCGTTTGTAACATTGGAGCCAATTCAGGTTGTCTGGCAGCGCCTTCTAAAAAACGACCACCCAACAAACCCATACCAATTCCAACACCAAGGGCACCAAGCCCGATTAAAAGCGCGACAGCAATCGCGGTAAAGCCTATAACAGTTTCCATCAGTCTCTCCAGTAAAGGATCAAAAAAATAATTAAATTATACTAGTGCTCTTCAGAGGCTAACGTCAGATAAACCACCGTTAACATCATGAATATGAAAGCCTGAAGAGTTACGATTAATATATGAAAAACCGCCCATCCAAAATGGAGCGGTAATTGCCATACACCGAGTAACGCAATCAGGATAAATATTAACTCTCCAGCAAACATATTGCCGAATAACCTTAATGACAATGATAGCGGTTTTGCTAACAATGCAACAGATTCTAAAATAAAATTAAAAGCAATTATTATAGGCGCCGCAATAATTCCTGGGCCTTTCAAAGGAGGGGCAATCGGATGAAGTGTCAATTCAGCAATAAATCCACCAACGCCCTTGCTTTTAATTGAATAAAAAATGATTAAAAAGAATACCGCTATGGACATACCAAAGGTAATATTCACATCCGTTGTCGGCACAACTTTCATATATGGAATGTGTAGTATTTTCTCAGAAAATAATGGGATCCAATCTACAGGCACTAAATCCATTAAGTTCATTAGAAATACCCACATAAAAATAGTAAGCGCGAGAGGCGCTATTAAAATACTCTTACCATGAAATGTATCTCTGACACTGCTATCAATGAAATCGACAATAATTTCAATAAATGCTTGAAACTTCGATGGTCTCTCTGGTGATGCTTTTTTTGCAGCCAAACCGAACATTATAACGAATACCAAGCCAAGCAATAATGACCAAAACATTGAGTCCACATTGATACCCATTGGATTGCCCGCGCATTGATTCCAAATCCACTCGCCAGTATCTGCTTTACAAACTTGAAGGTTTTGTAAATGATGCTGGATATAATCCCCAGATGTTTGTGGTCCGTGTGCGTTTTCAGTTGCCATTATTTATTTTTCTTCTATTTTCCGCGGAGTAATTCAATGCTTATTATAAACTGAACGATGATAAAACTTATAAATAAATATTTAGCATCCAACGGTTTTACTACAGCAAAAACAACTCCAAACAATAAAAAAGTTAATATAACTTTTCCTGCTTCTCCGATATATGCAGCCTTCATGACTGCCTGTGCATTTTTTGGCGAGGCGATTAACCTTGCCGCCAAAAACACATTCGGAACAACACTTATTATTCCTCCAAAAAAGGCCGAGTATGCCGCTATTTGATCGTTAAATAACCAAAAGATTATTGATAGCACAAAAGTTGCAGCTATTTGCAAAATTATAATCCTAATAATTGCAAAATTATCAGTATTATTTGGTTTACGGCCAAATTTTTTCATTAGTATTATCGTTCAGCAAAAGCATTATAGTTATCTGTAAAGAACAAGGCAACGCCGATCTTTTGTTATTGTAATTTTTTTTCTTTTTTCGTAAAAAATAGCTGTATCAACTTATTTGATATGCTCAATGATACCCTCAAGCTCATCTAAACTATTATAGTTTATGATAATTTGACCATTACCTTTTGTTTTGTGCTTAATTTGTAACTTAGCGCCTATCTTTTCTGCTATTGAAATCTCTAATCTATGCACATCTGGATTGAGATTTTCGGTCGAATTCTTTTTCTTGCCAGGTTTTTTTCCAATATTGCGAATGTAGTTTTCTGTCGCTCTAACTGAAAGATTTTGTTTAACTACTAACATAGCCACTGCAACTTGCTGAGAGAGGTCATCCAAAGCAAGCAAGGCTCTTGCATGACCCATATCTATCTTCCGCTCAATCAATAAAGAAGCTACTTTTTCTGGTAACTCGATTAATCTTACAAGATTGCTTACCGCCGCTCTTGATCTGCCGACAGCGTTGGCCGCCTCTTGGTGTGTAAGATTAAATTCCTTGATTAGTCGATTCAGTGCTAACGCTTCCTCCAATGGGTTTAAATCTTCACGTTGAATATTTTCAATTAAAGACATTGCAATTGTATCGGTATCAGAAAGAGCTCTGATTACAGTTGGCACCTCACTCAATCCTGCTATTTGAGCGGCACGCCAACGCCTTTCACCCGCTATTATTTCATATTTAACGCCAGCATTATTATGCTCCAATTTCCTGATCACTATTGGTTGAATAATTCCCTGAGATTTGATCGAATCAGCCAATTCTTCGAGAGATTCTTTACGCATATCAGATCTAGGTTGGTATTTTCCTCTTTGTAAATGCTCTATAGGAACATTTTTTAAGGTAGAGCCTGAGTCATGCTTGTCATCCATGGTTTTGGAGCTTGGCTTTGAAGCTCCAAGCAAAGCATCGAGCCCTCTTCCTAGTCTTTTTTTTGTAGTCATATCATCAGTCTTTTAGTTATTTTATTAATCTTATAACCCGTTAGCGCAGAAGTATTAGATAGTTAGGCAATTGATTGAGCTGTATCATCCTCTCTTC
>Ga0055584_100001108_pt1 | contig 26315 bp, 16 predicted proteins | sample OSDHelmetaG_FD_58716 | JGI IMG/M metagenome (GOLD analysis project Ga0055584, IMG submission 58716) | Pelagic marine sediment microbial communities from the LTER site Helgoland, North Sea, for post-phytoplankton bloom and carbon turnover... | ecosystem: Environmental > Aquatic > Marine >...
GCACAAGCGTGGTTGCAGCTTGAGCCTTCGTAAGATTTTCTCAAATCGGCATGAGCGTCTATATGCAAGACAGTAAGGTTGTCAAAACACTCGTTAAAGGCACGAATTGTTCCTATGGAAATAGAATGTTCTCCCCCAAAAACAGTCACAAACTTATTGCGTTTGATATATTCTTTAGTGGTTTTATGCACTGCTTCAACCACTGCTTCAGGAGAGCTATTTTCAGTAACAGGCTCGGCCAAAAACACGCCTTGCTTGTAAACTTCAGTTTGAGTTTCTATGTCGTAGAGCTCCATATTTTCAGAAGCATGTAAAAAAGCATCTGGCCCTTTATCGGCGCCTTTTTGCCATGTGCTTGTACCATCATAAGGCACAGGGATCAATACAATCTTGGAACTGTCCAATTTTGCATATTTTTCGGGAATTCCGGCGTAAGTTTTAGTTTGCATCGTAACCTAAGATTTTAAGTAAGTCTTCACTTTTTTGTTGTTCACTAAATAATGTTGTTGTTATATTTCCTTCACTATCCTTATCAATCAAGATATGTTTTGGTGAAGGTATTAGACAATGTTGCAAACCACCGAAACCACCTATGGTTTCTTGGTAAGCTCCTATATTAAAAAAACCGATATACAACGGTTTGTCTTTATTGTATTTTGGGAGATATATGGCATTCATGTGTTGTTCACTATTGTAGTAATCGTCACTATCACAAGTCAGCCCTCCAAGAAGTACGCGCTCATAGGTATCGTTCCAACGGTTAATAGGCAACATAACAAAACGTTTGTTTATAGCCCAAGTATCTGGCAAAGTGGTGATAAATGAAGAATTAATCATATTCCATTTTTCACGGTCGTTTTGTTGTTTTTGGTACAATACTTCATAGATAGCTCCTCCACTTTCGCCTACAGTGAAGCTTCCAAATTCGGTAAAGATATGTGGTACAGCAACACCGGCTTCGTCACAAGCCATTTTAATTTGATTGATAATTTCATCAACCATATATTCGTAGTCAAAATCAAAAGCTAAAGAATTTTTGATAGGAAATCCTCCTCCTATATTAAGGCTATCCAAAGTAGGGCAAATCTTTTTTAGGTTTATGTAAACCTTCAAACACTTAAGCAGTTCATTCCAATAATAAGCATTATCACGAATCCCTGTATTGATGAAAAAATGGAGCATTTTTAGCTCGATTTTGTCATTGTTTTGAATTTGATTTTTGTAAAATGGTACAATATTCTTGTATCCAATACCCAAACGCGAAGTATAAAACTCAAATTTTGGTTCTTCTTCTGAGGCAATTCTAATTCCTACTTTGAAAGGGTCTTTTATTTCTTCTGAAAGTAAATCGATTTCTTCATAGTTATCAATGATAGGGATGCAATTGTTATGTCCTTCATTGATCAAACGGGCAATGTTGGTTACATATTCCGCACGTTTGAAACCATTGCAAATCACATAGGTTTGATTAGTAATCTTACCTTGTTTTTTTAGATTTTCAACAATATCAATATCAAAAGCTGAGGAGGTTTCAACATGGATATCATTTTTTAAAGCTTCATTTAGCACATGTTTAAAGTGCGAACTTTTAGTACAGTAGCAATAATTGTAAGTTGCGGCATAGTCATGTTTTTCCATTGCCGCATTAAACCACTGTTTTGCTCGCTTAATATTGTTTGATATTTGTGGTAAATAGGTAAATTTTAATGGAGCTCCATATTCCTCTACTAAAGCCTTAAGATTTATGTCGTGAAATTTTAGGTATTGACCATCAAGAGTAAACTCTTCTTGTGGGAAATAAAAGGTTTGATTGATTAGATCAATATATTTGATATTCATTATTATTTGGTATTCATTATTTTTATTAAGTTTTAAAAAGAAAGTGTGGGGATGTGGTAATCCATCTAATTACGTTAATAAAAAACAATGATTATCAAACCTGCAATTGCAGTTTTGTAGTAGGGATAAAGCCAAACGGATGTTGGCTTATTGCTATATGCATGTCGGAAGTTAGCTTTAAATTTCGGTTTCCCTTCCCAAGGGTTGTTTTTGGATATGACTTCCTATTTTCCAAAAACCCGAACGTAAAAACAGCATTCAATTTGTTCAGCTAATAAACTGATGCAAATCAAATACATTTTTTTGAATAAAAACCTTTTTTTTTGAAAAAAATTAAATTTACACAACTACAACATTTTCAAAGTATTAACCTCTTGTTTTGTCAAATGTTTCCAATATCCTCTTGGTAGGTCTTTTTTGGTAAGATGTGCAATAGCTACACAGTCAAGTTTGATGATATCGTATCCCAAATGGTCAAAAATATTTCTAATAATTGAGTTTCCTGTATTTTTTATTTTAAGTCCAATTATGTTTTTGCTTTGTCCTTCGATATAGCTAATTTCTTCAACAATTATGTTTTTACCTTCAATTTTCAATCCTTCTTCTATTTTTTTGAAGTCTTCAAATTTTAGGTTTTTATCCAATTCTATTTGAAACAATCTTGGCACACCTTTTTTAGAATTGGTGAATTTTTTCACGATATCCTCGTCATTGGTAAAGAGCAACAATCCTGTGCTATTTCTTCCCAGGCGTCCAATAGGCTTAATTCTAGCGCTTGTAGCATTGGCTACGAGATCCATTACGGTTCTATCTTTTGCATCGCTGGTGGTCGTAGCAAAGCCTTTGGGTTTATTGAGCAGCACATAGGTTTTTGGTTCTGGATTGACGCGTCGTCCATCAAAGCGTACATCATCTTCAAGCTTTACTCTATAGCCCATTTCGGTAACCACTTTACCATTAACAGTAACCAATCCTATGGCGATATGTTCATCGGCTTCGCGACGAGAACAAATACCCGAATTGGCTATATATTTATTCAAGCGAATATCTCCTGAAGTTGATTTTTTTGTTGTGGTTTTTTTATTGATTGGGGCATTGCCTCTTGTAAAGCTTTTCCCTTTGGAATTACCTCCTCCTCTATTAGACCTATTGGTATTACCAGATTGTTGTCCGCGTCCTGATGGTCTTTTCTTTCCTCCTATTCCTTGCTTTCTGCTCATTGTTAATTTTTTTTTTGCAAAGATATATGATAAATTATTGCTTATCGAATAAAAGTGATTTTATTAAGCACTAAGTTTATATCAATCAACGGAATGCTGATAACCCCTAATACTATAATAAACTTTAAAATATTGTGAAGCAACACATATTGTTGTTTTGAATTGGATTTCCAAAGCATTATAATAAAGGTAGCCAACAAGGCAATACTCAGATAAAAGTAAAAATTCATTCGTCCTACTTGATACTGAAAAATGAGCAGAAAGGCAGGGATTAACGTCAGCAGTCCCAAAATGGTCAACATAATTTTGGATACTTTTTCACCATAAACCACGGGGATGGTTTGATAATTTTGAGCGAGATCGCCCTGAAGGTTTTCCAAGTCTTTGATCAATTCTCGCATAGAAATAATCAAGAACAAAAACATAGCATGGACAAAAATGACGTGCTCAAAATTTTTGTAATACACAAAAACCACAAAGAATGGTGTAATGGTTAATACAGCAGACACCAAATTGCCTATAAATGGTAGTTTTTTTAGTTTATGAGAATAAAGCCAAATGGCAAAAATGTAAATTGAGAAAAACACTACGGCTCTGAACGAAACGTAGCTTGCTAAGATTACGGTTAAAAAATTCAGCACAAAATAAAAAGACAGTTTGGTATTTTGACTTACCAACCTATCCAACATTGTTTTTCTTGGTCTATTGATTAAATCTTTTTCGGAATCATAAAAGTTATTAATGATATATCCTCCAGCAATAGCCAAGGCAGAAGCCAAGACCAACAGCATTAGATTTATATCAAAAACAACAGCTTTTACTGACTTATAGTGTGCCAAAATAAAAATTGATGCCAGATATTGTGCTACAATCACCACCAAAATATTGTAGCCTCTAACTACAGAAAACATACTAAAAAACTTTAGCAAAATATGTTTCTGACGTCTGGTTAGCATATACAGAAATGTTGTTAAGATGATGACATAAGTCCTACTAAAAAAATTGCCGTGCTGTTCAATAGCGTTTACACTATTGTTTAAAATGACAATTTACGCCATTAAACTGGACTTTCTAAAAATTATATACAACCTCCAATTTATAACCTTTCAAAGCTTTTTTGGCTTTATTGATATCTTCAGTAAATCCGAGGATATATCCACCTCCACCAGAACCACAAAGCTTTAAATAATAGTCATTAGTTTTTAGTCCATTTTCCCACAATTCATGAAATTGTTTTGGAATCATTGGTTTAAAGTGATTTAATACCACTTTTGAAAGTTGTTTAGTATTTTTAAACAATGATTTTACATCACCTTTCAAGAAATCCTCTACACAAGCATCGGTATATTTTATAAACTGGTTTTTAAGCATATTACGAAAACCTTCTTGTTTCATGTTTTCCATAAAAATGCTTACCATTGGTGCGGTTTCTCCAACAATTCCGCTATCCAACAAAAACACAGCACCTTTACCGTCGGTTTTTTGAGAAGGAATGCCTGTTGCTTCAATATTATCTTTTGATTTGATAAGAATAGGTAGGCTTAAATAGCTATTTAATGGGTCTAAGCCAGACGATTTTCCATGGAAAAAAGATTCCATTTCGGCAAAAATGGCTTTTAACTGCAATAGTTTATCCCGCGTTAAATTTTCAAGAACCGTGATTTTATTGTTGGCATATTTATCATAAATTGCTGCGACAAGCGCTCCACTACTTCCTACGCCATAACCTTGTGGAATAGAAGAATCAAAATACATACCTTCTTCCAGATCTTGTTTTAAGGTTTCAATATCAAAGGTCACCAAATTGGCATCTATTTGCACGAGATAATCAGCAAAATGTTTTAGGGCTTCATTGGAAGCTTTAGCCTCTTTAGTGTCTTTATTGGTTACTTTTAAGGCACCATTATAAAAATTGTATGGGATAGACAACCCTTTAGAGTCTTTAATGATTCCATATTCACCAAAAAGTAGGATTTTTGAATAAAAAAGTGGTCCTTTCATAGTATTATCACAATCGAGTTTGTAAATATACAATTATTTATTCTATCTGTTTTGCCCCAAAACCAATTTGATCACAAATATATTCTCCATTTTTACAGTAAGCAACCAATTCGTTTTCAATAAATTCAACAATTGGTTTTGCTTCAGATTTTGGGTACAACATATGTACATTTGCGCCAGCATCTAAGGTAAACCCTACATGGAGCCTTGTTTCTTCTCTAAATTTCCAAATACGGTCAATAACCTCCAAAGTATTGGGTTTCATTAAAATAAAGTATGGATTACTAGTCAGCATCATAGCATGCAAGGTTAGCGCTTCACTTTCTACAAGATTGATAAAAGCATTCCAATCACCAGATTCTAATATAGGTTTTAGCCTTTGCATATTGTCGTGTGCTTGCTCAAAGCGTTGATTGGCAAAAGGATGTCCATGCATCAATTTGTGCCCCACGGTACTACTCACTTGTTTTTCGCCTTTATCAATCAGTAAAATTGTATCTTGATAATCCTTAAAATTTTGGTGAACCGTATAAGGATATTTTATACCAAACAGATTGCTGCTATTCTCAATACTTTGGGTTTGCCCCCAAACAATCAGATCTCCTTCTATACTTCGGCAAGCACTTCCTGATCCCAATCGTGCTAAAAATGATGCTTTTCGGTTGAAAAAATCGGCTGTCATCTCAGACTGCATATTTTTTTCAACACTCATTAAGCATAATGCTAAAGCACTCATTCCAGAAGCAGAAGAAGCAATGCCAGAGCTATGAGGAAACGTATTTTTTGTTTCAATTTTAAAATGATAATCTTTTAAAAACGGCAAATATGCTTCTACACGTTCAAAAAAAGTTTTGATTTTTGGTTTAAAATCTTCTTGCTTCTTTCCATCTAAGAACACATCAAAGGAAAAATCATTAGAAGTTTCTTTTTTGGAATAACTAAGTTTTGTTATTGTTTTACATTGACTAAGCGTAAAACTAATTGAAGGGTTTTCAGGTATTTGTGGTTTTCGCTTTCCCCAGTATTTTATCAAAGCAATATTGCTTGGTGATTCCCAAGTTACTGTTCCTTTTTCTGGTAATCTTGAATGTTTATGGGATATAAAATCTTGTTCGGTCATTTGTCTGAAATTCTTGAAGCAAAGATAACAACTTTAGTATTGTTTTATGCGAAGCCCTAATCATATCGTTTAATTCAAAATAGATTTAACTATAGCTTTTGAAGCGACAAAAGCTCCTGTCCAAGCGTTTTGAAAATTAAATCCTCCAGTTACCGCATCGATATTGAGCACTTCACCTGCGAAGTACAATCCAGGGATACGTTTGCTCTCAAAAGTTTTAAAATCAACTTCTTTCAAATCTACTCCTCCAGCAGTAACAAACTCTTCCTTAAAGGTGCTTTTTCCTTCGACTTGAAATACGGCCTGCGTCAATTGTCCTGTCAAGTGTTCTAATTGTTTTTTATTCAAATCTGCCCAACGCGTATCGGGCTTAATTGTAGCAGCCAAAACCAATTGCTGCCACAAACGCTTAGGTAAGTTGAATAACGCTGTTTTGAAAATCGTTTTTTTTCCTAAATTCTGTTTTGTAGTTTTCAATTGTTGTAAACAAGCTTCAAAATCTTGCGATACAAAATTGATTTCTATTTGAAACTTGTAATTCATTTTTGCCAACTCTACTGCTCCAAAGGCAGACAGTTTTAAGATTGCTGGAGCGCTCATCCCCCAATGCGTAATCAACAAAGGCCCCTGCGAAATCAAAGAGGTTTCTAAAATTTTCACCTCAACATCCTGAACAACAACCCCTGGTATATCTTTGATACGGCTATCTGAGATATTGAAAGTAAACAAGGAAGGCACGGGTTTTACTATAGTATGACCAAGTTTGGCTATCAACTTCCAAAATTTCACACTACTTCCTGTTGCAATAAGAAGTTTTTGACATTGAAATGTATCCGTTTTAGTTTCCAAATCAAACCTCATTGATCCTGGCAAGATTGAGGAAACATTTTGGCTATACCTGATAGTGATATTTAATTTTTTGGTATGATTTAAGAAACAATCGATTATGGTTTGAGATGAATTGCTCAGCGGAAACATACGGCCATCTTCTTCAATCTTTAGAGGCACTCCATGATTTTCAAACCATTCGATGGTATCTCCTGTCATAAATTGATGAAAGGGTCCTAATAATTCTTTTTTACCTCTGGGATAATGCCGAACTAATTCTTGCGGAACAAACTCAGCGTGAGTTACATTACAACGTCCTCCTCCAGAGATTTTTACTTTTTGCAAACCTTCTTTGTTTTTTTCAAGAATGCAAATTTGGAGTTCAGGGTTTTGTTCTGCAATATTGATAGCTGCAAAAAAACCTGCGGCACCTCCGCCTACAATAATTACATCATAATATTTCATCGTAAAGGACGCATTAAGCCTTCTTGAGCTACAGATGCTACCAGCACGCCATCTCTAGTGTAAATATTTCCTCTAGCAAACCCTCTTGCATTTGAAGCACTTGGAGTGTCCATGGAATACAATAGCCAATCATCAAAATCGAAATCTCGATAATACCACATAGAATGATCTAAACTTGCTGTTTGTGTATTGCCCCAATGCGCTTTACTTCCGTGCCTATGCAAAGCCACAGCCAAAATATTATAGTCTGAAATGTAAGTCAGAATTTGTTGCTTGGTAGCCAAATCGTAGTTAGAAGCATCACCTTTGATTTTAAACCAAACATCCATATAAGGTTGTGAGTCTTTCTTTTCAATAGAATTTAAAATTTGCACTGGTTTAAAAGAAACAGGCCTTGGAATTTCTAAAAAGGTTTTTGTTTTATGAGGTAAGGAATCGCCATATCGTTCTAACAAATCATCCCAACTCAACAAGTCTTCAGGTTGTTTAATATTGGCTTTCATTTCCAATTGATGGTCGTAGCCTGTTTCTGTCTTATGAAATGAAGCAGATAAAATAAAAATAAGTTTTCCATTTTGACTAGCCGTTACTCGTCGTACTGAGAAACTCCCTCCATCGCGCATAATTCCTACATCATAAGTGATAGGGATGGATAAATCACCAGCTTCCAAAAAATAAGAATGCATAGAATGCAACACTCTACCATTGGTGATAGTTCGGTATGCAGCATTTAAAGCTTGCGCCAACACTTGTCCTCCAAAAACGTTTGGACTACCTACGGTCTTGCTAATACCTTCAAAGCTTAACTCTTCAACTTGTTTTAGGTGAAGAATTTTGTATAATTCATCTATTGATGTCATTAAGAAAATTTGTTTTTACAAATATATTAAGAACTGCAAGATAACATAGAGCATCCGACTTTATGTCTTGCCCATTCGGGACGTTTTGTAAACCATTTTTGATATTCGGGTTGGTCTTCATAAGGTTTTTGTAACATTGTAAACAATTCGTCAAGTAATTCATAATTGCCCTTTTCGGCATCATCAATAGCAAGTTGTGCCATATAATTTCTCAAAACATATTTTGGGTTAACTCGATTCATTTTTTCAGCACGAACTTTATCATCTTTGGATTCTATCTGTAAACGATGTGCATATTGTTCGAACCAATTTTTCCATTTTTCTTCAATTTCTTTAGAAATATTTTCAGTATAAAAAGCTTCAGAAATCAAAGATATTCCTTGTTTTGGATTATTTTTTTTGAAATTTCCTAAATTCCTAAAAAATATTGTCATATCGGTTTCGGTAAGCAACAGTTTATCTTCCAACTCTTGAACAAGCTGTTTATCAGAATCATCCTCGACACACAACCCTAATTTTGAGCGCATCATCTGTAATGATTTCACTTCAAAATCTATTTTAAATTGCTGTAAGACATCCTCCAATGGTTTTGCGTCTTCAATCAATGGATATAAGGCATTGGCAAGTTGATATAAATTCCACAGAGCTATGTTGGGTTGATTTCCAAAGCGGTAACGCTTATGTTGGGCATCGGTAGTATTGGGCGTCCACCCAAGATCAAAACCTTCCAACCATCCATAAGGGCCGTAATCTATGGTCAATCCTAAAATAGACATATTATCGGTATTCATCACACCATGAACAAATCCAATACGTTGCCAATGGATAATCATATTTAATGTACGCTGAGCAACTTCTGCAAAAAATTGCACATAAGTATTTTTTGAAGGAATTCCCAAATGTGGATAAAAATATTTGATGGTATAATTGGTAAGCTGCTTTAGAGTTTTAATATCTTGTTGAGCGGCTAAAATTTCAAAATTCCCGAATCTAATAAATGATGGAGCCACACGACAAACAACGGCACCCAACTCATATTTAGGATTACCATCATACAAAACATCCCTAAGCACCATATCACCTGTTAAAGCCAAAGACAAAGCACGTGTTGTAGGCACACCCAGGTGATACATGGCTTCACTACACAGATATTCGCGAATGGAAGATCTCAAAACCGCCAGACCATCACCTTGTCGAGAATAAGGGGTTTTTCCTGCTCCTTTCAATTGCAAAGCCCACCGATTGTTGTCGTGTTCCATTTCAAACAAGTTGATGGCTCGACCATCTCCGAGTTGTCCTGCCCATTGTCCGAATTGGTGTCCACCATAATTCATGGCATACGGTTTGGTATTTGGGTAAATGTTTTTTCCTGTTACGACATCAAGAAATTGTTTAGATTTTAAATCACTTCGAGAAATTCCCAAAGTCATGGCACAATCTTGAGAGACATGCAACAATTTTGGGTTTGAGGGAACGGAAGGAGTCACATAAGAAAAACAAGTATGTTTTACTTGACGCACATAATTGTCGCTAACCGAATCTGCGGGTAATGCTTTTGTGAATGTATCGTTTAATTTTAGTTTCACCTTCTGTTGATTTTCTCAATAATACAAACTTAAGCAAAACCATAGCCAAAAACTATTTCATCAAGCTTATTGCAAAACCACCACCTTGAGCAAGGTCGATTTTGAGTTTAGAATCTTTGGTGATTTTTAATTTTTGAATTTCCAAATCTAATGGGTTACGATTCCAATGAGCCTTTTCTCCGTCTTTATAAATGGTAGCCTGATAAGTTTCATCATCATTTAAAAAATCAAAATCAAGTTCAATTGTTCTTGCATTTTCGTCTGTAATCCCCCCAACAAACCAATTTCCTGTATTGCGTTCTTTTCGAGCAATGATAACAAAATCGCCTACTTGACCATCCAGTACCTTTGTGGTTTCCCAATCAACACCAACATCTCTTATAAATTGTAGTGCTTCAGGATTTTCCTCATAATGCTCAATCAAATCTGCCGCCATCTGAATAGGGCTATAAATCACGACAAACAAAGCTAATTGTTGAGCTAATGTGGTATTGACCTGATTGTTCTTTTTGTATTTGTCAAATTTGATATTAAAGATGCCCGGGGTATAATCTATTGGTCCGGCCAGCATCCTGGTAAAGGCTACGATGGATAGATGTTCTGGCGGATTTCCTCCATCACTTGACCAAGCATTAAATTCTTGCCCCCTAACGCCTTCACGAGAAATGGTATTAGGATAAGTTCTTCGTAATCCCGTAGCTTTTATGGGTTCATGCGCATTAACAGCTACTTGGTATTTGGCAGCCTTTTTTACTGTTTCATTGTAGTGGTTTACCATATACTGTCCATGATGATATTCACCCTTTGGCAGAATCTTACCAACATAACCTGTTTTTACAACATGCATCCCATGATGCTTCATCAATGCGAAGGCCGTGTCTTGTTGTTTGACATATGTTTCAGTAGCAGCCGATGTTTCATGATGCATGATGATTTGCACTTCTTTTTCCTTGGCATAACGTGTTATCTCTTCAATGTCATAATCTGGATAAGGCGTTATAAAATCGAAGACCCCTTCACGATCTTCAAAGCCAATCCAATGTTCCCATCCAATGTTCCAACCTTCAACCAACACAGCTCCAATATTGTTTTTTGCAGAAAAATCAATGAATTGCTTGACGTTTTCTGTGGTAGCACCATGCTTACCATGAGAGCTTCTATCATCTACCCAGTTACCTTTGTCGTTTTGTTTTATTCCGTAATCCCAAGATGATTTTCCTAAGTGCATTTCCCACCAAACCCCAGTATATTTCATAGGTTTAAACCAAGAGATATCACCAATTTTATTGGGTTCATTCAGGTTAACGATAAGGTTTGACTCAATCAAATCTGGAGCATTATCTGCAATTTGAATCGTTCTCCAAGGCGTGTTGAATGGCAAGCTATGCTTTACTTTATATTTGGTATTTTCGCTACCCACCAACACACTTTTTAGATTTAGTTTTTTGGTATCAACCTGCAAAGTCATACTAGAATAATCCACCAAGGCAGCTTCATGAAAGCTTAAGTGCGTACCATCATCACCCACCATGGTTACGGGAGTGTTAACAGCATTGTGCGGAATATAAGTCTGAGCCAAATCAGAATGATGTTGCTTGCTTATAGCATCAACCTCCGACAATTTTGTAGTATTGTATAAATGCTCATAAGAATCCCAATCTCCAGGAATCCAAAAGGTTTTATAATCTTGGGTAAGATTAAATTCGGTGTTTTCTTCTACAATTAAAGCCTCATCAAAATTCGGTTGTTCTGGGAATTCATATCGAAATCCCACACCGTCATCATATATCCTAAAAACAAGATTCAATTTTCTATTAGGTGATGATGTTTCTCTCAGTTCAACCTTAAGTTTATTATAATGATTAACAACATTTAATTGCTCGCCCCATGGCATTTGCCAAGTTTCATTGAAGGTCGAGGTCTTGGTTTTAAGAATTTCAAAATGGTCATTAAAGGCTTTAGCATTGACAAAATCAAATCCCAAAAAGGAGGTGTCAATAATAATTTTATTGTTAAATATTACAGTGTAAAAAGGTTTTCCTTTATCATCCAAATTGAAAGCAACCTCAATTTTTTTGTTTGGAGAAGCTACTTTCAAGGCTGTTTGTTCATTTTGTTGTTTACAAGCCAACACTATGAATAACAATAATAAAATTGAAAGCTTTTTCATCATATATTTCTTTCAAGTAGAACTATCGTTGCTTCTGATGTGATTGTAATCTTACCGTCTTGAACCACTACCTCTTGGTTTGAATACGCATCGCGTAAACGCGTTCCATCAGTAAATACCTTGGAAACATCAATTATTTTTTCCCCTTTGGGTAAGTCAAGACCAATTACCACAACCTCATTAAAATTTCCTTTAGTGAAAGATCTCGAAAACACATAAGGATCATGTGATAACATAGTATGAATGCCAGCGCCAACAGCAGGGTGACTTTGTCTGAATCGTCCTAATTTTTGCCAATGTTCCAATATAGCTTTGGTGCTGTCATTTTGTAATTGATTCCAATCCATCATTGAACGCAAATTAGCATCTCCAGTAGCTCCTTCAATCACCAGAGGTCTTGCTATTTCATCGCCATAATAAATTTGCGCTGTACCAGGACACAACAACAATCTGTTAGCAGTTTCAAATGGTTTTTCCCTATTACCGTCAAAAGGGCTACCATCATCATGCGAGCTCATGTAGTTTAGCACGCTAAAACCTTTTAATGGCCCTTGAAGTGAATTAGCGTATTTTTTAAACATTGCTTCATAGCTCATTTGAGCGGCATTCCATTTACTTTCAAAGTTAATCTGACTATTAAACTTCCCATCAAAGTAATTGACCTTCTTGTCACCAAAGTCATAATATTTTCCACCAGAGATACCGTAATTATAAACTTCTCCAACAAGATAAAAATCATTATCGTCCAATACTTTGTCAGGGTTGTCACTTTTCCATTGAGCAAAAGCGCTATCGCAAATTTTCTTAAACTCCTCCCACACATAAGGTTCTGTATGTTTTACGGTATCGGCACGGTATCCATCAATTCCAAGTTCAGTAATATAATCTGCCAACCATTTCATGATATAAAATCTCGGCGCTCTTGGATGACCTGTTTTTTTAAAGAACTCATCCAGTTCGGCCATTTCCTGTTCATAACGGCCTTCAGCCTTCCATTTTTCAATTAAATATGGTGGTAAATCAACATTTTCATTGCTATTCGTTAATACATCTGGCAAGTTCTTTACCAAAGTACAAGACACTGTATTTTCATAATTATCATATTTGCATTGAGGTTCAGTGCGCACCCAATTTTTTGGCCATACAGGGTCGTTTTCAGTAACTGGCCCTGTATGGTTTATCACAGCGTCTAACAATATGCGAATACCATTTTCATGTGCTGTATTGACCAATTCGTGCAAATCTTCTTTAGTTCCAAAATTGGGGTCCAATGACGTCCAATCCTTTGCCCAATATCCATGATATCCATAGGTCAATCCCGTACCTTCATCAGTTGCCCCATGAATTTGTTCTACAATAGGAGTTAGCCAAATAGCATTAACCCCTAAATTGGAAAAATAACCTTCCTTTATTTTTTGTGTGACCCCTTTAATGTCTCCCCCTTGAAAACCGCGAAGAGGCGCAGCTTCTTGAGTTCTGTTGAAGTTCACATCATTAGACACATCGCCATTATAAAAACGGTCTGTTAGTAAGAAATATATATTAGCTGCTTCCCATACAAAAGGAACGTCGTTTTTTTCTTGAGCTACTGATTCTGTTTTTGAGGTTTGTTTACAATTAAAAAACAAAACCATTAACCAAAAATATATGGTGATTCTATTTTTAATCATTTAGTTTTAAAATTAATGATTGTAAAGGTTTTAATTGTACATCACTACTAGCCATGGTATCTTCAACTTTCAATGTTGATTGGAATGTATTGTAGAGTTGGTCTGTAAGTCTATAGGTCTTATTTTCCAATGCCCAAGAATCGACGATATTTTTAGGGAGTTTTAAATTGACATTAACCGTGTTTTCTGCATCAAAATTAGAAATTATAATAAGTTTTTCATTTTCGCTCCATCTTACATAGGCCAATTGTTTATCAGTAAAGCCTGGCGTATTTTGTCTATTGAATCTTTGAATTTCAGCATATTCTCCCATCAAAGCGTCACTTTTTATAGTAAAATTAAGTAATCGCTTATAAAAATCTCTTAGTTGCAATTCCTCAGCTGTTGATTGTCCGCCATCAAATTTTTTATTATTGACCCAACGTACAATGCTTGGCACACTACCGTAGTCAAAAATGGAGGTTCGTGTAGGATCTCCAAATCCAAGATCTTCCTCAGCAGGTTCGCCCAATTCTTGCCCAAAATACACCATAGTAGGCGATGTACTTATTGTAGCAGAAACTACCATAGCCGGCTTACCTTTTTCTGCATCACCAGCAAATTCTGGACTAGCAATACGTTGTTCGTCGTGATTTTCAAGAAAATGAAGCATATGATGTTCTATATCCTTAAGCCCTTCAACAATAGGAGGTATATTATCCGTTTTGCCATATCCTTGAACAATGTGTTTTAAAGTGTCATACATCTCAACCTTATCATATAAATAATCCATTTTCCCTTTTTTGATGTAATCTCTATAAAGTTGAGGTTGATAAACCTCAGCCAATAAAAATGCTTCTGGATTTTTCATTTTGATATGACTATTCATATAGCTCCAAAATTCAACAGGAACCATTTCTGCCATATCATATCTAAATCCATCAACGCCTTTATCTAACCAAAACAAGGCTATATCTTTAAATTTAATCCATGAATTTGGCACGGTTTTGTTTTTCCAAAACTCATAATGTGCCTTGTAATCCATATTTTCATACCCTTTGGGCAGGCTATCGAAATCTTTTTTACCATCAGGGCTGACGCCGTAGTTTACCTTAACCGTTTCATACCAATCATACATACTGGGTTGTGAAGCTCTTGAGCCATTTCCCGTCCATTTAGCAGGATTTTCATAAAATTTACCATCCAACAAATCATGTTTATTACCACCCAAAGGCTGATACCCATTTTCCCATTTAGGGACTTGAAACGTTTCGCCAGGATTATAATAAAAATTATTATTCACATCATATTGTACCGAAGTATCGTCGGTAGCTCCAAAATCTTCAACGCCTTCTGGTTTTGATATGCTTTTGTAATTTCGTGCGACGTGGTTTGGAACAATATCAATAAGCACTTTTAAGCCAGCATTATGAGAGCGTTCAACCAAGGCTACAAACTCTTCCATTCTTTTATTTGGATTGACAGCCAAATCAGGATTTACGTTATAATAATCTTTTACGGCATATGGTGATCCAGCACGTCCTTTTACTACATCTGGATCGTCATTATCAATACCATAGTCAGTATAATCCGTAATAACATCGTGGTGAGGCACTCCTGTGTACCATATATGGGTTACCCCTAAGTCTTTGATTTCTCTTAAAGCTTTATCCGTAAAGTCTTCAAACTTGCCAACTCCATTTTCTTCTATGGTTCCCCAAGGTTTATTTGTGGTGTTTGTATTTCCAAAAAGCCTTGTGAATACTTGATACACTACTACTTTAGATTTGTTTTTTTGATGTTGAATTGGTTCTAAAATCTTTTCAGACTTGGGTTCTGTATTACACCCAAGCAAAATTGAAAAAACGACTAGTACTAAATACCGAAATGATTGATTAAATCCCATATGATTAAGTATTTCACTTGATTTGTATTTTTATTACTTCTGAGGTATTCCAATTTACAGAAGTTCTTAACTTATTAGTTTTTGAATCCCAAAAAAACGATTGGGTTTTTCCATTAACTTTTACTTTTTTAGGTTTCTTCTTAATATTATGAACAAATAAATCCACTTGTTTCATTGTGGGTTGTTGGCGAGTTCCCAATTCGGACTTAAAATTAATTTCCAACACTCTTTTTTGTTTCTCAGCTTCAAACTTCAAAATTTCGTACTGTCCGTTTTCATAAGCATTAAGCGTTTTACCATCATCATTATAAAGCTGAGCTTTCATTTTACCATCAATAGTTTCATCAAAGTAGTAATGGAGTTCCAAAACATTACCATCGTAATCTTTTGTGGTTTGCATAGGTTTTGCCATAGGAATAAAACTTCCAGCTCTCACATAAGTTGGAATGGTATTTTCCTTAGTTTGTACCATTTTGATTTGTCCACCTTCAACTTTTTCATCAGTATAAAAGTCAAACCAATTGGCCGATTTTGGGAAATAAACCTTTTGTTCAGCCACATTAGGATGTAGTATAGGAGTGACTAAAAAATCATCTCCCCAGAAGTATGTTTCAGATTTATCAAAAAGATTAACGTTATTTGGTTCTTCAAAAAACAGAGGACGCATCAAAGGTTTTCCTTGTGTATGATTTTCAAACATCAAATGGTAATTGTAAGGCAATAATTTATATCGCAATTCGATGGCTTGTTTTGCCAAGGCTTTGGCTTTGTTACTTCTAAACACAGGTTCACTAGGCACTTCTTCCTGAGCATGAGGTCTAAAAATAGGCTGAAACACGCCATATTGTAGCCAACGCACATACAATTCATCATCGAGATTAGCACCAGCAAAACCACCTAGGTCACTATGCATATAGGCAAGTCCTTGCATTCCCATTTGCAGGGCAATTTCGGGTTGACTTTGCAAACCACCCCAAGTTCTATTTACATCGCCAGACCAAGGCACCATTCCGTAACGTTGCGAACCCGAATACCCAGCACGCATTAAGATAAAGGGACGTTGATTTGGTATAGTTTCGTGAAAAGCTTCCTGAACCAACCTTGCCCAATCGTGTCCATAGATATTATGAACTTCATCGGCTGTGCCTTTGGCATGAATTAGATTAGAAGGATGAACTTCTGGTTCGCCCAAATCTCCCCAAATTCCAGTGATACCCATCGATAACAACTCTTTATTGATGTCTTTAAACCAGTTATACCCCGATTCTCCATACAAATCCACCAAAGCAGTATTCCCAAAATAAAAGTCGTAGGTTGCAGGATGCCCCAGACTGTCTTTTGCTAAGGTGTTTTTTGATACCGCTTCATCCCAACGTTTAGATGTCGTTAAGATAAAGGGTTCCGTAATCAATATGGTTTCTATATCCTGTTGACGCAATGTCTTTATCATTTGCTTAGGGTTAGGAAATGAATCCTTATCAAAAGCCAAGTTTCCCATAGTTCCCATAACGGTTTTACCAAACCAATATAAATCCAAAATGATAGCATCTACAGGAATGCTATCTTCCTTAAATTTTGCTATTGTACTTAACGTTTCTTTTTGTGAATGATAACCAAATCGACTTGAGAAATTTCCTAAAGCCCAACGAGGCAACATGGGTTGTTTTCCTGTTAGGTTGGTATAGTTATCGATAATTTTCGACCACGAATTTCCAACAACAACTTGATAAGTTTTTCTACCAGAAATAGTTTCGTAAGTCAGTGTATTGTTTTTGTTGCTATCCAAATCCAAAAAGCCAATAGGAGCGTTGTCAAAATGTAAAAGATATTTGTTGGACGACAACACAATGGGCATAGTGTAGTTCATTAATTCACTTTTGGTTTCATAACCATAATGAGCTTTATTATAAAGTTGTAGGCGATGACCACGTCGATTCATACCCAGTGCACGAGCACCAGCACCATAAAGCACTTCGTCAGGTTTCAAATTAAAACTCAACCGTTCAAACTCATCGGTTTTTTGATAACCATATTGTTCTGAAGTAACTTCCTTGTTGTTGTACCAATATGAAATTTTAAAAGGTTGTTTTTGGATTTTTGCGGTCAATCCACAGGATTTATATTGAATGTATTTTTCTTTTTCCTCGAAAGACAGCATATCACAATCTGAAAAATCGACAAATCGTTCAACGGTATGAGATTGAGATTTTAATACTTCGCCTTTTGGAATAAAAGTAGTCTCAACTATTTCTGGGGTAAAAAATTCAATTTTATAAGTTCCATCGTTCACATAGACATTTAAAACCGTAGTATCTTGCACTTCTGCATTTATAAATTTTCGTTCATTAATAGCCTCTGGAAATAACCAAAGGATGGCTTCCTCAAAATTTTCACGCCATAATTTTTCGTTATGCTTGCCTTCAGGAACTACTTTTGAAGCAATGTTTTTTGAAGGAAACCCATTGTTCTTTAATGTTTCAATCATTCGATTCATATCACTAACCGTCTGGCTAATTTCACTACGGCTAGTGTTTTGTCCTTCCTCCCCTCCTGCCAAAAAGTACATTTTAGTATTGGTTATATCGGCATGAGTTTTTGTATAATCAAACACTTGAGGAGCAAACCAAAACGCTGGGGAATACACTCCTATTTTACCAAAAACCTGAGGATATTTTAAAGCTGCATAATGCGATATTAAACCTCCCATTGAGCTACCAAAAATGGCAGTATTGTTTTTATCTTTTAAAGTTTTATAGTTGGCATCCACATAAGGCTTTAGCGTATTGACGATAAAGTCCAAATAAGCATCACCTTCTCCTCCGCCGTATTTTTGGTGTTTCCAAGGCGAATATTCGTCCAAGCGTTTGTCACCACCATGATCAATACCAACAACAATAAGTTCTAATTGTTTTTCTTTAAAAAGTTTGTTTAATGTTTCATCTACTTCCCATTCTCCATAACCTGATGTGGTTGTGTCAAACAAGTTTTGCCCATCGTGCATATAAACAACTGGAAACGATTTTTTTGAGACCTTATAGTTTGGCGGCAAATAGATCCAAACCCGTCTGTTGCGTTGAAGTTGTGGAATTTCAAAGTTTTTTGAAATGATAGAAACATTCTTAGCTGCCGTGGATTTTGGCTTGGTATCAAAAAGGTGTGACCATCCCTTAATACTTAATTTTAAGGTATCGTTGGGTTTATTAAAGGTATAAGACCTATTGTCTATGGGCAAACCGTTTTCGTCGCATTCGACTGTTTGCCAAGAACCTTGTGTAAACTTGAAAAGAATAGGGTTGTTTTGTTTTGGTAACGTGATATAATAATGACCATTTTGCTTATGTAGTTGAAATGCTTTTGTCCCTCCAGACCAGCCTTCAAAACTTCCAGAAACAAAAATATGAGTATCCTCAGGAGTTTGTTCTGGCAAAGATTCAACCATTAGGGTCACTTGAGAATATGCTATATATCCCAATAATAAAACGAGACTATTTAAAAGAGTTTTCATTCTATAATTTCTTAGTTGTTAATAACAAAACACCCTGAGATTCTAACATTAAAAAGTTATCCCAATACATTGTCGCTTCAGAGATGATATTATAAAGTGTTTCCCCTTTTAAATTCATTTCAGAAAAACGCTCTAATTTTAACTTAACAGGAGAATTATTTTTATTTAAAATACAAACTACTGTTTCATCTTCATATGTTCTAAACAATGTATAAATACCATTTTCAGGAGCAAAATGAACAGTTTTCCCCTTATGGATTGCCTTGCTATTCTTTCTATAATTCATCAATTTTCCAACAAACTCCTGCATTTGAATTTGATCTTTAGACAATCCATCACCCGTAAAGCCATTTACTACATCATCTGACCAACCACCAGGAAAATCGCTTCTAATAAGCCCGTGATCTCCAGGTTTTTCAGTATCGTTCATCAATACTTCGGTGCCATAATACACTTGCAAAGTTCGTGGCAAACAAACCATATATGCTAATGCCATTTGTGTTTTGGCAAGATCTTTATGTAGCTGTGTGTAAATACGACTCATGTCGTGATTATCAGGAAAAATCAAGATATTTTCAGGGTTTGCATAGGCAAAATCGTTTGCTAAACCTTCATACATACGCACCAAACCTGTTCCCCAAGATTCTTCCTCATTTAGCGCATCAACAATGACTTGTTGCATGGGAAAATCCATCACGGATTTCAAATTAGACTCATACCCATTACTATTTAGATGACCGTCTTGCCAATAGGCTACTAATAGCGGATTTGTGCTCCACTCCTCACCAACAATATTGAAGTTGGGATATTCATTCATGATTGCACCTGCCCAATGGCTCATGAACGTTTTGTCTGAATATGGATAAGTGTCTTGACGAATGCCTCCCAACTGCAAAGTTTCTATCCACCAGATACTGTTCTGGATGATGTATGTTGCTAAAAAAGGATTACGTTGGTTTAAGTCAGGCATTTCACGAACAAACCATCCTTCATTCATTTCGGAACGATCTTTTTGCGAGACATAGAGGTCTTGATTGACCGTTCGGCGGTGGTTAGAGTTTTTCAACTCCCCTCCGGTTTCCAGAGCTTCTTGTTGATTTATCCAATCGTCAAAAGGCAAATCGCTCATCCACCAATGGTTGCTCCCACAATGGTTTGCTACCATATCCATAATCAACTTCATATTTTTTTCTCGCATTTTTTGTGCAAGAGTCCTATAAGTTTCCAAGGTTCCAAAACGAGGGTCAACTTGGTAGAAATCAGTGATTGCATATCCGTGATATGACGAATTTGGCATATCGTTAATGAGCATTGGAGTTGGCCAAATTGCAGTAAATCCTAAATTCTGGATATAATCAAGATGATTGATAACGCCTTGAATATCGCCTCCATGACGCCCATAATCGTCATAACGATTGATGGTATTTTCCTGTAAATTTTCTACGATATCATTTGACGAATCACCGTTAGCAAAACGATCAGGCGTAATCAAATAAATTGCATCACTACTATCAAATCCCACAAACTTCTCAGCAGATTTAGTTCTAGATTTCAACTCATAGCTATGTGTTTTTTGTTTGCCCTTTTCATCTTTAAATACAATATCAAATTTCCCAGGTTTTGCGGTGTTAGAAATATCCAAATCCACAAACAAATAATTAGGACTATCTGCTTGATGGATTTGGTTTACTGTAACACCTGGATAATCTACTTGAACTGAAAATCCACCTATATTTTGGTCTTTTACCAACAATTGCAACTGTGTATTTTTAAAGCCAATCCACCAATGTGGTGGTTCTACACGTTCTATTGTATTGTTGGCAACTGGAATATGGTTTTGAGCCGTTTTTTGTTCTTGTGCATCTCTACACCCTGACAAAAACGTCATGACAAACAATATAATGAAATGAAGCCTCATAATATAGATGGTTTTTAGCTTAAGAACAAGATGTCTGTTTTTATTAATTTTAAACTTTCACCATTTGATTAGGTTCAACCGTCACATGCTTACCGTTTACCAAGATGGTTAAATCTGTAGAACCTTCCAGTTCAAAATAGGTTTGATTTTGGGTAACATTGACTTTCAGTATTTGATTTCTGAAATTAATTTTAAAAGAATACGCTTCCCATTGTTTAGGAATTTGAGGTTCAAAGCTCAGCATATCATTTTTAACACGCATTCCACCAAATCCTTCAACAATACTCATCCAAGTTCCTGCCATTGAAGTAATATGCAGGCCTTCATGAACTTCTTTGTTATAATCATCTAAATCTAACCTTGAGGTTCTCAAATAGAACGTATATGCCTGTTCCATTCTTCCAAGTTTAGCTGCTTGAATACTATGAACGCAAGGCGACAAAGAACTCTCATGAACGGTGAAGGGTTCGTAGAAATCAAAATGTCTCTCTAATTCTTCTTTTGAAAAATGGTCTTCAAAAAAGTAGAATCCTTGTAAGGTATCAGCTTGTTTGATATAAGGTGAGCGTAAAATGCGATCCCAAGACCAATGTTGATTGATAGGACGTTGGCTGGCATCTAACTTATCTACAGTTATCAGTTCTTTGTCTAAAAATCCATCTTGTTGCAAATACACTTGATGTTTTTCTGAATAAGGGAAGAACATATTATCGGCAACTTGTTTCCACTGAGAGATTTCAGTTTCAGACAAATCAACTTTATTTATAATTCTTTCATAATCAGAACAATATTCTGATTTAATTTTACTTATATTTTCAATAGTATAATCAATACACCATTTAGCAATATAGTTGGTATAAAAATTATTATTAACATTGTTTTCGTACTCATTAGGTCCAGTAACACCTAAAATGACATATTTGTTTTTGGCTGTTGAAAACGTAGCGCGTTGATGCCAAAAACGAGCAATTCCAATAAGAACCTCTAAACCTTTTTCAGGGATATAACTATAATCTCCCGTATAGCGTTGATAATTATAGATGGCATAGGCAATGGCTCCATTACGATGAATTTCTTCAAAGGTGATTTCCCATTCGTTATGGCATTCTTCTCCATTCATAGTTACCATTGGATATAGTGCTGCACCGTTTTTAAAGCCGAGTTTTTCAGCATTTTCAATAGCTTTATCCAAATGGTTGTAGCGGTATTCCAATAAATTTCTAGCTACTTGTTGGTCTTTGGTTGCCATATAAAAAGGGAGGCAATATGCTTCAGTATCCCAATAAGTGCTTCCGCCGTATTTTTCCCCAGTAAAACCTTTAGGTCCAATGTTTAATCGAGCATCTTTTCCTATATAAGTTTGATTGAGTTGTAATATATTAAATCGGATGCCTTGTTGAGCCTTAACATCACCTTCTATGGTAATATCTGCCATGTCCCAAATCTTTGCCCAAGCTTGTTTTTGAATTTCAAACAATCCTTCGAATCCTAATTTTATAGCTTTTTTTAGGACATCCTTGGCCGCTAGCACCAATTCGTTTTTATTGTGGTTTCTATCAACGGTATATCCTCCAAACTTATGCACGCTAAACGTTTGATTTTGTTTGATAGAAGCTGTATAAGTAAAGCTGATTTTTTGCGCTGTTTGCTCTATTGTTGGCTCTACTTCATACTTTTTTTGTTCGACAAAACATTGTGATTGCATAAAGGTACATGTATGAAAATGGGTTTTCATCGTATGAGCCTCAATAAATGCTTGTTCTGAAGTATGCGTTAATTTTGTGACATTCCAAAATTGGTCATCCCAATTGCTATCTTCGTTGGTAATTCCTGCATCGATATAAGGAGTTAGACTAATTTTGGCATCGGTATTTAATGGAGTTACTTGATATTTAATAGCACCTACTTCATCCAATTCCAAGCTCAAAAATCGGATTGCTTTCACCTTTATCTGAACATCGTTGGGCATAATAGCTACAAAACTTCGTGACAACCACCCTTCTTTCATATTGAGTTCTCGTCGAAAATCATCAACCCGCTTACAGGTATTCAGGTCTAAAGGTTCGCCATTGACAAAGACATCAATTCCTATCCAACTTGGTGCATTCAATACTTTTGCAAAATACTCTGGATATCCATTTTTCCACCAGCCAACTTTAGTTTTATCAGGGTAATAAACACCTGCAATATAGCTTCCTTGAAAAGTATCTCCTGAATAGGTTTCTTCAAAATTGGCACGTTGTCCCATAGCACCATTTCCAATACTAAACAAACTTTCAGAAGATTTCACACGATAGGTATTAAACCCCTCTTCTATTATAGACCAATTGTCTGGTTTTATATAATCTTGATTCATTTTTCAATTAATTCTTTAATAAAATCGGTTGAGATTTCTGTAAAATCTTTAAATATGTAATCTGCTTCATGAAGCACTTCTTGTTCTCCTATACCAATAGAAATCATATTGGCTACATTAGCTGCTTGAATCCCTGCAACAGAATCTTCAAAAACTACGCAATTACAAGGGTCTTGATGGAGTGCTTTAGCTGCGTTCAAAAATACTTCTGGATTGGGTTTTGCTTTTGTAACATCATTACCATCTACAATGGCATGAAAGCTTGAAATAAGATTAACCTTTTCCAAGATTCTTCTAGCATTTTTACTTGCAGATCCCAAGGCAATACCCTGATTATTTTCTTTTAAATAATTTAATACTTTGGGAACATCAGGAAGGATTTCATCTTCGTCCATTTTATTTATATATTCTAAATAGTCGTTATTTTTTCTTGCCATCAAGGCCATGAATTCATCTTCAGAAACGCTTTTGTTTCCCCAGCTTAAAATTTTTTCTAACGATCTAACGCGACTCACGCCTTTCAGTTGTTCGTTTTGTTCTTCACTAAAATCGACATCGATACTATTGGCCAATTTTTTCCAGGCCAAAAAATGGTATTTTGCCGTATCGACAATCACTCCATCGAGGTCGAAAATGAATCCTTTTACATTCATTATTTATGTTGTTTGTTTATTTAATTTGTCATTGATTCTAAAAGACAACAGTCCCGCAATTAAAAAGCTAACACCACTTACAATCAAGGCATAAATGGCTTGATCGTTGTAGAGGTATTTCACCAAAAGACCTCCAATTATGCCGTTGATGATTTGTGGGATAACTATGAAGAAATTAAAAATCCCCATATAAACTCCCATTTTTTTAGGAGGTATAGAGCCCGCAAGCATGGCGTATGGTATAGACAAGATACTTGCCCAAGCCACCCCTATCAATATCATTGGTAGGATAAGCCAGGTAGTATCTGAAATGAAATAAATAGAGATTAGTCCAATTCCGCCTAAAAATAGAGCTATAGCATGTGTTTTTTTTCGAGTTAGTTTTTTTGCTACGGAAGGCAATAGAAATGCGACAATAGCAGAGACTCCGTTATAGACACCAAATAAAATCCCTACCCAGTTTCCTGCTTCTTGATAAGTTTCGCTACTAGAATCTGACGCAGGTAGCCCATAAATATGCTGTGCTATTGCAGGGACAGCAAAGACCCACATCCCAAAAAGAGCAAACCACGAAAAAAACTGCACCCAACTGAGTTGACGCATTGTTTCAGGCATATTAGCAAAATCTCTAAAAATGTCTGTTAGCTTTGCTTTGGGTTGTTTTTGAGAAATATTTTCGTCGGTAGTTGGCTTGTTTTTTTCAAATTGTTCAAGTTCTTCTGGAGTGTATTCTTTGGTAGTAAAAATGGTAATCAAGATGGAGCCCACCAAGACAATAGCTCCTATTATAAATGACCAGAGAAGATTTTCTGGCACAGTTCCTTCCTCAGATGTTTTGGCCATTCCAAACCAATTGGCAAGCATCCATGGCAACCAAGACCCTATTACAGCTCCTATACCAATCAATGCTGTTTGTATACTGAACCCTTGTGTGGTTTGCTCATCAGAAAGATTATCGGCCACCAATGCTCTAAAGGGTTCCATTGCGATATTGAAAGACGCATCCATGATCATTAACATTCCTGCGCCTACCCACAGAGCAGGTAGAATGGCAATCATGAAATCGGCTTGAGGAATAAGTATCATCCCAACTGAAGCCATAACAGCTCCCAATAGAAAGAATGGTTTTCTACGTCCAAATCGCGTCCATGTATTATCACTATAATGCCCAATGATTGGTTGAACAATCAACCCCATTAAAGGCGCTATCAACCAAAACCATGACAATTGATGGACATCTGCACCGAAAATTTGGAGTATTCTACTTGCATTAGCATTTTGGAGGGCAAACCCCATTTGAATTCCTAGGAATCCGAAACTCATATTCCAGATTTCCCAAAAATTTAAGGTACGCTTTTTCATTAATAGTATATTTAAATTAATACTATTTTGACAAGCGCTATGACTTATCAAAACTTATGGTGAGAAGTGAAAATATAAGTTTTGATTCTGCGGTAAAGATATAAAAGTTTTTAAACAAGTAATGTTAAAAATACTACTTTGTTGATTCTCTCTCTATTAGCTCTGTTTCAATGATTACTGTTCTATAATAATCATCATCTTCATTTTCCAGTTTATCAATCAACAATTCAGCAGCCTTTTCTCCCATTTGCTGTGCATGTTGGCTCACCGTTGTTAAGCTTGGTGTAGCATGTCTTGACAACACTCCATCTGTAAATCCTATAACTTGGACATCCTGCGGTATTTTCAGTTTTAGTTTTCTTGCGACTTTCATGGCTGTTAAGGCATATAGTTCATTTACCGCAAAGACTCCATCAATATTTGGATTATTTTTAATAAGCTCTTCTATTTCCGCTTCCAATCCCTCTAAATGATCTTCCGAATCAAGTTCTTCATCAATTTTCAGTATCAATTCTGGTTTTGGTTGAATTTTATATTCATCTAGAGCAGCGAGATATCCTTGAGTTCTTAGCTTACCTACACTTACATAATCTTTGGTGGTAATGATGGCTATATTTTTACAACCATTCTCAATTAATTTATTAACAGCTTTTTTAGACCCCATCAAATCGTCTACAATCACCTTGTCACACTTAACATCATTTACGACGCGATCAAACATCACGATAGGCATACCTTGATTTATGGTTTCGTGAAAATGATGGTAGTCTTGTAGTAAAAGGGTTTCTTTTGAAATAGACAAAATAAATCCGTCTATACTTCCGTTGGCAAGCATTTCCATATTCAACACTTCTTTATTAAAAGATTCGTTGGAAAG
>Ga0055584_100001109_pt1 | contig 26307 bp, 25 predicted proteins | sample OSDHelmetaG_FD_58716 | JGI IMG/M metagenome (GOLD analysis project Ga0055584, IMG submission 58716) | Pelagic marine sediment microbial communities from the LTER site Helgoland, North Sea, for post-phytoplankton bloom and carbon turnover... | ecosystem: Environmental > Aquatic > Marine >...
CCCCAGTGCGATTGTTGGAAATGGTCGAATTTAGTATGCGAGTGGTTCGAAAGGCGTAAATACCGCCCCCGTCGCCACCAGCGCCGTCAGGACGACTATCGTTGCCGTTTCCCGCTGCGTTTCCGTGAACCCAGCAATTTCTGATTTCAAGGAAAGCACCGGCGCTATAAATCCCACCCCCGCTGTCACCTTTGCTTTCGGTTCCATCGGGTGCCTTTCCACCGGTAATAATGAGACTATCCAACACTACTGTTTTAGTGTTTTCCGCTCTAAACACTCTTGAATCCGCAGCGGTTGGCGTTCCGCTTTCGTCTGCATCGCCTGTAATTGTTACTGGATTCGCCCGCGCCAGCGAACTCCACACCGGGGCCGAGATCGAAGCCGCCTTCGTCGAAGCGCTTCATCGCGCCTTCACCGAAGACCGCGAACCCACCGAACTCGATCTCGGCGAAGTCCTCAACAACACCGTCCCGCTCGCCACCACCATGAGCGAATCCATCGAGCAGCTACGCCATTGGTCCAAAACCCGCGCCCGTCACGCCACCCACGCTGACCGCCCCACCAACGGCAAAGGCAAGCTTGACCTATCCTGACCGGCTCCAGAAAGCGGACGTCGGATGAGACCCTCCTCCCGGACGCAGAGGGAGGCCGGGTCGGGAAAATCCATGCCTCGCACGGGTGGGTTTTCTTTTAGCTAGCAGGTCATAGAGGGCGACACCGATCTAGTGAAAAGCATTTCCCATTTTCGCTGTGTAGGGAAGATACAATTCCTTAGCTGTGTTCCTATTTGCCACACTCAATTCGAGTTCGGCTCATGTCTGAATCAATTCAATGATATGCTTATCTAAGAAAAATCAGATACTTTCTGAATAAGAAATTCGCCAGAGCTGATCCGGCGACCAAGCCGAATTGTGCGAACCACGGATTAAGCCCGCGGGAGATGAGGGTGGGACCGCAGAGCAGGCCTGCAGCGAAGGAGAGGAACGAGATTCCGACAAATAACAAAAACTCTCGACGGCGTGAATGACGGCCCGACGTGAACACGAAGCGGACGCTCAATAGATAATTGAACAAAGCTGCGCCGGGAAATGCAGCGAGGTTGCTCATAATGGCGCGGTGCTCCTTGATACCGTCAGGCATTCCTCCTTCGACGAGATAGTCGTGTGCAGGAAAAATAGAATGCGAAAACCAAGCGAATAGGCCTAGGTGGACAATGGTGGAAGCTCCGCCGAAGACGGCATATTTCACGAACTGAAAGCTGACGGGTGAGTCCAGGGAACCAATCCATGCGAAGGTGGAGCGTGCTCCGTCTTCTCGGAAACTCTCTGCGACAGCCTTCACGTCGCGAACGACGGCGTCCAAAATTGAGAGTTTCATGATCGGACGTGATCGCCGCTTCGCGGATTCCGGGGCACTCAAAAATTTTCCAGCACGTAGGTCCAGAGCCGTAGCGTGAGCCAAGTGAGGCCCACGCTACACGCCAGATCTAAACTTCCGAACCGATGCCATAGCGGTTTGCTCTTCTGAAGAGACTCGGACGGTCTCGCAATGAATGCAGGAGTTTCTTTTCTAGTCCACGCTTTCCGTAACTCTTCGACGAGAGTCTTCGGGGATAGTCCCGGTTTTTCGTCGGTCTCTTCGGGTGTGCCGAGTTTTGCCAGTTCTTCCGCTTTGCGTAGCCGGTGCATCGCTGCTGCACCGGCGATCAGGAGAAAGTATTCCGTGTGATATTGCCGATTGATCATCCAGCCGGAAACGACGTTTGCTATGAGGAATATCAGCAATACCCGTCGACATCGCTCCTGCGTATCGTCAGCAGACTTAGTGACGAGCAATGTGTGAACAGCGCACCAAATCGCGGCTATATATAGGAATAGACCATAGCGCCCCAGATCCGCCCCAATTTGAACGTAGCTGGAATGGGTTGCCTTCGTCACGATCATATGATTGGTTCCTTCGACCCACGGTATGTAGGCGACAAATTGATTCCAGCCGACTCCGGTGGGATTGTTGCCTTCGGCGGTCTTCGCCATTTCCCAAGCGAGTAGACGTCCCTGCACACCTTCGTCGGACCGTAGGTCGCCCATCTCGCTCATGCGCGGGAGGAAACTGAGCGCGGGAATTCCACCGAGAATTGCTGCCGACAGAGCGATGGCTTGAAGCCATTTGGGTTTTCCGATCACGAAGGCCATCACCACGGTCGCTCCGCCAACGAGATAAGCGCCCTTCGATTGAGTGAGCCAAGCGCAGTAGAATGCGATCCCCGCCAAGATCGGAAATACCACCCAGCGGGAAGTGAAGCCTTGTTTCCAAAAATACAGAAGGTAGCTGGCCGGAATCGCTACGACGACACTGTGACCGAGCGCATTCGGGTTGTCGTGGAGCCAAGTGTTGATCGCCATGCGGCCCATCTGGGTGAAATGGTTGTTCTCTGCGCTAGTGATATCGATTCCGAATTTGGTTAGCACGGCGAAACTGGCGATGACAATGAGAGCGCCGTTCCAGAACTTAAGATAGCGTTTCAAGCGGTCCCAAGTGTTCAGCGATTGCACTGTCAGCATGTAAAATGAGAGCAACGGAAGCACGGCCATGATTCCGGCGTCGGCGAAAAACACGATGTAGGCGAGATAGGCGAACATCGCCCAATCGTGCGGGGTTCTCGCGAGTCCGGGCAAGGGTGAGGGGCGGGAGCGGACCGCGACAAGAGCGAAAAACCAAAGGGCAATGATCGGCTTGATCAGTCCGACTCCCGACAGGCTGGGAATCCAATCCTGGGGCCGAATATAATAGAAGAGGAGAAAAAATACCGCGAAGAAAAACTCCATGGGACGGGTAGACAAGGGCTGAAGCTAAGGTCCGGAACCCTACCTTGATCTTTGAGGGACGCAACTAAGCGAAACTGGTCGCTTCTCTAAGGATTTTTGCGTAATCGTTGGCGGAGCGTTCCCAGCTCGGAGATTCCGCTCCATCTTCCAACGCGAAGGTTCGCTCCAAGGTTGACTCGATCGCTTTGATATACGATTCAGGATCGTTTTCCGGTACGAGCGTTCCTATCCTGGGGTGGTTGATCCGCTCTGCGATTCCTCCGACCTCCGTGGATATGCAGAGTAGATTACAAGCCATCGCTTCGTGAATGACGTTGGGAAATCCTTCGTTCCGGCTGGTGAGGCAGAGCAAGTCGGCAGCGTTCATGTGGAGCGAAACCTCCTCGGGAGAGCAGCGACCCAGAATTTCCACTTCGTTGGCTGTTCCGAGACGGATGGCTTCGGCCTGTATTGCGCCGAGAAGTGGTCCAGTCCCGATCATTCGTAGACAAGCGGGGGCTTTCCCCGCACTAGCTCTTTTGGTGTTCCATATCGCATGCGCTTGGACGAGGAACAGGGGGTTCTTCACTGGCAGGAAGTTCCCAACGAAAAGAATCGAAGGTGCGTCGCTAACGATTCCGAGACGTTGTTTGGCTAGTTCGGAATCTATAGGGCGAAAAGTATCGGGATCGACTCCGTTGTAGACGACGTGTAGTTTTTCCGGTGCTGCTCCTGCCTCGCGCAGCCTACGGGCGAGATCTGCGCTCCGGCAAATTACTTTCTCGCAACGCCCGATGGCTTCAACAATTTTACGCCTTCGGATCGAATCGCCGAGATAGCCGTGGGTGTCGGTTCCTTGAGTAATCAAAACAAGAGGAATACGTTCGTTGTCGCAAAGTCGGGCAAGTGCACAACCGTCCGGAAATAGCCATGACCCGAGAACGACATCCGGTTGAAATTCATTTATCAACCTCCGAAAATCCTGTTCGAGATCCCGTTGCATGAGCATGTCGTTCCAGCGGCCTCCGAATTTCGGGAGATAGCGAACCTTTGGAAATATGGGGGCGAAAACCGAATCGCCTTCCGACGGGACGGCGACAGAACACCTGTTCCCTGTCCAAGCGGTCAAGCTCGGGCGGGGCGATATTACGCGGATATCGAATGACTCGCTCTTTCGCAGACATCGGAGCAATTCGGCATTGTCCGAGCCACGGACAGAATTGCCTTCGTCAGGGAATAAATTCGATACGAAGAGCAGCTTCATCGGTCGGGCCAATGGATAAGAAAAAAACCAGGCTGGAAATTGTATTTTAGATAATTCCCGGTCGAGGGATGGGAAATGATGTTCCGGGCTGGACAGTCGATACGGATAGTCCGAGCACGGGATCGCTCACTCCTTTTCGCCGAGTTTCCAATGAACGCGAGCAGGATTGAATCGGAATTTTTGTTTGAATCTCTGCATGCTCTTTCTGGCACCGTAGGTTGTTCCATATACATAGTATTTTACGGTTTCTCTCGTGGAGATAATATCTTTCGCGATCTCGGTGATCAAGAGGGGAACGACTCCGCTGGTTTGAAAAGATGAATGACCGTAGATAGATTCGATCATACATACCTCTCCGCAGATAAAGCATCCGGCATAGGCAACAAGACGACCGTCCTTTTCGACCCCATAAAAAACGTAATCGTGTCTCGGATCCAACGTCGGGGGATTCCGGTTCGGGCGAACACCCTCGTCGAGCAACGATTTCGGCATCGGTCTACCCTGCCGTTCCTCAGCAGATGTTACGATCTCGTGAATATCTTGAAGCCAATCGTTGAACGAAATCTGCCCGACAGTGAACCCCTCGCGAAGAGCCTTCTTGCAGTTCCGGCGGGCGGAACCATCTATCGACATGAAGTAGTCGTCCCAAGAGTTCTCCAATTCCTTCAACGCGACGCCAAGACTCATGGCCTTCACGATTTTGAATTTGCTGTGCTGCCGTTGGGTTTGCTTGTGGAAATCCTTCACGTAATCCCGAAAGAAATCACAGTTTTTCTTCGCGAAGCAGTATTGGAGATCAATCGTAACTCTCGGGAGTTCTTTTACCTCCCGGACGAATTGGATGAGATTCTCGAATTTATCAGAATTCGTAAATTTCATTCAACTTTATTGGTTCCCTGTTTCAATGTGAAAGCGAATTTGGTTGTCTCCTGAGAGTCGATCTCGAGGTCTTAAGTTTGACTTTAGCTACAGTCTACGTGTGATTCCGAAATGGCATTGCTCCCGAACATCGGCAACTCCGAAGAGATTGAAACTCGAGAGGCAAACGAAGATCTGACTTACCAGTTGGTTTATTCAAGAGAATTTTCGTCACCTTTTGCTCTGAAACCTCTCGACTCAAGCTATCAGTTTCATTTCATTTCCGGCATTTCCTCGCTCTTGCCGACCGTAACGGGAGTTTTAGGCCGTTATGGCGCAATGGGTTTGGTGAAAACCAGTGTGAAAGTCATGACCCCGAAGCGCATATTATACTTGCTCACGAAACGGGGAGAAATCGTTCACAGCGGATGGTTGAACCTTGGGTTCTGCAACTTCTATCCCGTAAAGAGCGGAGACGTCGTGGTCGGGCCCATCTGGACGGCAGAGGCAGAAAGAGGCAAAGGGCTTGCGACATCGGCGCTTCAACTTGCCTTGAATGAGATGATCAACAACGGTCGATCTGGTTTTTTCTACATCGATACGACCCATGACAATCTAGCGGCACAGCATGTGATCGAGAAATCAGGATTCGGCCCGCCAACAGCCACTTTCGTCGAGACAGATCATGGTTGGGAAGTGCACGAACGGCTGCAAAATAGATCGAGGGAAAACATTTCGGAGTAGTAGGAAAGAAACGGTTTGCAAACGAACTGGCGATTATGTGAATTCCCGAGTGCTACATTTCATAAAATGGACTCCGAACACGTTCTCAGGTGAGGATAAATAATTGATCTGACCGGCGAGTATGAGTATTTGATTCCTGCCCCGCAATCCCCCGCAATCCCCCGCAATCCCCCGCAACACCGAACCATCGGACTCAACCCGGAACACATGTCGGATTTACAAAGAACGCCTGAACGTCTGCGCCACCATTTCGAGGTGGAGCGCGAACTCGCATCAAGACTCCGGACATCCAAGATGGATGAGCGATCCGAGCTTCTCGGTGTTCTCTACGATGAACTTTTCGAGCGCGTGCCCGACCATCCTCGGTTGGCGAGACGGGTCACAGAAGAAGAGAGCCGCCGGACAGTCGATGGCCAGCTAAAAATTCTTGCCCCTTTCCTCAAGCCAGAATCGACATTGGTCGAATTCGCGTGCGGAGATGCCCGGCTTGCAGCGGCGGCTTGCTCGGTCGCAAGGCGAGTCATTGGTCTAGATATTTCCGATCAGCGGAATGCAACGGACCGGATTCCGGAGAATTTCGATCACTTTGTGTACGACGGGTATCGTCTCGACCTGCCCGACCAAATCGCGGATGTCGTATTCAGCTACCAGTTCTTGGAACACCTTCATCCAGAAGATGTTAACCCGCATTTCGAACTCGTCCATCGGCTGTTGAAACCCGGTGGCTGGTATCTCTTCGACACGCCCCACCGTTTCACGGGACCGCACGATATCTCCGCGTTCTTTGGCGACGAATTAGTTTGTTTCCATTTTCAAGAATGGACCTTTGGGGCGCTGGCCGATCTCTCCAAGAAATGCGGATTTGGCAAGACTTCGATTTACCGCAGGGGGCGACTTTTGGAAGATCGATTTTCGGTTGCTTCAAACCGCCTCGCAGAATCTATCATCGGGGTCATGCCGAGGCCGCTACGCAAAAATTTGAGTCAACGTCTATTTCAATCGGTAACCCTCGCCGTGCAGCGTCCACGAGATCAGTGATGCAATCGAGAACTCTAGCTTGGCCACGCCTAAATAGGATCAAATGGCTGGCCAGCAAAAGGGCTGGAATCGGTCGACGAGCGATCGAATCCGGATACCGAAAATAATGAAAGTTCAGAAAAGCATCCGGAACGGAAACGAAGGAGCGAGCGGGAGCACAGCAAGACAAGACGGGATATCTGTGGTCATTCCATGCCACAACGAAGCGAAGTATGTCGGCCAAGCGATTCAAAGCGTGATCGAGCAAACATATTCACCGATCGAAATTCTCGTGGTCGACGATGGATCGACCGACGATACGCGTGAAGTGGCCGAAGGATTCGGTAGCGCCGTTGAATATCTCTATCAAGACCACGGAGGGGTCTGTCGTGCTCGGAATTTCGGGATTGGGGTCGCGCGGTTTGCTCACATTATTTTCCTCGATGCTGATGATCGTATGGTAGCTGACGCTGCTGAAATAATGATCTCGACGATGGACCAATACGGAGAAGGTTGCGCGTTGATGACGGCAGGGATTCACTTGACGGGAGATGACGGAGTTCCAACTGCCGAAGCGAGTATGGAAATGCCCGATACGATGATCACCTTCGAGGACTTGATATTGAGGAACAGGGTCGCGGGAAGCCCAATGGCCCGAAAGCAAGCAATCTTGGATGTCGGAGGATTCGATGAAACGCTATCGCATTCGGAAGATAGGGACTTGTGGATAAGACTCGCTGCGAGGTGGCAAGTCGTGAAGGTCGGGCACACTCTCACGATAGTGATCGACCGACCTTCCAGCGCGTCGAAAAATGCGGAGAAAATGAAAACTGGGATGATGAGGGTTCTCAGAAAGAGCCGACAGCTCGAATGCAGCGATAGCGTTTCAGAGACCGATTGGATAGCCGCCCGTTCGGTCGTCCACTACCAATGCAGTTTGATATTCAGTACCCAAGGGCTTCAGCTTTCAGCAATCAAAGAGCTACTTTTCTCGTTGTTTCTCTATCCGGGTTCGTTGCGCCATGTATTTCCTGAATCGCCTTCGTTCCCGCGACTCAGGAGACTGATCGGATTATTCTGTTTCAGGATGCGGACACCCTTAAGGTAGATTCAAGCAGTTCACTGGTATCCGTATCGAGTCAAATACTCGCCAATTACCGATTCGAGAATTTTTTGCTGGTTTGTGTTGAGATTCTTCCTCCATTTCTCCGGATCGTTTTCGATACGAAAGCCGGAAAGGCGTTGGCGGAAGACCGGAGAGGAATCCAATCCACAGAATTCCAGGATCTCGTCGAAGAGACGCTCGGGATCATGGCAGAGGTTCTCGTAGCGAATGTCCAAGAATTGTTCGGAGGGAATTTGCGGTGTCGAAGCCTCCAAGGCATCCATGAAGATCTTCCATTGAATGCCGACCAGCGCGACGAAGGAGAGGTCGTGATGCTCCCATTCCTCTCGATACGCCTCATTGAGTTCGCCCCATCGCCATTGACCGGGGCCTCTCCATCCTAGCCACCACGAGACATTCAGAAACGAACTAGCAACATTTCTTCCGTCGCGCCGGAGGTGGATGAAGAGGGCGTCGGGAAAAATCTCCCTGAGAAATCCGATGCGGGGCCACCCGGTGATCTTCACAGACAATCGGTTCCTCTGCCGTGTAGGAATCTGCTCGAGGGTCGAACGCGCCCTCGAGGCCATAGGCGGGGTGACGTCTCCCGCTCCGAGGTCGCGGAACGACCTGCTGAAACAGGGACAACAGGAATCCCACATTTCGTAACATTCGGAGGGATAAACACGCCTGGCACCCGCCCCTGCGACGGGGAGGCTGGCCAAGTGCATGAAAGATCGAGACAATCGAGGCCGGTCCGGAAAACGATCCGTCAGGGTTGTCAGCCACGATACCGACGGGTGCTCACAAAGAATACGATGGAAGATGGTCGACCCGGTTCTCCCGGCGCCGAGAATGAAGATGGGCCTGTCGAGTTTCATGGTGAAGTAACTGTATCGCCGTGTGAAACGAAGATAGAATCCATCTCGATCGCCGCGCCGGACGAGTCGAAACTTATGGGAACGAAAAGTGCCGGCGAGAAGCCGGAACTGATGAAGCATTCGAGGGACTCTGAAAATGTCGGAGCACCGTCGTAAATGCGCGAAAACGAGATTTCCGAGAGTATTGCAGGAATTTCAGCAAGACTCCCGGATGCACCGTTAAAAACCTCCAGATCGTAGCCTTGAGTGTCCATTTTTAAAAATAGCCTACTAACCGACAAGCGGTCTTTATAGTTTCCCCAAAGTGAATCTACGGTATCGACGTCCACGGCTACCTCGTCGATCACACGATTGGATTCCGAATACTTGGAGGGTTGATTCCGGTCGGGTTCCAGAAAGGAGCTAAATACGTTTTCTTCCGTTCTATTCAATGTCTTGCGACCGCATTCTTTTCCGAGAGCGCATGCGACCACTTCCCACTTTGGATCGGACGCGGCAATTTTTGTGAGCGGCCCGGCTAGTTCAGGAAGAGGTTCGAACGAAACGATCCACCCTTCGTAGTTCGCGTCTCTCCGGAGCATAGTGGCAAATTGCCCCATGTTGGCTCCCACATCGAAAACGCAGTCGATCTTCTTGCTCTCAAGGACTTTTCCCAAAATTTTCGTGAGGCTGAGTTCAGATTTCGAGAAGGCGGATATTTCCTTCAAGCGCTTCCAATTTTTCTCAGGAACTAGAGCGTATCCAGCCTTCGAGAGGGCTTTCTCTAAAAATCTGCGTGCGGATTTCTTGATCATATTGAAAATCGACCGTGTCGAAGTATCGCACTGCGAAGGAAATTCCCAAAATATGAATCATGCCATCCTTGGAATGGTCTGCACCTTCGCGAGTTGTTCATCGGTTCGAGTTTTTAGGATGGTCTCACTTTCCCGTCGCCCTGCGGAGAATGCTTAACATCAGTTCTCTGGTAGGGCGGTCCAAGACGAATACCCAAGTGACGAGGGAAGTGACAGCGAAAATAGCGAGGGCGTTGAGAAAAATAACAAAATAATTATCCGGGTCGATGAAATGGGTCAAAATGGAAAACGGCCACGCCAATAATCCTATGATAATCAATGGGCGGAAAGCGCCGATTTCCAGGATTTTCACGACTTTGATATTCGTTGCGCGTCCGGTGATCACCGATAGAGCTATGGTCAAGATCGTGAACTCTACGAAAAGTGAAATCGCAATCCCGTTCAGACCAAATGGCTCGACCAAGATGATGCTGAGTATCAGGTGGAAAACGGATGCCGCGAGACTAGCCTTCGCTATTCCCGCGTGTTTCCCTTCGGCCGTCAGGTAGCAAAACAGAGGCGACATTCCCCAGAATGCGGCTGCCGGAAAAAGGATGAATGTCATGATCGACTTTGCGGAATCAAATCCGGGTCCGAGCCATCGCTCGATGAATGGAGGAGCGACAAAAAAGAGGCATGTCGCCACAGTGTATGAAGCTGCGACGCAAACTCGGTAGGAACTGTCGAGATACTGCCGGATGTCTTTCTGAGAATTCGTATTCGCCATCTGACCAAATGCCGCCACGAACTGAGATCCGAAAAGGGCGACGATGAACTGGTAGAATAGGGTAGGGATCCGGATTCCGATCCCGTACTGCGTCACTGCCTCCAAGTCCATCGAATGGGCGACGATCTGCATATCCGAGCGCCAACGAAGCTTTTCCGTGAAGTTTAGCAGAATATTGTGTCGGCTATGGGAAATTACCGGCTTTAACTCTTTTGACGTGAGAGGCGGTGTTGTTTCCGCGGGTGTGTGTTTTCCTCCGTAGAAACGTAGCAAAAGTTGCTCGGCTATCACGAGCGATGAGTAGATTATGGTCAGTTCGATCAATGTTAGCGAGTCTCGAAGGAGAAAGACCGAGCCGGCGAACAAGATCTGCCTGCCGCTGGCTACCGAGGTTAAAACATGATAGTTGATCGAGGAACGCAGGAGCGCAGAATAGATGCTGAAGATGAACGATATCCCTGTAATGACGCTAAAGATGGAAACGAGAACGAGGAGTTTTTCCGTAGTCGGCTCGAAGGAATGCGCGAGGGGTGCGATTCCTACCGCTATTCCAAGAGCAAGTATGATTAGTCCAAGCTTCGAGTAAAAATTTTTGAAAGTGGCGAACAGTGCACCGAATCTCGATGTGTCCTTGTCCGTGATTGCTGAACTTAGGAATCGGATCGCAGTACCGCGCATTCCGAGATCGAGTATCTGCAAGTAGGATGTGATCGAAAACGCGAGTATCCATAGGCCATATTCGCTCTGCCCCAGTTTGCCTATCAGGATTGGGGAGACGATGAAGGTGCATAATATCGTGACACCCTGTGCCGCCAAGTTTGAGACACTTGAAACCGAAAGCTTTCGCGATGTCATCCAGCCGCCTTCCGGGAATTTGATTGAAAAGATCTGGAGACGAACCCTCGGTGGTTAACGGTTCGATCTTGGTTCAAATTTGCTAGAAGGAAGTGGAATTGCTCTGCAACATTTCCCCAAGTATTGTTTTGGAGAACGACAGCCCTTGCTTCCGTCGAAATGTTCCGCCCCAATTCTTCCGAGCTAAGAATCTGGATGGTGAGATCGGCGAAGTTCACTGAATCGTCGGAGATCAGAATAGTTTCGCCGTCGATTACCGGTAATCCCTCCGCTCCGATGGTTGTTGATACGACGGGAACCCCCTGAGCCATTGCCTCGAAAATTTTAATCCGCGTGCCGCCCCCTGATCGCAGTGGCACGACTAGAACTTCGCAGTCGTCGAGGTGGGGGCGCACGTCGTCTACCGTTCCTGTGACTTCCACGGCAGAGTTTCTCTTTGCGAGTTCGCGGACAGCCGGGACAGGATCCCGGCCGATGATCCGGAATCGGGCACCGGGTTGACTCTGTTGAATCTGCGGGAAAATTTCCCGGACGAAATATTCGACACAATCGATGTTCGGCAGCCAGTCCATCGACCCGAGAAATCCGATAAGGCCCTTCTCCGGTCTACGCGGTGATGGCGGGGAAAAGAACTCGGTGTCTACTCCGGTCGGGACTGCACCGAGGACGTTAGTCAGTCCGTATTCATTTCGGCAGAAATTGGCGTCTTCGTCGGAAACGGTGATGATCCCGTCGAATTCTTGGGAAAGGCGGCGTTCCGCTTCTTGCATCCGGCGGAATTGATCGCGGAAATAGATCCGGACCAAGGGATTCCGCGTTTCGTTGGCCAATCGTTTCCAAATTTGCGCTTCGATATTGTGTTGGAAGAGAATCGCCGGGGTCTGGAGACTACGGCAATCGATGTTGATGGCCGGGGTTAGAAAGTCGCAGACAATTTGATCGAATTGCCCTGAGGCATCGAGTTCCGCGATTTTGTTCGCGAGTGATGAATTTCGATAGCGGTCGAGAGTGTACGGCCTTGTCGAGAATAGAAAATTTTCGATCAGAGCGCGGAAAAACGCGGGAGACTTTTTGGCAGGTTCACAATTCGGAATCCAGATTTTCTCTCGTGCATAGTCCGCATCGTTCTCTCCGTCGACCAACGATTGCCCTTCGGGTAGCATCGCGAGATAAGTCACATCGTGGTCTTTAGAGATTTCCCGGAGCATCGCATGAGTGCGACGGCGTCCGCCGGTATTGAGCGGGAAGAGGGGACCTGACTTGACCCAAAGGATGCGCATGGTCGGGGCTGTTAGTCGAAGGATTCGGCGTACCATTTCATCGAGAGGTCGAGACCTTCTTCCAGATCGTGGGTAGGGCGGTATCCGAGTTCATCGTGTGCCCGCGAGAGATCGGCGAGCGAGTGCCGAACATCGCCAACTCGGAAGTCCTGATAGATCGGATCGGGAATTTCGAGACCGGGACATTGGCTGACGAGGGCGTCGCGCAGCTTAATGAAAAGTTCATTGAGGGTGACGCGGGTGCCGAACGCGACATTGAAAGCACGGCTGGGATCGGCGAGAGCGAGAGCGGGAGCGGTCGCGGTCGCGGCGAGCAGATTCGCCTGCACGACATTGTCGACGAACGTGAAATCCCGCGATGTCTCACCGTCGCCGTTGATCGTCACGGACTGGCCCGACAGCATCGTCTTCACCCAGATCGGGATCACGGCGGCATACGGGCCTTCGGGATCTTGGCGGGGACCGAAAACGTTAAAATAACGCAACCCGGCGAATTCCATTCCGTAGCTGCGCGAGAACGCGTCGGCGTATTGTTCAGCAATCGCTTTAGTCGCGGCGTAGGGCGAGAGAAGATGGCCGGTTTTCTCTTCGCGTTTGGGCAACTCGGGTTCGTCACCGTAGACGGAACTCGACGATGCGTAGACGACCCGTTTGATCCCGGCGTCCTTCGCCGCGACGAACAGATTGAGCGTGCCGGTCACGTTGTTTCGATGGCTTAGTTCCGGATCGTCGATCGAGCGCGGCACCGAGCCTAGCCCTCCTTGATGCAGAATATAGTCTGCTCCATCCACGGCTTCGCGGCAGGAATCGGGATCGGCGAGATCGCCTTCGACGATTCGCAGTCTGCTTTTCCCATCGTCGGAGAGCGATCCGACTGCCGAATCGAGATTCGACTTGCTCCCGGTAGAATAGTTGTCGAGAGACGTTACTTCTTGGCCTAGTCGCAGCAGATTCTCCACCAGATGCGACCCTATAAAACCAGCGGCGCCGGTTACGAGCCACCGTTTCGGATCGACGGGAAGTTGCTGCTGAAGGGACTCGTAGGCGGAATTCATTCCTTGGATTTGTAGGGACAGACGCGTTCCGTCGAATCGCTAATGTAAGTTCCGGAACTTGCCCGAGAAGTCGCTTATGTCATCGGAATTTTCGACTTTTATATCGGCGAGGAGTCTCGTGGGATATGCTGGCAGGGACAAATTCGTTGCTTGTGTTCTATTTTAGCATATCGCATGAGGCGGCACCGCAGTCGGTATCAGCTTGCGTTGTCGGTGGATCCCACTCGGAATTTATTACATGTCGGAGAAAATCGCAGTTGTCGGATTGGGCTATGTCGGGTTGCCGTTGGCTGCCTGTTTGTCGCGGGAATTCGATGTTGTCGGCTTCGATATAGATACCGTCCGCATCGACGAATTGAATCGGGGATACGACCGCTCGAGACAGATGTCAGGAGACGATATCGCGTCGAACGCTCTCGAATTCCGATCGGATCCGGCGTGTTTGGAATCGGTCGACGTAGTCATCGTCACGGTCCCGACTCCGGTCGACGACCACAAAAGGCCCGATCTGCGCCCGCTGCTCGGCGCTGCGAAATTGGTGGGAGAGAATTTCAAAACAGGTGCCATCGTCGTTTTTGAATCCACGGTTTATCCGGGTGTGACGGAGGAGGAATGTGTTCCCGTTTTAGAAAAGGCGAGCGGCAAAAAGTGGAAACAAGATTTCCATATAGGTTACTCGCCAGAAAGAGTGAATCCCGCCGATGCCGAACATTCGATTGATCGAATCGTCAAAGTTGTAGCGGGAGATACCCCAGAGATTTCTAAAAAACTCGAAGCGATCTATGGAAAAGTCGTGACTGCGGGAATTCACGTCGCCGACTCGATCAGGACTGCGGAAGCGGCCAAGGTCATCGAGAATTGTCAGCGCGACATCAACATCGCTTTCGTCAACGAACTGGCGATCATCTTCCAGCGTCTCGGATTGGACACGGATAGCGTGTTGGCTGCCGCCGGAACAAAGTGGAATTTTTTACCCTTTCGCCCCGGTCTCGTCGGCGGGCATTGCATTGGCGTAGATCCCTACTACTTAACGCACAAGGCGGAGTCGGTCGGCTATCATCCGCAGGTGATTCTTTCCGGTCGCCGGATCAACGACGGCATGGGTGTGTTCGTGGCGAACCGGGTCATCAAGCTGCTCATTGCAAAAGGATCGAAAATCCGGGATGCGGAAGTCCTGATCCTCGGAGTGACGTTCAAAGAAAATTGTGGCGATGTCAGGAATAGCCGAGTCTTCGATATTGTCCGGGAGCTGCAGGAGTTCGGGATGGCGGTCGATGTCTACGATCCTGTCGCTGAAACCTCCGGCTTGGCCGAGAAATATTCGATGGGTATTCTCGACGAGGCAGATTTCCAAAAGGCGAAAGGTCGCTACTCGGCGGTGATTCTCGCGGTCGCACATGATGAATTTCGCGGGATCGACGTCCGGGAATGGGTTGAAGACGAAGGCGTCGTCTACGACGTGAAGTCGGTTCTCCCACACGATCAGATCGACGAGAGACTGTAAACGTCAGACCATTTGCGAGAGGAGATGCTCCCGCGAACGGATTATTTCCTCAGCCGCCATCCGCGGATTCAACTCGAGCACGAGATGATGATGCGGACGGAAAAACTGCGCGAGGGCGCGGAAATCGATTGAGCCAGATCCGATCGGACGATGGTCCCGTCCTTCGCCGTCGACATCGTGGAGATGGAATCCGGCGAGCCGGTCGGCCACCTCTTCCAGCATTTTTGCGGGATCGCCGAGACCGAGCCGTCGCTTGATCTCGGCATGTCCGGTGTCGTGCCAGTGGCAGATATTTTCGTTCTCGAATCGCGAAAGAAACTCAGGCAAATCGGAATCTGCGGGCAGTTCGAGGAAGCCTTCTCTGTTTTCGATCGCGAGAAAAATACCGAGTTCAGTCGCCACGGGAAGCAACTCCCGGTAACTCCGCTCGACGCGGGGGAGCGTGCGCCGGGTGTGCCGCTGGATTTTTCGCAGAGCCTTTTCCCGGTCAGGGCCGGAACTGCTGTCGAAAGCCTTGGGATCAGGAGCCGGAGAAAAACGGCCGAAGTTCAAACTACCCGAGTGCATGACGACGTGAGTCGCACCGACGCTCGCGGCGAATTCCAAGGTATGTTGCGAGTGACGCAACCAAGCCCGTTTCTCGATTCCTTTTTTCGCCGAAGGCTGGAACAGATTCGGCGCAGCGCCCCGGACCATGCTGGGAAGCGGGCAGAAATTGTGGACGGAGGAAATCGCGATCATCTTTTCCCCGACTGCTTTGAGAATGCCGGGAACGAGGCTCGCCGGAACTCCGTGGCTCAGCTCAGCCCGAAAGAAGCCGAGCTCTCGAATTTCCTCCAGCATGGCGTAGCCGTCGGTATGCCGGTGGGAATTCCAGCATGTCGATAAAGAAAGTCGTGATTGCAGGTCCATTTTTCCGACCGCATCCCGCGGCTACGGTTCGATCCTAACGCAAGCAGGGCATTTCCGCACCTAGCGGGTAAATTCTCTTGAGTTGTCCTCCGTTGTGACGAAATCTGCCTGATTGATGAAACACCCGAAATGATCGTCGCGGGAATTTTTGTATTCTGGCTTTGTTCCGGATTGGTTTTCTATACATTTTTCGGCTATCCGATTTTTCTCCGATTGCTCAATATATGTTTTGGCAGGAAATCTACCGCCTTGCCGGACTCTGAAACCGAGTCTCCGCCGTCCGTTACTTACGTCATTGTCGTTTTCAACGAAGAAGCTCGCATCGCGGAACGTCTCAGAAACTTGGAAGAATGCACCTATTCCGGCGACCGGGAAATCATCGCGGTTTGCGCGGGATGCACGGACGACACAGCGGAGGAAGCGCGTCGCAGCCAAGTCAAAATCCCTCTGCAAGTGGCCGAGCATCCGGAGATGCGGGGAAAAGCGAGCGGTCTCAATGCCGGCGTCGCTTTGGCGACAGGAGACATCGTGGTGTTCGCCGATGCAAGACAGCGGTTCGACGTCGCGGCGGTCGAGAAATTAGTCGGGCCGATGCGGGCCGATCCAGCAATCGGGGCGGTCAGCGGCAGCCTCGAGATCGAGTCTTCTTCGAGCGGTGCATCTGTCGGCATGGATCTGTATTGGAAGTTGGAAAAAGGGATCCGGAACGAAGAAGCGAAATGGGATTCTGTGATCGGATGCACTGGCGCAATCTACGCGTTGCGGCGCGAATTGTACCAACCCATTCCGGAAGATACTTTGATCGACGACGTCATCATCCCGATGCACGTGCTGACCACCGGCGCGAGAATCGCTTTTGTGCCCGATGCGAAAGCCTACGATCCGCAGACACTGGCGACGGGCCATGAGAAACATCGAAAAGTCCGGACCTTGGCCGGGAATTACCAGATGCTTTTCCGTTACCCGCAGTGGCTTCTCCCGACATCGAACCGATGCTGGTGGCAATTGATCTCGCACAAATATCTCCGCTTGGCCGGGCCGTGGTTGCTCGTCGCGATCCTCGTTTCGTCGCTCTTGCTCGCGATGGTTTCGCTATTCTATTCAATCGCCGCCGGTCTGCAGATCGCTTGTTATCTGGCTGGAATCGTCGGGCTACTGCTGCCGCGAATTCGTAGCAAAATTGTGACGATTCCCGCCGGGTTTCTCTTTCTCCAATGGCAAAGTCTCCATGCATTGGGCTACTATCTAAAACTCCGGAATCGCCGCGGCGATGGGACTTGGACCTCTGCATGATACGCGCGATCGACAAATGGCTGATTCCCTACCTGCGCCGACGAGTTCCGCGCACGGATGGGCCGGTGCATGTGTGCTTGGCGGTTTGCGATCATTTCGAGCCGCTCCATGCTTCCGATCGCGCAGGAGCACTGCGCCGTCTCGGTGTTTGGCGGGAGAAATTTCCTCCGCTCGTCGATTCCTTTCGCGATGCGGACAGCGTTGGACCGCGGCACACATTTTTCTTTCCGGTGGAACAATACGATCCTGCTTTGCTCGATTTGGTAGCCGGACTTTGTCGCGAAACAGGCTCCGAGGTGGAAATTCATCTCCATCATGAAAACGACAGTACCGAGAACTTTCGCGCGGCGTTGGAGAAGGGAAAAGACGACCTCGTCAGCCACGGATTGCTCTCGCGCGACGCGGATGGCGCGATCCGCTACGGTTTCATCCACGGCAATTGGGCGCTGAACAATTCCCATCCCGACGGGGCGGGGTGCGGTGTCGATAGAGAAATACCTATTTTACGAGACTCCGGTTGCTACGCCGATTTCACAATGCCGTCGGCTCCGTCGCCCACTCAGTCGCGGCGGGTCAATGAAATCGCTTATCTGTCCGATCTCTCCGGTCGAGCGGCTCTCGACAGCGCTGAACCAGTCGTTGTCGGGGAAGGCTCGGCAAACCGGGACGACCTTGAAAAATTGCTCATGATCCAAGGGCCGCTTGCGCTCGATTGGGAACGCCGGAAATGGGGCATTCTCCCGCGCATGGAAAACGGCGACCTCACCGGTGCCAATCTTCCCACGGCAGCGCGGCTCCGATTGGCGATGCGTCAGGGCATTTCCGTCGCGGGTCGCGAGGATTGGGTCTTTGTGAAATGGCACACTCACGGAGGGATCGAGCGCAATTTTGACATGCTTCTCGGCGAGTCGATGCGGAAATTCCACGAGTCGATCGCGGGCCGGGACGACTTCGTTCTCCACTACACGACGGCCCGCGAAATGGCGAATCTCGTCCACGCGGCGGAAGACGGTCTCGACGGAAACCCTCACGATTATCGAGACTACGTCTTCAAGAAAAATGGGTGAGCGCCGATTTGTCCGGTTTTTGCCGTGGTTGGTTCTGGCGATCGTTCCGGTGTTGTTGCTGTGGCCGGGACTCCGCCCGCCGCAAGGTCGGTGGTTCAATGCGTTCTGGAATTTGCTCCACGTTCCCGCGTTTTTTTTCCTGGCCTTGGCGCTGCGCTCCGTTTTCGGATTTTGGCCTGCGGTCGTCGTCGGTATCTTGGTCGCCTGCGGTTCCGAAGCGCTCCAGTCCTTCGGTGGGCGGTCCGGCTCGATCGGCGATGTCTTTTTCGACTGTATCGGAATTGGGCTGGCGATTTTGTGGATGGTAAGGTCGAAATCGCCGGGGCTGTTCTTTTGGCTGCCCGCTTTCATCATAGGGATTGCGTGCCTGTCGCCGGCATGGAAATACGAGTACGCGGAGCGGGCGCATCGAAGTCGTTTGCCGGAGATCAGTGCCTTTTCGACCGTATCAGGACGGATGCTCTGGCAGCCGCAAGGAAACGCGAAAGTCTCGCGAGACGGCGGTTTGCGGGTCGAAATTGGCCGAGGAAAATACGGTGGAGTTTCCTTCCATCCCGGAGAACAGGATTGGTCCAATTACTCGGAAATAGTATTGAAAGTAACAAACCCCGGCAGCGAATTTCGTCTCGGGATCCGCATAGACGATGTTGATACCGGAAAAGTCGGAGGGGGGAAATGGCATAGTAGTTCGGTAGAAGTCGTTCCGGGCGAAAACGATTTATTGATTCCGCTGAAACCTTCGACTCAACAGGGAATGGTCAGTGACCTAACAGGGTTGAGTCGGAGCAAAACGGAGATCGACCTTTCGCGCGTGGCCCGGCTCGTTCTTTTTACCGGCGAAGAGGAAAAGAAACGGGTATTCGTGATCAATTCCGCTTTTCTGCGGCGATGAACGGGAGTAAGCGTCAACCCGATGGGAACTCCGGCAATCAGTGTATTTGGTCTCGGCTACGTCGGTAGCGTGACGGCGGCCAGTCTCGCCGCTCGCGGCTGCGAAGTGGTCGGTTGCGATGTCGCCGAATCGAAAGTGGACTCGATCAACGCCGGGCGCGCACCCATCGGCGAGCCGGGTCTGGAGGAATTGCTGTCCGCGCAGCGGGAAGCCGGAAAAATCCGGGCCACGACCGATGCGGCCGAAGCGGTGCGGGAAACAAATGTGTCTATCGTTTGCGTGGGGACGCCGTCGACTCCGTCCGGGGCGCTCGATCTCCGCTATGTCGAAGCGGTTTCTCAACAGATCGCCGAGGCTGTATCCGCAAAGCGAAAATCGCACGCGGTCGTCTTCCGCAGCACGATGCTGCCTGGGTCGACGAAGCGGCTTGCGGAAACCTACTTCGCCGAGGTGCGCGATCTAGTGACGATCTTTTTCTTTCCCGAATTTTTGAGACAGGGGACTGCTTTGGCCGATTTCAACGATCCAAGTTTGTCCGCGATCGGGTTGTTGGACGAGACACAATCGACCGAACCTGTTTCGGCGATGATCGAGGCGGAAACCGTTAAGATGTCTACGGATTCGGCGGAATTGTTGAAATATGCCTGCAACGCATTCCACGCCTCGAAAGTGGCTTTCGCCAACGAGATCGGGCGAATTGGGAAGGCGGCGGGAATCGACGCGTCTCTGGTGATGGAGACGCTTTGCAAAGACGAGCGGCTCAATATTTCTACCTACTACATGCGTCCGGGAACTCCGTTCGGTGGGTCGTGTTTGCCGAAAGATGTCAGTGCTTTGGTTCAACACGCGCGTCATCTCGGGATCTCCGCTCCGATGTTGGACAGCTTGCTCGACAGCAATCGCCGTCATCTCGAATCGATCTTGGAGCGGGTCGAAAATGCCGGGTCGAATCGGATTTTGCTCTTGGGATTGGCTTTCAAAGAAGGGACGGACGATCTGCGCGGAAGTGCCATGCTGGAATTGGCGGCCTCTTTGTTGCTCCGTGGATTTTCCGTTCAGATTTACGATCCGGAGGTGGCTCCGGAAAATCTGGTGGGGGCGAACAAGCGCTTTGCCGATACGAAGCTGCCTTCTTTCGAGTCGCTGTTGTTGCAGGATTTGTCCGAAGTGTCCGACGACGATACGCCTTTCACGATCGTGGTGTCGAAGCCATGTGTTTCGACGGAAGAACTCGGCTCGCTCTTTGCAGCGAATTCCGGTGTTCACGTCATCGACGTAAACGGTTGGGCGGAGATCGCGGAAATCGCTCCGTCTTACGAAGGTGTCTGTTGGTGAGTCGGCTTTCGGAAAACGGTGACCGCGTCGCCGTAGAGTCCGGCTTGGTGCTCGCGTCCCTCGTCGGTCCATTCCGTGAATTGATCTACGATCTCGAACCCGGATTTTTTCAGGATTTCGATCATCCCGTCCGCAGTCATATTGCTGCGCCAGCCGCCGGTGCTGCCGCCGGTCGTGCCGTGATGGAGGACCCCGACGCCTCCGGGTTTTAACACTCGCTGAAACTCTTGGGCGTAGGCTTCCGTTTCGGGGCGATTGATATGGACGAAGACATCGAACGACCAGACGGCGTCCGCGCTTTCGTCGGAAACTCCGGGAAGGGAGTCGCCGGGCGTGGGGAGAAATTCGATATTGTCGTGGTCGGCGAAGCGTTCCCTGCAGACGCGGAGACATTCTTCCGAAATGTCTATGGCGAAGACTCTGCTGCCGACATCGAGGAGGAACTCGGTCCAACGTCCGCCGCCGGGACCGATTTCGACGATGACGCCATCGGCGGGCATGTGTTTTTTCAAAATGGAACTGACGACGGAGTCTTTCCACTCGGGCGAGGGAGTCCATTCTTCGCCGCCGGCATTCCAGTCCCACGACTCCCAGATCATTTTGTTGAGACCGGCGCTGTTGAGTCCAGGCAGACCGCGCTTCGCTCTGAGTGAATCCATCGCTGCGAACGCTTTCTCCGCCACGGCGCTGGATGCGTAGTAAGTTCCCAGCAGAAAAGTCCACGCAACTCCATTCTGGCGAACGACTTCGCCTCCGAGAGCTAACTTTTTCTTCAGCGAGATACGGTTTCGATTTTCGACGATATCTTTCATCATCCGGAATGACTGTGGAAGATGGGTAGCGCACTGATCCGGAATGGCAATGGATTTCGACTAGACTAAATATAGGTTGCGAATCCTGGGGGGATGAATTATCCCGGACTAGATGGATCTGACATTCGTTTTCCCTTGTTTGGATGAAGAAGAAACTTTCGAATCGTGTATTCGGGCGGTTCGCGAATCTCTCGGGAAGGCGGGTGACTCGCTCGATTACGAAATCGTGGTGGCCGACAACGGGAGCACGGACCGGTCCCGGGAAATAGCCTTGGAGCAAGGGGCGCGGGTCGTGCCGGTGGAGACGCGGGGATACGGAGCCGCGCTGCGGGGCGGAATCGAGGCGGCCGAGGGCGAATACGTAATGTTCGCGGATGCTGACAGCACTTACGTCTACGAGGATGCACTGCCGCTCTACGAGAAAGCCATCGAACACGATGCGGACATGTCGATCGCCTCGAGAATCACAGGAACGATCGAGCCGGGCGCTATGCCGTTGCTGCATCGTTGGGCAGGAACTCCCGTGCTGACTTTTCTGATCAATCTGCTGTTCGGCGGTCGTCTTTCGGACTGCAACTCGGGATTCCGCTGTCTCAAAAAATCCGCCTACAAAAAATGGGGCGTGCGATCTAGCGGGATGGAGTTCGCGTCGGAGCTGCTGATAAAAGCGCTCAAGCACGATGCGAAGACGGTGGAAATCCGGTCGGGTCTGCGCCGAGGTCCTGAGGGGCGGATCGCGCACTTGCGGACGTGGCGCGACGGGATGCGGCATCTCCTTTTCATCCTTTCGGAGCGCCCGCGCTTGTTCGAGAAAACTGGGCTGATTCTTGTGTGGACGAGTTCGATTTTGCAGATTCTCGCGATCATCACGGGACCGACGGAAATCGCGGGACTGAACATTTTCGATCTCCACTCGAAAGCGTTGCTGTTGCTTGCGGGGATCACCGGGATGCAGCTTTACGTATTCAGCTGTCTGCTCTATCTCCACCGGCGCGAGGAACCAACCAAGTTCACCGCGTTGCTGGTCGGGATCGACGAGGCTTCTCTGTTTTTCGTGTTGCTGTCGGTGCTGGTTCTCGAATTTCTCCTCGTCGGAGGAGTCGTCCTCAATTGGGCGTTCAACGACTTCGCGAATTTGGATTCGGCGAATTTGCTGCTGGGCGCGGTCCACTTATTAGGGCTTCCGCTCATGCTCGCGATCGGGCTTCTCGCGATGAATGTGTATCGCAAGAGCGGGGATTCGTAGGTGTCAATCCGCTTTGCGGCAGAGCACGAGGTATTGCGCGCCGAACGGGCACCAACGGAGGAGCGGCTCGAACTTTCGACACGCGGCGAGCGCGCTCGGGAAAAAGAATACGTAGTCGGTCCGCACAGGTTCAAATCCATTTTTCGCGAGTAGTTTCCGGGCCTCGTACGGCCATACCAGAATCGCGTCGTCGTCGAACGCCACCTTGCTCATGGCGTAGCGGGTGACGGGATTCCACGGATTGTTTTCCCAGAAGGCGAACCATCCGCCGGGCTTCAAATGATCGCGGACAGACTGCAAGGCCGCGTCTCTTTCTTCCACCGGGATATGATGGAAGACGCCGTTGCAGAAGGCTAGATCGAAAATGGGAGTGGGCTGTCGGTCCGTAGACTCGAACGACGCGGAGTATTCTGACCATTGGTCCCAGGCGATTTCGAGAGATTTTTCTGAAGGATCGACGCCGAGAAGAGTGGAGATTTCCAAGGTCCCGAAAAGGTAGGGCGTCGCCGAGCCGGTTCCGCAGCCGAAATCGAGGACGTTGCCTGGATCTACGGAGTATTCTACCAATCGAGTCCGCAGATGTTTTACGCGGGCGTCGGCAAAATACTCTTTCGTCTCTCCGCTTAGCCGCAGCCCTTTGTCGAGCGCTGCGTCGTACTCGTCCGCGAATGCATCGAAGCCGGAGTCGCGATCTTGCGTTTCTTGGGTTTCCATTCTTTGTTCGCGGCGTGAAAGGTTCGTTCGGATCGGTGGCGTCGCCAGCAAAATTCGCAGTCCGATTATACGGCGCTGCTTTCTTTTTGTTACTCTTCGCCGTCTCGCTCGGAATGCAGATCCATTCGGGCGCTTGGTCGAGCGATTTCGGCGGTCATGCCGACGAGGGCGCGCACGTAGTTACCAGTCTGATGGTCCGCGACTACATCGCGGGAGGTTGGCGCGAAGAAAGTCATCCCAGCAGATTCGCGGAAACCTACTACCGGAATTTCCCGAAAGTCGCTATAGGTCATTACCCTCCCGGATTCTATGCGGTCGCCGGGCTGGCACTGTTGCCGACGCGCGATCCGGCGGCGTTGCTTGTGCTGATGGCGTTGTTGAGTGCTGCTGCGGGTTGGTTGACGATGCGGCTAGGGCGGAAGGTAGGATTGGATTCGATTTCAGCGTCCCTTGTCGGACTTACTTTCTGCCTGTTGCCGATTACCCGCACTTACACCGCGATCGTCATGTCGGATCTTCTTCTGACGATATTCAGCCTGCTTTCGGTGATATGCTTTATCCGGTTTTTAGAAGGAGGCAAGATTCGTGATTCTCTGTGGTTCGGGATTTGGGCGGCGGCTGCGATTCTGACGAAAGGATCCGGGTTGGCTCTCGGATTGTTGCCGCTGTTCTCGATTCCGCTGTTGGGTCGTTGGGCGCTTTTCAAAAATTTCCGTCTTTGGGTCTCGGCCTTGCCGGTGTTGCTTCTCGCTCTGCCGTGGATTTGGATGACACATGGAATCACTGCCGAGGGAATGAAGGAGATTGCATGGAGCGCCTATATTTTCGAGGCGGTTCCCTATTATTTCAACGGGATGATTCACGAAGCCGGATGGATCGCGATTTTGTTGGGTATCGTCGGGATTGTCCTTTTGCTTTGGCTCCGGCGGGCAAAAAATAGAGAGATAACAGGAGGCGAGAGTGTGCTGTTGACCTATCCGGTGTGCGTGTTCGTTCTGATCTGTCTGGTTCCCACTGGACTCGACACGCGGTATCTTCTCCCGGTTCTCCCGATCGTTCTAGTCATCGCGACATGGGCAGTGGCGAATTTTTTCAGAATGCGACAAATTGGATATTCAAATCTCGGCGTCTCGGTAGCAATAGCGTTGATTCTTCTCGCGTCATGGAGGCCGGTGGAAAAGCTATACACCGGTGCTGCCGAAGCCATTGCCAAAGCATCGAAAGATCTCCCGGCTGTCCGGAATGAGAGACGCGGGATCCTAGTTTTGACTGACGCGCGCGGCGAGGGAGCGCTCACAGCAAGTGCCGCTTTCGATTTTCCGGATTCAGTGCGGATTTTCCGCGGCACGAAGCTCCTCGGGAGTGTCGATTGGATGGCAACAGATTATCAATTGCTGGCGAACACTCCCGAGGAAATGGCCGAGTTGCTCAAAGAGAACGACATACCTATTGTCATCTTGGAAGCATTGCCCGAAAACGGAAACGTCTTGGCGCACTGGTCGCAGGCAGAGGAGTGGCTGCATTCTGATCCGAAGTCTATACCAGCAACCCAAATCGCCCGGGTGGAGTCGCAGCGGAAGAACCGAAAACCGACCACTTTCACTGTTTTCCAAAGCGAGATTGCGAAGTCTAAGGTTCCTCAAGCAATCGAAACTGTGCCGTGACGGCGCGGTGTTGCGAGGGTCGCTCCTTCTCGGTGATGCACCATTCCGTTTCCCACCGGGAATCACAAAAGAGGTAATCCAACCGCATCCACGGTCCTCCGAGACTGAGCGGGTTTCTCGTCGTGCCTGGGAAAGTGTAGCCGAAACCGCTCCCCCCCGCCGGATGGGCATCTTCGAATTCACTACGGAACAGTCCGTGGATGTATCCGCCTGCTGGGGCGTTTAAATCGCCGGCGATCAACGTGGGGAGGGGGTCTTCGAGAATGATCTGTCGCAGCGTCCGCGCTTCCTCGATGCGATTGTCCCAGAACACTTGATAGGCCTCGCGTTTTTTGCCGAACGGAGTGCCGGGGATTCCGAGGACACCCCATAAAAAGGCACCTCTCCTATAAGATCGAAGCGCATCTCTTGGAGAAATGACATGAATTGCATACAGTGCAATTCGTCCGCCCTCGAAGTCGATCTCGAACCGCGCAGCTACTGGAATTTCGTTTTGGGAGGAAGGAACGCGAATTGATTCTGCCGCGAGGATAGGATAGCGGCTCAGGATGGTGAATTCCGCTTCGTCGATCGTGTGGAGAAATTTCTCGTAGCCTTCAGCCGACGCATAGCCGGCGGCCCGGCTCCCTGCCTCTTGCAGCACGATGACGTCCGGATCCGTCAGATTTTTGAAAGGCTGCAGGCTCTGATTGGCATGTTGACCCCGATTGTAGGTGAGAACGGTTAGGGTGGTGCCTGGCGAAGAGGGAGTCGCAGTCGGTTCGGGCCGCAATTTCCACCCCATGCTGTAGAAAATGAAGATGGCACTCGTAATCGCCAAAAGCACTGAGACGCGACGGCAAAAAAGCAGGCCGATCGGGAAAACTATGATCGCGGGGATGAGGAAAACGATCCGCGGGAAATAGAGTAGGTAGGCGATCGTCAAATTCGACTCGCCGATGAAGCGGAAGCAGAGAATTCCCGCAATCAGGACAAGGGCATAACCGGCGACGGCAATCGTCGCCAAAATTCGACCGGCGCGGTAGATTTTCGCGATGAAATTTCGCCGCGAGGTGTCGTCAGCCAAAATTTCGCCGATTCGCTTCAATCTGCGGTCGCAAAACTCGGGGAATCTCTTTGGCTGGCTTCTCTCGGACATTGTTCGAGGGGGGATGTCGAGATTCGGGTCCGTGAGGCGCTCGAGAATCCCTAGCGCTACCGAATGGAAGGGGCGGATGAATTCACTCGACGGGGTCTGAAATTCCAATATCTGAGTCGATGCCGGGGAGTTCGCCATCGTCCCGATTGAGAATTAGAGAAACGATCAGAATCCCCATTATTAAGACCGCTGCCAAAACTAGGATGGATTCTATGGCAGTGAAACCCGCCGATTCTGAATTTTTGCTCATTTTTTTCTAGGTACGATACACTATCGGATTATGGGAAAAGGGTTGCCGGAATTCTCT
>Ga0055584_100001110_pt1 | contig 26298 bp, 32 predicted proteins | sample OSDHelmetaG_FD_58716 | JGI IMG/M metagenome (GOLD analysis project Ga0055584, IMG submission 58716) | Pelagic marine sediment microbial communities from the LTER site Helgoland, North Sea, for post-phytoplankton bloom and carbon turnover... | ecosystem: Environmental > Aquatic > Marine >...
CAGCATGCAGAAGCTGGATCCGTATCTCAACGTCGATCCGGGCACCATGAACCCGTTCGAGCACGGCGAGGTTTTTGTCACCGAAGACGGCGGCGAGACCGACCTCGACCTCGGGCACTACGAGCGCTTTGTCGATGAGAATCTCACGCAAGACTCCAACGCCACCACGGGTTCGATCTACTCGTCGGTGATCGCCGCGGAGCGCCGGGGTGACTATCTCGGCAAGACCGTGCAGGTCATCCCGCACATCACCAACGAGATCAAGCGTCGGATCAACCGCCTTGTCTCCGACGACGTCGATGTCGTCATCACCGAAGTCGGCGGCACGGTCGGCGACATCGAGATCCTTCCGTTCCTCGAGGCCATCCGGCAGTTCCGCCTCGATGTCGGCCGCGAGAACGTCTTCTACGTCCACGTCACGCTGGTGCCCTACATCGGTCCGTCGGCCGAGCAGAAGACGAAGCCCACACAGCACTCCGTCACCGAACTGCGCAGCCGCGGCATCCAGCCCGACGCGATCGTGTGCCGCTCCGACGACCCGATCAGCGCTGATCTCCGCCGCAAGATCTCCAACCTCTGCGATGTGCCGATGGAAGGCGTAGTGAATGCGGCCGACGCCTCCAGCCTCTACGACATTCCTCTGGTGCTGCACGACGAGGGGCTCGACGACTATGTCTGTCGCATGCTCGGCCTCGATGAGTACGAGATCGATCTCGAGCCCTGGAAAGAGATTGTTGCCAAGGTCGAAGCGGCAACCACGCCAGTGCGTGTCGGCCTGATCGGCAAATACGTCAGCCTCCCCGACGCCTACCTCTCGGTGGTCGAGTCGCTGAACCATGGTGGGCTTCACCACGGCGGCGACGTGCAGATCGAATGGATCCAGGCCGAAGAGGTCGAGGGTCTTCTCGCCGCCGGCCGTCTCAAGGATCTCGATGGCATCGTCATCCCCGGTGGGTTCGGCGAGCGCGGAGTCGAAGGAAAGATCGCTGCGGCGGCCTACGCACGCGAGTTCAACGTGCCGTGCCTGGGCCTCTGCCTCGGTATGCAGGTGATGACGATCGAATACGCCCGCAACGCGCTCAACCTCGCCGGCGCCAACTCCACAGAGTTCGACACCCGCACACCCCACCCGGTCATCGACCTGATGGAGAGCCAGCGCGACGTCACCGACATGGGCGGCACCATGCGCCTCGGGGCCTATGTGGCCCAGCTGCTGCCCGGATCCCGAGTGGCCCAGGCCTACGGCAAGGAGACGGTGTCGGAGCGGCATCGTCACCGCTACGAGTTCAACCCGAAGTATCGCGGTCGATTCGAAGACAGCGACCTCGTGCTCTCGGGCGAGTCGCCCGATGGCCGCCTCGTCGAGTTCATCGAGCTCGAGAACCATCCGTTCTGGGTCGCCACGCAGGCTCACCCCGAGTTCAAGAGTCGTCCCGACCGTCCGTCACCGCTGTTTCGCGAATTCGTGAAGGCCGCGATGGAGCGTGCCGGCGGCCGCAATCCGCAGCTGATCGACGTCGATGCCGCTGTTTCGACAGACGCTGCTTCGACTGCTGCCGAATCGTGAACGAGCCGGGGCCTCGATCGGCTTCGGGGTTCCGCCGCATATCTGAGCGTCAGGTCCACAAGGGTTGGTCCATCGACGTCATGGTCGCCGAGTTCGAGACCCCCGAAGGGGAGATCGTCACCCGCGACGTGGTCCGTCACCCTGGCGCCGTCTCGGTTGTACCTCTCGATGGCGACGAGGTCGTGCTGGTCCGCCAATACCGAGCTCCGGCCGAAGAAGACCTGCTCGAGATCCCTGCCGGCAAGCGTGATGTACCGGGTGAACCGCCGGCTGAGACGGCGCTTCGAGAGCTGGCCGAAGAGGTCGGACTCACCACCACCGCTGCGTTGGTTCCGCTGGCGGAGTTCTACAACTCGGTCGGCTTCTCCGACGAGTACTCCTACGTGTTCCTCGCCACCGACCTCATACCCGTACCGCTCGATCGGCAGGGACCCGAGGAACAACACATGACCATCGAGCGCTGGCCGCTTGATTCGATCGCGGGAGCGATCGCCGACGGCGAGATCAAGGACGCCAAGACCGTCATCGGTCTCCTTGCCGCCCTTCGTCACCTGGGCCGCTGATGGGTTCAGTGGTCCACGCCGAGGATCGGCTCGATCCCGAGGCGGAGGACTTCCTCATCTGGCTCGCGGTCGAGAAGGGCCGCTCGACCAACACGTTGTCGGCCTACCGGCGTGATCTGCTTCGCTATCGCGACCACCTTCGCCGTCGTCGCCAATCGGTGACCACTGCATCAGAGGAGGACGTGCTTGCATTCGTCCACGTGCTCGTGGGTGAGGGGCTGGCCCCGGCGTCGGTCACCCGCACGCTCGTCGCAGTTCGCGGCATGCACAGATTCCTTGTGGCCGAGGAAGTGCGGGTCGATGATCCAGCAGCCGAGATCGAGATGCCTCGAGTGCCTCGCGGGCTCCCCAAGGCGCTCACCCTCGATCAGGTCACATCGCTGATCGAGGTCGTGACCGGCGACGACACTGTCGCTCGTCGCGATCGCGCCATCCTGGAAACGCTCTACGGCACGGGCGTGCGGATCTCCGAGCTCGTCGGCATGTCGCTCAGCGACCTGGATCTCCACGATGGACTCGTGAGAGTCATGGGTAAGGGCAGCAAAGAGCGGATCGTGCCGATCGGCCGCCACGCGGCAATTGCATTGAGCGAGTGGACCGCAGCAGCAGGCCGAGGGGCCATGGAGCCCGAGCGATGGGCTCGCCGCGACGACGCCGATGCGGTCTTCCTCAATCAGCGAGGCGGCCGGCTCAGTCGGCAGGGCGCATGGGGCGTGGTTCGCCGCCACGGTCAGTCGGTTGGACTCGGGGCCGAACTCTCGCCGCATGTGTTGCGCCACTCGTGTGCGACTCACATGCTCGACCACGGCGCCGACATTCGTACCGTGCAAGAACTCCTCGGCCATGCCTCGATCTCGACGACGCAGATCTACACGAAGGTGTCGACCGAGCGCTTGCTGGCTGTGTATCGGGCAGCCCACCCCCGGGCGGTGTCGTGATGGGCGGAGCATTGCACCTGACCAGGCGTTTCTTCGGCGCGCTGCGCCCTGGTGGTCCGCCGGAAGCCGATCGAGCATGGGTCGAATCGGTGCTTTCAGAGGCTGAATACGCCCTGTGGCGCCGTCACTACGGACCGGATCGGCGTCATACGGCCGCCGTGGCACGAGAAGTCGAACGTCGACTGGGAAACGAAGCGACGCCGCCGGTGCTGGCGGCCGCGTTGCTGCACGACATCGGCAAGATCGACGCCGATCTCGGCACGTGGGGGCGCGTGGTCGCGACCCTTTCGGCGAAGGTGGCCGGGCGCGAAACCGCTCAGTTGTGGATCAAGAGCAGCGGCTTCACCCGCAAGGTCGGTCTCTACCTCCATCATCCGGCGATCGGTGCCGACATGCTCGAGATGGCCGGCAGCGATCCGCTGACGGTCGCGTGGGCAGCCGAGCATCATCTCCCGGTCGAGGAATGGACGGTCGACCCCGCCATCGCACAAGTGCTCCACGACGTCGACGACGACTGAAATTGGTTCACGACAGCAGTCGGCGAATCGCGTCGATCAGATCGAGGACGTCGTCTCCGGCGTCGGGTCGAGAGACGGAATGCCACTCGACGGCGATCCCGCCGCCCTCGAGAGCGATGACCGAGAGTCCGTCGGTCAGTTCCTGAGGAAGCGAGAGCCGGGGCTGCACGCTGATCCCACCGAACCTCCGAATGAGGCGGAGAATCATCGACAGCGACTCGACCTTGCGCATCGACCGGGGGAGAACGCCTGCCGGTTCGAAGAACTTGTGGTGCTCGAAGCCGTGCTGCGGGCGATCGCCCGCCGTGATGTAGGTCGCCTCGACGATGTCGGTCGGGGCGAGTGAGCCCCGCAGCGCTGCTGGGTGATCTGCGCGCACGACCGCGACGAGTTGGTCGTTGAAGAGAGGCGGGTCGTCCTCGGTGCCGGCCGGTACGACGATCATTCCGAGATCGGCACGACGACGAAGGACCGCGTCGACGGTCTCCCAATACGGGACGCGCACGAGGTCGACATCTGCGGTGCGGTCCTCTGTGCCGAGAAGAGGCTCGAACCACGGCGCGGTGTCGTAGAAGTCGAGCGCGAGCCGAACCGTCGAGCGTTCGGCAGAGTGCATCCAGCGAGCCGTGGCCTCGGCCGATCGCAGTGACGCGTCGGCCTGTGTGGCGACCTCGGCCAGGTGCAACGCTCCGGGCGTGAGACGCAGTGACCGGCCATCCGCCTCAGTGATCGCAATCCCCAAGCGCCGCTGGATCTCCTTCAGTCGGTGGCTGGCTGCTGAAGGGCTGAGCGAGAGCTGGGCCGCGGCCTGACCGAGGTGGCCCGTGTGGCGCAGGGCGATCAGGAGCTCGAGATGAGGCCGATCCAGTGACTCATGCATTGGTTGCATGAATACGCACCATACAACGCGCTGGACGCACCAATGTGGGTCGTTGACCATACGTTCATGACCCGTTCGCTCTCCACGCTGACTCCTGCCGCGGCAACAGGGGCAATAGCCGCCACCGGCGTTGCCTACGGATTCGCCACATTCTTCGCCCGTCGACTCACCGATGCCGGCCTCGCCCCAACGAGCGTGGCGTTCGCCCGCTTTGCGCTGGTCGCCGTCGTGCTGGCCCCATGTCTTCGGTTGGGGCGGGCCGACCGTCGGGCCACCACCTGGGGACTGTTCAGCGGGGCGGTGATGTCGATCGGATGGATCGCCTACATCGACGGGATCGAGCACGGCGACGTCGCGTTGGCCGGCGTTGTGTACATGACCTACCCCCTGTTTGTGCTGCTTTCGCTCGCGGTCGTCTTCCGTCACCGCTTGGGTGGACGCCAGATCGCCGGCGGTGTCGCAGTGCTGGTTGCCGCAGCCGTCGCGCTTTCGGCCGACGCCGGCGGCGGGGGACTGCCGCTGTCGACGATCGCGGCACCGGCCACATTCGGCTTCAGCATCGCGGTGCTCACCGAACGGCTGGGGTCGCTACGCCCGGCCGAGCGACTGTCCTCGGTGGCGACGGGCGCCTCGCTGGCGTTGCTGCCGTTTGTACTTCTCCTTCCCGGCGACGAAGTCACGCCGGCCGGAGCCGGTGGATGGGCCGCGCTCGTCGGTCTCGGCGTCGGCGCCGCGCTCGTCCCGATGCTGATCTACTCGGCGGCGGCTCCGGTGGTCGGTGCCGCTCGGTCTTCCGTGGCCGGAGCCACCGAGCTCCCGACGGTGCTGGTCATCGGCGCACTGATCTTCGGCGAACAGCTCACGGCTCACCATCTGGTGGCTGCGCTGTTGGTCGGGCTGGCGATCCTGATCACGCCCGTGACCCGAGGGACCCACGTCCTGCCCGACGAGGACGATGCGATGCCCCTCGGTCCGCCCGCCCACACGATGCCTGGCTCAGCGCTCCCAATCGTCACGTCCGCAGCGACAAGCTGACTCTCCCGGCCTCGACCGCTACGAGCCATGTGAGAGCATGGTGCGGTGCGGATCGCCACACTCCTCGCCGTTGCCGCCCTCGCTGCGAGTGGGTGTGCCAGCGACTCGACGACGAGCGAACCGCAGTCGACAACACCGACCCCCGATGCGGTGACCACGGTTGACTCGACAACCGCGCCGACCGATGAGCTGACGTCGGAGATCGAGTTCGAGTGGCCATTGGCCGGTTGCTCGGAGGGCAACCTGGCGTCCAGCCGGCTGCACCGCATCGACGCGGCGGCGGGGGTCGTCGAGTGGTCGGTCGACACCCCGTGGGCTCCGGACGGGCCAGTGGTGCTCGACCACGGCACTGTGGTGCTGGTCGAGAAGGCGTACGACCGCCCATCGGTGGTCGCCTACGACCTCGTGACCGGGGAGGGTCAGTGGCAGCGGCGCTTCGACGGGCTGCAGGCAGAACTGGTAGCGACCGACAACCGCGGCGTGGTTGTGACAATCGCCCGGGAGCGCCTGTTCGACCGGCGTGCCGTGGTTGTCGGCGCCGACGGAGCGGTGGATGATTCTCCGGTCGCGATCGGCGGGGTGGCGCACAACGATCAGGGCCCCGCCTGGTGGCAATCCCGGTACGTGATCGGCCCTGAAGGGGCAGCGTGGGATCCATTCGCGAACCCGCCGGCCGCCCTCCTGGCGACCGGCTTCTCCAGCTATCAAGCCATCGTCATCGGTGACGCCGCGGTCACGGTGGACGGCAGCCGAGTCGGATTTGTCGATCTGCGGGTCGTCTGGGAGAGCACAGTCCCGGTCGACGCCGAGTTCTCGGAGCTGGTCGATGTACGGGTGGGCGAGGAATCGGTCTTGCTGCTCTTCGGATCGGAACTCGGGCCCAACCGCCGGCTCGTCGTGCTCGACCGGCTCGATGGCTCACCGCGGTGGACCCTCGACGGGATTCGCGATGCCGATGCCGCAGGTCATCGCGTGATCTACGACCGCCGCACCGACGTCCCGACCGGCGATGGTGCCACTCGCGAGGTCTTCCTGGTCGACCAAGTCGACCCGAGCGAGGTGGTCTGGTCGGCGTTGGCTCACGAACCTCTCGGTGGATTTCTCGGCACGTTCGATGGCATGAACCACTTCGTTCACCGTGATCCGGCAATTTGGCCGAGGGCGCCGTACCCAGAGGTGGGTGCGATCACGGAAGTACAGATCTTCGAGCCCGAACTTCTCATCGTCGGCGACGACGGGCCGGAAGACATGCCCATGAGTGGCGGCGATCGTGACCTACGGCGCACTGCCGGCCGCCAGACCGCATCGGGCGACGGTTGGTCGGCGGCGATCATCGGAGGGCTCGTGTGGTTCACCCGCGACGGGGACACGCAGACGATCGACCTCGGTCCCAGCCCGCGGCACCTTCTCGCCGCAGGCAACGCGCTGCTCGCAACCACCGGCACGCCAGAGGTCTTCTGCGACTGAGTCGCCCGCTCGGCGTCTCAGTGGTTCAGTCGGCCAGGAGTCCGATGTTGGCCTTCGCCCGAGCGAGGACAGGACCGGCGATGGCCCTGGCCTTGTCGGCGCCGAGCTTGAGAAGGCGGGCTGTCTCGGCGGGGTCGCCTTCGAGCTCGCGGAAGCGCTCCTGCAGCGGTTCGATCAGAGCGACGACCGCGTCGGCAGTGTCGACCTTGAGCTGGCCGTATTGCTCGTATTCGTCGGCGAGTGTCTTGGGATCGCTATTGGTCGCCGCGCCGAGGATCGACAACAGGTTGGACACCCCCGGCTTCTCGGCGATGTCGAAGCGCACCTCTCCGTCGTTGTCGGTGACCGCGCTCTTGATCTTCTTGGCGATCTGCTTCGGTTCGTCGAGCAGGCCGACCGTGCCCTTCGGCGAGTCGAGCGACTTCGACATCTTCGACTGGGGGCGTTGAAGATCCATCACCCGTGCGCCCGCTTTGGGAACGACGGCCTGAGGGAGCACGAATGTGTCGCCGTAGCGGGAGTTGAATCGCTCCGCGATGTCACGGGTGATCTCGATGTGTTGGCGCTGGTCTTCGCCCACGGGCACCTCTTCGGTGTCGTAGAGGAGGATGTCGGCTGCCTGGAGCGCGGGATAGGTGAACAGGCCACCCGAGATGAAGTCGTGCTGGTCGGACTTGTCTTTGAACTGCGTCATGCGGCTGAGTTCACCGAACGACACGCTGCACTGCGTCAACCACGCGCCTTCGGTGTGCTCTCGCACATGGCTCTGCACAAAAAGGGTGCAGACCTCCGGATCGAGGCCGGCAGCCATCAAGAGCTGGGCGAGGCGCAGCGATTCGCGGCCGACCTCGCCAGGTGCCTTCGGCACGGTGATCGCGTGGAGATCGACGACACAGAAGATCGCGTCGGTCTCGTGCTGCATCCGGGCCCAGTTGCGGATCGCGCCCAGGTAGTTGCCGAGGTGGAGTTCGCCCGTGGGTTGGATGCCGGAGAAGACGCGAGTCATGGGGACGAATAGTACGGCCGCCGCAACAATCTGCCGGTCATTTCTCCCGCGCTGTTTCGAGTGCGTGCTTGTAGACCCTGAGCGTCTCGTCTCGGGCGGCTGCGTGGTCGACGATCGGAAATGGATAATCGGCACCGAGTGTGATGCCCGCGGCCGCCAGGTCGAGCGGAGCCACAGAGCTCGGTTCGTGGATGCCGCGGCTGTCGAGGCCTCGCAGTTCGGGAACCCATTGGCGGATGTAGCTGCCAGCGGAATCGAAGCGGCGGCTCTGGGCGGTGGGGTTGAAGATCCGAAAGTAGGGCGCAGCGTCGGGGCCGGTGCCGGAGATCCACTGCCAGTTGCCCGCGTTCTGTGGGATGTCGCCATCGGCGAGGAGGTGGCGGAACCATCGCTCGCCCCGGCGCCAGTCGATGAGGAGATCCTTCACCAGGAACGACGCGGTGATCATCCGCACTCGATTGTGCATCCATCCGGTCTCGGCGAGTTGGCGCATGCCGGCATCGACGATCGGGTAGCCGGTTCGTCCGGCGCCCCATGCGGCGAACGCGAGATCGGCATCGGCGCCCACCTCCCACGGGATGGCGTCGTACTCGGGTCGCAGAGCGACTCGGTCGATGTCGGGGCGGGCAAGGGTGGTGTGGGCGTACCAGTCTCGCCAGGCGAGCTGGCGAACCACGGCAGCAGCCCCGGCGCCCCGGCCCTCGAGCGTGCGCGCCACATGTCGAGCCGACAACGTGCCGAAGCGGAGCGCCACCGAGAGCTCTGTCGTGCCGTCCGATCCGGGCACGTCGCGCTCGGTCGGGTAGTCGTCCGCCCGCTCGATCGTGCGAGCGAGGACGATCTCGGACTCGGGCGGTGGGGTTCCGTCGACGTCAGGGAGCGGAGCCGATGTCGTCGCCGCGACGCGGGCGGCCGACGCAACTGCGGGCGCGTCGATCGGGACCTTCTCCCACGCGTTGTAGAACGGTGTGAAGACGCGAGACAGCGTGCCGGCCTTGGTCAGCACCGACCCCGGCGGACGCACGAGCGTGCCCCACGACCGGGTGAGGTTTGGCAGGGAAGAGTGCTGAAGTGCCTGGTCAACGGCATCGTCGCGCTGTTGCGACCATCGTGTGACGTCGGCGTTGACGTGGATGGTCTCGGCCCCTGTCTCGCGGGCAACGCGGGGCACGATCTCCTCCGGCCGCCCGATCTCGACTCGCAGACAGCCGCCGAGGTCGTGGAGCTCGCGGTCGAGCGCGTGCAGCGCGTGGAGGTACGCCTCCCGTCGAAAGCGGCCGGCGGCGTCGAGGAGCGGACGCTCGATCACCACGAGCGCGGTTGTCGCATCGGCGGCGGTGGCCGAAGCCCACGCAGGGTTGTCATGGAGGCGGAGATCGCGGCGAAACCAGGCGATCGAGGCGGAGGTCACGCCGTCAACCTAGAAGGCCCCCGGCAGGACCATCGCACTCGGGTTTCTGCCGTCTAGGGTCACCTGAATGTCGTATGAGGTGCACACATCGGTCTTCGACGGACCTTTCGATCTTCTCTTGCACCTGATCCTTCGGGAGCAGGTGGATCTGTACGAGATCAACCTCTCGGAGATCGTCGATGCCTACCTCGTCGAGCTCGACAAGATGGACCGACTCGATCTCGAAGTCGCCACCGAGTTTCTGCTGATCGCGGCCACACTGGTCGAGCTGAAGGCCCGGCGTCTCCTTCCCGACGACATCGAGGTCGACCTCGACGACGAACTCGGGCTGTGGGAGGAGCGAGATCTGCTCCTGGCTCGCCTCGTTGAGTGCAAGACCTTCAAGGACGCCGCGCTGGTGCTGCGAAAGCTCGCCGCCCATGCGTCTCGTTCTTACGCCCGCCGCGTCGGGCCCGTGGAGGACCGGTTCGTCGGTTTGGCGCCCGATCTTCTCGACAACACCACCCCCGAAGACCTGCGGGCCGCGTACCTCAAGGCCACGGCCCCGAAGCCGATCGTGCGGGTCGACCTCTCCCACGTCACACCGATCAAGGTCACGGTGGCCGAAGCGGTCGAGGAACTCGTCGACGAGCTGCCTCGAGTGGGTCGCCTGACCTTTCGGGAGCTCACCTCCGGGCTCGTGGATCGCATCGAAGTCGTGGTGCGGTTTCTTGCCGTCCTCGAACTCTTCAAGCAGGGCGCAGTCGAGCTCGAACAACCCGGGAACTTCGGCGACATCACGGTGGTGTGGGTCGGCGACGACGCCCTGTCGGCCGACGGCATCTCGATCGACACCTACGAGGGTTAGCCATGGTCGCCGAACACATTCCCCCCGCGCTCGAAGCCATTCTGCTCGTTGCCGAGGAGCCGCTTCCGCCTGAGCTTCTCGCCCAGCTGGTCGGTGCATCGGTCAACGAGGTCGTCGAGACGCTCGACGAGTTGGCGCACCAATACGAGGTCGAGGGTCGCGGGTTCGTGCTCGCCCGCGTTGCCGGTGGGTACCGCTATCAGACCGCGTCGGAGCAGGCTCCCTACGTCGAGCGCTTCGTGCTCGACGGGCAGTCGTCTCGTCTCTCGGCCGCAGCGCTCGAGACCTTGGCTGTCGTGGCCTACAAGCAGCCTGTCTCGCGCAACCAGATTGCATCGATCAGAGGCGTCAACGTCGACGGCGTGATGCGAACCCTGCAGCAGCGGGGCTATGTCGACGAGGTGGCCCGCGACCCCGGTCCGGGGCAAGCCGTGCTCTACGGAACGACACCGACATTCCTCGAGCGTTTGGGTCTCGACTCGGTCAACGATCTCCCGCCCCTCGGCGAGTTCTTCCCCGGCACCGACGTGGTCGAGGCGCTCGAACGAGGTCTGCGGGTGGTGCCGGATGCCGACGTGATCGCCGAAGCAGGCAGCGAGGCGCCCGAGGGCGAAGCACCTGAGGACGAGACCGAGCTTCAAGAGCCCGACGAAGAGACAGGGCCTGAAGAAACAGGGCCCGAAGAGGCGTGAACACCGACGGCGAGCGCCTGCAGAAGGTTCTTGCCCGACTCGGTTTCGGAAGTCGTCGGGCGAGCGAAGAACTCATCGCCGACGGACGTGTCACGGTCAATGGCGATGTCGCGGTGCTCGGACGTCGCGTCGACGTCGACGACGACGAGGTTGCCGTCGACGGAGCGGTCGTCGGCATTCGGCCTGGACTCGTCTACTACTTGCTCAACAAGCCCACCGGCGTGATCACTACGGCCGACGACCCGCAGGGCCGTCCGACCGTGGTCGAGATCGTCCCCACCGAACCGCGGGTCTTCCCGGTCGGTCGATTGGATGCCGACACGGAGGGACTGCTCCTCCTGACCAACGACGGCGACATGACTCATCGGCTCACCCACCCTTCGTTCGGCGTGGAGAAGGAATACCTCACGAACGTGAAGGGGTCGCCCAGCCGCGGAGCGGTTCGCCAGCTCAGGGAGGGAGTGGAGCTCGACGACGGGACCACGGCGCCGGCGCGGGTGACCGCGGTCGATGACCGGCTTCTCCGCATCACCATTCACGAAGGCCGCAACCGTCAGGTCCGCCGCATGTGCGAAGCCGTCGGCCACCCGGTCATTCGTCTGGTTCGCACACGGATCGGCCCGATCGTGGATCACCGTCTCAAGCCGGGGGAGTGGCGCGAACTCGCCCGCGACGAGGTTCGGAGCCTCGAAATCGCTGTCGGTGGGCAATCGGACGAGCGCTAGCATCGCCATCCGTGACTGAAACGCGGACCGCGATGGTCGTCGGTGTCGGCTTGATCGGCGGGTCGTTGGGCATGGCGCTTCGCCACGCCGGCTGGCACGTGGTCGGTGTCGACCGCGACGAGCAGCGTCTGGCGTCGGCGATCGAGGCCGGCGCGATCGACGAGGCCGGTGAGCTCGGCGAGTGCGAGATGGCATTCGTGGCGACGCCGGTTGACTCCGTTGCGGCGCTCGCTCAGGCCGCGCTGGATGCCGGCGCCGCTGTGGTCACCGATGTCGGCAGCGTGAAGGGCCCGGTCGCGGCCGCCGTCGACGACCCCCGATTCGTTCCCGGTCACCCGATGGCGGGTAGCGAACAAGATGGCCTCGCCGGAGCCTTCGCCGACATGTTCAGCGGCGCGATGTGGGTGCTGTGTCCGACCGACACAACCGACGATGCCGCTTACTCCCAGGTCAGAGGGGTTGTGTCGTCATTCGGTGCGCAGGTGATCGTCATGCCTGCAGAGCGCCACGACACGCTTGTGGCGGTCGTGTCGCACGTGCCGCATCTGACGGCGGCGACCCTGATGCGGCTTGCGGATGGTCGAGCCGAAGAACACCGCTCGCTCCTGCGCCTCGCCGCCGGAGGATTTCGCGACATGACCCGCATCGCTGCGGGACACCCCGCGATCTGGCCCGAGATCTGCGCCCAGAACCAGGGAGCGATCACCGACGTGCTCGACGAGCTCATCCGCGAGCTCGCAACCTTGCGTGAAGTTGTCGCCGAAGGGCAGACCGAGAACCTGCTCGACCATCTCGAATCGGCCCGTCACGCGCGCCGGAATCTGCCGACCACCGCGCCCGTGGCCGAGCAGATGTCGGAGATGCGGATCCCGGTCCTCGATCGTCAGGGCGAGTTGGCGGCCATCGCGACTCTCGCAGCTGACCTCGATGTGAACATCTACGACCTCGAGATCGCTCACTCGGCTGAGGGCCCCCGCGGTGTGGTGGTCGTCCTTGTCGAGTCGGCGATGGCCGAACGATTCCAGGGTGGGCTCATGGTCCAGGGATACCGGCCTTCGATCCGACCGCTCGACTGACTGATGGCTCGCACCGACCCCCGCCGGCTCGCGGACCCGCTCCCGATTCGTCCGCTCGATCAACCGCCCGACGCGACCGTGTTGCTGCCGGGTTCGAAGAGCATCACCAACCGAGCCCTCGTGGCCGCAGCGATGGCCGATGGCGACACCACGCTCGAGGGCGTGCTCTTCGCCGACGACACTGATGCGATGATCTCGGCCCTGCAGGAGCTCGGCATCGAGATCGCGATCGACGAAGACTCAGCCACAGCTCGAATCGAAGGCTGCGGCGGCGAGCTGCCTGGCATCGAAACCACGATCGACGCTCGCCAATCGGGAACGACTGGTCGCTTCCTCACTCCGATGGTCGCGCTGGGAGCAGCGCCGGTGGTCGTCGACGGCGATCAACAGCTCCGCGACCGGCCGATGGACGACCAGATCTCCGCGCTGCGCGAGATGGGTGTGACGGTCGAAGAACTGGGCGAGGCCGGACGGCTGCCGTTGCGCCTCACCGGACCACTTCGCTCGGCGGGCATCGCGCTGGCGGCCGACGTCTCCAGCCAGTTTCTCTCGGGGCTCCTGCTGGCCGGAGCGGTTCACGGTCTCGACGCTCGACTGACCACCGCCGCAATCAGCCGCCCGTATCTCGACATGACGGCAGCAGTGATGCGGTCGTTCGGCGCCGAGGTGAGCGACGACGACGGCACCGCGTGGACGGTGGGCGGCGGCTACACCTCTCCGGGGACCTACACGGTCGAGCCCGACGCTTCGGCGGCATCCTACTTTCTCGCTGCGGCGGCGATCACCGGTGGGCGAGTGCGTATCGAAGGTCTCGGGCACTCCTCGCTTCAAGGGGACGTGGCGTTCGCCGAAGTCCTGGCCGACATGGGCGCGACCGTTGATGTCGGCGCCGACTACATCGAGGTCCGCGGTGGTCCGCTCCACGGCATCGAGGTGGATCTCCGCCACATCTCCGACACCGCCCCGACCCTTGCGGTGGTCGCAGCGTTCGCTGACGGGCCGACGACGATCACCGACATCGGGTTCGTGAAGGGCAAGGAGAGCGACCGCATCGGCGGGCCGCTGCGAGAACTCCGACGTTGCGGCGTCGACGGCGAGGAGATCGACGGTGGAATGATCGTTCGGCCCAGCGGTCGGCCGACTGCTGCGACCTTCGATACCTACGACGATCACCGCATGGCAATGGCGTTCGCGTTGGTCGGTCTGGTGGTGCCCGGTGTCGCAGTTCGTGACCCCGGATGTGTGGCAAAGACCTTTCCTGGGTACTTCGACGCATTGGAACAGCTGCGGTGACGCGGCAAGATGGGCGATCATGCGTGTGATCGCGATCGACGGGCCGGCTGGGTCCGGCAAATCCACAGTCGCCAAGGCGGTGGCCGAGCGGGTGGAACTGCCGTATCTCGACACCGGGGCGATGTATCGAGCCGTGGCCTATGCAGTGTTGCGGGCCGGAGGCGATCCGGCCGACGAGGAGTTCACGGCGAACACCGCGCGGTCGATGGAGCTCGACGTCGGACTCGAACGTGTGATGGTCAACGGCAGCGACGCCACAGTGGAGATCCGCGGCCCCGAGGTCACCCGGTCGGTCAGCTTGGTCGCCGCCAACCCCGCAGTGCGGGTGGAGCTCGTCTCTCGTCAGCGCGAATGGACGGAGCGCCGTGGCGGCGGCGTGCTCGAAGGGCGCGACATCGGCACTGTCGTGTTCCCCAACGCTGACTTGAAGGTGTATCTCACCGCGGATCCCGAAGAGCGGGCCCGCCGGCGTGCCAAGGAAGTTGCCGACCTCGACTACGAGACAGTTGCGGCCGACCTCGCTCGACGAGACACCTTCGACAGCACCCGGGCGGCCGACCCGCTCGCGGAGGCTGCCGACGCCGTGCTGGTCGACACCACCGGCCTCTCCATCCCCGAAGTCGTCACCCGGATCGCGCAGCTCCTCGAGGAACGGTCGTGAGCAGGGACGTCGTCTACGGGTCCCAAGAGGGCGACACTCCGGAGCGCAGCCGCCACGGTCTCATCGGCCGGATCATGTATCGGCCCTTCTGGATCACCGTCTATGCGTTCTGCAAGGGCATGTTCCGCTTGCGGGTCGAAGGTCGTGAGAACCTTCCCGATGGCCCGTTCATCCTCTCGCCGGTGCATCGGTCGTTCATCGACACGCCGATTGTCGGAGTGATCACCGGGAAGCGGCTGCGCTTCATGGGCAAGGAGAGTCTCTGGAACTCCCGGCCGCTGGGTGCGTTCTTGACCTTCTTCGGCGGGTTCCCGGTCGAACGCAGCGGCGCCGATCGCACCGCGCTTCGCGCGGCCGAGGATGTGCTTGCACTGGGAGAACCGTTGGTGATGTTCCCCGAAGGGACGCGCCAGGAAGGCCCCCGCCTCAACCGCGAACAGGTACTTGACGGGCCGTCGTTCGTCGCTGCTCGCGCCGGTGTGCCGATCGTGCCGGTCGGCATCGGCGGAAGCGCCAAGGCGCTACCGCTCGGCGCCAAGATCCCTCGACCGCGCAAGATCGTGGCCGTGATCGGCGAGCCGATCATGCCGCCCGAGAAGGTGAACGGGAAGGTCCCGCGGCGAGCAGTGAAGGATCTCACCGACGAATTGTTCGGTGAGCTCGGCGATCTCTACATAGAGGCTCGCGTGCTGGCCGGCGATGAGCCGGCGCCCGTCTGAGACCGAGGGTTCTACGACAGCCCGAAACGGGTGAAGGTGACCACGGCGGCGATCTCTTCCTCGCTGAGCATCTCCCCGAATGGCGGCATCGCACCACGGCCTTCGACAACGATCGCGATTTCGTCGGCAGCGTCCGGATAGTTGACCAGCACGGTTCCCGCGAGGCGCGGTCCCTGTCCGCCCTGTCCTGCCGCCCCGTGACACGTCGCACAGCGCACGTCGTAGATGTCGCGGCCTTCGTCGACGAGGCGTTGCACCTCTCCGACAAGCCCGGGTTGGGCTGTGGGAGGGGCTCCTTCGAGGGTGAACAGCATCAGCGCGGCGGTGAGCGCACCGACGGCGACGATCCACTGGGCGGCACCGCTGAGCCGGCTGAGCCAGGTCATGAGGTTCCTCCCGTGTAGTGCAGCAACGCGCTCGTCCACCAGACCCCGATTATGACGATGCCGAGAATGGTGCCGGTGAGAGGGAGCGCCCACTCCGGTCGTTCGTCTCGCCGGGCAGTGAGAATCTTGGCGACGTAGAGCCCGTAGGCCACGCATCCGAGTAGCGAATGCAGGACCAGACGGGCATCGTCGGATCGGTATCCGAGGGTCCAGATGCAGTGAAAGACCACCGGGATCGAGATCCCGAAGGCCACGGTGCCGACGAGTCGGTGCAGGTCTCGTGCCCAGGGTGGTGGCGGAACACGGGGTCCGATCCGGCCGGCGAGACGCAGGCCGAGGCTGACCTGCATGACGAACATGAAGACAGTCACCGAGGCGAGCGCACTCTTCCAGGACGCGGACGAGTCGAACCCGGTCAGCACAAAGTCTCGACCCGATGGCTCGTGGACCGAGGCGTAGACCCCCAGCGCGAGTGCGGTCGCGGCGCCGGCCGCGAGCGGGACGGCCAGTGTGGCCGGGCGGGTGGTCACCCCTGAAGGTGGAGCGACTCGAGCACGTCGCTGGCGTCGATGTTGCGGTCGTCGAGCGGAACCGGACCGGAGGTCGACGGCAGTGTGAGAGAGGCGACTGCGTCGACCGCGCTCAGGAGGTCGCGGAGATTGCGAGGCGGGGGGAAGTACTCGTCTTCATCGGTGACGCGGACCTCTTCAACACCATTGGTGGGGGAGAGCCGATCGATCACCGAACGGACCAGGTCCTCAGGAGCAGAGGCTCCGGCAGTAACGCCGACGATGCCGGTGATGTCGTCAGGCAGCTCTTCGGGACCGTTGATGCGAAACACTCGGGGGCAGCCGGCTTCTTCGGCGAGCGCGGCGAGGGCATTGGTGTTGGACGAGTTGGCCGATCCGATCACGACCATTGCGTCGCAGCGCGGCGCGATCTCCATCAGAGCGGACTGTCGATTCGTGGTGGCGAAGCAGAGATCTGAACGCTCGGGTTGCCAGAGCTGAGGGAACTTCTCGCGGGTGGCTTCGAGCACGCCTGACCATTCGCGATGGGAAAGGGTGGTTTGGGCGAGCACGGCGACCGGGCTCTCGAAGTCGGGAAGGGCAGCCACCTCGGCCGGCGTTTCGACACGGTGGATCGCGTCGGGGGCGACGGCCATGGTGCCGATTGCTTCCTCATGGCCTTCGTGGCCGACGTAGACGATCTGGTAGCCCTTGCCCGCTCGGGTCTTCACCTCGTGATGGACCTTGGTGACCAGCGGACAGACCGCATCGACCACATAGCCGCCCTGGGCCCGTGCCGCAGCGACGACCTCAGGGGCCGAACCGTGCGCCGAGAGCATGATCGGTCGGCCTTCGGGCACTTCGCCGATGTCGTCGACGAAGACCACACCTGACTCTTCGAAGCGCCGCACCACGAGCTGATTGTGGACGATCTCGTGGTAGCAGTAGACGGGCGGCTCGAACGCTCGAACCATCCAGGCGAGCGCTTTGATGGCCATCTCGACCCCTGCGCAGAATCCCCGGGGCGAGGCAAGCAGAACCTGATCAACGGTCACCCGCGGGAGGTTACTGACTCGGCGGTGCTGTGGCGTGGCGCTGCGCTGATCCGCTGTCTACGGTCAGCGCATGTCCGGCCCGATTCCCGACCCGCTCTACGACCCGGAGCTCGACGAGCACGCGGCGGAGATGACCCGAATCGCCGAGATCGTCGCGGGGATGCAGGGTGACCCGCCGAGTGAGTGGACGCCCGCGGTGATCGCCGCGGCTCGCCAAAACTTCGCGGCCTACGCCGACAACCCTTCTGAGGTGACCGATCGGTTCACCGACCGAGAGATCGATGGTCCCCACGGCCCCATCAGGCTTCGCGTGCACGTCCCCGAGGGAGGGATCCGTGGGGTCGTGCTCGACTGGCACGGTGGCGGCTTCTTTCTCGGCACGCCGGAGATGGACGACGTCTTCAACCTGCGCCACGCTGCGGCCACCAACTGCGTCACCGTCGCCGCGAGCTATCGGCTCGGTCCCGAGGCGCCGTATCCAGCCGGCCCCGATGATGCAGAGGTCGCCGCGCTCTGGTTGCTGGAGCACGCCCAAGAGGAGTGGGGCGCGCCGCTCAAGATCGTGATGGGGTCGTCGGCGGGAGCGAATATCGCGGCGATCGCGCTCCAGCGGCTCCGAGATCGCCACGACGCGCTCGGCGAGATCGTTGCCGCGAACCTCGTCTATGGGGTCTATGACCTGACCGGCACACCGAGCCAGCACCGTCTCGGGATTCCGACTTTCCGGGATCTCTACCTCCCCACGATCGAGCGTCGAGATCGAGATGATCCGGATGTCTCACCGATTTACGGCGACTTGGCGGGAATGCCGCCGGCGCTGTTCACCGTCGGAACGGCCGACTATCTCTTCGACGACTCGTTGTTCATGGCGAGCCGTTGGCACGCATCGGGGGCATCGGCGCAGGTCAACGTGTATCCGGCCTGCCCCCACGGGTTCAACGGCTATCCGGCTGAGCTGGCGCGGTTGGCCAACGCGGCCATGGACACGTGGGTTTCGGAGCGTCTCGATGAGGCCAACGGGAGGGTGGAGTCCTGAGGGTTGAGCGGTAACATTTATCGTTCAAGTTCTCGCAGGAGTAGCCCCGATGTCGAAGATCTGCCAGGTCACGGGTAAGAAGCCCCACTTTGGCAAGCAGCTGTCTCACTCGCACCGTCGTTCCAGCCGTCGCTGGGACCCCAACGTGCAGGTGAAGCGCTACTACCTCCAAAGTGAACGCCGCTGGATCAAGCTCAACTTGTCCACAAAGGGCATCAAGACGATCGACAAGCGCGGTATCGAATCAGTCGTCGCCGAGATGCGACGCAACGGACAGAAGGTCTGATCATGGCTGCAAGCGACAAGCGACCGATCATCAAACTGCGTTCGACCGCTGGCACGGGCTACACCTACGTGTCCACCAAGAACAAGACCAACACTCGTGAGCGCATCGAGATCAAGAAGTACGATCCGAAGATCCGCAAGCACGTGATGTTCAAGGAAGAGCGCTAGAACCTGCTGTGGCTCCCTGACTAACTGGTCAGGGGCTTCTAGCCTTGCGCAATGGTCTCCGCCGATCGCCCAGTGGCGATGTTCGACTCGGGTTTCGGTGGACTCACCGTGGCCAGAGCGGTGATTGATCTGCTTCCCAACGAACACGTCGTCTACTTCGGCGACACGGCGCGCTACCCCTATGGGCCGCGCTCTCACGACGAGGTGCGCGGGTTCGCTCGTGAGATCACCCAGTGGTTGGTGGAGCAACACGACCCGAAGATGATCGTTGTTGCGTGCAACACCGCATCAGCGGTTGCCCTCGATGAGCTTCGCGCCATGGTTGATGTGCCGGTCATTGGCGTGCTCGAACCCGGGCTCCGATCGCTGCTCGAGGTCACCATCACCGGTCGGGTCGGCATGATCGGCACCGTCGGCACCGTTGCCAGTGGCGCCTATCAGGAGCTTTCGAGCGATCTGGCCCCTGGGATTTCGCTCACGTGTGCTGCGTGCCCTGGGTTCGTCGAGTTCGTGGAGCGGGGCGAGACCCGTTCCGACCAAGTCCACGTGTTGGCTGAGCGTCTGCTCGCCCCAGTGCGAGACGCAAAGGTCGACAGCCTTCTGCTCGGTTGCACGCACTACCCATTTCTTGCTCGCACGATCGGCGATGTGATGGGCCGAGATGTGGTCCTGGTCTCGTCGGCCGACGAGACCGCCTTCGAGGTGCAGCGCGCGATCGAATCGATGGGGGCGGGCCGAGTCGGCGGCGACCCCGCCGTTCGCCGCTTCGTGTCGAGCGGTGATGTGGAGACGTTTGCCCGGCTCGGGCGCCAACTTCTCGGCCCGGAACTCGATGCCGTGGAGGCTCACCAGTGGTAGTGACTGACGTCCCGACTGCTCCGAATCTCAGGGTCACCGTGCTCGGGTCGTCGGGCTCGTACGCGTCGATCGACAATCCATGCACCGGGTTTCTGGTGCAGAGCGCGGGCGCGGCAGTGTTGTACGACTGCGGCCCGGGTACCGCCGGCCCATTGCAGCGGGCGATCGATCTCAACGACATCGATGCCATCGTCGTGAGCCACTGCCACCCGGATCACTGGCTCGAGCTCCCGGTACTCCACAACGTGTTCACGTGGTTCGTGCCGAGGTCGGGCATCCCGGTCTACGGAACCGCCCGCACCAGGGAAATGGACGACGCCGTCACCGTGCAGGTGAAAGGCACGCCGAGCCCGTTCGTCTGGACGACCATCGACGCCGCTTCCGAGCTGACGATCGGTGATCAGCAGTGGACGTTCGACCGCACCGACCATCCGGTGGAGACGCTGGCGGCTCGTGTGTCCACCGGCGACCGAGTGGTGATGTTCACCTCCGACAGCGGTCCGGCTTGGAGATTCGACGACTTCGGTCGCGGTGCCGACGCCGCATTCTGCGATGCGAGTCACCTCTCCGATTTCGAGCAGCAGGGAATCCCCCACATGAGCGCCCGCGAAGCGGCGACTCGAGCACACACGGCCGGTGTCGACCGGCTCGTCCTCACCCACCTCATTCCGGGGTCCGACCCCGATGCGCACCGCGACGAGGCCGCTGCGGCCTACCGTGGCCCGGTTGACGTGGCCGTTTCCGGCTCCGTCTACGAATTCTGATCCACCTCGACTCCCGGAGCACTTCGTGTCCACTCGTTACGACGGTCGTCAGCCCGACGATCTCCGCCCGTTCTCGTTCGTTCGTGATTTCACCAACATGACGATGGGCTCAGCCCTCGTCACGTTCGGCGAGACGCGTGTGCTGTGCACCGCCTCGGTCGAAGAAGACGTCCCCCGTTGGATGAAGGGGAAGGGCGAGGGCTGGGTCACCGCTGAGTACTCGATGCTCCCCGGCTCGTCTCCAGAGCGAGTCAATCGTGAACGCAAGGGTGCGAAGGGTCGGACCCAGGAAATCGAGCGGCTCATCGGCCGGTCGCTGCGTGCGGTCACCGACATGAAGGCGCTCGGCGAGAACTCGATTCGCCTCGACTGTGATGTCTTGCAGGCCGACGGCGGCACTCGCACCGCCTCGATCTGTGGTGCCTACGTTGCGCTGCACGACGCGTGCGAACGACTCGTGCAGGCCGGGTCGATTGCCGCCAACCCGCTCTCGACCGAATGCGCCGCGATCTCTGTCGGGATCGTCGATGGCCAGCCCGTACTCGACTTGCCCTACCCCGAGGACTCGACTGCCGATGTCGACTTCAACGTCATCATGACCGGCACGGGCGAACTCATCGAGGTGCAAGGAACGGCTGAGGGCAACACCTTCAACCGAGATCAGCTCAACGCATTGCTCGACCTCGCTGAGGGCGGCATCTCGTCGATCGCCGCAGCGCAACGCGAGGTGCTCGCCACCGCACCGTCCCCGCGTTCTCCCGGTCGCTGACCTTGGTCGGCGGATCACTTCCTCGCCTGGTTTGCGCGAGCGCAAACCCCGACAAGGTCGCCGAGATCGCGCTCGTTCTCGACGGACTCGTCGATCTCGTTCCGCGGCCTGACGGCCTCGGCGAGGTCGTGGAGGACGCTCCAGACCTGGAGGGCAACGCCCGGCTGAAGGCGGTCGCCGTGTGCGAAGCGGCGGGAGCCGCGGCAGTGAGCGACGACACCGGCCTCGAGGTTGATGCGCTCGACGGCGCCCCCGGGGTCTACTCGGCGCGCTACGCCGGCCCCGACGCCAGCTACGACGACAACGTCCAGAAATTGCTCGACGAACTCGAACGCGTCGGTGCCATCACCCCTGAGCAACGAACCGCTCGGTTTCGCACCGCGGTGATGGTGGTGTGGCCCGATGGCTCGGAGCTGCTGGCCGAAGGCGTGGTGGAAGGGGTCATCGCGCCCCAGCGGCAGGGGAGTGCCGGCTTCGGCTACGACCCCGTGTTCGTTCCCGTGGAGCGCGACGGGCGGTCATTCTCCGAGATGGGCGATGAGAAGCACGAGATCAGCCACCGCGGTCGGGCCTTTCGCGCCCTGGCAGCAGCTTTGGCCGACCGAGACGATTGATCCTCGCCCGGGGCCGCTCGGCTCACGTCGCCGCCCAGACCGGCGCGATGGGGGCTTCAGTCGGATCGACGGCGGCGAGGGTGGGCGTTCGCCGCGCTGGGCATGCTCCTGGTCTCGACTGACTCGTTCTTCATCCGCAGGAGTGAAGAGGGCAGCTGGACGATCAACTTCTGGGTCGCGCTGTTCTCGTTGGTGCTCTGCGTCGGGATCGGGGTTGTCACGAAGGAGCCGTCACCGGTGGTCGCCTATCGGCGGGCTGGTTGGCCGCTGCTGGCCGCACTCATCAGCAAGGTGTTCCTGGCATCGATCCTCATCATGGGCATCTCGGTGGCGGCCGGGGTCACGTTTGCCATCGACGGCCGGGCGCTGTTCGCCGTCATCGGCATGGGTCTGGTGTCCAATCCGCTGGGGCGCCTTCTCCACACCCACGCCCCTCGCCACGCGCCGACCAGCGAGGTCGCGATGTTCACGCCGATCGAGACTGTGGCGGCATCGTTGTGGGTGTGGATCGGGTGCTCGGAGGTCCCGGAGGTCTGGACGGTGGTGGGGGCGTGATCGTGATCCTCGGCATGCTTTACGGAACTGTGGGCCGCGCGGCCGCGCCGCGTGCGGCAAACTGAGAAGCGATGAGCGGACCGCAGCTCCGGGCGTTCGAACCGGCCGACACCGACGCCTGTTACGAGATCTGTCTCAAGACGGCGGACAACGGTGGCGACGCGACCGAGCTGCATACCGATCCCCGCATCGTGGGCGAGGTGTGGGTTGGGCCGTATCTCCGACGCCATCCTGAATGCGCCGTGGTGCTCGAGGACGAGCACGGCGTCGGCGGCTACATCGTCGGAGCCCCCGACACCGCCGCATACGACGACTGGGTCGACCGGGACTGGTTCGTTCCGCTGCGTCGGGCGTATCCGATCGGCGCCTTTCCCGACGGCACGGCGGACACAACCTGCGTCAACCTCATCCACACCCCGCCGCGTATGCCGGCGGACGTGATCGATGCCTATCCGGCCCACCTCCACATCGACCTCTTGCCCCGGCTGCAGGGACGGGGCTTCGGTCGAGCGATGATGAACGCGCTCTTTGCGCGTGTTCGTGCCGCTGGAGCTTCCGCAATCCATCTGGGCTGCTCGCCGGAGAACACCAACGCGATCGCCTTCTATCAACGACTGGGTTTCGAAGACCTGATGGGCGGGTTCCTCTGGGGCCGCTCCACCGAACCGCTCTGAAGGGAGCACCATGGCCAGTACTGCTCAAGAGATCGTGGTCGTCTACGGCGTCCTGATCATCGCGTGGGGAATGGTCCTCGGAATCCCGCTCGCGGCGGCTCGTCAGTCGGCGGCGCAGGCCCCCCGCTACCTGGTCACCTCACATCTCGCCGCGCTCATGCAGGGCGCGATGCACATGGGATTCTTCGTTGCGTTCGGAGTTGCCGACCTGTCGTCCGGCGTTGCGACGACCGCTGCGTGCCTCCTCGTCGTCGGCTCGTTCTTGGAAGCGGCCGGCGGCGCGGCCAACTGGCTCGCCGGTATCAAGGATCAATTCGCCGACAAGAACCTCGGGCTCAAGCTCAACAGCCTGAGCAGCCCGCCAGCCCTCATCGGCATCGTGTTGCTCGTCGTCGGCGTGCTACGCGGCGTTCTCTAGCTGCAGTCGCCAAAACGAGACGCAGCTCCCCGAAAGGGGAGCTGCGCTCAGTTCTTTGGTCGGATCGCCGCAAAGGGGCGATCCGAGGATCAGCCGCCGATGCCGGAATCGATCTCGGAGAACTTGGCCGAGGCCGACTCGCCGAGAGCGGTGACCGCGGCGATGCACACGATGGCGATGAGCGCGACCAGGAGGGCGTACTCGACGAGGCTTGCGCCCCGCTCGTCGTCGATGCGACTGGTGACCCAAGCGCTGAGGAAGGTGAAGGCAGTGTGCATGTTGGGTGGACTCCCGATAGGTCACCGCCTCAAAGCGATGAAACTGGTACCTCTTTCCATCGGCGTGGACGGGGGGCCGCCGGATGGGCCTAACGGCCTATTCATTTGACCGGCTTGCTCATTGCGCCGCGGCGAGACTCTGGTAGTGCCGCAGCGTTTCGCGCACCTGTTCATCCATGGGCGTGGGCTCCAGGCCGAACACCTCGGTGGTGTCCGACGACTCGATCACGAAGGGTTCGCTGAACTGGTAGCGGACTTCCAAGAGCTCGCGGATCACCGGTGAGAAGAGCCCGCCGAGCCGCAGCGCGATGGCAGGGATCTGTCGGATCTTCACGTGGGGCAACCCGGCCTCGTCGCTGATGGCGTTGATCATCGTTCGAGCGGTCACGGCGGGAAGGGTGGGCACGTGCCAAGCCCGACCGAGCGAGCGGTCATCGGTCCCGACGGTCGCCATCGTCGTGCACACGTCGCCGATGAAGGACCAGCTGTGGATGACGTCGGCTGGGCCGAGTAGCGAGACGCTCTTACCGGCCAGCACCGGCGGAACTGCCCGGTCGCCGAGGTGGCTCGTCTCGCCGAGGCCGGGCCCGAAGTAGTCCGATGCGCGGACCTCGGTGGCTTGGATGCGGCCCTCGTTGTGGGCTCGCAGTGCGTCATCCCACATGTCGGATCGGATCCGACCCTTGTTCATGAAGGGGGCGAGCGGGTCGGTGGCCCTCATGGGCTGGACGCCTCGGGCGAAGCCGTAGAGGTTGCTCATGGTCACGAGTCGTGCACCGGTGGCCGTCGACGCGGCGATGAGGCTTGCCGCGAGGGGCGGCCAGGCGGTGGCCCACTTGTTGTAGGGCGGGTTGGCGCAGTTGTAGAGCGAGTGGGCGCCGTGGGCGAGTTCGCTCAGGCGGCCGCTGTCGGATGCGTCAGCAGCGACTCGTTCAATATTGGCATGGTTGGGCCCGCTGCCGGAGCGGGTGACGATGCGGACATCGTGCCCGGCGTCGGCGAGTTGGAGGGCGGTGCCTGCGCCGACAGCGCCGGCCCCGACGATCACGTGGAACGACATGGGTATCTCCTTCGAGAGTGATGGGATCTTGCGTGGGGTTCGGAACCGAGAGCAGTGCTCTCGGTTTGCACTCTGCGCCCTCTGGTGGCCATTGTCAAGAGCAGTGCTCTCGTTTGTTGCCATTGCTCTCGAAATCCCGCATGATGTCGACATGCCGCAATCCGAAACCACCGCCACGCAAGGCGTGCGAGCCCGAGCCCGGGCCGAACTCGTGGCCGAGATCACTCGCAGCGCGCGGACCCAGCTTGCCGAGAGCGGGGCCGCCGCCTTGTCGCTTCGAGCGGTCGCCAGAGATCTCGGCATGGCGTCGTCGGCCATCTATCGCTACTTCCCGAGCCGTGATGCGCTCCTCACCGCCCTGATCATCGAGTCCTACAACGCGCTCGGTGAAGCATGCGAGCGCGCCCACGACGAGGCTGACCCGACTGACCTCCTCGGTCGCTGGCGGAGCATCGCCCATGCCGCTCGATCTTGGGCCACAACGAACCCCCACGAATATGCGCTGATCTACGGCTCGCCCGTGCCCGGCTACGCCGCGCCGGACGACACCATCGACCCAGCGACTCGCATCCCGGTGCTTCTGCTTCGGCTGCTCGAGGATGTGGCCGCGTCAGGCGTGGCCGTCCCGGAGATCGGCACCCCGGTGAGCACCTCACTCTCGGCTCAGGTCGACTCGATGCGCGAGCAAATCGGCGGCGAGATCGATGATGCGTTGTTGCTCACCGGAGTCGGCGCGTGGACGCTGCTCTTCGGTTTGCTGAACTTCGAGCTCTTCGGCCAGTTCGTCAACACCTTCGACGACGCCGCTGAGATGTTCGCATTCCAGGTCGATGCGGCCGCCGACCGCCTCGGACTGGTGGCCCCGTGATCAGGCCCTGGCGGCCGAGCTCCGCATCCGTGGGCCGATATCGGGTTCGCGCCGTTGGGCTCGAACCGTCGTACCCGGCCGACGGGAACTTCCACGAGTTCGAACAAAGGTCGGAGGTCGGACGCGGCGTCGCCGCCTTCGAGGCGGGCAAGGCGGCCCTTCGTGAGTGGCAGATGCAATCTGGAGCTGGTGTACGGGTCGATCCGGTTCCAATTCGAGTGGGGGAGACGCCGGTCCTTTGGACTCGCACGCTGGGTGCGTGGCTCCTGTTCGCATGCCGAATCTCACGGGTGGTCGACGAGCCCGATCGATTCGGGTTCACCTACCTGACCCTTCCCGGGCACCCGGAGCAGGGCGAGGAGTCGTTTGTGCTCGAGATCGCCGATGAGGTGGTGTGGCTGACCATCAGCGCCAGGTCACGTCCGGCGACGCTCGCAAGTCGCGCAGCCGGCCCGATCGGCCGAGCGCTCCAGCGTCGCTTCACGCAGCGCTACTTCGACGCGATGGAGGCGGCAATCGCTGCCTCGCTGTCAGGCGGTTTGCGTGCGGACGGGGGGACTTGAACCCCCACACCCTTCCGGGCACCAGGACCTAAACCTGGCG
>Ga0055584_100001111_pt1 | contig 26265 bp, 23 predicted proteins | sample OSDHelmetaG_FD_58716 | JGI IMG/M metagenome (GOLD analysis project Ga0055584, IMG submission 58716) | Pelagic marine sediment microbial communities from the LTER site Helgoland, North Sea, for post-phytoplankton bloom and carbon turnover... | ecosystem: Environmental > Aquatic > Marine >...
GTAGATGAAATATCCAGCTCATCTACCTGATGTTGCGCACAGTAGCCAATTTTAAGATGGTCGGAGCGATTTATTTCTCCTCCCATTAAAGGCAGCTTGCCAGCTAACACTTTTAGTAAAGTGGATTTCCCCTGGCCATTAGATCCCAATAAGCCAATGCGTGAATCAGAGCGAATATTGGTAGAGAAGTTTTGTATTAAAGGACTTTCATAGCCGATAGCAATTTTGTCGGTCGCTAAGAGACTATCAGGAAGTTTTGCCGGTTCCAGAAATTTAAAGTGAAAGGGTGAATCAATGTGGGCTGGTGCTATATCTACCATCCGCGTAAGTTCTTTTAAACGGCTTTGGGCCTGACGTGCTTTTGAAGCCTTGGCACGAAAACGCCGTACAAAAGATTCGATCTCTTTTTTGCGGCTTTGTTGTTTTTCATACTCAGCTTGCTGTTGAGCCATGCGTTCCGCTTTTTGTTTTTCGTAATCACTGTAATTGCCGCGATATAAATAAAGTTTTTTATTTTCGAAACTGATAATGTGACTGACCACAACATCCAGAAAACTTCGGTCATGAGAAACAAGTAATAAGGTTCCTTGGTAGCGCAAGAGCCACTGTTGCAACCATAGTGTAGCTTCCAGGTCTAAATGGTTAGTGGGTTCGTCCAGTAATAGCATGTCTGAAGGTGTCATGAGGGCCTGAGCAAGGTTCAGGCGTATGCGCCAACCACCTGAAAATTCTTTGACAGTTCTAGCAAAGTCTTCTAGAGGGAACCCCAAACCAGATAATAATTGTTCTGCTCGATTTGTTATGGTCCAGCCATCGAGTAAATCTAACTCAGCATGTAAGAGTGCCAGCTTATGGTCATCTTGGGCTTTTTCGGCAAGCGCGATTTTTTTCTCTACTGCTCGAAATTTTACATCTCCATCAATCACATAATCGACAGCAGAGCGTGCCGACCCTACTGTTTCCTGTCGCATTTGGGATTTGCGTAAGTCTTTAGGGAAATCCAATTCGCCAGTATCAGGGCTTAATTCCCCCATCAGTAGTTTAAACAGGCTGGTTTTGCCGGTGCCATTACGCCCGATGATGCCGACTTTTTGTCCGGCATAGATAGTAAGGTCGGCTTCATCAAGTAAAAGCTGGCTACCCAAGCGTAGGGAAACTTCTTGTAGTGAGATCATTGGCTTAAAAGTGAATTATAGAGAGCAAGATGTATTAATAATTCTTGCCTAGGAAAAAGGAGACCATTCTAGAGCATATGCAATTCTAATCAAGCTCTCACTCAACTTTCTATTTCGCGAATATTTTATTTAGACTGGTCGTATTCCATGGAAAAAGCCTGCAATCTACTTACATTACCTTGCAGTAAAGAGGGCATAGCAGCGTCCAGTTTTGCGTCCTTCCAATTCCACCAACATAGAGCTTGCAGCACTATGACTTCTTCATCAGTGAAACGCATTTTAATGTGTTTGGCAGGGTTGCCGGCGACAATGCTATAGGGCGCCACATTATTTGTAACGACGGCTGAAGAGCCGATCACAGCGCCATTGCCGATACTGATGCCAGATAATATTTTGGCATCATCACCAATCCACACATCGTGGCCAATAATGACATCGCCTTTAGTGGCGGGGTGTCCGCTTATGTGCTTTGCACTCTCCCGAAATGCTGGGAAAGGATATGTGGTCATCCAATCGACTCGATGATTGCCACCTAAATATATTTTTACGCCATCAGCGATTGAGCAATAGGCGCCGACTTTAAGCGTTGCTGGCTCGCCCCAATGCAACACCGTGGGTTCTCCATAAGTGCCAATGCCGACCTCATAAAGGTCTTTCCAGGAAGGCTGTTTTTTCTTAAATAAGGCCTTAAATTTCAATACTACTTCCTATAAGTCTTGGGCTTTTTTGAATAATAAAAATTTACATTACTGGATACCAAATACATTATCAATAAGAGTATTCGTCGCAATAGTATCGATGTATTTCTCTTATAAACACAGATAATAAGACCATGATGGTGAAATCAAAAGAGTGATATGCTAGATTTTTTAGATATTGAGCTAAATAAAAAGAATTTTACCCCTCGAGGAATGTGGTATGCGTAAGTTGATTAGTGACAAAAAGTTATCTCTTAGTTTTCATTTGGCGCTTAATAAAATTTTGTTTTGTTTTGCTGCTTTGTTATTTAGTAGCGCCATATCTGCACAGAACTCTAGCCCTTTGGAAGTGAGTCAGCTGATCAATGAGTATCGTGCTCCCATGGAGAAAGTGATAATCCAGGATTTCATGGACTTACTCTCCCTGCCTAATATTCCTGATAATCAAGCTGATATGGATATCAATGTTGATCATATTACTACCTTATTAGAAGCAAGAGGCTTCACTACTCAGCGCCTTCAAGCTGGAGGCTCTCCTTATATTTATGCTGAATTGATGCAAGCTGAAGCAAGTGAAACGCTGCTTTTATATGCCCATTATGACGGGCAGCCGGTGCAAGTCGAGAATTGGGCATACCCGCCGTTTTCACCAACTTTATTAGATGCGACCTTGCAGGCCGGTGGACAGCCTGTAGATGTTGAAGCGCTTACTGGAAGTTTTGATCCGGAGTGGCGTCTCTATGGCCGTTCTGCTGGGGATGACAAGATGCCTATTATTGCACTTATACATGCCTTGGATGCTCTAAAAGCTAATGATGTTGAGCTATCAGTAAATATTAAACTTCTTCTGGACGGCGAAGAAGAACGAGGGTCTCCCACACTTGGGAATATCATCGATGCTTATCCAGGTTTGCTGGATGCTGATTTAATGCTTTTTTGTGATGCCCCAATGCACCAGTCTCGGAATGTTCAATTGGTTTTTGGGGTGAGAGGCGTTAAAGGTCTCAATATGACAGCTTATGGTGCTAATAGGCCTCTACATAACGGACATTATGGCAATTGGGCGCCGAATCCATTTATGCAATTAGCTTATTTGTTGACCAGTATGCGAGATGAATCAGGCCGTATTTTGGTTGAAGGTTACTATGATGATGTTGCGCCTATTAGCGATATGGAGCGTTCAGCTATTGCTGCGATACCTGATATTACTGAATCACTCAAAGATGAACTTGCTATTAATACACCTGAAGGAAACGGCGCCAGGATTGAAGAGCTGGTAATGTTGCCAGCTATAAATGTGCGTGATATGTCAGGAGGCAGTGTAGGTAATGCTATATCTTCAAGCGCCACTGTTGCATTGAATCTCAGATTGGTTGCCAATCAATTACCTGAGACTGTTGAAACATTGATAGAAGCTCACATCGCTGGGCAAGGCTTTCATATTGTTTATGAAGATCCGACAAATGAAATTCTCAGGAATAATGAAAAAGTCATTAAACTTGATTGGCTCGGAAGAGGCGGGTTAGGCATACGCACACCTATGGATGGTGTTATGCCGCAACGTCTGGCTCAACTTTTACAAAGTGTGATACCTGAGCTGATTCTTACGCCAAGCATGGGAGGTGGTTTGCCCTTGGAAGATTTTACGACTCGAATGGATATGCCTATTATCGTTTTGCCATTGGCTAATCATGATAATAACCAGCATGCCGAAAATGAAAATATCCGCTTGCAAAACATTTGGGATGCCATGTCAATTTACGGCGTCATTCTTGCTGGTTTTGGTAATCAATAAAGCTTATGTAAGCGCTTTAGCGAATTGCCTTACAGGGTGGTAAAAAATATTGCTGCAAGAAAGCCTAACAAGGTCGAGATTCCTGTGACACCACCACCTCGATGATAGGCTTCAGGCAACATGGTTTCGGCAATAACCGTTAACATGGCGCCTGCAGCAATTCCTTCAACCAAGGAAAAGGTTGTTAGCGCTACTCCGACAAAGAAAATACTACCAAGCCAAGCTCCAATTCCCGTGAATATCATAAGCGAAGTCCACATAGTAAGAATTCGATTGAAACTATAGCCTTGTTCACGCATACCTAATGAGCTGGAGAATGCCTCTGGAAAATTAGACAGAAACAATCCTGCGATTAAAGAGATGCTGATGCTCGCATGTAACATGCTGGAGCCGATAACAAAAGACTCAGGAATACCATCCAGAAAAATCCCGAGCCAAATCGCAAGTGGAGCCGCGCTAAAACTTATCGCAGCTTCTTCTATATCGCTAGCTGTCGGTGGTGTGATAGCGTCATCGACTCTATGTTTAGCTAGTTCATACCATTCTTTAGCTTGTTGTTTATTTAAGGAATTTTCTGTGCCTAATTCTTTGAGTCGATGCTCGGTTAGTCCCATGATGGCTTTTGCAAATTCAGGCGTTTCTTGAACGAGCTCATCGAAATCATCTTTCTTTAATACCCAGGCTGATACTTCTCCAATGGCGGTTACAGTTGCCGTATGGGAATTCCCTGTTAATAAGGAAATTTCTCCAACCACATCATCAGGGCCCAAATTTGTAATTTGGTGATGGTTTATGTCATCGACGACTTTCACCTGACCTGCATCGATTATATAAAGGCTATCGCCTTCGAGCCCCTGCAGCATAAGGTTTTCTCCCGGCTGAAAGTTTTCCCGTTCGATAAGAGGAACCAAGTGTTGAATCTGTTGTGGAGGCAGTGCATTAAAAAGCGGAGATTGGCTTAAACGTTTAAACAGACGCTTAAAGTCTTTACTCTTGGCATGAGTTAAATAGCTTACGGTTGTGCCAACTTTACGCAAGAAACCACCTTGGCTGTTGATCCATTTGTTTAGTATTACAAACAAAATGCCGCCAATCAGGCAGCCTGATGCCAGCTGGTAGTAGTGGTCTCTTTCCAGAGCTTCAACCACAAGATCAATAGTCAGCGCAGCAAGAAGGGCGCCACTACCAAATGCCATTAAGGCAGCTATTACTCGGTTTCCAGGCGACCAAAATCTGGCAACGATTGCGCCTAAAGGCAATGAAGCCGCACTGATTAAGCCAAATATAAAAGCTTGTAAAGGAATCGATTCTGGCATGTTATGTTTTAACTAAATAAGAAATTAGTCTACTCTTATGTTTGATATAGTAGAGACAACAAGGTTCGTACAACAATAGTTTTATTATTTATCTTGCTTACTCTTGTTCTTTATCAAGCTCTTTTATTATTAACCTAAGGGTTTATATGAAATTAATTATCAAATTGTTACTAGGAATTATAGCCGGGCTAATAGTTGGATTGTTTGCTCCTGAGTTTATTGTCCGACTATTAATCACCATTCAAACTGTAATTGGTGCGCTAATTGTATTCCTCATCCCGTTTATTATTTTGTTTTTTATTAGTCACGGAATATCCAGTCTTCCGAATTCATCCGGCAGGCTTTTGGGATTGACCATTGTCACAGCGTATGTATCAACAATTGTAGCAACGGTTATTGCATGTGCGATTGCGTTGTTTCTACTTCCAACTTTATTAAATGGAGTCGACCCGGAATCAGTAAATGTTCAGGCTATAGAATTGGCTCCATTTATAGATTTTAGTGTTGCTCCAGTGATGGATGTGGTGACCGCATTATTGACAGCGTTTTTGTTTGGTATAGGTATTCAGCTTACTTCAGCTAGTGTAAATACAAGCGCATTAAAAGAGATAATAGCGCAGGGCAAGCTAATCATTGAACTCGCGATAAGAAAAGTCGTGATACCGTTATTGCCTTTTTATATTGCAGGAATATTTACTGACTTGGCGGCTAGCGGTACAGCATTTGTTTATCTCTATACTTTTGCCAAAGTGTTGGTATTAGTCATTATTCTGCATTGGTTATGGATTTTTGTGCTTTATTCTCTTGCTGCCTTTGTGTCGGGTAGAAATATGTTTAGCTTAATAAAAGTCATGTTACCGGCTTATGTAACCGCCATTGGAACTATGTCTAGTGCTGCAACAATTCCGGTTACTCTGCGGCAGGCACAACAAAATAAAATATCAGAGCCTACCCGTGAATTTGTTATTCCGCTTTGTGCGTCAATTCATTTATCTGGCAGCTCGATTACTATCATAACCTGCGCTGTCGCAGTAATGCTGTTATCGCCGTCGCTGGCTACACCAGGTTTACTAATGCTTGTTCCATTTATCCTTACATTAGGAGTGATTACCATTGCTGCACCGGGCGTTCCTGGGGGCACAATTTTGGCGGCGCTTGGCATACTTTCAAGCATTCTAGGTTTTGATGAAGCGACATTGGCTTTGATGATTGCCCTGTTTTTAGCTCAAGACAGTTTTGGTACAGCATGTAATATTATTGGTGATGGCGCTATAGCCGTAATAGTTGATACTCAAGCAGGGACAAAAATTGATACTGCAGATCCTCAGACAGACAAGGCTTAAACTCTCAATCAATTAGCCTGACTAATCTAGATCTGGTTCAATTTCATCGGCCTGATGAAATACTTTTTCTCCTGTCCAGATTGATTCCAATTCCTCAAGTGTTTTGCCCTTAGTTTCTGGCACTAAACGCCAGACAAAAACAAATGTAACAACACTTAATACAGCAAAGATAAGGTAGGGTAGTGCGCCGTTAAATGTTTCATTATTGAGTTGGCTGCCATTAACCACAGGAAAGCTATTGGCGACGATAGCGTTGAATAGCCATTGAGCGGCTACTGCAATTGCCATGGCAACACTGCGAATTGTATTGGGAAATATTTCAGAAAGTAGTACCCACACTACAGGCCCTAAAGACATAGCAAAAGAACCGATAAATAACAAAATCGCAAGCAAAGAGAGAATGCCAATTTGCTGGCTGTATAAGGTTATGGTTAAGATGCTAAGCCCTAAAAACATTCCGGTAGTGCCAATTAATATTAGTGGTTTACGTCCCCACTTATCGATGGTAAAAATTGCGATAAAGGTGAAGACCAAATTAACGCCAGCTGTCCACAATTGTTGCTTCAAAGCATCTTCAGGACCATAACCCAGAGCATTACTAAAAATTTCAGCCCCATAGTAAAGGATGGCGTTAATCCCGGTAATCTGTTGAAAAACAGAAAGCATGATGCCAATAAATAGAATTAAACCCATACCCTTAGTGGCAAGCGTAACCTTATGATGTTGCTTGGTTTCAGAAAAAGATAATGCGATATCTTCTAGTTCTAGCCTAGCTTCTTCTTTACTGGCTGTGATCTTTGACAAGACTTCCTGGGCTTCAGATGTACGGCCCTTCATAATGAGCCACCGAGGGGTGTGTGGAACAAAAAATAGCAGAATACAAAACAGACCAGCGGGAATAATCTCAGACCAAAACATGATTCGCCACCCGCGCTCAACATTCCAAGTGTGAAGGTCAGTATTTGCTAGTGAAGATAGATTTTGGGCGCCGCTGTTACCGATAAAATAGGTGACCACGAACACGACAAAAAAACCAATAACGACTGCCAATTGGTAGTAAGAAACCATTTGGCCTCGTTCTTTGGGTGGAGAAATTTCAGCGATATACATTGGGGCTGTCATCGACGCCATGCCGACGCCCAAACCGCCGATAATGCGGTAAAAAGCCAACACCGAAAGAGAATCCGCTGCTCCAGAACCCCAGGCTGAGACAATAAACAAAACAGCCGAAAAAATTAAGGTAAATTTACGGCTTATCTTTTTAGTCAGATATCCGCTAAATAAAGCCCCAAACAAGCAACCATATATTGCGCTACTTACGGCCCAACCTTGTTCTGCATTACTTAATGCAAAATATTCAGTAAAGTAAAGCTGGCTACCAGAAATAACGCCAGTATCGTAACCAAACAATAAACCACCCATAGCAACAACTGCAGTAATAGACAAAATTGTGATTCGGTTAAGTTTTGCGTTATGGTTTTTAACTATTTCCAAAGGATATACCTTGTATGTTGGGTCATTTTTTATAGTAAACCCTAGAGGCTTAAGCGTATTTATTGTTGGCAATTACTACGAAACCAGCATGTGGATTTCTTAGCAAGCAAGCCATTTAACTCTTTAGTTGCTTTAATTAGTTAATAGCCAGCTTAAGCTAGGATATCTAGATGCTTACTTGTTTAAAGATCTTCAATCAGCTCTACAAGCAAACCATCAGGGCTACGAACAAGTATTCCGAGACGATTGTTATTCAGACTTAGGGCCTGTCTACCTGCGGTGACAATGCTAAAGCCGGCTTCGTCAATCTTATTCACCAGATCGGACAAGCCTTCTACCTTCAGTGAAATAACTGAAGCTCCAGGATCCTGGACATTAGGCTCACGTTTAGTTCGTGCAATGTTGCTAAATTCCCAGAAAAACCAGACGTTGGTAGAACCGGGTGGTTGTGTGCGACCGGATGTTGCTACAGCCTCTGGAGTTCCCTCTAGGAGAAGAACTGCGTCGATCACTGTATTAGGGTCAGCTGCCTCATAGCCAAGAATGTCTCCATAAAATTCCATCGAGCGTTCTCTTTCCTCAAGAGCCAGTGATGATCGGGCATTGTATATATTGCTGCTCTCCGGAACGTCAGTGACAATAGGGTTGCCTGATTGTACAAATTCAAATACAAAACCATCGGGGTCACGCATCATAACGGCTTGGGTGTCATTACGTGGTCGTTGTGTATAAACGGGGCCTCCGCCTGTGGTATCCACGATGATGTCGTATTCATTTACTGCGGCAAAAGCTGCATCAATATCGCGTACTGAAATCGAAAAACGTGTGACTCCCGGATCATAGAGACGCTGACTGAAAGTATTACCCTCGACCCCAGAAAATGAGATTAGTTGGAAGTCCATTTCAGAACCAGGAATATTGAAGGTAGCGACTTGGCCTGAGGCGTCAGGATAGTCATTTTGCAGATGATTAAGTAATGCTGAATTTTCTAGTGCAACTGGACCAGAGACTAGGTCAAAACCAACGCCATCACGGTAAAACACAATTGACGGGCTAATATCCGCAACAATATGTATTAGTGCGTTTGGTTGTAGCATGCGCCCAATAGTTTGCGGAGCTATTACAGGGGGCGTGGTTATGGGTGTCTGCTCAGCAACTTGAGCCGTGTCATTGCCGCAGGCCACAAGCAATATGCTACAAACAGGAATCATTAATAGTTGATAAAAGTTTTTCATAGTAAGTTCCAATATTTCCATTGTGAAGATGTGGGGAGATAATTAAAGTTTAATCCCAGTTTTTTTGTCTGACAACCCAGTCAGGATTTATGCAAAGATCACAGTCATCACCGAAAAAATAGTCTTTCGCTTCTATATTCTCATTAAGCATGAAGTCCAGCCAGTTTACGTAGATCCTTTCCGCTTGGGTCAACATCAGTGTGTCACCATTGCCTTCACGAATACCGTAAAGCAGGCCGGAGTGCCCAGCATATTTATTTTCAGCATAATAAGCGGGAGTGTTTGTGAGGTTATAGTTAGCTATGGAATTTTCATAAGCTATATCACTGCTGCCACCATTTACCCATAACACGGGCGTATGCAGATTTTCCAATTCATTCCTGCAAACCCCAAGCTCACAGCCTTCAAAAAAGCCAGTATTAAAGGCGAGCACTGTTTTTGCACGACTGTCAGCTCCAGCAATCAGCGCTTCAAGCCCGCCACATGATTGCCCAGCAATGGCAATTTTTGATAAATCCGCTCTATTGCTGAATTGCATAGCTGCTTCATCTGATTCAAGCCAGTCCAGCGCATTAAGTAGATTTTCAGGCATTACTGATCCACCTGTTATTGCAGGTGCATCAAATGCTCCATTCGCAACAACAATAAAACCATGAGTGGCAACGAGTGTTGAAATGAAAACAAAGCCATAATTACTGTCACGACAAGCACCATTTGCCCAGACTATCACTGGAACTGAATGCTCATTGAATAGGCTCATGTTTGCAGGACGATAAACTGTATGATTTTGCAGGCCGTGGGATGGTTCTCGGGTAGTCGCGAAAGACTGCTCAATGGCGGGTCTTTGCCAATTGTAATTTACGTCTTCAGTTTCTGCGCTAATGCTTAAAAAAGAGCTAGAAAGTAACAGTAGAGAAATACACGACTTTGTAAGGAAGCAATTTATTTTTATTTTCATTTGAGCCTCGATAACATATTAGGACTTTTCAGAACCTTGGAGCAGCAGTATAAGGTTCTTGAGTGAATATTGGGAAGTTAAAATTTCGGCCTAATCGGCAGGCTTTGAAGCCTATATTTAAGTAATCCTTTTGTCAGAAAGTGAGCAGAGAGTAATATAGTGTTGCATCAAGATGCTAAAACTGGAAAATCAATACAGGTAATTTCTATTTTGCAGGAAAAAAATTAGAGGATTAAAGATGAAACTAGAAACGATAGCCCTCCATTCTGGATATGATGGAGACCCTGCAACTAATGCAGCGACGACGCCGATTTATCAAACTACCTCATATACCTTTGATAATACTCAGCATGGTGCAGACCTATTTAACCTTGCTGTTCCAGGAAATATTTACACCCGCATCATGAACCCCACTACAGCAGTACTTGAAGCCCGGCTGACTGAAATGGAGGGAGGTATTGGAGCATTAGCTGTTGCTTCGGGCATGGCAGCGATTACCTATTCTATTCAGGCGATTACTAAAGTTGGCAGCAATATCGTTAGTACATCGCAGCTTTATGGCGGAACCTACAATTTTTTTGCTCATACCTTACCGGCGCAAGGGGTAGAAACGCGCTTTGCATCGTTTGAAGATCATGCTGGTTTAGAAGCCTTGATTGATGAGAATACAAAAGCACTTTTTTGTGAAACGATTGGTAACCCTGCGGGGAATGTCGTTGATATAGAGGCACTTGCTAATATTGCTCATAAGCATGGCATCCCTCTAATTGTGGATAATACTGTTGCTACACCATTTCTATGTAAAGTGTTTGATTTAGGCGCTGATATAGCCGTTCATTCTTTAACTAAATACATTGGTGGGCATGGGACCTCTATCGGAGGGATTATTGTTGATTCGGGGAAATTTGACTGGTCGGCGCATAAAGAAAAATTCCCCATGCTAAATGAACCTGATCCTTCCTATCATGGAGTTGTATATACTGAAGCACTTGGAGAGGCCGCTTATATTGGACGTTGCCGTGTTGTGCCTCTGCGAAATACTGGTGCAGCATTATCACCGATGAATGCTTTTCAAATCATGCAAGGCCTGGAAACTTTGGGCTTAAGAATGGAGCGCCATTGTGAAAATGCGCTTAGAGTCGCAGAATATCTAGAAGCACATGAACAAGTTGAATGGGTTAAATATGCCGGATTAAAATCCAGCCCTTATTATGATGTGTGTCAAAAAGTTGTTGGAGGTCGTCCATCAGGTATTCTGAGTTTTGGTATCAAAGGTGGTGAAGCTGCTGGTGCAAAATTTATTGATGCACTGCAGATGGTTCTGCGTTTAGTGAATATTGGTGACGCTAAATCTCTAGCTTGCCATCCTGCATCAACGACGCATAGACAATTGAATGAAGAAGAACTAGCTACAGCCGGAGTCAGTAAAGAGATGGTTCGCTTGTCGATTGGCATAGAACATATTGATGATATTCTTGCCGACATCGAACAGGCTTTAGCAGCAGCTAAATAATAAACTTAATTTTTTAGGCATCCAGTCAATAAAGTTAGGCATAGAAAAGGGCGAAGTATTTTTTAATATTTCGCCCTTTTTACTTCAGACACTATTTTTAATTAATCCTTACTTAGAAGATTCCATAATCAATAATCTCATTATAATAACCGGTAATATTGAGCATAATGCTTACCGGTTCTTCATTGATATTTAAAAAGAGCCAGCCATGTTCACCATAAAACGGAGCTGTTAAGGAGCCGCTACTTTTATTGAGGCCTTCCTGTCTCTCTTTATAGCGGACGTAAAAATCCGGGCCAAAAGATTCTTCGTGGCCATGGAAATCAAAATACACATCTTTATCGCCTACTACTTGCCAGGAATACACAATAACTTTGCCTTCATCCAAAACAGTTTTTATTTCAGTTTGTTCGAATGCGCCTAGCTCAATGGTCATGCTTATTGTGCGAGCTTCTTCCGCTTGGTCCTGAAAAACAGAAGGGTTTGGTAAGGGGGTAGGTTCTCCAAACATGGGGATTTCGACTTCTCGCATAACTTCATTGCCGCCGATGATGTCGATAATTTCAATAGTCTCATAGGCCTCGCTAGACAGGGCATCTAAGCCAGTCAATTCTCCGAAACCAGTTGGGTCAATGCCATATTCTGCAGGCAATACGACTAGCACCAACAAAATTAGAGCACCGATTATTGTTGCAATAGTTGCTGTTAGTAAATTAGTCGCTGATGGAGCTTCAATTTCGTGATTTGAATTATTTTCACTCATGTCCCTTTCCTTAATATTTTAATAATTAAATTTTAAATATCTTTCTACGTTAAAGGCTTATGCTAAAAGGTAGCCCGTTAATTGATAACCAAACAGCATAAAACCGGCTGTCATAATTAAAAGATTGGTTGCTACAGCGCCTTTGATGAAACTTTCATGTTGTCGCCAAAACTGAAAAGCAAGCAAAATAAACGCCAAAGCTGACAGCTGGCCCAGTTCGACTCCAATATTGAAGCTGATGATATTGGGAACTAAGCCTTCCTGAGTTAAGGTTAAATCTTGCAATTTAGTCGACAGACCGAACCCATGCACAAGGCCAAATAAAAATACGGCGGCTCTGGTGTTGATATTAATGCCGAGGCGTTTAAAACCCCCGATATTTTCAAAGCCTTTGTATACAACGGATAAGCCAATGATTGCATCGACAATATAAGCATCAGCTCGTATTCCTCCGAGAACACCAACCAACAAAGTAATACTATGCCCAATTGCAAAAAGGCTGACATAAAGTGCAACGTCTTTCATACGGTATAAAAAGAAAATCACACCAGCTAAAAATAACAGATGATCATAGCCGGTAAACATATGTTTAGCGCCGAGATAAAGATAGGGGAAAAAACTGAAACCTGAGACGCTTTCTAGAAATGCTGCATCATCGCTTGAGACGCCATGAGCAAAAGCTGCACTAGAAAAAAACAATAAGGGTAAGAAGCTTAACCAAGCTGTTTTTAATTGATATTTTTTGATTAATTTCATAGAGACTCTGTTAATAATTCCAAAGGTTTAATTCACTATAACATTCAGGCTGCATGTTATTGTATTACATAAGCTCTATTACAAGTCCAGAAAGGAAGTTAATTTTATATTTTTTGCACATTTTATTTTCATAGTAAAAATAGCGCTAAAATTTGTATTGTAAGCAAGCCAGTGATGCCCATTAATAAACTAGCAATTGTATGGGTTCTTAAAGCAGTGGCTGTATCCATTTCTGAAAATTTTGCGATAACCCAAAAGTAAGAGTCATTCACGTGGGAAACGGTAATTGAGCCGGCTCCTATGACGAGAACAACTAGGGCTTTACCCAAACTTGAATCAAAACCCAAAGCTGACATAAGAGGGACCATAATCGCAGAAGTCGTAATAATAGCAACGGTAGAAGACCCTTGAGCGGTTTTCAAAAAGGCCGCTATAAGAAATGGAATCAGCATGCCGAAAGCACCTAGATCTACGAAGCCACTGGCTAACTCTGCCAGATCTGTTTCACGCAAAACTGCTCCAAAGGCGCCACCTGCACCAGTAATCAGAATTATTAAGCCAGCTTTTTTTAACGCTTCTTCGAGCCATATATGCTGTATTTTTTTGCCTTTACGAACCATTAAGAAAGACAGTGATGCGCCAATAAGAAGAGCAATAATAGGGTCTCCAATGAAAACGAAAAAAGAGAACAGCTGAGCCTCACCCAAGGGCATTGAAGGAAATTGGACGATCGATTTAAGTGCAATTAACAAGATGGGTAATAGGATCGGCAATATTGCCAGTGAGAAAGAGGGAGGAGTTTGTCCAGCTAGAGTGTCTGCCTCACTAAGTTCGTAGTTAATGACATAATGGCTGCAGCCTTTAGTTGCCCATAGTATGGCAACCAACATAACTGGAATAGATACCAGTAAACCGAGTATCAAGACCCAACCTATATCTGCACCGAGCGTGGCAGCAGCGGCTAATGGCCCAGGAGTTGGTGGCACAAAAACATGAGTCGCATATAAGCCAGAAGCCAGGGAAACAGCCAGTACAGCCAGTGAAATATTGGCACGCTTAGCGATGGCTTTGTTAAGTGCTGAAAGGACGATAAAACCAGAATCACAAAATACAGGAATGGATACAATATACCCGGTCATTCCTATGGCTAATGGTGCATGTTTCTCTCCGACACTATCCAGAATTTTATTGGCTAAGACTTTGGCGCCTCCACTTCTATCGAGGTACTCGCCAATAATGGCTCCTGCTGCTATAACGATACCAATACTTCTCAAAGTGGCACCAAAACCATCTGCTAATGAATTCATTAAAATACTAGGCGCTAGGCCACCAACAGAGCCAATAAATAAAGCTCCAAACAAAAGACCAAGAAAAGGATGCAATTGAAACTTTATAGTTAGCCAAACAATGATGGCGACAGTAACGATTAGCCAAAGAAAGATAGTCATTTTAAAGGTCCTTTTTTGGTAGCACTTTATTATTCTGCATTACTTTACAAGATTCTATCTAACGAGACATGGAATGAATCAATAAAAATAAAAAGAAATATTTCCCCGAAATGGATTAATTAATTAAGTCACCAGCAAAATAAAAAAACTGCTGGTTACCACTGAAAGCATAGCTGTAATAACCACTGCTGAGGCTATCTGACTTTCACAGGCTCTATATTTTAGTGAAAAAACATAAGGACCAATGCCCGTTGGCATAGAAGACAATAGTACAGCTGTTCCTGCCCATAAGGGATTAACCTGGTAAACATGAAAGAGGAATATGTAAACCATTGTTGGAAGTAATATTAGTTTCATTATGACAATAGTCAGTGTTTTGTGCATATCACCCGTAATTTTATAGCGTGTTAGTGCCCCACCAAGCGCAAATAATGCCATTGGTGAAGCCGCTTGCGCGATTAGATCGAGAGTGTTGAGAAGTGCGATATGAAGCGGAATGTTCAACAAATTTACAATTACCCCGGCAAGCAAGCTCCCAGTGATAGGGTGAGTTATCAAATCTTTAACAACAAAAACCAGATGTCGCATGATTGATGTTGAAGACTCTTTTTTGGCTTCTGCGATAATAGTGCCGAATGTAAATAAAAGAATATTATGAGTAGAAATTATAATAAAAAGAGGTAGAAAAGCTTCGTTACCAAAAACTTAAATGCAAAATGGAATGCCAATAACGGTGACGTTTGAGTAAGCACCGCCCATCCCAAAAACACTGCATTCAATGTTGTTGTATGAGAAAAACAGTTTGCCTATAAGAATTCCAAGTAGATAAACAAAAAAGATTGAAATATAAAATCTGCCTAGTAGATTCCAATCTATAAATTCTGGAAATATTGTTGTGGCGGTGCCATTAAAAAGCAAACATGGAATTAAAAAATTAAAAGCCACTTTTTCGATAGCCACGCCATCGCCATCAGATAAAAATTTTCTCTGACGTACAAAGTAACCTATTAATGCAATAGCAATAACAGGAAAAATTGTTCCCAAAAGTGCCATAAAATATTATTTTCAGGTAAAGACCTGTTAAGAATTTAAAATTTAAATAAGCTGTTTTAACTTACACCAAGTAGTGGCATTGCTACCCAATAAACCATAAAGCTAATCACAATGGCGCCGAGAACATTTAGCCATATACCAGCTTTTACCATTTCGCCAATTGTAAACCGTTCGGTAGAGAAAATAATGGCATTGGGTGGAGTGGATACGGGCAGCATAAAGGCACAACTCGCACCAAAACCAGCGGGAATAACTAACCATAAAGGATCTAAATCTAATGCTGGAGCCAAGGCGGCTAAGATAGGAATAAGAGTGGCTGCAGTTGCGGTATTGGATGTTAATTCTGACAACAGCATCATCATTACCAAGACAGACACAATTATAACGACTTGAGGTAGTCCATCCATACCGATAGCAAGAGAGCCTATATAGCTGCTTACACCATATTGATCCATCATGGCGGCCAGGCTCAATCCTCCTCCATATAATATTAGTAAGCCCCAAGGCAGCTTGGTGGCGTTCTCCCAGTTAACCATTGCTTGTCTTTGATCATCACCTGCGGGAATAACGAACAAGCTCAATGCGGCAATTATGGCAATACCGGCATCAGTGAGTCCGGAAAAAAGTTGCAAGCCGGCAATTTCCAAATCGGTTATTAATGGACGCGTTATCCAAAGCGTCGCCATGATGAGAAAGACCCAGAAAACTCGCCATTCTTGAGTAGACATTGGCCCTAAACTTTTTTGTTCTTTTTCAATTAGCTCGGTAATACCTTCTAAAGGCTTCTCGCCAACCGGTAAAATCCAACGGGTAAGCAGTAGCCAGCCAAGCGGCGCAAAAACTACGACTAGTGGAACACCAAAGGTCATCCAGCGAGCAAAACTAATTTCGATACCCAGTTGATTTTGTAGGTAGGAAACAACAAATACATTCGGTGGGGTGCCGATAATAGTGCCCATTCCGCCAATGGTTGCGCCATAAGCGGTGCCTAGCAGTAGCGCGGTTGACAGGTTATGGTTTGATTCATGTGAAGATAGGTCATCTTTTTCAGCAACTAATGAAATAACACTAAGCAAAACGGGCAACAACATCATGGTGGTAGCAGTATTGCTTATCCACATGCTGCCGATAGCTGCAATTGCCATGAAGGTGCCGATAATTTGTCGTGGAGTAGTACCAGAAAAACGTAGTGCAGAATAGGCTACACGCTTATGTAGTTGCCAGCGCTGCATTGTCAGCGCAACAATGAAACCACCTAGATATAAATAAATAACTTCATTGGAATAAGGAGCAGCGACAGCTCGAATGCTTAAACCGCCTAAAGCGGGTAAAACAGCTAAAGGAAGTAAAGCTGTTGCATAAACTGGAATGGCCTCAGATATCCACCAAACTGCCATCCAGCCAACCATAGCTGCTATGGTCCTGGTGGCATGATCAATCTCTAGAGTTTCGCCATTAATACTTGCGTACTGATCTGGCATTATCAGGAAAATTATTAGGGCAACAAGAGGCCCAGCAACAAGACCAATACGACGTAGATTTCTGGTTGATTCAGCTAAACTCAATTTTGTGCCTCATATATTTCTTGAATAAAAAAACAAATATAAAAAATGGGATAGTACAGAGCTTGATTATAAAAGCTAGTGTGAAAATGGAACGGGTAGCCAAACCTAGATACCGCAATAATAAAACATCATGCTACGCCACAAATTAATATGGCTGAGCCTTGCAAGTTGATATTATTATCCGGAAACTTTTCGTGAATTTTTCTAAAGACTTCATGTTTAATCTGATCGCGCATTTGAGCGTCTGCTTGACTCATTGCAGCTACAATTGGCGCGCCAACTTCAGTAATCATTTCCCAGTAAGTTTCAGCATCCATTTTTAAACCTGTGCCAACCTCATGCTCAGTGACATTACTAAAACCAGCTTTCTCAAATTGTTCAGTCATAAAGCCTGGTGAGGCACAGCGAAACATTCCTGGAGCGTCGGCAGGAGGAGGGGGTAGATTCATTAGTTGGTTGATGGTTCTCATTGTGACGGTTACCCAAAAATTTTGCTGTGGTGAGCCCCAAACTGATGCAGCAAGTCGACCTCCGGATTTTAGAACGCGGCGCATTTCTTGTAGGGTACTTTGGATGTCTGGGAAAAACATAAAACCCATACGACAGCTAATAGCATTAAAGGTTTTATCGAGAAAAGGAAGTTTACTGACATCTCCGATTTCGGTTTGATAATTACTTATGCCTCTAATTTCGGCGCGCTCTTTGGCGGTTTCTAACATGCCCTCCGAAAGATCCATGCCTACAACTTTACCGGCACTCACAATCTCAGCTATTGATAAACCCGGCTCACCTGTTCCACTGGCAACGTCGAGAACAATATCATTATTTTTTAACCTTAGTTGCTGAATAATACCTTCACCAACAGGCTTTAGAAATTCCATATTAACGCTATCCCATTTTTTCCAGCCAGACGAAAAACTGTTCCAAGAATCACGTTGTTGATTAATAATTTCTTTTAGTTCATTAGACATGGAAAGAGCACCTAAATTTAGATTAAATTTTCTTCAAATAAGGCAGCGGTAATATCCGCAGCCAATCTTTCAAGGTATTGAATATCGTCGTACTTGAATAATGGGTTAGAATTTAGAGAGCTAAAATTAATAGTTCCCCATATTTTACTATCATAAAGGATGGGTGCAGAAATATAAGCTTGCAGTGGTAAATTTGGATGTAAAGGATGATCTTGTATTTTACGCTCATCATTTTCCATGGGAATAGAAACTGAAGCGCCTTTGTTCCATACTTCGCGGCAATAAGTGTCGCCGATTGAAAAATATTCACCAGCCGTGAATGTATTACTTGAATCTCTTACAGCCACAAGATGATAAATTTCATTTTCAATGTGACTCACTATGCCTAAGTCTAAATTAAATTTATCCAGACCTTTATCAAGTTTTTTGTAGCAATGTTTTAAAAAAGATTCTGAATGCATGATGGGTTATTTTCTTATTCTTAATATTTAAGAATTAATCATTATAATTTTCATTAATGTATTGTGCAAAAGCCATGCTGTAGCTTTCTAAAAATCCATCGGCTGTCTTTATTATAAAGTACACAGCAATATTATTGTTATTTGCTAATGCCATTGCTTGTTCAATACCCATAACATTGAAAGCGGTTGCCAGAGCATCGGCTATGGCGGTAGTTTCTGCGATCACGGTTACTGAGGCAAGGTTATGATTGATGGGGCTTCCGCTGCTTGGATCAATAGTATGTGAATAATGAATATCGTCAACTTCAAAAAAGTTTCTGTAATCTCCAGAGCTGGCAAGGCTTAGGCCACTTATTCCGATAATCTGAAATGGCTCACGATTTTGTGCAGATCGCAGTGGCGCCTCTATAGCTATTTGCCATAAATCTCCTTCGGCATTCCGGCCTCTACCGCTTATTTCGCCTCCAATTTCCACTAGGTAATTTGAAATATTATTTTCTTCCAGCAACTCTGCCAGCACATCAACTGCATAGCCTTTTGCCACCGCCGATAAATCTAAACGAATCATCTCTCTTTTAAGCACAGCTTCTCGGTCTTCAGCAATTATCAGATATTCAAAACCTATATTTCGTAATAGCTCTTCTATGGCTTCTGTATTTGGCAGTGTGTCATTCTTGTGTTTCTCAGGTCCAAAACCCCATAAATTGACTAAAGGGGAAACTGTAATATCGAAGGCGCCATTGCTGAGCACGCTAATTTCTTCGCTAATTAGCAAGACTTCATATAAAGCTGGGGAGACATTTATCCAGGTATTAATGGGAGCCTCATTTAGTTGCATTAATTCTGATTCCAAACGGTAGGTCGACATAGCGCTTTCGATATCTTCCAGAGCGGAATTAATAAGCTCATGGTTAACAAGGTTTTCTCCAACAATAGTAATGTTGTAAGTAGTTCCCATGGTACTGCCACTTAATTGGTAAGCATTTGGGTTTTGCTGATTACTGCAAGCTATTGGCGTTAATGTAAAAATTAAAATGAATAAAAACTTTCGCCGCATTTGCATATGGAGAATTAAGTATCCGCTTATGGCAGTTTTACAATTATCACTTAACATAAATATTTGTTTATGAGTTCATTACCATCATCAGGAAGCCTGAGAATGCTGCATTGCTTGGAGTCAGACTGCTATCTATGAGATCTTTCATCTCCAGAATGGTCTCTCGATAACGGTGATAAAATTCCCAGCTAGGTTGGGGCTTATAAATTAGCCTTTCCAATTCAAAAGTAGCAATAACACCTTTGGTAGTTGTGGGCTTTACAAAGACTTCATGTGTTGGGTGGTAATAATTAGGAATGATGGTCATCAACGACCATTTCGCCAGCTTACCAGAACGTAAAATTTCCAGCATGTTGTTAAAGCCTTTTTCCTGATTGCCATGCAAGAAATTTTTTAGCCCATTACTCAATTGTTTTTTTTGTTTTTCATTTAAAATTTTTAATAGATCTCTAAATTTTGGTTTTTCGAACAATGAGATCATTGACGATGCGTTGACAACTTTTGTCATATTTGAACAAATCTCTTCAGGATCACGGAATTTATTTTTCGCAAAAAACGCCTGTGCTTGCGTGATCCGTTTGCTCATTCGATGCTTTTTACCAATAATCTGTATATCCGGATTATCGAAGCCGCCGGGATATTTATGCAAAAAGGCTGATTCGGCTTCTTTTAATTTATCCAGATTCATTTTTTTCGGGATATTCTTTGGTGTGAGATTGTGATCTTATTTAGTTTGAGCAGTCAGGTCGTGCACGCTCTAGTTCTGCGAATAAACGATTTCGTAAATTATCTTTTCTAACATCCAGCACATGGTTTTGATCACTTTCCACATTGAAATCGATGTTAAAACCATCTCTTTGTAGATCTTGAAACTGGTTTTGCATTGCAGAACGCCAGGCGGAATCTCGATCACCGACGTGCATATAAATACATAACGGACGTAGAGCTTCAAGCCTGTCATTAGAAGCGCCATTAAGTAAACCTGGATAGCCAGTGACAGAAATAAAATAATCCGGGTACAAAGAAGCAACATGAAATGCGCTTAATCCCCCGTTGGATATGCCGGTAACATGCAGTTTATTATTTGCTACAGGGAAAGTTGCAAGAATGTATTCGAGGAATTCCGGGAAAACTCTATCTCCTCCCTGAAAAAATAACTGGCCATTTGGGGCAGCAGGGCTGATGACAATATAACCATCGCTTTCTGCTTTTTCTCGCCAGTCTGCATCGGTACTGCCAATTACAATATTCCAGGTCTGGGAGCCGCCAGGAAATTGTAGAATTGTTGGATAAGTTTGGGAGGGGTCGAAGTTATTAGGCAGAATCACACGAAATCTGACATCCAGACCGCCAAACTCCCTAGTATCTTCACTCACTTCAGCATTCGCACTGCAGGCCATTAACGCAAACAGTAGAACCGTCAGTAATTGATAGATTAAGCGCATGACAATAACCTCCTTCATAATTGGTGCTTGGATTATTTCCGTCCCTCTGACATATATCAAGTGATTTCTGGCCGCAGGATGTAATGTTGAAATAATTAGTGTTCAACATTTAAATAAATTTTGGAGGCATTTTGAAAAATTTAGTTAACCGCTATAGTTTTGTTGTTGGTCTTTTTTTGCTCATGTTCACTACTTCGAGTCAGGCTATCCCAGCCTTTGCAGAGCGAGAAAATATTAATTGTAATTCCTGTCATTCAGCAGTTCCTGCCTTAAATGGCATTGGCAGGAACTACAAATTACAGGGTTATGTGATGCCAGGGCAGCAGAGACCAGCTCGACCCAACCCTCGTGGGAATTCAAATGTACTCGAAAGTATACTGCCTATAAGCGCAGGAATTATCGCCAGACCTTTCGATAAGAAAGATAGCGGTGAAACCAAAGTACGAGCAATTCATGAAATAGAACTTATGGTGGCAGGTCAGATTGCGCAGGGGTTTTCCGGTTTTATAGAGTTGGAGGCAGAAGATGAAGATGACTTTGATGTCAAAGCCAGCATAATTCAGGGCACTTTTAGCCTGAATTCTGCACTTAACTTTCAGGTTTCCAGAGCTCCAAGTTTCTATTTTGATCCTTATAATTCTTATACTAATTCTCGACGAGTCACCATAAACAGAAATTCTGTTATCGATCAGAGTTTTGGTGGTGCTGATAATGATTCAAGTCTACGACGTTTGCGCCAGAATCTGACTGTATTTGGCAAGGCCAATAATTTCTTTTATGGCTTAAGTTTCAGCGGAGTCGCTAATGACAATGAGGGTGAAGATGCAAGTACGGTAATTAGTCGAGTTGCGTACGAATTTAACCCGAATTTTATTTTAGGGGGCATGTACATAAATGGCAGTTGTTCTATGCAGAGTGCGGGGGGAAAAAATATTGGAGATCCCTGCTTCCTTGCAGATCGAGATTATTCTCGGGCGGCGCTTGATGTGGAGTGGGTAAGCCTAAATAATCTGATTATTAATGCTGTGTTTATGCGGTCAAATGATGATTTGATCGGTGGTAATGGTGAGGAAGCAAATGATTCTTTTTATATACAGGGTTTTTATAACTTGCAAAGGGAAGGAAGAACTCTTGTGACGCCAATAGCACGTTATGATTCTTATGAAATTAGTAATGGACTGTATCAAATAGATGCAATCACTCTCGGCGTATCACATTACATTCGTCAAAATATTAACCTGAGAGGTGAATTTTCAGATTTATCTGGAGAAGGTCCGATAGCTGACGATAATCGTTTTACTATTCAGGTTGATGCTTTCTTTTAAGGACGCTTGCTGTCAATAAAATGTGACATAAACAAAAGTAGGAATATCTCAAGGCCAGCAATACGATTATTGCTGGTCGAGAATACCTTCAATTCTATCCATTAAAGAATTCATACGGCGAATCACAGGCTCATAGGCCTCTGCTTGAGTCATATCTAAACCAGCCTCATTTAACAGAATGTTGTGAGGGTAATCAGAGCCGCCTGCACTAAGGACATTCAAAAAGTTATCGCGCACCTGCACGTCACCGGCTAGAAATTTTTCGGCAAACCAGGCAGCACCAGTAATGCTGGTAGCATACTGAAACACATAAAAGTCGTAGTAAAAGTGAGGAATGTAGGCCCATTCAACGCTATAGGCGTCATCAATTGTTAGTACACCTTCATCATGTCCGTGATAGCGTTTCAACAGATCGCCATAGGTTTCACTCAAGACTGTGCCGTTAAGGGGCTCTCCATTTTCTGCCATCTGATGAATAGCCAACTCAAATTCTGCAAACATAGTTTGGCGAAAAAAAGTGCCCCGAATGCTTTCCAAGGCATTGCCCAGATAAAACAGTCTCTCTTCATCTGTTGCAGCATTAGCAATCATATATTCCTCTAGCAAAATCTCATTAATGGTTGAGGCCATTTCTGCAATAAAGGTTGAGTAATCAGCAGTTTCCCAGGGGTTGTTAGCATTGGCTAGAAGGGAATGCACAGCATGTCCCCACTCATGAGCAAATGTTGATAGGGCGTTATAGTCATCATTATGATTTAGTAGGATATAAGGGTGTACATCATAGGCAGACCCGCTCATATAAGCACCGGACGTTTTGCCGGGTTGCGGATGGCTGTGCATCCAATCTTGGGAAAGACCCTCAGCCAGTAAATTGAGATAGGTTTCACCGAAAGGTTGCAGTGCTTCGAAGGTGATTTCTTTCGAGCGTTCAATGTCGAAAACCCCAGTATCCAATTCAAGCAGTGGCGGGTAGATATCGTAATAGCGTAGATCTTCAATACCCAGCATGCGCCCGCGCAAACTCAAATATCGGTGGAAGATAGGTAGTGAGTTGTTCACCTGGGTGACTAGCTGAGTATATGTCTCAGGTGGCAGGCCATCCTGAAACAGATTTTGTTGCAGGACTGAATCATAAGACCTGGCTCGAGCAGAAAACAAATTAGCTTGGACCTCTGAGCTGAGTGTTGCGCCCATACCGTCTGCATATTGCTGCCAAGCACCCCAAAAGGTATCAAACACCAGCTTTCTGTCTTCACGATTTTCAACGCCGCGGTAAAAGCTGTAGGCCGCTTGTGTAAGCTGGACCTCTTCGCCATCGCTTAAATTTACGGTAGGCCAGGGAATATCGGCATTGGCATACATTTGATAGATTTGTTCAGGTGAAGCCAATAGTAGTGAAGCCTGCGCCAATATGGCTTCAGTTTGCTCATCTAAGGTATAAGGAGCCATACGTAGAGTGTCTTCTAACATGAATGTAAAATTTCCCAGTTCCGGTTCTTCATCAAGAAATCGATGGATAGTTTCTGTCCCGACAGACAAGATTTCCGGATTCATCCAAGATGTTGCTTCTCCCCAATCATTGTAAAGCTGCATAGCTCTTCCAAAGCGAGTTTGTTCAGCGGGGTCTCGCTGGTCAGCATCTCGGCGCAGGCTTGTATAGATATAGACCCGGGTTAGTTCTTTGTAGGCATTTGAAATAGTAGTAAGAGCTTCAGCCATTGCTTCAGCGCTATTCCCTAAAGTGCCGCGGTAGCGATTTACGTTCTGTAAGCGGTTTTCAAGATCAGTGTAAGCGGCTTCCCAATCATCTTGACTGGCATAGAGATCTGTCAGATCCCAGACATATTGCTCTGGTTCCTGAGCTGAGGCTGATAGGCAAGTAAATCCAAGAATTATAGAAAATAGCAGAGTAGATAGCCGAGTTGAGACATTCATCAAATTTGATCCTCGTTAAACTGAGTAGTATTGTTCAATTAAAGCATAAGTAAAAAGATTTGTTGAAGAGTGTATAGCACTTAAGCATACTCAATAACCATGAATAAACAACGCCTAAGTTTTGCTGCTTTTCTAGTGATCTGTGTATACGGACTTTGGTATCTGCAAAAGCAGCTGACACCTGAAAGGCCTGATGTAATACCCTATGCGGCGCGTCCAGAATTAATGGATGATGCCCCGGCCTTGGTCACTGGAATCGAAACTTCAGCTGAAGAGTCACAGTTAGCTATTGATGTGGCGGCTTTAAGGCAAACAGCTCAACAACGTATGGAAGCTGCCTCAATACAAGAAATTATGGAAGCAGGGCCTGACTTTTCTTGCAATATGGCGCCAATCAGGGAGGTTACTGAAAGCAGCTCTAATCAAATTTACCAATGGCGGGATGAAAACGGTCTATTGCATTTCAGTGATTCGCCACCAGCGGGCTTAGAAACAGATATTTTTGACGCTAGGCAGGGAACTACATTTGAATACTTTCAACTGGATATAGATTTTAGGGGAGCTAACGCAGTTCCATTTTTTAGAAATCAGATTCAAGCGCAAGCAACCAGCATGTATGAGATTTTGGCTGGTATGGTAGGGCAAGCACGCTTAAAGCAGGTGGATTTGAATGTGGTTATTTTTCCTGATTGGAGCAGTTATCTAGAATATGCAATTTCAGTTGCTGGCGAGGGGATGGTAAATTCTGGTGGTTTTTATACGAATGCTACCAATGAAGCGGTCACTTATAGTTATGAAGATGATGAGCAGACCCTAACAGTTACACGGCATGAAGCAGCCCATGTAATTCTAAACGGTATGTTGGCTGCTGGGCCGCTTTGGCTACATGAAGGTCTGGCGGAATATTTTGAATTATTAGGCATGCGCCAGCAGTATTCCCAGGTTTCACCGAACCTTGAATGGTTAAACCTCGCTAGATCAAGTATTGCGAATGGTTATCCTGCTTCTCTGGCAGATTTTCTAGATGTTCCACCTGAAGGTTGGCGAGGCGAGGCGCAAGCAGTACATTATGCCTTGGGCTGGAGTTTGGTTTATTTCATGTTAGATAATGAAAATGGAAAAGGCGCTTTGACCGCACTGTTACAAAAACTAGCTGATGATTATTGCACACCAACAAATAGCACGGTGCAGTTAAACTTGAGTTATCCAGGGGGTATTCCAGCGTTACAAGAAGATTTTTACGCTTGGCTTAATAATGAAGCCGATAAGCGTGTGCATACTTACTAGATAGTTAACTGCTTAGTTAAAGCTCATGACTCGTTTTACCTGAGTCTTATTTAAATTCTACCCCTTTGCTATTTCCTTAGTTAAATTCAGGTTTCTCTTTAAAAAGCATATTTTTTTTATTAATTAGTAAACCTATTTTCCGTTTGAGCGTTTTAATCAGTACAAATTCAAAAATAATCTATTGTTAAAAACGGAGAATGAAGATGAATAAATTCAAGGTAATACTAGGCGCCACGGTAATAGTAAGTGCTGCTGCTTTTGGTGTTGGCGGTGTTCTTGCACAAGACTCTGAAGCGACTGATGCTGAGCGTCGAGCTGCTTTTGAGGAGCGCAGAGAAGAACGTCGGGGTGAAATGGAGGCCAGGCGCGAAGATAGGTGGGTTGAAATTTCTGAAGAAAATCCGGAATTAGCTGCTGAAATTGAAGCTTTACGGGCTCAGCGTGCGGCTGAACGTGAACAAGCGCGAGCTGAATTTGCAGAGCAGTACCCTAATATTGCTGAAGCTTTAGAAGATGGCCGTATCAACAGAGCAATGCTTACGGATAGGCCGGGCTTTGAGAGAGGCCAAGGGCCTAATCGGAATCGAAGAGGGCCTGAGCAAGGTGGCCCCCGAGGGCGTTAATAAAGAATCTTATGAGTTCTCTTCTTGCCAGCAGTTATGACAGCCTTTT
>Ga0055584_100001112_pt1 | contig 26252 bp, 18 predicted proteins | sample OSDHelmetaG_FD_58716 | JGI IMG/M metagenome (GOLD analysis project Ga0055584, IMG submission 58716) | Pelagic marine sediment microbial communities from the LTER site Helgoland, North Sea, for post-phytoplankton bloom and carbon turnover... | ecosystem: Environmental > Aquatic > Marine >...
CCCCCCCCGACTCACAAATTATTATGGCTACTACAGAAGTTTTACTCGTTCAACACATGCACCAACTTGGATCAGAGGGCGATGTGGTAAAAGTTCGTCCCGGGTATGCGAGAAATTATCTCATTCCCCATAAAAAGGCTCTGCCTTTGAACTTGGCGAACAAGAAGAAGCTCGACTCACTCAAGCAAGCACGGGCTATGCGTGAATCCGATGAATTGCAAAAAGCTCAAGAAATCTCCACAAAATTAAAGGACCTCAAAATTGCCGTAGCAGTTAAGACGGGAACTGGAGGTAAATTGTTCGGTTCGGTTACAGCTAACCATATTCTTGAGAAATTAAGCGAGAGCGGTTTCACCATGGATAAAAAGCACTTTGTCTCCTTTTCCCCAATCAAGGAATTGGGTAAGCAAAATATTACTTTGCAGCTTCACAGAGATGTGGAAGCCGAAGTGGAAGTGGAAGTCGTATCGGAAAACCCAATCGAACCGACCGAATAACCATTTCTCACTACAATTGAGGTCAAAGAATGCCAGCAGTAGTTTCTTCAAACAAAGAAAAGCAGTTTTCCAAAAAAGAAGGAGCTAAACGATCCGATAAGCAGGGCGCGGATCGTAAGACCATTGAAGGGAATGCGCTGCCCAGTAACCAAGACGCGGAACAAGGCCTGCTTGCGGCATGTATTATGGACACTTCTGGTGAAGTTCTTGGTCGCTGCATGGAGCAATCCATTGGTCCTGATTATTTTTATCATTTTAGCCATCAATTGATTTTCGATTCATTGCTCGATTTGCATAGGGAAAATAAGCATCCTGATGAAATTTTGTTAGCGGAAAAGCTTTCCACGAGAGGCCAACTTGAACAGGTCGGTGGTCAAGAAGGCTTGCTAGACTTGACCTCACGGATACAGACAACCGCTCATGCATCCCATTGGTTGGAGATCGTCAAGCAGAAAGCTCTTCTGAGAAGGTGCATCTATGTTGCGTTCGATATTATAGACGGTGCCAATGACCTTCAGGGCGATGTCGACGACTTTTTGTCGAATATGGAGCAAAGAGTGTGTTCGCTCAGTGATCAGCAAAGTATCCGATCATCCATTCCTTTTAAAGAGCCGATTAGGGAGGCAATGGCTCAGATCAAAAGAATGCTCTCGAAGGAGGATTCGGACGGATTACTCACTGGATACAAGGACCTCGACAACTTGACCAACGGATTCAAGCCAGCCGAAATGATAGTAATTGCAGCCAGACCCTCTGTCGGCAAGACTAGTTTGGCAATGAATATGGTTGAGAACATAGCATTTTCCCCGAAATATGCTGAAAAACCCAAAAACACCTTGGTTTTCAGCCTTGAAATGAGTGCGACTTCGCTTGCTATGAGGTTGATTTGTGGTCGGGCAAGAGTGAATATGAACGATTTGCGGCGTGGTTTCATCGCTAAAAGCAATGCCGAAAAACTCAATGAAATAAGCAAGGGTTTTCAAGAAGCCCCTATCTGGGTTGATGACACGAGTGGTCTCACTATCAACCAAATTCGAGCTAAGGCTAGAAGGGTCAAATCGAGAAACAAATTGAGCTTAGTCGTGGTTGATTATCTTCAGTTGATATCAGGAGACGCCCGCTCAGCATCTCGAGAAAACCAAATATCCGACATATCTAGAGGCTTAAAGGCAATGGCTAAAGAGTTGGATGTACCCGTTATCGTACTTAGCCAACTTAACCGTGATTCGGAAAAGGAAAAAAGGGACCCCCGACTCTCCGATCTCAGGGAATCGGGTTCTATTGAGCAGGATGCGGATGTCGTTATGCTTTTAGGAAAACACCGCAAGGGGGAAGATATACGGGAAATGGATCAGGGGCAGCAAGAAGGAGAGTCTCCCGAAGAAGATTTTGAGCCAATTCAACTTTTGTTAGCAAAACAAAGGAACGGTCCGACTGGCAGAGTCAATCTTGCTTTTCGGAGAAAATATACGAGATTTGATAGTATGGAAGGTGATCCTAGACTTAATTGATGGCATGAGATATTTACGCTCCCTATCACTGTTACTATTTCTTCTACCCGGGATTGCCCTTCTTTGGTCCCAAGCTTCAGTAAACGACGGGAAAACCATTTCTGCCATAAGAATTGAGGTCGACGGGCCTAAAACTTTAGGTAAATCCTTCATCCTTCAAAATCTTCAAATAGAGACAGGAATTCCTTTTGTAGGGTCTGCTATCGACAAATCTATAGCCAACCTCATGGCAACAGGTGCCATTGATGATGTCAGGGTATTCATCGATCCTAAAACTTCTACTGAAGAAGAAGTTGCCTTGGTTTTCAAAGTCCGGACGAAACCAAGAATTGGTGAAATTAAGTTTTCCGGGAATGACGAACTCTCTGACAGAAAGCTTGAAAAGGAAATCGAAATTAGCGTGGGTGAATTATTTGATGAATCTGAGATCAAGGCAGACCAAATTGCCCTTGAGGAACTTTACTTAGAAAAGGGATTTTGGAATTCGAGGGTTGAGAGTGAAGTCAAGAAAATGTCTGACAACAAAAGCGTCTCGATAGTCTTCTTGGTAGTTGAGAATGAAAAAAGAAAGATCCGTGCTATATCTTTTGAAGGAAACGAAAACCTATCCAACAGGAAGCTTCTCAAGAAAATGGAAACGGCTCCATGGCGTTTCTGGCGTTTCTGGTCTAAACGTTCTCGTTACCGCCCGACGATTTTAGAAGAAGACTTGAATGAATTGCGAACTGTTTATCGTGATAAAGGTTTTTTGGATGTTAAAATAGAGCAAAGTGGAGTCGGTATTTCTCCCGAGGGTGATTCCGGTCTCAATTTAATCATCCAAGTTTCAGAGGGCGAACAGTCCTATTTTGGTGAGATAACTCTTGTTGGAAATGCCGTGATTACGACGGACGAATTACTTGCCGACGGCAAGATTGTGCAAGCCGAACCGTATTCACCCACCCTTTTAAGTGACGAAAGAGAGCGTTTGCGTAAGATGTACGGAGAAAAAGGTTATCTAGATGCTCGTGTCCGTTCCATTCGGAAGCCGAACTTGGAAACAGGTCAAATTGATCTGCGATTCGAAATTACTGAAAACAATAAATTTTCTGTTAATTCGATTCAAGTTCGGGGTAACGAAAAAACAAAGACCATTGCCATTATTCGCGAGCTAGCTCTGTCTCCCGGGGAAACTTTCGACTTGGTTCGAATGGAGACAAGTGAAGCTAGGTTAAGAAACACTCGTTTCTTCGAAAAAGTCACTTTGGATGATGAGCCAATTACTTCTCAGGATCCAGAACTTACGAACAGTAGAAGAAATCTTGTCGTGAATGTTGAGGAGGGACGGACAGGCCATGTTTCTTTCGGAGTTGGTTTCAGTACTCTTGAAAAGGCTATGATGTTTGCCGAGTTCCGCCAGGGAAACTTTGACCTCATGCGTTGGCGTTCCCCTCATAGATTGCAGGGTGATGGGCAGAAATTTAGGTTGCGACTCAAGCTTGGAGCACGAAGCAATGAAGCGGTTCTCGCACTTGAGGAGCCTTGGTTCCTTAATCGAAGAGTTGCAGCTGGTTTTGAGTTGTTCCGTCAAAAGTCCGATTATTATAGTTCTTATTACGACGAATTGAGGGCTGGTTTTGAACTGTATTTCAGAAAGCGTTTATTTGAGTTGGTTGAAGGGAGGCTTTTTTACCGGCTTGAGGATGTGGTTATTGATGACATCAGTCCGTCCGCACCCTCCTTTATCAAAGACGAAGACCTTGCAATTTCTAAGGTAGGTTTCAGCCTGACCCGCGATACTCGGGACAGCATATTGTTTCCATCCGAAGGTAGTATTGTTACCTTACGCAAGGAATTTGCTGGAGGGCCTTTCGGTGGAGATGCTGATTATGGTAGGTTTGAGCTACAGGGGGCCAGATTCTTTAAGACTTTTGATGCGATGGATCAGGTTGTTACAGTCAGTGGTCGGACAGGTACCTTGGGTCGATTCGATGGCAAGGATTCCGATGTGCCCTTTTTCGAAAAGTTTTTCCTTGGAGGTCCTTACAATTTAAGAGGTTGGGATTACAGGGAAGCTGGCCCTCAGATAGCAAGCGAGCCAGCAGGTGGTAACTCTTACAGTTACCTTAGTGCCGAGTATACCTTCAAGGTTGCAGACCCCCTGCGGTTTGCATTTTTCTACGATGGCGGATTTTTGCGGACGGGGGACTTTAAGTTTTTCCCTGGCGATGGACTTCAGGGTTGGCATGACAACTGGGGGCTTGGTCTGCGGATAATGGTAATGGGAATGCCTTTGCGCCTTGATTTGGGATTCCCCGTAAGTGACCCTTCAGATACCGGCGGATCTCCCCAATTTCATTTTTCCGGAGGAACCCGTTTTTAAATTGTCTTCCACTAAACAAAATAATCCACAATGACCAAATACAGTCTCATTCTTGCCATCTGCTCGTTCTTTCTCTTCAATCCCTTTTCTCATGCCCAGAAGATTGCGGTCGTTGATGTCCAAAAAGTCTTCGATGGCTACCAAAAGGTAAAGGATGCCCGTGAGCGCTTGGATAAATCCAAGAAAATAGCTATGGAAGAACTCCAAATCTTCAGAGCAGAGCTCGATAAAATTGTAAATGAGCTTAAGGAAATGGAAGGTAAACTAAGGAATCCGAATCTTGAAAGCCCCGCCTTAAAGGCTAAGTATCAAGAGAAGGTCAAGGAGGCTAAGATAAAGCAAGACGATATGATTGCTTATGACAAAAGGACCAAGGCAACGATTGCACAAAGACAAAGAAACCTTTTGGTTGAACATTTGGGTGATATCCGGGCAGCAGTGCAAAAGGTCGCTGGGGCCAAAGGGGTTGATATTGTATTGAACTCATCTGAGACCCAACTGGGGGTGTTTTATGTTGGTGATAAGTTTAATGTCACCGAGGAGGTAATTGTTACCTTGAATGTTCCCGCAAACAAGAAGAATTGAATTTCGGAGGTCGGTTCACTGGGTAATAAATGAATGTAAGCCTGACCCTTGATGAGGTTCTCTCTCTAATACCGAATGCATCGGTCGAAGGTATTACGACCATCACCGCAATTAAAGGTATCTCTTCCCTTGATACGGCAAGAGAAGAAGACCTCTCTTTCCTCGGTAATTCGAAGTATAAATCCCAGGTTCCCTTGACTGCGGCCTCTGTGATTTTGTTACCTGATGCTCATGTTGGGCAACCGAAGGAAAATCAACTTTTTGTTCGGATGAAGGAACCATCAAGAGGTCTTGCCGAAATCTGCCGATTTTTAGAAAAGCGAATTTCCCCTTCCCCCGCCCCGGGTGTACATGATACAGCCTATGTTCATTCCGAAGCAACCATTGCAGAGGGCGTTTCTATCGGACCTTTTTGCTTTGTCGGAAAAAACGTAGCGGTTGGTGCGAATACTGAAATTGATTCTCATTGCCACTTGGGTGAAAATGTCAAAATTGGCGAATCTTGCCGAATCCATCCAGGAGTCAAAATTCTATCAAGATGCTTGATTGGAGATCGGGTTATATTAAACTCGGGTGTAGTCATAGGGTCGGAAGGTTACGGTTTCGAGCAAGTGGGAGAAAGCCACGAGAAAGTCCCTCACTTAGGCGTTGTGGTGGTTGAGGAAGATGTCGAGATTGGGTCCAATTCCTGTATCGACCGTGCTCGTTTTGAGGAGACTAGAATAGGTGCGGGGACGAAAATAGACAACTTGGTGCAGATTGGTCATAATGTCAAAATCGGCAAAGGTTGCTTGATTGTCGCCCAAGTTGGTATTAGCGGGAGCGTTCAATTTGAGGATTATGTTGTAGTAGGTGGTCAGGCAGGTTTCGCAGGCCATCTCAAAGTTGGAAAAGGAGCTAAGATTGCTGGACAAGCAGGAATTACAAAGGATGTTGAGGCAGGTGCATTTCTTAAAGGAAACCCAGCCCTGCCCTTTCAGCTTGCCCAAAGAATTTCTATTTTGCAAAGAAAGTTACCCGAGTTGTTCAATAGGTTTGCCGAAGAGGCAGGCAACAAATAGAAGTTGGTTATGGAGGAGGAAACGAACTTGAAGATCTTTACTGGTAATTCGAATAATCCACTGGCCCGTGAAATTTGCCAATATTTGGATGTTCCCATAGGGGATGCTCTCGTGACAACTTTTCCGGATAGCGAAAGCTTCGTCAGGTTCAACGAGAATATTAGAGGTACCGATGTATTCCTCATTCAGTCGACATCTCCACCAGCCAACCAGCATATGATGGAGTTGCTTATTATGATTGATGCCGCCAAAAGAGCATCCGCGGCACGCGTGACTGCAGTTATTCCGTTTTTTGGCTATGCCCGTCAGGATAGAAAAGATCAACCCCGTGTCCCTATTACTTCGAAACTTGTGGCAAACCTTTTAGTTGCGGCTGGGGCAAACAGGGTCTTGACGATGGATCTTCATGCTCAGCAAATTCAAGGATTTTTTGATATCCCGGTTGACCACCTCTACGCTTCTCCAGTCTTTTTCGAGGATTTAAAGAACAGGGATCCCGAAAATATGACTATATTTTCTCCTGATGTTGGGGGAATGAAAATGGCAAGTGCTTACTCGGATGTTTTGGGTTGCCCTCTTGGCTTTGTTGCAAAGCGAAGGACTGGTGCATCTACAGTCGAAGCAATGAACTTAGTGGGAGAGGTAGAAGGGCGGGAAATTCTGTTAGTAGACGACATGACTGAAACCGCCGGCACACTTACTGCGGCAGCCAATCTTTTGAAGGAAAGAGGAGCCAAGAAAGTCAGTGCATTGGTTAGCCATTGTGTCCTTAATGATACTGGAATAGATAGACTTAATCAGGGTTTTCTTGACGAACTAATTACCACAAATACCGTGGATATGGAGGTCGAAGGCCTTCCGATTCGTCGCCTGAGCGTGGCACCTTTGCTAGGTGAGGCTATTCGACGAACTCATACAAACAGCAGTATCTCTAGCTTATTCCAAGTAAAGGGTTTTTGAGAAATGAAATCAAATGCGAGCTGTTCTAGACAATAGGTAATCTCGAACACGCCTTTACATTTGATGAATCAATTGAGAAAAACCTCCGTCTTTTTGATTTTGACGATTTTAGGTAACGGCTTACTAGCGAAGAGTGAGCAAACCAAGGGTTTCAGCCCACATTATGACGAAACGAAACTTGACCGCACTCAAACAAGCCCAGTAGTCAGTTATTCGAGAACCTTAAAAAAAGCAACCCCCGCTGTAGTTGCGGTCACCACCAAACAGGTTGTCCGCCGATTATATCCAGGTGGAACGGATCCACTCGAAGATTTTCTTCGGCGTTATTATGGTTTGCCTCGAGTCAACCAACCCCGTGTGGAGGAGGAACGGGTCCCCGCTGGGATTGGTTCTGGCGTTATCGTTACGCCACAAGGGCATACCATTACCAACGCTCATGTGATTACTGACCCGCGAACGGGAAAACCAGTCGAGGAAGTGACCATAAAGTTATCAAATAAGAAGGAGTACGCTGCTAAGATTATAGGCTTTGATCGATCCACAGATGTGGCTGTTCTCAAAATCGATGCGCCGGAACCTCTCCCTCATGTTACTTTGGCCAACAGTGACTTTATGGAAGTCGGCGATGTTGTTTTTGCAGTAGGAAACCCATTGGGCATCGGCATGACGGTGACAATGGGTATCGTATCGGCGATAAAGAAATCAGAGTTGGGCGTCTTGGAGGAAGGAGGATATGAAAATTTCATCCAAACTGATGCAGCCATTAACCGAGGGAACTCAGGGGGCGCTTTGCTGGACGCACAAGGCAGACTTATCGGGATTAATACAGCAATTATTTCGCAAACGGGTGCCAGTATAGGTATTGGGTTGGCCATACCGGTAAACATCGTGAAAAAGGTCTTAAGCGATCTAGTGAAAGGTGGCGTTTTGAAGAGAGGTTTTCTTGGAGTCAGTCTCGAGGAAAGTCCAACTATTGAAGGAGCCATTGTTCTTCGCGTTGAACCAAATAGCCCAGCCGAACAGGCTGGCCTCCAGCCGCGGGATGTCATCGTGAGCGCAGGAGGGAAATTTGTTGCTTCTGTTAATCAGCTTCGAGTAGCGATCTCACAGACACAGCCAGGCACTCGCATGCTCGTGAAAGCTTTGCGTAATGGCAAAGAGATGGATTTTTATGTTACTTTGGATTTGCGTGAGGATTCTTCTGCATCGCCGATTCCAGGTATTTTACTAGAACCTTTAACACCAACTAAAAGGAATGAATTTGAGGTACCATCCACGGTGCGTGGAATTGTGGTGACGAGATCCACAGGGAAGGCAAAGACATTCAAGGAGGGTGTTGTTCTCGTTGAGATCAATGGCTATCCCATATCAACTATTTCAGAGGCATCTGCTCGACTTAAACAGGGAATCAACCGCTTTTACATATGGTATCGGGGCAAGTTTACCTACTTGGCTTATCGGGTTCCTTGAATCGTTCAGAACACTGTTTTTAACTGCCAGGCTTGATCGGAGATAGAGCCTTCAAATCATCAGGAAGATCATCAGGTGAGTAAGTGGGGAAATTTAATTTAAGGAGAGGGTGAAAGGGCGTTTTGAAATCCAAGTCCCCTTTGCTACGATCCACAAGGCAGGCAACTCCACAAAGGACCGAAGGGTGCTTCTTTACGATGGTCAAGGCTTCCTGAACACGGCCTCCTCGAGTTACCACGTCTTCTACAATGAGTACGCGATCCACCGGAGTGAGCTCGAAGTTCCTCCTCATTACGAGTAAATCGTCTTCTTTTTCCAAAAACAAGTATCGGCAATTCAATTGACGGGCAACCTCTTGCCCGAGCACCAAACCTCCCATTGCTGGGGAAACGATCGTTGTCGGGTTGAGGTGCTTGATTTTGGCAACTAAAAGCTCTGCTAATCGTGTCACTTTGTCTAAATGTTGACAAACTTGAGCACATTGGAAGAAATGGCCACTTCTCAAACCTGAGCGTAAGATGAAATGACCTGTCAGGAGGGCTTTCGTTTCCTTGAATATAGAGATGACTTCTTGGTCGGTGGAGTTCATTCCATTCACTTTTTTAAAGTTAATGAATTAGGCAACAGAATATTACTTTGAAGAACCTTATTTGGAAGGTTTTTTGTATTTGTAAAGAAGTTCGGGGACGATGTGGCAAGGTTCGGACGGATAAAGAGTCAATCTGTCCTGATGTTCCTCATCGCTTTTAACATAGTTACTTAATGGTAGTACTTCAACGGCTATGCGGGTGGAATCATTTCTTTGCTCAATGTAACTTCTTGCAGAATCCAAGTGGGTTTGATCTTCACTGTAGACTCCCGTCCGATACTTTTTCCCGACATCCGGGCCTTGTTTGTTAAGGCTGTACGGATCTATAATTTCGAAAAGGTATTCAATCAGTTGACTGACGGAAATAAGCTCTGGATCGAATAAAGTACGGACACATTCGGCGTAGCCATCGTATTCGCCTTCTGTCGAATTGCTTGTGCCATTGGCCCTGCATGCCTCCGTGGAGATGACACCAGGGAGATGACGGACGAACTCTTGGACTCCCCACAGGCAACCACCTGCAAGAAAGATTTCTTCCGTTAGGGTTGTCACTTCTTGATCTCGGTTGGCACAACAAAAACAATCACCCTAGCCCGAACTGATCTCAAGCATTTAAAATATACCTCGTTTACGAAATTGTTAATTTTTAAACTGAAACCAGTTAACGATTGATCAGCGTTCATAGGCATGTTTTATGTAATTGGATGACCCTAAAACAATCCTCCTTTCTAACAACACTAGCTCTTCTTGTTTACTCTTTAGGTTTCGCTCAAGATGGTTTTCCACAAAATTCTGGGAAACAGGTACGCGATGAACTTCCCGCCCTGACGGTAAAAGGTCAAAAGACAGCAAATCAAAGGCCTGTAACTACTTACGAGTCACCGATTTCGAATTTGGATTTCGACCCGAGGGTCGACATGCAGTCCCGCAGTATGACCGAAGCTCAAGGAGACCTTAGCATTCGAGGAGGAATTTTCGAGAATACAGGCATCCAAGTCGGGGCCGCGACACTCCTCGACCCTCAGACGGGACATTACTCAACTGAATTACCAATTGCACCGGAAATGTTAAGCGAACCCATCATATACACAGGGGCGGATAACGCATTGAGCGGATTTAATAGTAGCGTTGGGACCGTCGGCTATAGTTGGAGTAAGATGACGCATGGTGGTAGCGTCACAATTGGTGGTGGTGATCACGATCTTAATTTCCAACGTCTTCACAACGCTTGGACGGGCCACTCTGGTGAATCAGAAGATTGGACATGGGGAGTGGAAATCGAAACCTCACGTTCTGAAAGTGATGGCACAATTCCCTACAGCGACCATGATTTCGATCGCACTACTGGGCGTATTCAATTGATCGGGCCAAATTCACAGACTGATTTGTTTGCAGGTTACCAGGATAAGTTTTTCGGCCTTTACGGTATGTACACCGGAGATCTTTACACAGCCTACGATCCATACGAGACCGAGAGTGTTAGAACTCAACTCTTTTTGGCTAATCACCAACAGTCCTACGGCGAGGGCAGTAACTGGGAGGCAACCGCCTACTTCCGAAGGAATAATGACCACTATCAGTTCAACCGCTTGCTCCCCGACAATAGATTCGTCCATGAAACTGATGTTACTTCATTAGCTCTTACTGGTCTCCATGAGATCAAAGATGGTTTTGGGATTAATTATGGTATGCAAATAGCCGGTGATAAAATCGAATCGAGTTCTCTCGAGCAGGGTAATTTTACTAATCGTACCTACTATAAGCTGAGCCTCCTCCCACAATTTCGTAGAGAACTGAGTGACAAAAAGAGCCTCTTGTTGAGAGTTGGAGCTTCCTTTGACGACACGAACCGAGATGGATCGAAAGTCTCTCCCATCGCTCGCTTGACTTGGCTTACCGAGGATGGCTTAGGCAACTCGGAGCGCACTTATCTCTCTTATGTGGAAACTACCCAAGTGGTAGGCTATAGTGCCGAAGGAGGAAACGAAACAAAAGGTCTATTCCGAAGCAATCACGACCTCTCCCGCGAGGTGACCCGGAATTTAGAATTCGGTCATGCCCTTCAACGCACGAAATGGAGCCTGGAAGGGGCGGTTTTCTATCGTTGGACAGACGATTTGGTTGACTGGACCTATACGGGCACCGGAGCACGGTCAGCAGAGAATGTTGACATCGAAACTTACGGGCTTGAACTTATTGTTAGTCGCCAAATGGAGAATCTCGAAGGTATTGCCAGCTATTCCTTCCTTCGTAAGAACGAGGATTACGGCAATTCCTTAGTCGACGGAAGTTTTTATGCACTTAATTTTCCTGAGCATCGTTTGACCTTGGGTTTTATCCTCAACCCGAACGACCTGTTGCAGGTACGTGTAGATAATGAATGGCGTGATCAACGGGCCAATCCCCTCCGTAAAGGCTCAAACAGTTCAATGTACAGTCATTTCGCCGCTAGTTATTATCCTGCTAGAATGGATGAATTGGAAGTTTTTGTCGCGTTTGACAAACCTTGGGATGAAGACTTTCAAGATATTCCTGGTACGCCAGGGCGTGGAGATCAGTTCTCCTTGGGCGCGACTTATAGCTGGTAAAAGTCCTTTCGCTTTTTCTTCTGTCGAGACAGACTAGGTGCCATGTCTTACCTTGCCGCGACATCCCTGCTTTGGGCTTTTTCGTTTGGTCTGATCGGAAAATCCCTTGTCGGGGTTGATTCATTCTTCGTCGCCACTGTTAGACTATGCTGTGCGACTTTGCTCTTTCTCCCCTTCCTTCGCACCAAGGCAATTGGCAAAAAGGATTGTGAAAAACTGATGGTGTATGGAGCTATCCAATTTGGGCTCATGTACTCCTTTTACATGAAGGCATTCCAATACCTGCCCCCTCATCTGGTCGCCCTTTTCTCGATCCTGACACCCGTTTATGTGGTCCTTATCCATGATATTCGGCAAAGAAGATTTTCACCAAACTTTTTCATTGCGGCCATCATATCGGTACTGGGTGCAGCATGCCTGAAGGCCAAAACGGTTCCTAGTGGCGATTTTTGGATCGGTTTTGGGCTCATGCAACTTGCGGGCCTTTCCTTCGCTTACGGGCAGGTTGCATACCGGAGTTGGAAACGTCGGAATCAAGCCGTAAAGGATCGAGAGGTTTTCTCTCTGTTGGCAGCGGGAGGAGCCCTAACTGCTTTGCAATTCAGTCTATTCTCAACCGAGTGGAGTGACCTCCAAATCAACTTGCCTCAATGTCTTTCAATCCTCTACTTGGGGATCGTTGCTTCCGGGCTCGGTTTCTTTCTTTGGAACAAGGGTGCGTCTCTTAGCAGCCCGGGAACTCTTGCCGCTTTCAATAACGCCGTGGTTCCTCTCGCAGTTTTAGTCTCCCTTTTTGTTTTCCGAGAGATCGAAGATATGTCCACTTCAGGGATTGTTCGTTTGGGCATCGGAAGCACATTGATCATCTTAGCCGTACTTTTCTGCAACGGAGGTAATAAAGGCAGGTTTGCATTCGGACTCCGTTAGGGAGTTCTCACACCCAAAGAATAAGGTTCCAAACAAAACGCGAGGCAGTGCAACCCAGCGATTTCTTAAGGAATTGTAATTGGGCAGATATCCGAAGATTTATTTTTTGTCTGCCACAGGTTGCTCCCAACCCATGTTCACTTCAGGGCCTAATTTACTGAGCTCCCCGGAGATTTTGTTCACTTTTGTTTGGATTTCGTCTGTCTTGGCAGATGATTCACGCTCCTTATTCTTAAGTTCTTCATCAGCCTTGGCAAAGCTTTCCGAAGGCTTGAAATCCTTGATTTTAGCCCTGAATGATTCCGGGTTTGCATCGAACTTGCCTTTGCATTTGTCGCAGCAGAAACCAATTTTGCGACCCTCGAAAGTAGAGTTCTTGGTCTCGTCCAAATCTTTGTTCGATACGGGGCATTTGGCATTGATTGCTTTCTCGTCAGAGGTTTGCTGGCCTAGTTTTTTCTTTTTTTCTTCCAGTTTTGCCAGCTTGGCATTCTCGGCTTTCCTGACTTGGTCGAGGGAAGTTTTGAACTTCCTCTGCTCGGCACTTAACGAATTGTACTTTCCGGTGTCGACAAAGCTTTTCTTGAGGGAGTCCGCTCCCTTTTGCGTAACCTTTGTTTGCCAAAGAAAGACTTTGTTGAGTTTGCGAAGTTTGGCGAGATTTTCAACTGATGCGTCGGAAACACCCGTCCCGTAGAGGTTGAGGTATTCCAAATCCTTAAGCTTGGAAAGATGAGCAGAGGCTGAATCTGTGATGGCGGTGTTTTCTAGGTGCAGACGGGTAAGCATGTTCAACTTCCCTAGGGATTGAACCCCTTTGTCCGTTATGCCAGTGCGGGCAAGATTAAGCCAAAGTAATTGCTTGGCGAGCGGGTTGAGTAATTGAATTTTCTTATCATCAAACGATTTTCCAGCGTACGATGCATTTACATAAATGGTATTGGTATTTTGTGCGATTGGTAAAGCGAGGACACCTGCTTTTCTAAGGGCGGCTAGTGCTTTGGGATCAGCGGCCGGTACAACAGGCAACTGCGGTTGTAATTTGGCTGTGAGCGAGAGGATCTTTTTTGGCATGTTCTTGAAAACATGTTCGGCTGCCTTTTGACTCGTTTCGTCGAGATCCGTTACAAGTAAATCGAAGGAAGCACCCAATTGGATCCATGCTTTCATCACCTCGAGTTCCTGTGGAGTTACGGGGTTGTAGTGATCCTTTTCCTCAAAGGGGGGCATAGCTTCTTCATCGTCTTTGGGTAAGGTAATGCGGTAGATCAGTTCACTGTCGTCGGCTTTTCCCTTGATCACGATATCGCTACCGACTCCTCGGCCTCCTTTGAGAAGAGTCTCATTTGTATGCATGCGCAATTTGCCCTTATCCTTTTGCGCTCCATGACATTGTATACATTTTGCATCCAAGACCGGTCTGATTAGATCTTTGAATACATTTTGAGGTGCATCATCTTTTGCCGTCGCTGAAGAAATAAGAAGGTAAAAAGAAAAGGATACGTAGATGAATGTTTTCATTAGTGAATTGGGAATTGGGAAAAGTTAAATAACTTGCTATAAATAATGGGTATACACATTTTTAATGCAAGAGTACGACGCTAGAAAAAACGATTTTATTGATTGGAGCAAGGAACTTTGGTTTGCCCTTTTCTTCCTGACCACTGGTTTTACTATTTGGCCACTGATGGTTTACTTTTTGGGGCAAGCTCTTGGGTTCGAGTACTTCACCGGAATGCATTTGCGTACTTGGGCGGAGTCGAAGGTCTATTTTCTTGCCAACGATGGCTTTGTTCGGCCTACGGCTAGGCTATTGTTTCTATGTTCCCCGTACTTATTGAGCCTTTTGGTTAGGTTCGGCCTCTTCTTTTCCCGAAAATCCGCGTAATTAAAGTATCTTTTCAGAAATGAAATTTTCTTGATACTTACAAAACCTCGCGTAAGCACCCCCCTTTTCTAAGAGTTCTTCGTGCTTTCCTTGTTCAACAATTTTACCCTTCTCGAGGAATATGATCTGGTCTGCATCCCTTATTGTACTGAGTCTATGTGCGATGACTAAGGTTGTACGATCTTTGGTTAGAGTTGCCAAAGCATTCTGAATCCCTCGTTCGGTTTCTACATCCACACTAGAAGTCGCTTCATCCAAGATGACGATAGGCGGTGTCTTGAGAATTGCCCGAGCCAAGGTTAGCCTTTGTTTTTCTCCCATGCTTAGGCGAACGCCTTTCTCTCCAATTAGCGTATCCCATCCATCCGGAAGCTCCTTTACGAAATTCCATGCATGAGCGATCTCGAGAGCATTTTGCAGGTCCGGCTCAAGGGCCGAAGGTTTGGCCAGCAAAAGATTTTCCTTAACGGATGCGTCAAAAAGAAAAGGATCTTGTGAAACCAATCCGATTTGAGAACGCAAATCATTCAAACGTAGATCCCGAAGGTCTGTATCCCCAATTTCAACCGAACCCTTTTCAACATCATAGTATCTCAAAATGAGGTTGGCTATGGTACTTTTCCCCGCCCCAGTCGGACCGACCAATGCAGTGGTGGAGCCGTGTTGGAGTTGAAAGTCAAGATCGGCAACAATGGAAGCTCTGGTGTCGTAGGAAAAAGAAACGGACTTGAAGCTAATGGTGTGATCCGATGAGGGGAAAGGAGAGGCTTGAGCAGGGTTTTTGATTTGTATGTCCGCATCCAGAATCTCGAAGACTCTTTCACCGGAAGCTTTTCCGGCGGAAACAAGATTGTTGATCGATACCAGTTGCCTGACTGGCTCATAAAACATGTTTGCATAGAGAAGAAAGGCGAAGAATTGACCTTTCGTGAAGTTGTCATCCGTTTCGAGTAGGTAAGCACCCATACCAACTACGGCTAGGATACCTAAGGAGGACGTGAAGCTAGCTCCTGGGCCTTGTAGGGACCATCGGTACATGGCCTGAAGGGATCTCTTCTCGACTTCCTTGCCAATCTTATGGAAGCGGGATTTTTCCCTTTCTTGCAGGGCGAAGGCATGAATAAGTCGATTCCCTTGAATGTCTTCGACCAAAATAGAATTAAGATCTCCAGAAGCTTCCCGAACTAAACGCCAATTTCGCTTCGAAACCTTGGAATAGCGAAAAGCCATAACAGCCAGAATAGGCAAAGGTAAAAAGACCAAAAAAGCCAAGCGTGGTTCTTGAAAGAACATCATAATCGTAACGCCGGTCAAAGTTAGGATAGCAATGACACCTTGTTCTGTTCCGTCAAGGATCGCTCGTTCGACGCTCTGAACATCTTCTACTACTCGTGACGAAATATCACCACTCTTTCTCCGATCGTAAAAACTAATTGGCAAATCAAGCAATTTGTCGTGCAAATCTTTCCGAAGCTTGAAGATTACTTTCTGCTCAAGTTTGTTGTTTACCCGAATTCTAAGGCAATTGAGGGTTTCCTTGAGTAGGAAGAGGCAAGCAATCAACCCGAGTCCCTTAGCTAAAAACCCCCCCTCCCTTAATCCTTCTTCGAAAATTTCATCCAGTACTTTTTGAATTACGGATGGAACGGCCACTGTGAGCAGAGTCATACCGCAGGCCAGACCTAGCGTGAGCCCTAAAAGAAACTTATGCTCCAGGATATAGTTTGCCACCCTCCCGATTACTTTTTTGGTTTTACTTTCTTTCACAATGGTTAATGAACATTCTTACCAAACCAAATTTCATCATTTTGACAAACATCGACGAAAATATTACTGAAGGTCCGACTGGAGCAATCCTTCTCGATCTGCCTTCCCCCTATCAGCCTCATCCGTGCGGACTTCTTCACTTGCCCCGCTTTCTTGGAAAAATACAAAAGCACCTTGAAGGGAAATTGCCAGCCAGTTACCAAAGAAACTTTACCAAAGGATTCGATGGTTTTTTGTGCCTTCATTTGGGTCTTGATCCAGCCGACATCATTGCATGCGTCAAGGAATGTGATACGAAAACCCAGCTTGACGAAAAACTCCTTAGTTTGTTTCCAAAGGATCTCAATGTTCATATATGGAATCGAAAAGTGGTCCAGATGGGGATGACAGATATGGCATTAGACAAACTTGAGGAAATCAAGGCGGATCTTGGAGCAGGTGGGCGGGAAGATCTTCGCTCCTTTGCGGATGTGATTGATTTTGACGAAGGCAAACTCAAGTAAGAGCCTTGCTTGGTCAGACTCTTTTAAGGGTAACGATCGTAACGTCATCCCTTTCATGGGTGGATGATGAATATTCATCAAGGTCTGAAAGTAGCCTGCGGTTGAATTCGTTTGGCTTCAAAAGCACCCTTGAGGATAGCTTATCGCTAAGCCTGTCCTGCCCAAATTCCTCCCGTTCCTCGTTCTCGGCTTCCGTTACTCCATCTGTAAACAAAACCATAACATTTCCTTTATCGAAGGGAACGATCTTGTCCTCGATGGTTTCATCGAAAAAATCCGCAGGAACCATTCCTAGTGCCATTCCGTTGCCATGAAGTTTGTCTATTGTAACTTCGTCGCCATCGCCCTTTTTTGCTAAAAGTGCTGGTTCGTGACCCGCCCGAGCATAGGTAGCAGTATTTGCCTGAGTATCGATAATGGCGAGGAAAAGGGTAATAAACATGTCTTCTCTTATGCGTTTTTCCAAATCCAAGTTAAGTTTCTTCAGAACGGTGGAGGGTGATCTAGTTTTGCTGACGTAGTGCCGGAGGTTAGTTTGGCAAAGAGCCATAAGGAGAGATGCGGGAACCCCTTTCCCTGAAACATCTGCGATACAGACGCCAAACTTGGTCGGTGACAGCTTGTAAAAATCATAAAAATCACCACCTACTTGAGAGGAAGGAAGATACTGTGCGTCGACTTCCAAGCCTTTTGTTTCGGGCGATTTTTGTGCTAAGAAAAGCTCTTGGACCTCCTTTGCCAACCCAAGATCAGAATCCATCCTTGATTTTTCAAGGCGTAAATTCATGGCATCCGAGTTCTTGATTGCCAAGGCAGATTGTTCCGCCAGTGAGTTGACGAGAGATAAATCCATTTCTGAGAATGTGAGCCCGCTGGATGGGTTTGCTACTACTAAAACGCCCAAGATGGTATCATCGTGAATAAGGGGAGAATATACCATAGAGCGAACGGCAAGTGCAGGATCCGGGTGTTTAACGATCCTTGGATCAGTCTGTGCATTGGCCACAAAAACTGGCTTTCCTGTCTTTGCCACTTCCCCAACGATACCCTCTCCTTCCTCCAAAATTTCCGAGCTGAGAATTTTCTCGAGAAAGCTTGCTCGGGTCGATGCTTCCTCGCCGAGAGACTCTTTCATTCGTCGCTGGGGCGGGAAAAGCCCCTCAGTCGCAATCCCCTGTAGTTTTCCGCTATCGAGTTTTTCGTAGACGCATGCACTCATCGCTCCCGTCGTCATCACCGCCGTGTGTACGATACGGTGGTAGAGGTCCTTTCGGGCGACTCCTTCTCCGATGGCGACGGCCAAATTATGCATGAATTCGACAATGATCTCCTTTTCCTTTTGCAGCCGAATTTTCTCATCGCGGAGAACCGATAGTTTTTTCTTGGTTATTTTAGCAAAATACAAACAACTTAGGATTCCAACGGTTGCTCCAGCCAAAAGGAATAGAAACGGATTCATCTCCAAATAGGTTTTTCCTAGGCGGAATCTTCCTTTTGACGTTCGAGAAAATTGACCACATCGCAGAACATTCGAGAATTCTTCTCATTGAGTTCCATGAGCGTCTTGTGGGCTTGATAAATGGTGTCCGAGCAAACCGCTCCATCCTCTTGGCCATTTTTTAGGTCATTGAGCCCATGAACATCAGAAGGCGTTTCTTCGGAACTGATTTCGGCAATTTTGTGAATCCCCAAATTTTGAACGGTTTCCAAGTTTCTCCCCCGCAGGTTTACGAGTGTCAGGAATCCCTTGTCTTCAAACTTCTTTAGCTTTAAAGCCAACCCTACAAGAATACCCAAAAAAGTGCTATCCATGCTGCTACAATCCTGAAAATCAACTATATAGTTTCGTCGACCGTTAAGCATGGATTCTTCGAAGAAAGAGCGCAAGGGCCCGCAATTTAAATAGGATGCCTTCTGAAATACTCGAACAAAGGCGTTCTCGGGGGTAACATGAACCAGGTAGTGGGACTCTTTGTTCATGTTTTAATAGTCCCGGAATAAGTAGAAATCAAGAGGGGGTTATCCCGAGATTCCGAAAGTAATTCAACCTTGTCGAGAACTTGAAACCTGTACTTTTATAAGGTTTCTTCCACATGAAAGACCGCTTTATATCCTTTTTTCCGCATGAAATCACTCTAATGACTTCCAGTAGATCTTGCATATGAAAAAAAGGTGGATGAGGCGTTTGGCTTTGTTAATTTAACGCAAAGCATTTTTGATAGCTTCGAAGTCGGGTAATTGTTTCGGATCATCGGAAGACCATGAGAATGTGATACTACCATCCTTGGAAACCACGAATGCGGATCTTTTGGAAACGCCTTCGAAACCAATGAAGTCTTCATATAAAACGCCATAATCCTTGGATACCTTCTTGTTGAAGTCACTTAAGAGGGGAAAATTCAGTCCTTCCTTCAAGGCCATTGCCTCTTGTGCGAAGGGGCTGTCGACACTGATCCCCAAGACTTTTGCATCAAGTTCCTTGTAGGCAGAAAGGTCATCTCGCACCGAGCAAGTTTCTTCCGTGCAAACGCCAGTGAATGCAAAAGGGAAGAAAAGGAGAACCACATTACTCTCTCCCTTGAAGCTTGATAGAGCAACATCTTGTAAACCTTCTGCGTTTTTGGTCTTGAGTGAAAAGTCAGGCGCGTCGACGCCGATGGGTAAAGTCATCTTGTTTTATAGGTTAGGGGATTTGCTGATCGGGGTTTGTTTGATTGTCAATTTGGTAACGCTCTTATTCTCGAAAGCAAGCGGAAACCTTTCCCCAAGGGGAAGAAAGGTAATTCTTGACTCGAAGAAACATCAATTTCGATGTATGAATATAGTTTTTTATGTTATTCCGATGAAACTCGAAGAATTACTTACTAACACGGAAGTCGCAATAGGAGAGGAGCAATTAGAGGAAAGAATTGCCGCCGGACGGAGACTCAAAGTGAAATTTGGCGTTGATCCGACAAGGCCTGATCTGACTTTTGGTCATCTTGTCGTTTTTAATAAGCTTAGGCAATTCCAAGAGGCCGGTCATGAAGCCATTTTGCTCATTGGTGATTATACTGCCCGAATCGGGGATCCCAGCGGTCGGTCCGAACTCCGTCCTGAGTTGAGCGAGGAGGAGGTCAACGAAAATGCCAAAACTTATCTTGATCAAGCTTTTCGCATTCTTGATCCGAAAAAAACAACCGTGAGGAGAAACAGCGAATGGTTCGCCTCTATGTCCTTTGCGGATTCATTGAATCTTTCGCGCAAGATGACGGTTGCCCGTATGCTTGAAAGAGATGACTTCGAAAAACGTTTTCAATCCAATCAACCCATTTCTATGATCGAGTTTATGTATCCCTTAATACAGGGATACGACTCAATTGTTCTCGAATCCGATGTCGAGCTTGGGGGCAGTGATCAACTTTTCAATATGCTTGTCGGCCGTAACCTGCAAAAAGAACAGGGACAATTTCCGCAAGCCGTCCTTACGATGCCCTTGCTTGTGGGATTGGACGGAAATAGAAAAATGTCCAAGAGTTACGATAATTATATCGCATTTAATGATTCGTCGAAAGATATCTTCGGCAAGGTAATGTCGATATCCGATGATGCGATGTGGAGTTATTTCAAATTACTGTTGCTGAAGTCAAAGGATGAAATTGGTGAATTACAGAATATCCACCCGATGGAATCAAAGAAAAAGTTGGCTCATGAATTAACCGCTCTTTTTTTTGGAAATGAAACATCAGAAAAGGAGTCTGCATCTTTTTCTCAAGTTTTTTCTAAAGGGGAAACACCTGAAGAAATGAAGACATTTAAACTCAGTGAGTTGTCTTTGGATGCCGAATCACTGACCTTATTGAATATAATGGCGGAAACCGAAACATTTGATTCGAAAGGCCAAATACGAAGGCTTTTTAAACAGGGTGCAATCAAGTTAAATGGTGAAAAAGTAGAAAACTGTGAGGAGAGAATTCATGAACTTTCTACTGCAGAAGAAATAGTAATTAAAGCGGGAAAGAAAATATTCATTCGTTTTTTGGCTTAGTTACGACACTCTTGAGAAAGGGAGCTGTCCTACACTTTTTATTGGAAAGTGCCTGAAGAACAGTTCCGCAGTGAAGAATCTCTCCTCCCCTTTCCCCTCCCATGGGCCCAAGTTCAATGATGTAATCAGCCTCCGCAATGACCTCGACATCATGTTCAATGACAACGACCGTGTTATTTTCTTCCACAAGACGGTGAAGCAAATGAATGAGTCTTTGGGTATCTGTGGGGTGTAGTCCTATTGTCGGCTCTTCTAGAACATATAGGCTTGGTTTTTTGATCGCTCGATAACCATGTTTACCTTTGTCGATTCCCGAGGCGAGCTCGGCGGCTAGTTTTAGTCTTTGGGCTTCTCCCCCTGATAAAGTCGGTGAAGGTTGTCCAAGCTTCATGTAACCAAGTCCAGTTTCAACCATTATGGAGAAAGTTGATTCCAGAAAGTGATCAAATTTAAAAAATACCGATGCCTCTTCGAAAGTAAGGTCGAGAATGTCAGCAATGCTTTTGTCTTTCCATTTCAACTTCAAGATCTCTTCCCGATACCTTTTCCCTCCACAGTCATCGCAAGGAACATAAGAATTAGGGAGAAAGCTCATCTCCATCTTTATTTTTCCAGCCCCTTTGCAAATTTCGCACCGGCCTCCCTTTACGTTGAAAGAAAAATCGCTTGGGCATAACCCTTTTGCCTTGGCTTCCGGAAGGGATGAAATCATCGATCTTATCCTGTCCCAAACCCCAAGGTAGGTCGCTGGTGTCGATCGGGGGGTTTTACCTATTGGCGCCTGGGTAACCTCAATTGCCCGATGAAAAACATTCCCATTCGTTAGCCGGAAATCCTGGCCTTTATGAACTCTTTTATCAGCAGCAATCGACTCCTTCACTCCTCTTAGCAATACGCCGCGGACAAGGGATGATTTTCCAGAACCCGATACCCCGCAACATACGGTTAGTCTTTTGGTGGGAAAACCAACAGAAAGATCGGTGAGGTTGCGAAAGTTCACTCCACTTAGCTTAAGCCAACCGGCTTTTGATTCGGGGGGGATTTTTCGCCAATGTCCACGAGTTGGGTGGTCGAACCCTTTTTTCAAATGGGCACCCGTGGGCGAATTTGGGTTTTTCATTATTTTGCTCGGGCTTCCCATACCAACAATTTCTCCCCCATCCCTGCCAGCTCCGGGACCAATATCGATCAAGTAGTCGGCCTGCATGATGGTTTCTAGGTCATGTTCGACTACGACCAATGAGTTTCCTCTTTTTTGAAGTTCGCGCAATGATTCGATGAGCCTTTCATTATCCACCGGATGAAGCCCGATCGAGGGTTCGTCGAGAACATAGAGCACGCCCGATAAGTTTGAGCCGAGTTGACTGGCAAGACGGATTCTTTGAGCTTCTCCGCCTGAAAGAGATGAAGTTTCGCGATCAAGTGATAAATAGTCCAAGCCGACCTTTTCCATAAAACCTAGCCTCTCCAAAATTCCGGGAAGGATTGCTTCCACGATTGGCTTCTGTTTTTTTTCGACTTTCAAATTTTTGAGAAATGTACTGATTCCTGAGGGGCTTAGCCTAAGAGCTTCTGGTAGTGAAAATCGAGTGCCTTGCGAGCCGTAAAGAACTATGTTGCGGCTTGTTTGATTAAGCCTATCTCCCTTGCATTCGGGGCAGATGTCCCCGTCTTTTAATTTCCACCAAATACCGTTAGCTGGCAGATGGTCTTTGTGTTTTTCGTAGATTTTTCCGTATCCACGACAAGAAGGGCACCATCCTTTCGGCGAGTTCCAAGAAAGAAGAGCGGGTTCGATCTCTGGATAAGTTTTGCCTGTTGCTGGGTCTACTCTCGAGGTTGAACACCAATTCTCTTTGCCACTTTTAGGGAGTACTAGGCACCTGCCTTTGCCAAGATCAAGAGCTGTACGGACCGATTGTGCGAGGTAAGCTTTTGATGGGATGGAGGTCCACCGCTCAATCACTACTTCAATGTTATGTTCCCTGTATCGGTCAAGGCCGTCAAATTCATCGACCCTTATTATTTTTCCGTCGCATCTTACTTCCGCATAGCCTTTCTCTCGAGCCCAGTTAACGATGGGCTTGTGATGCCCTTTGCGGTTTGAAATAAGAGGAGCGAGAAGGGTTGAAGGCTTTCTGGATGATGGTTTGTTGATTATAAAATCGGCTTGGATCCCTTCCGTCACCTCGGCTTCGGTGTTACTTGTCAAACGGGCTTGATCTAGGGTGCTCAACTGAGTTCCTGCCCGTGAATAAAGAAGCCTCAGAAATTGAGCGATCTCAGTGGTCGAACCGACGGTCGATTTGCGGCTACCTCGTGTGACCCGTTGCTCGATCGCTACGGTCGGAGAAATCCCGGATAAAGAATCAACTTCTGGTTTGCTGAGTTGATTGACAAATTGACGGGCGTAAGAAGACATGGATTCCATGAATCGTCTTTGGCCTTCGGCAAAAATGACATCGAAAGCAAGAGACGATTTTCCTGAACCAGATGGTCCTGTCACGACGACAAATTTATTGGCGGGGATATCAACGCTGAGGTTCTTGAGGTTATTTTCACGTGCTCCAATTATTTTCAAATCCTCCCTTTTTCTACCTGCTCTATTTTTTACGCCGCTTCTACCTGAAGCCTCTTCAAGAGGATTAGCTTGCTTCATGATTTTGGAGGTTGGAGTCGACCGCCTCATCAAGGATGCTGGGCTTCCCTCAGCGATGATTCGTCCGCCCTTTTTTCCAGCACCCGGGCCTAATTCGATTATCCAATCAGCTTCTTGTAGCACTTGTCGGTTGTGCTCGATCACGAAAAGGGAATGTCCGGCATGAACTACCTCGCGCAAGCAAGCCAACAACTTGTCGACATCGTCCATGTGTAAACCTGTGGTCGGCTCATCAATGAGCAATAAAGAAGGCAACGAACCTTTTCTTAGAGTAGTAAGATACTTGACGAGCTTGAGCCTTTGGGATTCCCCACCTGATAAAGTGTTTAATGGCTGACCTAGCGTCAAGTACCCGAGTCCGACCTGTCCAAGAGCCTCCAATTTTCTTTTAGTCTTAGGTAAGTGCTGATAGGTTTTTGCGGCTTCGTCAACCGTTAGTCCAAGAACTTCAAATACCGAGAGACCATCAAGTTTGATTTCCAAAATTTCATTCTTGAATCGCTTCCCACCGCAATGACTACATGGGATTTGCAGGTCCGAAAGGAATTGCATTTCGACGATCTCGTACCCAAGACCCGAACATTCTTCGCACCGACCATTTCCGGCATTAAAAGAAAAATCAGATGCGGAGAAGCCCAGACGCTTGGCCTCGTCTGTGCGGCCAAATGCTTCCTTGATCGGTCCCCAGGCATCCGAGTAAAGAACAGGGTTTGAGCGGGGTGTTCGAACGACCGAACTTTGGTCGATCATTACGGTTTCAGAAAAGTTCTGATCCGAATCGATACCTTTCGTCTTTTGGCCGCAAGACATTTTGTTGTAGATAAGGTCCTCCATCAGAGTCGACTTTCCAGAACCCGATACGCCCGCCAAACAGACAAATTGGTTCAATGGAATCTTGGCACTCAGTTTATTTATATTGTGGCAACTCAAATCCTTCAAGCGAAGGAAGGATTTGGGTGAAATACGAGTTCGGTTATTTCTTTTGCAAGGTTCTGGTTGTGTTTCTTTTGTAAGCCATTTTCCAGTCAATGACTTTTTTGATCGGAGAAGTTGGGAGACTGTTCCGTTAAAGGAAATTGAACCGCCATTGGCTCCGGGTTTAGGACCAATTTCAATGACCTTGTCAGCTGAGCGAATGACTTTCTCGTCGTGCTCTACGACACATACGCAATTTCCTGCATCGGAAAGTGCTCGTAGGACTCCAATGAGTTTATCAATGTCCTGACCGTGAAGTCCGATCGTGGGCTCATCGAGGGCGAAAAGAGTATCAGTCAGAGAAGAACCAAGGCATGCGGTCAAGTTTACTCTTTGGGTTTCCCCTCCGCTAAGACTGCGAGCTGAGCGGTCAAGTGTTAGGTAGCCCAACCCAACATCTTGAAGATATCCCAGCCTAGATTTTATGTTTTCAATGGGAAGGTTGTTTTTCGGGTCTGCAGAAAGAGGAACTTGGGAGATCATGGAGAGCAAATCATCAACTGGAAGTTTGTAAAGATCAGGTAAAGTGAAAGATTTCCATTTCCAGAAAAGAGATGTTTCCTTTAATCTGGAACCTTTGCAGTCAGGGCATTCGAAATATCCACGATACCTTGAAAGATAAACCCTAACATGCATTTTATAGGTCTTCTTTTGTAACCAATTGAAGAATGCCCGAATGCCATACCATTTTCCGTTGCCCTCGACATAATCTTCGTCCCCATTCCAAATAAAATCATGCTCGTCATCCGGTAATTCGTTCCAAGCTGTTGTGAGGCTTATTCCACGGCTCAAACAAGCATTTTCGAGTTCCCTTTGACAGTGACCATAAACTTTTCCAGAAAATGCTTTGATCGCACCTTTTCCTAATGAGATGTTTGAGTCGGGTACAACTAAATCAGGGTCAATCTCAATTACCCGGCCAAAACCCTTGCATTTAGGGCATGCTCCAACGGATGAGTTGAAGGAAAAAGCAGATGGGCTCGGACTAGTGAATTCCCTACCATCAATGGGTGAACGAAGACCCTCGTGAAGTTTCTTGATCAAATTACCCCGTAGATCTCTTGCTTGAGCGAGACCATGACCGTCCCGGATCGCCGTGGTAACAGCCTCTACAATTCTGCTCTTTGTGCTTTTTTCTGCAACTAGACGATCAGTAACAACGAAAATCGACTCACCTTCCCACCCTGTATTCATCAAGTCTTCTATTCTATTGAAATCCTTTTTCTCAAGCGAACGGACATGACCTCCTTCGGCCAAGAACTTAAGGAATTCAACGGACTGCAAATCCGAGGGTCTTTGGGCAAGAAACCCGATCACAACGCTTTGACCTTCAAACTCGGAAATAATCGCTTCTGCTTGCAACTCGGACGTTTCAAAACGAACGGCTTCCCCGCTGGCTGGGTCAAAGAGATTCGCCACTTGAGGAAACCATACCTTAAAATAATCACAAATTTCAGTCATAGTCCCAACTGTAGATCGGGAATTACGGATGGTATTTTTCTGTTCTACGGCAATGGATGGACGAACATTTGCAATTGAGTCGACATTTGGTCTCGGACAAGTTTCCAAAAATTGCCTGACATAGGGACTGAAGGTCTCGACATACTTCCGTTGTCCCTCGGCGTGCAACACATCGAAAAGTAGCGTTGATTTCCCTGCCCCACTTAGACCAGTAAAAACAATTAAGTTCCCTGGAGAGAGTTCAAGGTCGATTCCCTTAAGGTTATTGTGACGGGCACCGCGAACGCAAATGCTTGGTGGCTTGTTTGCCATCGTAACAGGTCTACGGAACAAAAAGGCAATTGCAAGCTACCTTGAATGATAATGGCGTCCCGTAGGGGATTCGAACCCCTGTTGCCGGGATGAAAACCCGGTGTCCTGAC
>Ga0055584_100001113_pt1 | contig 26243 bp, 23 predicted proteins | sample OSDHelmetaG_FD_58716 | JGI IMG/M metagenome (GOLD analysis project Ga0055584, IMG submission 58716) | Pelagic marine sediment microbial communities from the LTER site Helgoland, North Sea, for post-phytoplankton bloom and carbon turnover... | ecosystem: Environmental > Aquatic > Marine >...
TAAATAACCCTCTCTTAAATCATAACCCCTATAAGTTCACTTTTTGCTGACGTCGAACAATTTTGTCCCGTTCAATTTTACAGAGATTGTAAACGCATACGCAACTTTCGACAACCACTTTATGCTGGCACAACGAAACGGCACTATTATTGAAACAGATGAAAATTTTGATATAATTAATAAGTTTGAAACAGATTGGCAACAGCAACAGCTGTGTAAACTGTATAATGGGGATTATATTCTGGCCGTAAATAAAAATAAGATTATTTACCTTCTTCATTACGACGCTAACGGAACGATAAAATGAAAAATGTAAACCTTATAATCTCCGTTTTGGTACTGCTTAATTGTTCGTGCAATGAAGATGAAACCGATCTGTCAAGGCTTCATATAAGCGGTACGAGTGGGTTCTATGTTTCCTCCATACAAGAAGGACCAAACGATGAAACAATTTGTGTCGGTACTTATGGTTTTCTGATTCTACCGTAATTTATCGCTACGATAGAAATCTGCGTTTAATAGAAATAATCCCTATTAGTAGTATGGAGAATTTTGGAGGTCAACTGAGTATAACATGTTTGAAGGAAAATGGATGGATTATTAACAGTGTTCCGGAATCATCATCTCCACAAGTAATGATACAGAAAGTAGGCCGGGATTTTAATATAGAACATGCACATGTTTGGAATGGCGCTTCCGATTATGATATGCGACTATTTAAGATTAGTCAGTTAAGTTCTGGGGGATACCTTATGTCCATAGATTACCCTGAAGAAGGTCCGTTTGGTAACCGTATCGGAATATTAGTGTGGTTGGATGAAAATTTAGATGAGATCAGGTCTCATACTATAGCAGAAGGGCATAGTTGCCGTTTTATCGAATTGCCAGACAATACTGTCGTAATTGGCACTATCAGACAGTCGGGTTGGGTCCAGTTGGGGCCTGGGCGGTTTGGATATGATCCAAATAATGTGAGAACAATACAACTTTTGGAATCCAATGGTGCGATTCGTTATTCAGTCAAGGATACCCTTGAAGCTACTCATATGGAGGTTATAGGTTTATCCTATACGGGTAGTTCGTTTGTATACAATGCTGTAATAAATGATGAACACTTACAGCATTATTCAGCGATTGATGTTCAAACAGGTGAGCAAACGGATGAATCTTTACTTCCAGCCAATTACATCAACAACCAATTGGTTAGGTCTTACTCTAATGGTCATTTCCCAATAGGTCAAGCCAATTCGTTGCCTGAATTTTTAGGGCCAGGGCAAGGACATGTGATTTACTCGGAAGTAGACAAAAAGCTCAAATTTCTATCAGTTGACAAAGACGCAAATACAAATTTGAATTTTACCTTACCCGTTCCCGATTTTTCAGAGGTGTATTCGTATAGGCAGATGTTTACTGATGCAGGTACCATGGTGGTAGGAACGAGCTATAAATATGAGGGTGAAGATTACTTTACGCTACTAGAATTGGATATGCTAGGAAACATCGTTTCTGAGTAGATCAACTTACCACAGCTATTTCTACTACGGCTTACTTTGGTCGTTAACCACTTAAATCAATTATCTTTGGTCAATGACTGCTATTCGCGTATTTCTGCTGATTTCTGCTATGTTGTTTTCGGCCTTTGCTTCAGCGCAACTCGAATTGATAGATGCACCAAAAGAAGGTGCCTTTTTAGCGCAGAACGTCAAATCTAAAAGTGCGAATTACCTGCTGACTGGTGTAGTCAAAGATGTGTCTTACAATACCTTATTTATCACTGTGTATCAATCGGGTAGGCAGATGAGTAGATCAAAGGTGAGATTAGCGTTTAGCGGTTCCCAATATACTTTTAAGCAGATGATATTTCTACCAGCCGGAAAGTACATCTATAAGATTTCTTATCAATTGATTGGGCCAACAACCGTTATGCAAAACATTGACGACATTGTTGTTGGTGACGTGTTCCTTATCCAAGGACAAAGCAATGCTGTAGCCGCCTCTTACAATAAATTTGATACTGCGTATTACGATAAGTATTGCCGTTCGTTTGGTACGAGTTCTACAAACGGAACCGCGGTAAGTGCTGATTCCAATTGGTACAGAACGTATGCTGATGGCGCATATACGCGTGGGTCAGTTGGGCAATGGGGTGCCGTAATGGCGCAGGTGCTGGTGGATTCCTTCTCGGTGCCAATCTGCTTGATCAATGGAGCTGTTGGGGGGACACGAATAACACAACACCAACGGGATCCGAACAATCCAACTAACTTAAGTACAATTTACGGTCGATTGCTCCATCGGGTGAGAAAAGCCAACCTTGATCAACACATTCGAGGCATTTTATATTTTCAAGGAGAGAGTGACGGCCGGAACGCACCCTTACACGATACACTGTTTCAGAAGCTTCATGGATTTTGGAAAACCGATTACCCAAACTTTGAGAAACTGTATGTTATTCAAGTTCGGGCAGGTTGTGGAGGACCATCTATCCAACTGCGCGACAAGCAAAGACTGCTTGAAGAAGTGCTGCCTAATTGCCAGACTGTTAGTGCCAATGGTTTGAACAGTCATGACGGCTGCCATTACGGGTTTGTAAACGGCTACGAGTTATTGGGTCATCAAATGAGCGCCTTGGTTGGTAGGGATTTTTACGGAAGCACACGACAACACATTAATGCGCCAAGCATTAAGTCTTGTGTTTATGCGAATGCCGACCAAACCGAAGTCACCTTGCAGATGAAATATCCAAACGACAGCATATTTGCTGATAACGGGTTTACGAAGTTGTTTAGAACAGAAGGAGATCCTACTGTCTTAATAACGGGAGGGTTTATACGCAACAACCAAGTGGTGTTGCAACTCAATAAAAGCAGTTGCGGTGTTACCGGTGTTACTTACGACGGATTGGCCCGCACGCAACCCTGGGTAAAAGGTAAAACGGGCATGGGGTTGGTCAGTTTTTATAACGTGCCTATACACCTGCCAAAGCCTCCAGAAACCTATCACCTATGTAAAAACGCGAAAGTTGACATTGGGGTTGAAACTATTAAAGGTTGCAGTTATTCTTGGCAAGAGCTACCAACTGGTAGAACATACAACACGTCAAAAGCCACAATTAGCGCATACGACAGTACGTCTTTTCTATTTGTAACCCAATATGCTTCATCAGCTTGTGTGACGTCAGATTCTACATGGATAACTATCGTGCCAGACCCAATAGAAGTGCCAAAGTTGGGCAACGATGTCCATTTGTGTTTGGGTGATCAGATAACATTTGAACCCGATACAACGGGATTTCGACGGTTTACCTGGAACAATTCCAACGGCACGTCACAGTCTTTCCAATACGTTACGGACTCGGCTGAAACAGTAAGACTCTCCGCTCGGAGCCTACAAGGATGTATGTATGCGGACACGGTTGAGGTTACCTACTCTAATCCGTTGGTAAAACTGCCTAATGCCATTAAGCTTTGTCCAGACCACGATACCCTGATTGAGGTGACAAACAAATTCAAAAGTTATGTATGGAATAACGTTCCAAATGGAAACACTTATCGAGCAACTCAAGGTGATTTAAAACTAACGGTTATGGATGCATTTGGATGCAGTCATACGGATAGTGTAACGATAGCTGAATATGAAGAACGACAGTCGCTTATTACGAAAGACCGCATTTGTGATGGTGATTTTGTAGTAATCGACAAACCCAATGGTATAAAACGGTGGTATTTCGATTCAATTGAAAAGGAAGATCGATGGGAGCTGAAAAAAACTACAGGAGGTGCGATAGATATTCTTGATTCTAATGGATGCTGGTCGGTTGATAGCATCCAAATTGAGGTATTGGAATTACCATATTTTGAATTGGGAAATGACACCGGTTTGTGTGTTGGAGAATCAATTACCATACATCGCCCTGAAGGTGAGCGTTTTTATTGGCAAAATGAATTGGTTGCGTCTAACAAAGTAGAGGTAGATATGCCTGATACCTATGTGGCAAAGGTGCTGAATAAAGAGGGGTGCGCGTATAGCGATACCCTCACTATATGGCAGTATGCCTTGCCAACACTCCATCAGTTTTACGACACAACCATATGTCAAGATTCAATGTGGAATATACCGCTTTCGGATTCTATTGAGTATGTCGTTAATGGCGAAAGCGCGACAGATACATTGAACATGAGTCAAAGCGGGAAATACACCATTCGTGCTCAAAATGCTGACGGCTGCATCAGTGTTAAAAGCATTGACGTTAAAACGGTAAAATGTCAACTCGGTCTTGAAACCTTGCTGATAGATTCAACCCTTACTGTATTTCCTAACCCATTTTTTACGTCTATAACCATTCAACACTTTTTTAATAAAGATGCAACGGTAAGACTGTTTAACGTTAACGGAGTGCAGGTTTGGGAGTCTGATTTATCAGACAACGTTTCGTCTTTCGATTTGTCACATTTAGAGTCTGGGGTTTATTTTATGAAAATCGGCAGGTCAGCATTTCGTTTAATTAAGGAATAGGCGGGTAGTAAATACGGGTGTGTCTGATTTCCACTATGCATAAAGATAAAGCTTTTACAAAACCACTTTCAACGAGAAATCAATCGCAAACAATTGTAAAAGATTACAAATTAAAGATTACAAATTGTTCAAACCGTATCTTTGAGTGATGCGCGTTTTAACTTTACTACTAGTTGTTATCCTGTCTGGAAATTCAAGCTATTCAGACTCCACTGACGAGGCAATTGAGTCTGAAAGAATCGACGTTAAACTCAGAAACATTGGGCATCAGATTCTGCTCAGTCATGGAGATTCAACTACACGGGTGTTGCCAGTCCAGTTCGTAGAAGGCGAATATATCATCGGCTTTGCCAAACCCATTTCTATTCTTCCGAGCGATTTGGTGGACGCCATTGAAGAGTCATTTGCACAAACCAACCTTGCTGCCGAGTATATCGTCCAAGTTAAAACCTGCGACACAGCAGATGTAGTATATAGCTATGAGCGAGATACAACAACACGGTCTGATTTAATCCAATGCCGTAGTCGGGTTTTAGAAACGGGATGTTACCAAGTGCATATAAGATTCTCAGGTCAACGAAGTACAAAGAACATGGGACTGTTGATCATAGGTTTGATGGTGTTGGGCGTTGTAATAGGATTTGCCCTATACAGATACGTTTTCAAGCCCAAAACGAACTTAGTTCGCATTGGCCGTTATCGATTTGATACTAAGGCGATGTATTTGGTGTACGAAGGGGAGCGGGTTAACATGACGACACGAGAATCGGATTTACTTCATCTCCTTTATAAATCAATAAACAACACAGTAAAAAAGGAGCATATCTTAAAAGAAATATGGGGCGATGAAGGAAGCTATGATGGTAGGACGTTGGATGTATTTATCTCAAAACTCAGAAAAAAATTGGCATACGATCCGCGCGTAAAACTGGTGAATGTGAAAGGTGTTGGCTACAAAATGGTCATTGAAGACTGAAGTGTTGTGTTCGATAATCAAGAACCAAAAACACCGAATGAAACACCGAATCCAAAACCACCTGTATTGTTGTCAAACCGTTCATCATCATCTGGTGGGTTAGAATGATTGATTAAATCTTCTATTTCTGAAACGTTACGGTTTAATAAGCCAAAAGTGTAGTGCAAAGACAACGCAGCCAATCCTCCGTCTTCTCCAAAAAATATCTTGAGTACGGGTCCTGTATTCACCATTAAACCCATGTCATATTTCTCCCAATCCGATTTGGAGCCATTCGTTTCGTACAACCGGGTGTTTATTTTCTGATTTCCAAACTCTGTCCGCAAGCCAAATGCAACACCACCACTGCCTTCTACAAACATGCCGCCGGTGCTCACGGCAAACGCATTCTGCCTATGCTTTACCTGCCTGGTCACATCGTCTCCAGCTGCATCAATTCCGTCGGCAAATCGTTTCTGAGCCCTTAAGGCATACTCCATATCAATCGATCCGCCACCAAAACCAGCGCCCAGCGTAACAGAAATACCATCTAAATACGAAAACGATTTCATCTCTTTATTTAGCCAAGACCGTGTTGCGTTATAATTCTCTACAAACTGGTTTAAACCTTTGGGATTGGTAAAACTTCCGCCGTATCCGTAGGTGAAATAGATCTGGCTATAACTTTGAAAGGAAATACACAGTACAAAACAAAAGAGACTAATACGTCGCATAGCGTTTTACATTTTGGTATAACTAAATATACAAAATGCCTTGCACTACCTCTTTTTGTTCTCAGTAGTGGAAACCCATTATACTTGCAGTAATGAACAACATCATCATTTACGGTGCTTACGGATATACCGGAAAACTCATTGTTGAAGAAGCCTTAAAAAGGGGTATGACTCCAACTATTGCGGGCAGAAATGCCGAATTGGTCGAGCAGTTGGCCAAATCGCATAACCTGCCATTTGTAGCTTTTAAGTATGACGATCAAGCTGCATGGGACAAGGCCTTAAGCAATCATGAATTGTTAATCAATTGTGCCGGACCTTTTTCACTCACCATACATGAAATACTTCCGGCATGCATCCGAAACAAAACACATTATACCGATATAAATGGTGAGGTTTTGGTATTCGAATACATTCATTCGCTCGAGCATCAAGCCAAAGAGGCAGGCGTCACCTTGTTGCCTGGGGCTGGTTTCGACGTTGTGCCCACAGATTGTTTGGCTAAATATTTGTCTGAGCAGTTACCATCAGCTACACACTTAGAACTGGCCTTCGATTCAAGTTCTGGGCTGTCACGTGGTACGGCACTGTCGGTTTTAAATAGGTTTCATCAAGGCAGTTCGGTGCGTATTGATGGACAAATCGTAGAACAACGTACGGCATCTGTTAACAAAACTCTGCTGTTTCAAGGCAAAGAAAGAAATGTGGTAGGCATTGCGTGGGGAGATATTTTTACTGCGTTTCACACCACCGGAATTCCAAACATCTCTGTCTTTACCGGGATGCCTGTAAAAACCATGAACACAATGCGCCGTGCGTCTAAATGGGCTTGGTTGATTAAGACGTCTTTGATACAAAAAATAGGTCGATACATTATTCGCAAAAAGATTGACGGGCCAAGTCAAGAAAAACGCAATAGCTTAACGGCACAGTTGTACGGGCGCGTTTGGGATAGCAACGGTAACGAAGTTGTCGCAGAAATGGTCACGCCAGAATCGTATGCTTTAACGGCAAAAACGGCCATTATGTGTGCGGAGAAAATATTGAATAAAGAAGTAGGAGCAGGTTATTTTACACCAGCCGGGGCTTTTGGCGCTGATTTTATTATGAACTTTGAGGGAGTTACGCGTAAAATGGAATAGTACAGTTAGGCTAGCATAATTGTTAAAACTCGACGAGGTGTAAAACCAACCAAATCTCAGTTTTCTCCTTTTCCGAAAGAGTTTTGACTTCATATCTTTTGACTTGGTTTAGGTTAAAGTAGGTAGAGCCAATTCGAATCGAGTTGTCGCCAACGAAAGTATAATTACTGTACCACTCGTCACCAAATGGAATTGTACAGGAAGAACCAGGAGGGTAGCAATAATAGACGAACTGTACTCCTTTTTCTTCAGCTAACGCTTTAATGTCATTGCCAATTGTATTTTTCGGCTGTGGAATTTCTTCTTCAGAGCAAGATGACAAGACAAACAGAACGGAACACGCAACTAATAAAAGTTTTATTTTCATGGGTTTATTAATTCTATGGATTGAGCCAGTTTGATTGCGAATCCAGTCAGCCGAATATACTAATTTCGAAGCTCATGTCAAAGAGACGCTAAAACCATAAGTTCGGATTTTTGTTACCTATGGTATGAGAACATTTGCAATCGTTATGCTGATACTAGGAGTACTTTTCTTGGTGTCACAAATTTTAATCAAACGATCTACCAACAAAACAGAAGGGCATTCGTATACCCTTATTGAAGACTACGGAGAATTTGAGGTGCGTAAATATGAGCCTGCATTATTCTCTTATACGGTGATGGCGTCTGATTCGTACAAAAATGTGTCAGGTAAAGGCTTTAGACGATTGGCGGGTTACATTTTCGGTGATAATGACAAGAACCAAAAAATTGCTATGACCACACCTGTAGCTATGGATATGAGCGACTCGATAACCATGAAGTTTAAAATCCCGTCGGATATGGATTTGGAAGATTTACCGAAGCCAAATAATAGTACCGTGCGATTTGCCAAAGAAGAAGAAAAAATTGTTGCAGCCATACGTTTTGGAGGAAAGTCAACCGATAAAAGAATTGCCAAGTATACCGATAAGCTTAAGAAGGCCTTAGACGACAAGGGATTGGCCTATACGGGTAGTTTTAGTTATTTGGGATACAATCCACCTTTCGAGGTGATTGGACGTCGAAACGAAGTTGTTGTTGAATTGATTCAATAGAATCTTGAAAAGCGGGAGTAAATCACCAAATTCGTTACAGCATGAAAACATTTAAGGCACAATTTGGTGGCACGGCTACCAAGGCCCTGCAAAACGCGTACAGCAGTTCTCCAAATTGGAGGGAAGGAAAGTTTGAAAACCTAGAAGAAACAACGATGGACATAAATTTCCATACGTTGCCCAAATTGTTGTACAAGCAATTTTTTGAATCGAAAGGCTGTGAACCTCAAGTCAGTATACCCATCATTCCATACAGTGATCGTTTTAAATCACCTAGTACGGATGCCCAGTTTATTTGGTATGGTCATTCTGTAATTCTGCTCAACATCGCCAATACAACCATACTGATTGATCCGATGTTTGGTCCTAGTGCGTCGCCAATTGCACCGTTTCCAACCAAAAGGTTTTCAGACAATGCGATTGACGTCATTGACGATTTGCCAGACATTGATGTGCTCTTGATGACCCATGATCACTATGATCATCTTGATTTATAGAGTATCAAAAAGCTGATGCCAAAGGTGAAGGAATATCATGTAGCCATGGGTGTAGGGCGTCATTTAAAAGAATGGGGAATTTCGGCTGATGCTTTGAGCGAATATGACTGGTGGGATAGTTTTACCATTAATAATATACACATTACATTTACGCCTACACGCCATTTTTCTGGCCGAGGACTTAGAGATCGCGCAAAATCACTTTGGGGTGGCTGGTCATTTAAATACAAAAACGAACATACGTGGTTCAGTGGAGATGGCGGATATGGTGAGCATTTCAAAGAAATTCACAAACGCTTAGGTGACGTAGACGTAGTTTTTATAGAGTGTGGTCAGTACAACTCAAACTGGCACCAAATACACATGTATCCCGAAGAAAGTGTACAGGCTTGTGTAGACGTTCGGGCTAAATATGCACTGCCCGTGCATTGGGGCGGTTTTTCGTTAGCACAGCATTCTTGGAAAGAACCAGTAGAACGGTTCACGGCTGAAGCACAACAGAAAGGCATATCCCATTAACCCCAGAAATTGGAGCTTTAACACACACAAAAAGTGAGACGTCGCGCTGGTGGGAAGCCTACCAATAATTGAGCTAAATAAACAAGTGTCTTTGTGGTTGAGGTTTTAGAGTGGACTAGCGGAATCAGCTTTGAACTTCTTTTTTCTTTTTGGACTTTTGGGGATTACGCTTTATCAGTATAATTGCTTTATGAAAAAGACCATCCTAATTCTTGTTGCTGTTTTTTTTAGTCTAACAGCAGGGGCTCAAAATAAAAGCCAAGAAACCATCCACCTTAATAACGGTACAGTAGTTTCAGGAACCATTGTAGAGTATGTTCCTAATACGACGTACACGATTATTACCTCAGACGGGAACAAATTCGTTTTTGAAGTAAAGGATATAGCCAAGATTACTTGGGATTTGCCAAGTGCTAAAACAAAACTCCCCAATGGCTCTGCTAAAAACCATTTTGCGAAAGGTTACCACGGATTTGTAGAGACTGGCGTTGGTGCAGGCATGGGCACGTACGGTTTAGATATGTTTAAACTTGATTTTGTTAACGGTCATCGGTTTAACGAGAACCTCTTTGTTGGTGGAGGTATTGGCCTTCGTCAACCTACGGCTGATAATTGGCCAGCATTTATTCCCATTTACGCGAATGGGCGTTATAACTTATCTCCGTCAAAAGTGGCGGTGCCATTTGCGAGTTTATCAGCAGGTGTTGCTTTTAATTCAGACGAAGGATTAAGCGAAGGCGGTTTAGTTGTAAACCCAGCGATTGGAGTTTATTTGAACAAGTTTAACTCTGTCCTTGTCAATCTTTCAATTGGTTACGACCTTATGGACGTGCCCTTTTTTGAGCTAAAGACGTTACCTGTTTTTCCTTATTCAACAATCTCTAGACGTATCAGATCAACCGAGTCATTTGTGTTTAACGTTGGTATTACTTTCTAATATCGCTTATTTTCAAGGTTAGTTTGGTAAAATATTTCTAGTCGTTGTTGTCTTTAAGCCAAACCAAATCCCGAACGTTCTTTTGAACGGCAACGGATGCGAAAAGACTCAGGGTAAAGGACATGCCATAAAACCCTTTTTCGCTCAATTCGATTTCAGCATTCCATAATCCAACCACAAGTAGCACCATCGAGGCTATGGTGGTGAACCAACTAATGCCGTAATACACGTCCGTAACAGGGATTCCTTCTCGCTTGTCTCTTACAGCTTTTTGAACTGAGATCACGGAGAATAAACCGAACAGGAGAATGGTAAAATAGTACCCTTTTTCATTAAGCTCTATTTCAGCATTCCATAAGCCCACACAATAGGATATCATGCCAATTAATAAGGCCATCCAAGCGGCTCCGACAAAGGCGTCGCTTGGTCGTAGTACATGTTGAATGTTTACTTGTGTAGATTCTGTTGGTGCGTTTAAATCTTGAATGTCAATCATAATTCTTTGTTTCTTTTTGATAGCGCAAATAAAGAATTGAAGATTGTGCAGGTCAATGAACCAGGGTTAACTAATCGCCGTTAGATTTTTGCTCTTATGCGACTCAACGCTTGCGGGGTAATTCCAATATAAGAGGCGAGGTATTTCTGAGGTATTTCATTTATCAAATGTGGTTGTTGGTCAAATAAATCGAGGTAACGTTGGGTCGGCGTTTTGATCATAAAGTCGTTTTCTCTTTTCGACAGATACAAGAACAGTTTTTCTGTGAATATCCTGCCGAGTGCGTGACCACAAGATGTGTGATCATATAGCGCGTAAAGGTCTTCTTTCGCAATAGATAACAGCTCGCAGTTGGTCAAAGCCTCTAAAAAAAAGTCAGAGGGTTCTTGAGTTAGAAACGATGTGTAAGCATTAACAAAGGCATTCGGAAAAGCAAAATTGAGCGTGATATCCTTGTGGTCGAGTTCGTAATATAAGCGGACAACACCTCTCACTATGAAATACATCCTGCCTTCTGTTTGACCAGCTTTTGTTAAGGTTTCGTTTTTGTTGAAGGTTTCTGGTTTAAACCGTTCTGAAATGGCCACCCAGTCGGCATTTGATAACGCAATATGTTGATTCAGAAAATCCCTTAAAACATCCACGTGGTAAAGTTAAACGATTCTACTGCTTACGAAATAGCTATTGGAGCAGATTCTTGTGCAGATTCTGTTTCGCCAACTTGAATGATGTCGTTTTGCAGCGCACGCAAATTCCACATAGGCGTAGGGCTAATGGTAAGTGGGAATTTGAGTAAGGTATGTCGGTCAAGTCCTGGTCGCCCTGCCCGGATTACTTTGTTTACAAACCGCGCACAGTTTGTGCCTTTAACGATAAATGGCCCGTATTCAATGTGTTTTGCTTCAATCAATTTGTCGATTTTTGATTCTACTTTTTCAAGTCGAACAGAAGCATATGTACCAAACAGTGGACCGGCACAACAGCTGGAATTGCTGTCGTACATTTCCTCCAAAATTTCTTTAAGGTTAAGGATGTGGTTGCCCTCGATAATGGCCGTGGTTTGAATCTTTAAATCATGGTCGTCAGATGGGTTTCTTACGCGCCCATATCCATCAGGAGTACCGTAACGTCCGAAGTCATAATAACTGCAAGTTCCGGTATCCTTGTCAACCAGTATAAGAGCTGCATGACCAACACGGTAATAGCCATTCTGACTAATGCCAATGTCGTTCATAAGCTTGTCGTACCAAGAACCGGGCGCTTTACACCAAGTTTTTGGCCACGCACAAGCGATTGCAAAACCATTTCTTCTACGCATTGGGCGAAAGTTACTTATTCTTTTCGAAACTTTTTTAAACGTCGTTTCTAGATTTCTGGTAATATTAATTCACCCCGCCTTTGCCCAAATTGGACGACTGAAATCTATTGAATTAAAGCAGGATTCAGAAAAACTCTCGGACAAGATGCTTAATAGATTACGTTTAATCTACCATTTCGTTCAACTTCTTTTCCGTTCATGTCAACACCGGTTAATCGATAAAAGTAAAAGCCAAGAATGGCTCTTTCTCCATTGGCCATGCCGTCCCAATATTTGGTGCTTTCGGTTGATGTAAACAGGACTTCACCCCATCGATTGTAAATCATTAAATCATACGACTTCATGCCTCTTATGAAGGGCCGAAAATCATCGTTGATGCCATCCTTGTTAGGGCTAAATGCTGTAGGGACGTGGATCACGACGTCGTCGGCGACATACACCGATTTAGAAATTTCGTCAAAACATCCTATGCCGTTTTCGACCCGTAAAACAATGGTGTACAATCCCGAATCACGGTAGATGTTTGATGCGTTCTGATCTCTACTCGAAATGCCGTCTCCAAAATCCCATAGGCTAGAGGTATAGTGTTTTGAGGTATTAACGTATTCAACTTTTGATTGCAAGAAGCTCGGGTCTTGAGGTGAAAAGGTGAAATCTGCAATAGGATGGTCTACGATACGAACGAATGACGCTTTACTTAAGCTGTCAACACAACCGAAACTGTTTGTCACTTTTAGTTTAACGTCAATCAATCCTGTAGAATTAAAGAGCAGTGTTGGGTTTTGAACAGAACTGGATTCACCGTTGCTAAAGTTCCATGAAAAGCTATTTGGTAGAGATGAGCTAGAAGAGTCAAAAAAATGCACCGGCAACCCAGTACAATAAACGCTACTTGCCGTGTAAAAATTAACGATTGGTAATGGATTTACCTGCACCTGAATATCTGCAGAAACGGAGTCGCTACATCTATCCCATAGTGTCACGTGATATGTGTCGGTTTTATTAGGTGTCACGGTTTTAGACAATCCTGTCCCGAGTCCATGGTTCCAAGTTACTTCATGTTGTCCTTCAATCCCCCCGTTTGGCGTGACTGTCATGGATGTAGATTCGCCGAAGCACAATACGGTGTCTTTAGACGTAACCAGTGATAAGGGTTTTCTGGCCACTATGGTATGGGTCGATGTTCCATTTGTAGGTGTACAGCCATCAGATACCGTTAACCGATATTCTTTGGTTGATCGGAGTATATCTGTTTCAATTTCTGATGTTGTTCCACCAGGAAACCAATTGTACGTATACTGATTCGATTTACCTCCAGTAACAATACTGGTCATGTTAATACGCTCGCCATAACATGCGGTGTCGGGCCCTTGAATGGCCACAAGTATCGAATCCAAAACGGAAACTGTCACAGAAGCTGTTGGCTCAAACGACGAACAATTATCACTTAACCGCACCGTATACGTCTGGTGTGTATTTGGTTGAACACTGAATGTGTTTGCTGTATTTGAACCTAGACCCCAGTCAAACAAATAACTGCCGAAACTGCCGCCAGAAGCGTTTGCAACTAACGTCGCAGAAGTGCCATAACAGATGGTTGTGTCTGCACTTGTTGTTAAACGTAGCGAATCACCAACTTTAATGGTGTAAAAAGCCGTGTCTTCAGGGTAGGTACAATTATCAGTAAACCGTATCCAGTATTTATGTGTTCCTGGCGTCAAGTTGCCGGTGTTGTATGTAAAACTTACTCCACTGCCTGAATTGCCGTCAGACGTTTCAAAATCATACGTGTTTTTACCGCCTGTTGGTTTTACCCAAAGCTGGGTCGCTTGACCTTCGCAAATTGAAGTATCGTTGCTTTGAGTGAATGCTATTTCTGGCCTTACCGATATACGTATAGAATCATACAGGTATTCCTTCATGCATTCGTCTCCGAATGTGATATAAATTAAGGTGTCTTTTGTTGCAGTAAACGTGATAGATTTTCCGCCTTTCACACCATTCCAGAAGTAGGCATGATCTGCCACATCGCCACCGCGGCCTAAAGCCGTTAGCGTTACGGATTCATTATAACATACCCTTCTATTTCCAGGCTTATATAATTGCAGTGGTTGCTTAAAGGTTTCAAATTTGACTTTAAATCCAGTACCCACAACATATGGGTCAGAGAAATGACGGATGGTCACGGCTCCATTGTAAAGTGTTTTTGTTTGTCCTAAGAAAGGGAGATTCCTTCCCGTAAACCCACCAAGCAGAGTTGTGCTGGTGGAAGCACCGTCGTATACATAAATCGAATCATACCGATTTTCGTAATCCATTTCTTGGAAGGTAATTTGTGCACTATCACTCTGTCCAAAGTCAATGGTTAGTGTATCTCTCAGCAATCCTTGATAGTCAGACTCTCCGTTATGGTCGTATATAAATCCATGACATGCATGCACTGTTGACCAAGTTCCTTTGGGCAATAGGTAGCCATTGCAAATGTCCTGATTGCTGTCTATGCTGATAAAGTCTTTCTTGCTGATTGTGTCAAAATTGCTATTGAAACAACTTTCAGCTATTAGCGTAACCGTGTACGCTCCTTGAGAAGGGTAGATGTGATTTGGGTTGGATTGGCTTGAAGTATCGCCGTCTCCAAAGTCCCACAGATATGCTTTGGCATTAATAGATTTATTGACAAATTGAACTGTTTCGCTCGCATCACAATACGTCGTATCTGCTTCGAATTCAGCCACAACCGCGCTGCTGTCATATTCGTCACCAACACCAACAGCGTACCACGCGTTGGTTGTCGTTTGCACTTCAAAACTACAGTCGCCATAAAGGTCGGTGGCAGATTGAATCGCGTAATAACGCGCTTCATCGTAGTCAGAAGAGCTGGTTAAATATACGGTGAGGTTTCGGTAGGCTATTTGCTCGGCTTTTTTAATGCCTAAACTGTCGACCGTGTAATTATCTCCATTGTCGTTCTTACCTGTTGCCCCATTAACGAGCAGATAAAACCAGAAATTCTGAACACCACTGTTGGTGTGAACGCCTCCATTGTCTCCCGTTCCACCATACCAGTATTGTCCTTTGTACGTGCCCGGGTCTCGATGCGTTTTTGGATTTTGCATGTTCCGGATTCCATTGGCACTGGCCATAATATCTTCACCCATTCTCCAAGAGAATTGAGTTGAATCTGCAAACCATTCAATGGCGTTGCCAAAGATGTCGCTAAACGATTCATTCAAGGCGCCGCTTTCATTTCGATAAATTAAACCCGCACTATTCGTGGTAACGGCATGCGCAATTTCGTGCCCACAGATATCGACGCTAGTAAGCGGAGTTATGGAAGTGCCGTTGCCATCACCGTAAGTCATCACGCTGCCATTCCAAAAGGCGTTTACGTAATTACCTCTGTAATGCACATAACTTCTTATTTTAGCTCCGTTCCCGTCAAAACTATTTCGATTGAAATTCTGTTTGAAGTAGTCATAAGTCATCTCGGCACCATAGTGCGCATCGCCTCCTATTTCATCGAAATTTGCATTGTAATTGTTCCAATAATTGTCCGTGTCTGTAAAGTCAACAGCACGACTGTAATTGGTGCCCGTGTTCATGTCATACGTTTCAATACCCTTGCCTCGACCTGTTTCACGCAGTCTGTAATTTCCAGGTGCTGTGCTATCTGTTGTAATCGGCTTAACCCCACGATACTTTGTATTTGCAGATCCTTTGACATCAATGATATGTAATAGGTCTTCGTCGGCCCAGAAGCTTCCTGTTTCTGCATTGATGTACATATTTTTTCTCATCAATGGTTCTTCCGAATTGATTTCAAATGCGTAACACAATGCCATGTCGTTACTGAAATCCAAGTTTTTTGGCACATACACCAATTCTCCTGTAGGGAAATAGGTCGCCGCAGTATCGTCCTTCCAGAGCTTCAACATCTTCTCTTCTGATGGGAATTCCCATTTGAACGAAGCGGCACCACTTGATTCTTTTGCGTCCTGTAATGCCGTTGATTTTTCAACCAGCGTTGACGGTGAGGTTGATGGAATCCTTAATCGGCCATTTATACTCTGCAGAATGTCGTTCTTAAAATGGCACACCACGTCGCTGCCTATAATCTTATGGCCATTCCATGTGTGTGTATACCGGATATGCGTTTGACCGAGTAAGTCGGTTGTCGAATTGCGAACAACAAAAGCGTGCTGCTGATTTAAGTCAAATGAATTGAGGAGAAAGTCATTGACCCCAATAACTTTAATCTTATGTTTTTCAATGTCGGTTGTGTGAAAGGAAATACTGTTGTCTGCATTAATGGTATGCAGTTGTCCAGATGAATAATTAAATATCATCATGACCCATGAGAAGAGATAGAGTCTCAACTTTACTTGTTTCATGCGTAATCCGTTTGTCAATTTTCTTTGAAGTATTTTCGAAGATACAAAAGCTTTATTAAAGTAGGAATGGACATGGAGACAACTTTGGCGAGTAGCGAAAAGCTAATATTTGAATTTACAACGAATGGGTTTATTGAAAATCCTCAGTCTTCCATTGCGATTGCAACAGTAGGAGGGATGGGGCTAATGTTTGTGACCATTATGTTAGGTGCGCCAATACTGATTTCTATGATCGCCTTAATTGGTGGTATTTGTTTGGTTTATGGCTTCAAAGTCGGGAAGGTGACCTATGCGCTGCATTCTGAAGTCATAACGCTTTTAACCCGACGTTTTATACCCTATGCGATCCGCAAAAAGGAGGGACATAAATCTTTTGTTTGGAAAGATATCAAGTCGTTTAAACACGATTTTGACAAGACAAGAACAAGAGTATGAATATATCAAACTGTTTCTTAAAAAATCTTCTGGGCAAATTTGGATAACAAATCAGCGAGATAAGTCAGGTTTCGAAACCTTTAGAGATACATTCTTACAGCTTGTTGCCGTTGAGCGGCGGTCACGAGATGCCACGATGTCTAAAGTGTCAACCGAAAAACGGATAGGCGAGGAGCAACAGGAGGCACCAAAGGAATATTTAACCCAGAAAGAAAGTTTTTACAAAACTAGAAAAGCCAAAGTGATCACAATTCTTTTTGTTATTGTGGCTATCCTGCTCATATTGATTCATATGAATCAAGGTCTTTCAACGCGCAACCTATTCAGGTTGGAGGTAATCATCGTTCCTGGCATAATCTACATGATTTACCGTGTGTATGTTAAAGAGGATTAACGCAAAAACCTAGACATAGAGGTAGTGAACAACCATGAAAAGTCAGTTGTTTGGTGTCAAAAAATTAGCAAACGTATTCTAGTTAGAAACGACGCAGTTTATATTTACGAGTGAGGTAAAGTGTGAGTAGTAGTAGCATGTTAATAATTGTCCAAAAAAAATTACGAAAACGGGTTTCGCTTGTAGTAGTCTTTTAAATATAGCAAATTTGTCTGAGAAATGAAAGAGGAAAGGCAAGACAGTTTTGTGTCGAGTGTAGTTTCAATGAACGGCGACGTTTGGAGCGTGGGTGCGGAGGTGCCCATGGAAGTTGCTTTAAAATATAAGGGCTCAGGCTATAAAAGAGTGGTGTGCACTTTAAATAATCAAGAAACATATCAATGCGCTTTAATGCCAGCAGGCCAAGGAAGATATTTCGTCAATGTCAATGCACAATTACAGAAGAAACTGAGCTTATCAGTTGGAGATGAAGTGCAAGTTTCTATCGTGCCAGACAAAAGTAAATATGGCTTGCCCATGCCTGAAGAGTTGCAGGCCATTTTCGATATGGATGCCGAAGGAGACAAGGTTTTTCATACATTAACTCCCGGCAAACAGCGCACGTTGCTACATCTTGTTGGAAAACCTAAATCTAGTGAGATTCGAATTAAAAAAGCCATGGTGGTTGTGGACTACCTAAAAGAAGTGAACGGCAAACTTGATTTCAAGCAATTGAATGAAGCGTTTAAACGTGCTAACCAAAAATAGCGTTACGCATTTGCAAGCATAAATTTCTTGGGCGTATTGCCGAATTTCTTTCGAAAAGCTTCAATAAAATGACTGGAACTGGTGTAACCTATTTTATCCGCAATTTCAGCAACTTGCCACTGACCTTCGGCCAACAGTTTTTTTGACAAATTGAGCCGATATTCTTGTAAATACTTAAACGGTGGTAGGCCATATACATTTTTAAAACCAACCTTCAGATTGTATTCATTCATGCCAATTTGCTTGGCAAGTTCTGGAAGGCTAGGAGGGCTGTCCAAATTGTCAATAAGGATGTTTCGGGCATTTTTAATGCGCTCAACGTTGTCTTTTTCCTTTAGAAACGGACATACTTCATAGAGCTGACTCTCTTCTACATCAAAGGTGAAACTCAATAACTCAAGAACCTTAGATCGGTAAAAAACAGATTTTAGTAGGTTGGGTTCTAGGCTAGGGTTCAAAATGCTGTCCAGAACCAAGTCGGTGGCAAAGTTGATATCCTTAACAGAATATTCTCGAACACCAAAACCTTCGAATCCCAATTGTACCAGGCTCTTGCGATCATCAATTAATATTTCGTGTACATCTTGGGGTGGCAATGAAACATAAACAAGTTTGCACGACTGAGCATGTATGATTAAATCCAGCGTTTTGCTTTGGTCGTATATGGTGAAGTAAGACCCTTCGGGTAGTGGTCGTTGATAATGTTCAGAGAACTGAAATATGGGATTTCCTTGTTTGCAGAAAAACAAGTGAACGTGGTGATTCCCAAGTTTGGTTTCGTAGTTCAACGGCTTCTGATTGCAGTCAAAAGATATCATTTTGGCATGTGTCGAATTCAACCTTTCTATTATGCCGCTTTTATCGATACTGTCGTTTGTCATGTTTTCTTCTGTTTTTCGTCATCCCTTGATAATCCTATGTCACAGCGCATAAAAGCTGAGCGTGTAGTTTCAACTTTTAGCGATATTATTTTTCCATCGAGCGGCAAAAATAACTATTAAATGCGGACACATTTGCACCACAAATTCAAATTATAACAAACAAATGAAACGCATTTACGCAGCAGCAGTTATTACATTAATGGGCTTTGGATTGGTCTCAGCTCAAGAATATACGGATACAGCTATGACCAATGGTAATACACAGGATGTTTATCTAGAGCTTAATAGTGGGTCAAAAACCTATGTAGACAGAGACAATTGGGACTTGGCTTTTGAGACTTTGGGAACAACAGCATCGGTACTCATTAATAGCCAGAAAGGAATGAAGCTCTATACTTCACCTTACACAATTGCTGATTGGGCAAAGTTTGATACGGCTGGTATGTCAACTTGGGTAGAGTATTTGAACTCGACTTCTTCTTGGTCGAATGGTGCATTTAATCAACAACTAGAACCAGGCAACGATTTCGATCTTGGCTGGGGTAAGTATAACGTACAGAACCATATCATAACCGGGGATAGCGTTTTCTTGCTACAACTGGAAGATGGTTCATACAAAAAGATTTATGTGAATGACTTATCTGCTGGTACCTATACATTTACTTATGCCAACATTGATGGAACAAGTGAAATGAAAAAAGAAGTGACCAAAATGGATATGGGCAGTCAAAATTTTGGCTATTACTCTATTGTCGACGAAAAGGTTTTAACAAGAGAGCCAGCAACATCAGATTGGGATGTAGTCTTTACCGAATTTGTTACACCAATACCAACAGGTCCTGGAACGTTTCAAAACTATCCTGTTACTGGAATTAAAATTAACAAAGGTGTTGTGGTTGCACAACGTGATGGTATTGCGGTTACGAGTGATGATACTACAGGTTTGAATTGGAACATGAATATCACCGAGATAGGTTCTGATTGGAAAACCTTTAACAGAGCAGAAATGAGATATGAGTATGCCAAAGACAGAACGTATTTTGTTAAGCTTGATGGTGGTTCAGTTTGGAAAATTTATTTCACTAAGTATGAAGGTGGCCCAGCGGGTAATTTCTATTACACATTGGAGAAAATAGAAACGGGCGCTAGTGTTAAAGAATTGGCGGCTTCATCGGTTGTCATATTCCCCAATCCAAGTGCAAATCAAATCGTAAACATTGCTTTGAATAATGGCAATCAGTTAGAGCAAGTTAACGTGTTTAACCAATCAATGCAGTTGGTTGCTCAACAAAGTGCGTCTACTATTAACACGTCAAATCTTACAGCAGGAGTATACTTTGTTGCCATTGAAACAGCACAAGGTTCTGCGGTTAAAAGACTTATAATCAAATAGATTTTTGCGATTCGCAATTTTTATTTTCTTTCAATTGGTTCTGTGCAGCTTAAGTCTAGCACAGAATCAGTTGCGTATAGAGATTTCTTCATCAAGAGATGCTGAAGTTGGTGGATATGCAGAAGTGCTTGTATCAAAAACCAAATCTTTTAAACCCATCGATGTCATTACTTATGCAGCAGCGGATGAATTTGGCGTAGCCAATGTGACATTGCCAAATGGGCTATTCTATATAAAAGTGGTAGCTGTCGGTTACGAAGACTTAATTCAAGATATTAGAGTTAATGGTTCTTCAACCTATCCACTTTTGATTGAACCAACCGACGAGATGTTGGGGCAAACAGTCGTGACTGTTCAGTCGCGACCTCAATCTTCAACAAAGTCGGTCGAGAAAATATTGGTGTTGTCCAAAAAGGAACTTGACAGTCGTTCAGTCTTTAATTTAAGAGATGCGCTGACGCAGCAAATGAATTTCCAGATAAGCAACGACAATTCCACCGGAAGTTCAGTCAGTTTAATGGGGGTGTCAGGTCAAAATGTGAAGATTCTTATCGACGGGGTTCCAGTGATTGGACGTCTGGATGGGAATATTGATTTGTCACAAATTAACATCAACGACATTGAACGCATAGAGGTCATTGAAGGGCCTGTATCTACAGCCTATGGAAGCAATGCGCTAGCAGGTGTGATTAACGTAATCACCAAGAAAAAAACATCTACAAGTGGCGAGTTGACTGTTGACGGTTATCACGAAACGAACGGGCAAGACAACATTTCTGTAGTCGCTGGAAAGCAAATTAAAAAGTACAACATACGTGTTGGTGGAAGTCGTAATTTCTTTGGAGGGTGGAACCCCACCGACGGTGGACGATATGATCTTTGGAAACCGAAAGAACAATATAACGGCAGATTTCAAATTAGCCGTAATGGAACAAAAACACAGTTGTTGATTAAGTCGGAGGTTTTTACAGAGCTGTTATTGAACAAAGGCCGACCATTGCCATCGTATTTTGAAACCGCATTTGATGAGGAATTTTATACCAAAAGGTTTGATCAAAAAATTCAGCTAAATCGCCAAATGGATAGTAACCGAACGTTCTCTGGTTATTTGGCGTACAACCATTACAGTCGTGTAAGAAATAAGTTTTTTAAAGACCTAGTTACGCTTCAATCTCGGCAAGTGTTAACCGATGGAGGTGATGACACCACAGCCTTTAACGCGATTATGGCACGTGGAACATACAATTACTTCTCGTTGAAGAAACCCGTTAGCTTTCAATTAGGGTACGATGTTATTAGTCAAACAGGTGTCGGCTCTCGAATAGAATCTGGCGAAAAAACCATTTCGGATTTTGCGCTATTCATGACCTCTGAGATAACGCTTAAAAAGAAGATTACGTTAAAGCCCGGTGTGAGAATCGCCTACAATACAAGTTATGAGGCGCCTATTGCTCCAACACTTTCTGCACGTTATAAACACAAAGACTATGTATATCGGGTGAGCTACGGTCGAGGATTTAGAGCTCCTGATTTAAAAGAGTTGTATTTGTCGTTTGTTGATGTGAATCATAATGTGATCGGAAATAAAGATTTACAGGCCGAAAGGTCACATAATATCCAAGCTTCCGCCACGGGTTTTCATAAACTGAAAGGATTGCTCATAAGACCTTCCGCTTCTGTTTTTTATAATGACATTACAGATAAAATTACGTTGGCTGGTATTCAAGGTATCGAATACACCTACGTTAATCTTGATAAATTTAGGAGTAAAGGGGGTAATGTTAGATTGGGTATTGCAGGTAATAAGACCAAGGTGAATGTTGGGTATTCTAGAACGTCTGTAATTTCATATTCTGGTAGTAACGATGGTCGAGGGAGTTCTTTTGCTTATAGTGAGTTTAATGGAAATATTTCGAGAACAGTAGGTCATTATACGTTCAATTACTTCGTAAAGTATAACGGTCCAAGAACGGTGTTTAACATCAATTTAGAAAATGGAGAAGTCTCCGAAAGTCGTATCAATCATTACGTGTTGAGCGATTTTCAAATGGGAAGAAGTTTGGCTAAAAAACGTGTTCAACTTAATGTTGGAATCAAGAATGTATTCGATGTGCAAAACGTAAACAACGAATTACAACTTGGTAGCGTACACACTTCTGCCCCTGCTGATTTAGCCGTTGGAACTGGCAGAAGCTATTTTATTAAGTCCATCATTAGATTAACAAAATGAGAGTTGCATTAACCATACTATTAGGCATGACATTCCTGACAGGATGTTTTGAAAACGACGAACCGATTCAGCCGTTTCCAAGAGGTGAAGTGGAAGGTTTTTCGTTGGAAGTTGGGCCCAAATACACGCAACAGTTGTATTACAGTTTTGCACAAAACCAAGTGGTAAAAAGCAACGATCGTGATGCATGGGATGTCGCTTTTTCGTGTGAAGCAGGGAATAATTCCATTTACATGAATACAGGCAACAGCATGTATGGAGCAATTACCGACAAGAATCAAATTTCTGAAGTGAACGATACCGCGGGTTTAGATTTTACTTGGGATTGGAGTAATGGAAAAGATGACAGTACGGTTTTGTACAACTGGGAAACTCATGGTAAAGTGGCTGTGTTAGACTTAGGGTATACCTTAGACAACCAACACCGTGGTTATGTGAAGGCGAAATTTGAACTGCAAAATGATAGTCTTGTCATTCAATACGGCATGATTGGTCAACGATCAGAACGTTCAGTGATTATGGGTAAAGACGATATCTACAACCGTGTGTATTTTTCGTTTGAAACTGGCACGCAGGAAGACATTGAACCAGTTAAAACGGCATACGATTTAATTTTCCGTCAATATATCTATTACTTCGAAGTGGAAGATTTGCCATATAGCGTTGTTGGGGCATTGTATAATCCAACCAATACTAGCGTCTTGTCTATAAACGACAAAGACTTTGCTGACATCACAATAGACGATACAACGTCCTATTCATTTAGTAGTCAACAAGATGTAATCGGCTACGATTGGAAAGAGTTCAATATTGATGAAGGCGTCTATGTGGTCTATCCAGATAAAAACTTCATCATCCGAACCTCTTTAGGCTTCTTTTACAAATTCCACTTTGTCGACTTCTATAATACGTCAGGAGAACGTGGCTACCCCAAGGTAGAGTTTAAGTTGTTGTAAACATTTATTTCGTTTTTTTATTCTCGACATCTTCCTTAACCTTGAAGCATGGGGTTAGGGCGAAAGCATTTTTCTAAAAAGAAGTTAGCAATTGCGGTGTTTGTTGTTAGCGGGCTAACCTTAAGCGTGCTGAGCAATTGGAATTGTGCTAAGCCTGCGGAACAAGTCATAACCCAATCTGAACCTCAAGTCTGTCCTAAAAGTTATGAGTCAGATTTAGATGAAGTTGTCTACGACCCGACGAACAATAAGTGCCTAACGTGTCACGATGGGATTGAGCATATTCGGTCTTTGAAGTCAGAGATGATGCACGAAATCTTCGAAAAAGCAGAATTGGCTGGCTATAAGGACAATAGTTGTATCGTTTGCCATGGTGGAAATCCAGAAGCAACAACAGCGAATGCTGCTCATGATGGTTCGATCGATTATTTCCTAGCCAAGGAAGGGCCAAAAGCTTTTTATCCTGATCCTGGAAGCCCTTACATCAACCAAAATACATGTGGAATGTGTCACCAAGAACAAGTGAGCACACAGTTTACCAGTTTGATGTTTACAGAAGCTGGTAAAATTCAAGGAACCACATGGGGGTTTGGCGGTCTCCAAGGATACGACCACAATGTGGCCAATCAGGAAGTAGACGAGTTGGAAGTGCACGACAGATTAGGCTCAGACATTTACAAACAATACATGGCGGAGCTTAAAAAAGCGGAGCCTCAGGTTTTTCCTGGAAAAATGACGGCTTTGCCTGAAGCACCAACCGCAGAGCAGGTGAAGATTAATCCTAAACTTTCGGTGTATACGTACCTAAGGCAAGATTGTCAACGATGCCACACGGGGGTCAAAGGACACAACGCAAAAGGAGATTACCGCGGAATAGGTTGTAGTAGCTGTCATTCTCCCTATTCAAACAACGGTTTGTATGAAGGAGATGACCCAACCATCGACAAGACAGAAGCGGGCCACATGCTGGTACATAGTTTTCAAGCGAGTCGGGATGCCAAAGTGAAGGTGCACGATCAAGAATATAGTGGCGTGCCTACCAAAACATGTACAGCCTGTCACAATCGCGGTAGACGAATTGGGGTAAGTTATGAAGGATTAATGGAGTCAGGATATCATTCGCCATATATGGGAACTGGCGGCGATCAGGAGAAAATCCATAAAAAGAATTACATCCATTTACAAAGCGACGTCCATTTAAAAAAGGGTATGTTTTGTCAAGATTGTCATACGTCAGGTGATATTCACAGCTTGGGTGATTTGTCTGGAGCCATCCAAGGCGCAGTAGAAATAGAATGCCAAGATTGCCACGGTACGCCCAATCAGTATCCATGGGAATTGCCGATTGGCTATGGTGACGAAATCGCAGGAGAGGCGCCTCAAACAGGCGATGCTAGAGGAGTCGCAGAGGAGTTGCCGACGTATCTAACGTACGGCTCCGTCAACGACAAACTAGATGGCTATTTGTTAAGCGCGCGTGGGAATCCAATGCCGCACGTGGTTAAACAAGGGAACAAAGTCGTGTTGTTTTCTGCGAGCGGGAAAAACATTGAATTTAGTCCGCTTAAAAAGTTAGTGAAAGAAGATGCCTTGTCGATGGAAGGCAAGGTAGCCATGGTGCAGACAGGTTTGCATATGGAAAAGATGGAGTGTTATGCGTGCCATGCCACATGGGCGCCACAATGTTATGGTTGCCACATCAAGATAGATTACAGTACTGGAAAGCAAAAGCTTGATTGGGTTGCTGCTGCGAAAACGCAAAATGAAAATGGCGAGACCGGCGAAGTGATTAGTCAGCGTGAAAAGAACAGCATTGAAGAATACGTGATTAATGGGGAGATAAAAGAAGAGCGCAGTTATTTACGATGGGAAGACCCACCATTGGTTGTGAACGGAGATCATCGTATTTCACCGGCCATCCCAGGTTGCCAAACAACAGTTACCGTAAAAGGTGAGGACGGAGAAATATTATTAAAGAACCACATTTTTAAAATCAAAAATGCTGAAGGTGCTGGAGAGGAAGGCATCAATGCTATCGACATGAGCCCGGTTCAGCCACATACAATCCAAAAGAAAGCACGGAGTTGCGAGAGCTGCCATACGAACCCAAAAGCCATGGGGTACGGCATTGAAAATGGAAGTTTATACTTCCGTCCTGATTCCAATATTGTAATGGATTTAACAGCTGCTGATGGTCGCGTGATGGCAAAACAAGTCGACACGCAGTTTAATAGAATAGAAAATTTAGAGCATGACTGGTCGGCAATCATTGATGAAGACGGTAATCAGCTGCAGACTGTGGGGCATCATTTTTCTGGATCTAGGCCGCTGAATAAAGAGGAATTGATGAAGTTGGATAGGAGGGGCGTTTGTATGAGTTGTCATCAGACGGTTCCAGACCAAAGCATCGCTGTGGATTTGCTCAGTCATGTGGCGAAGTATAGCGACATTGAAATCGATAAAGACCGACACAATAAAATATTAAACAAATCAACGCGAATTGCAGCGTGGGCACAGGTGTTGGCTGTGCTTTTTGGTGTGTTTTTGCTGTTTTGGTTGATTCGTAGAATGCGCAGGAAACGAGTTTAAATTGGCTATTGGCTATTGGCTATTGGCTATTGGCT